>Ga0208012_1000045_pt1 | contig 53104 bp, 62 predicted proteins | sample 15BtaG_FD_184090 | JGI IMG/M metagenome (GOLD analysis project Ga0208012, IMG submission 184090) | Marine viral communities from the Subarctic Pacific Ocean - 15B_ETSP_OMZ_AT15312_CsCl metaG (SPAdes) (version 2) | ecosystem: Environmental > Aquatic > Marine > Oceanic | place: Pacific Ocean... | reverse complement strand
TCCATCACCCTCAATCTTCTCACCGTCATCACCAAAGGTAATTCCTACATCTGTTGGAACATTGATATCAGAAGTAGCAGTCAGGTTGATATCTGCACCGGAAGTTACCGTCAGGTCAGTATCATCACCTTCGATCTTCTCACCTGTACCAAACGTAACTCCCACATTAGTAGGAACAACCACATCAGTAGTTGCAGTAAGATTAATCGCTCCACCTGATGTTACAGTTAGATCAGTATCATCACCTTCAATCTTCTCGCCTGTACCGAAGGTTACACCTACATTAGTAGGAACAACTACGTCCGTTGTAGCAGTAAGGTTAATCGCTCCACCTGATGTAACCGTAAGGTCCGTATCATCACCTTCGATCTTTTCACCAGTACCGAAGGTTACACCTACGTTGGTTGGAATAACAACATCAGTAGTTGCGGTAAGATTAATGGCAGCACCGGAAGTTACTGTAAGATTGGTGTTATCGCCCTCAATCTTCTCGCCAGTACCAAATGTAATTCCTACATCGGCGGGTAGAACCACATCAGCAACAGCAGTGAGATTAATATTGTTACCTGAAATTGTAAGATCAGTACCATCACCTTCAATCTTCTCACCATCATCACCGAAAGTAATGCCGATATCCGCTGGGATGTTAACGTCCCCACCGGCCCCAACCGTGACCGTAAGGTCTGTTCCATCTGATTCGATTTTTTCCGTTGCCGCAAAAGTGATACCCACACCACTAGGAATATTGACATCGGCAACAGCAGTGAGATTAATATTATTACCTGAAATAGTGAGATCGGTTCCATCGCCCTCAATCTTCTCCCCGTCATTTCCGAAAGTTAAGCCAATATCAGCGGGAATGTTAATATCTGCGCCGGATACAAGGTAGAGGTCTGTACCGTCGCCGTGGATATATTCTCCACCCTCATCGTTAAGATACAACCGCTTAGTGCTGTCAATAACAACATCATCACTAAACTTAAAATGGTCTTCATCTTCCATCCACGTAAGGACACCATCATTTGATTCTCCATCAAAGGTAACTGCAATATCTGTACCGGCAGTGCCATCACCAATCGTAATAGCCGTACCTAACAGCTTAGTTACATCGCCACCTTCAGCAGAAGTACCGTCATGTGAATGGCCTGAAGCAGCAGTAAAGGCTAATACCAGTTGGTCAAATTCATCATTAGAATCTGCTGCTTGAACAACATCGCCGTCAACGTAAGTGGATTGTCTTGTGTATGTATTACCCATTAATGCCTCTTTTTAATGTCTGCCACCGGCAGTAAATTCTAGTTGAAATCCGTTTAGTGTGAATGGGGAGGAACCAGAAGATTCATCAAATTTAATTGCAACTGCAAATCCTCCTCCTTCTACTGATTGTCTTACAAGCGGTGTACCAGATGAACCATATACTGCTGTATTATACGTACTTACAGGCAGACCATATACTGCAATACCTGCGCCTTCCGTTATAGCGTATGCAGAAGGTTGAGCGATATCAGGTGAATCATAATCATATCGAACTCTTAATTCTGCTGAAACTGCGCCTTCTGTTTTGTAGTTTGTAATAACTCGTTGCATACTTTTACGAATACCCGCATCTCCTACGATAACATCGGGAGAACGATAAAATGCTTTTATGTTTGTTCCAGAAAAAGTATCTCCATTTTCCTGTCTGTATACAAAACCATCATATCCTCCGTGCAAAACAAATTCTACATCTCCGATATATTCAGAATCAGCACAACTGGGTTTTATTCCTTTCATGTCAGACCATTGAAAACCAATCTGCCCTTCATGTGATTGTTTTATAACTCCTATAAGACCTAATTGAACTGCTTCTGATCCTACTGTTGAAGGAAAGAAAAGACGATACTGAGATTTTTCTCTGATAACAACAGAAGAAATATTATCAAAACCAATCTCATTTACACGTTCTTGAATTGGTTTACTTACCGTTCCTAGTTCAACATCGTGAAGTTTTTCAGTACCGGCAATAGTACGTAAACCATCAGGAGCAAGATAAATGAGATCGCCTCCGACTTCTTGAATAGAGAATTTATCCAAACAACCTAAGTTTCGTGTTATAGGCTGCATAGCAAAATCTGCTATACTACTTCCATTTAAAACGTAAATACTGTCCTTACAGAAGATAAACAATCTTTCACGAAAAATTGCCGTACCGATAATCTTATCGTTTGTGCTTATGCTTCCTGCACCATTTGCAGGAGTAAAATCATTTTCAGAGAACGGGGCAGAGAATACAAGCTCATTAGAAGATGACTTAGAAAAGAACATGTGGTTCTTAAAAGCGATGATTGATTCGGTAGCAGTAGGAGCAGTACCAGCACCAGAACCAGTAGCACCATTCAGTAGTGTAAAAGTAGACCCATCATACGTTGCAGCGTAGTTTTGCCCATCAGCAATAGCAATCTTATCGGTTCCGTTAAAATTAAAGCGTGTGTAAATATATTTATTAGCACTTGTTCTTGATTCGTCAATCTTTGTCCATACAGAAGAAATTATATTTCCCTTAATATACGCAACAGCAGTAGTAGCACTTGCGCCACGAGTACATCCAGTGAATGTGGTGCTTGTTTTTCCTGTATACGTAATTTGTTCTGAACCTATATACAGCGTACCGGAAGAAGCAAATCCAGTAGTATTCTCTACAGTCATGGTTGTAACAGAAGCAGTATGAGAAGTAGAAAGAGTAGTAGAATTTGCCTTACCGATTACAGCCCCTCTTGCTGCAATAATATTTTCATTAAGGATAGCAGTCATCAACATCGAACTAGAGCCGGTCTTGCTTGTAGTACCTAAGTTCGTATCATTAAATTCCAGCATAACCGCTTTATTTACACCAGAAATACGTCTGTATCCGCCCTTAATGGAAGGCTCAAAATTCTGTAATTGAAGCGCAGAACCGGGAAGTTGAGTAAACGTATCTCTGTTTAGAACAAGCCCTCCATCACAGGAGATTATTTGATGTTGAATATTTTCCATTTATCCTACAAAGCTTTCACTAACGGTTACAACTATGTTTAATTTACTTGCTGTTCCAGCAGTAACCACAATAGTATCCGCCGCTTGCATTGCTATTGGGCCTGAATTAAGTACATCTAGTATCTCATCTGCTGCCATACTACAGGTAGTTACGATAGGTATATCAGTAGAAGATAACACTGCTTTAATAGTAAGATCAACAGCACTACTGTGTAGGTTATTTGCGTATAACAGTTTAACCTCTGCTTCAAAGTTAGACGGGCAAGTATATACAGTTGTTGCTCCGGTTCCTGTTAGAAGCTGTCCAGTAGTACGTAGTCTTGATTCAGCCATTCTTAGAAGTACTTCGGATGCCGTGTGTTAGATTGAGAGCCAGCATTAACTGCTGTAGAGCGCATAAGGTCTGGCTTATTAATCAGATCAACACGCATTCGCTCAATCCTTTTTTCAAACTCAGAGTGTTTTAAAGTCGCTGCTTGCAGGTCTGCACGAAGCTGATGCACATAGTATTCACACCGTGCTACAATAACATCGTGATAACGGGTAGGTAATACAGGTTCATCAGTAGATGCAGAAAGATCAGTATGGGTCTGCCAGTATTCGTAATGCACAGTATACTCCGCATCAGGAATAGGAGTAAGCCCTATTTTATCATCCTGAGTTAAATAATGATATTCGGGTTTAGCCCTATTGTCCGTAGTAGTAGGATCAAGATCACGCTCCCGAAACTGTTGAGCAAATTGAACATACGGAACATACGGAATAATCTTAACATCTGTGCCGGATTCAATCAGATATACGGTGTCTACATCTACTGATTTAAATCCAGATACAAGAGCATACTCCGCTGTTCCTGCAACAGTAGTAATTGTTCCATCTGTATGAAGGAACGGCCATTCCAGTTCAGCAGTGTAGATATCGTTAATGCTTCTATTTACAAAATCCTTTACAGCCGTTTGAATACCCCTACTATTAGAGAAGTTAGCTGATGTAAGTTCTACCTCATTAAGAGAACGAAGCACTTTATTCGATAATGCTAGATAATCCATTATAGTTGTTTACCTTTTTATCATAGGATTTCAATCGTCTTTTGATTCTTATCTACGTCTTTATGACAGCGAATAACCAGAATGCCGTTCTCTAGTTTTGCTTCACTAACTTCTACATTAGGAGCAAGATAAAAACTACGAGTGAACTTTCGTTGGGCCAAGCCATTATACTGCCAAAGCTCCTCTTCCTCTGAACGCTCAGAAGCCTCTTGCTTTCCTTCAACTGTAAGACGGCCTTCCTCTTCCAGAATCTTTAACATCTCCTTAGAGAAACCAGCAACAGCTATTTCAATTCGATAATTATTTTCAGATTCTTGCACAAGATTGTACGGAGGATAATTTGAAGTTCGATGATCTGGAATCCAGTACTCATCAAAAGTCCTTCCTACTGACATCTTGTTAAATAAACTTCTGAAATCTTTTATTAGCGCACCGTTAATTGTATTCATAGTAGTCTCCTTTTCAGCGAGTTTTAATAATCCCATTATTGGCGATTATTTATTTTTCCTTACCAAATACTGATCCGGTAAGTAATGCTCCAAAGGCTAAGTGGAATAATCCGCCGCCCATAAGAGTAAAAGGGGTGTGTTGCCCTGTCATTTTTTTCATTAATTCTAATTGTACTAATGGGTCTTCAATTGTTATTATATATGTTACGAAGGAAGCAAGGTCGGGTCTGTTTAGTCCATACCACACAGGTACAACTACAAAATCATAGATGCAGATTATTAAATAAACTATGAGTGCAGTCCATCTCCATGCCATTCATCTCTACTGCGCCTTTCTTACGCCACTGCCTTTAGCGTATTTCTTAGTAGAGCTAGTCTTTAACTTTGTACTCGGCGCATATGCTCTTACAGTATTCTGTGTTCCTTTTCCCTTTTTTGGATCAGGAACCCTGCCCATATATACATATCCTTTTATAGCTTTTCCAGCTAAAGGTTTTTCACTATATTTCCAGCCCTTACGTATTGACGCCGGATCAATCCGTGGTATCATATTCTTTAATGATTCCATTACTCTTCCCTTTTCTGACAATCGCATGCTTCGTGAGTACATGTTTCACAGATGCATTCATCTTGACAATCTTCACATTCACATTTCTTACAGGTCATTTTACTTTACTTACAGAAGCATAGCTTTTGACAGCTAACAGTCCAAAGACGCTTTAGCCATTCTTTGATTTTTCTAAATAGTTTCATTACAAACTCCATTTAATTAGGTTAAGGTGGAGGGTTTTGAACGGACCCTCCGAAACCGTTACTCAAGGTTTACGAGAAACCTACAACTTGTGATTCAGCATCGCCCATGCCACCGAAGTCGGCAGTCAATGCCCAAACACGATACTTACCATTAATCGCACCAGTACCCACAACAAGATCAAGCGTATCGGCAGCGGTATGAATACCGTAAGCAACCGAAGTCGTTCCCATTGCGCTAGTACCTGCTTGTGCCTTGATAGTCATAGTAGAACTACCGGGGGCAGCAGCAGTGATATAACGGTCAACATCGTCACCATCTCCTAGAGAGAGAGTACCGCTGTTACCCGCAGAATCTGCGGTCAACACATCAACACCCGCCGTAATAATGTACGTGTTAGCTGGAATGCTAATGCATTCAAAAACATCGGCGGCGGCATTAGTGGTTTCACTAAAGTCGATCACCATGTCAACAACACGAACAGCGGCTGCGTTTGCGGGATGACCAGCAGTGCCTACATTGTCAATAGTATAAGTAGCCATTTTTCAGTCCTCCCTATTATGTGTTAAGATCAGGTACACCCTTGTAGACGCCGACAAAGCCGGTGCCCGAAGAGCGTAGCACTTTACGTCCGAAAACATGCAGACCACGAACAATGTCTGCAAAGCTATCGGGGTCACGGATCACTTCGGTCTTTGCGATTGCGGAAGCAGTGCAAACCGCGCTCATGTGACCGCCAAGAACGATAGTCTCGCCGCTGGTGGCCGAAGGACCGAAAGTGTGGGACGCAGCAGTACCAGCAGAGCTAACAGCAATCGCGTTAGTCTGATACAAAGTAAAGCCGTGAATCTTACGAGAGGTGACAGCACCATTCATAAGGGCAGACTTATCTTCGCCGGTAACACTGGAATCCATCAGCTTGGCATCCGCCTGACGCAGAATTTCGTAGAACTGAGGCGGGGCCACAATCCAACGGTTCTCTTCAGGAACGTCACCTTCGTCCAACTTACGGGCAAAAGTGCTAAGATAGTTAGCGCACTCGTTGCCGGTGTTGCACGAAATCGCTGAACTGGCAGCACCAAGATTGGTAGTGTCAGTAGCAGCATTGTCGCTGATATTCTTCAGAATATTGTAATCATATGCCTTCTTCAAGCTGTATGCGCCGCTAGAAGTGGACAGAGATTCCCAATTAACATGGCTCTGCCGCTCTTCGACATCATCAACTTTAAAAGCAAAGTAATTACCCTGATCGACAGCAAGAGTAATCTCGGTGTCGGACAGGTCTTCAGTGTTGACTACAGAACCACGGGTATACGAGGATACCGTGATTGATGGTTCTTTAATAATCTTCACCGTGTCGCCAAAATTTTCAATTTCCCCCGCATAATCTGTATTAGTAATAGCTTCTGCTACAGAGGCACGACGGAAGAATTTGAGTACTTTTTGGCTATAGATTGCCGGTAGAAACTTACCATTAGGCAGGTTACTATATCCGGCTGCTACTCCAAATGCCATTTTAGTATCTCCTTATTGTTATTGAATTCTTCCCTCTCGTTTAGCCGCATCAATTTCAGATTCTAGTTGCTCAAATTCATGTGGTTTCAAGCGAGAAATTTCTTCGACAGTCCAAATCTTTTTTTCCTGTGACATATTATCAGAAGAAAGAGTGCGTGTTTTTGTCACTGCTTCTGCTGCATTTTGCCTACCTTTAGATTTAGGCTGTTTCTGAGAGCGATTAGTTTCTAATTTATACAAGTCAACTACGCGAGATGCCCACGCAACATCCTTTTTGTTCTTGTAAAGTCCATCAGAAATATTTTCTGGCTGTAGTATTAGCCAATCAAGAAATTCCTGATTTTCCTTTAGTTCAAAAAAGTCTGGGTGCTTAACTAGCAATTCCTGTTCAGCGACCTGTTCTCTTGCTTTTGACTCATTCTCCTGTAGATACTCGATTTGCTTTTCAAGTTCATTAACACGAGAACCTGCTTCAAGTTGCGAGACAGATTGCATTACACTAAAGATTTCAGGATACTCATCTCTGAATGTTTCCAGTTCCTCTTGAGTTTTAGGAAGTTCAGCAGGAACACGCTGTTGTGCTGCAAACTTCGCTTCCGCTAACTGTTGTTCCTGTTTCCATTCATTTTGTTTGGTGTCATGATATCGCTTTAGATCGCTATATCGCTTCTTCCAATCATGTTCCTGTTCTTCATTTTGGATGAGGCTAGAAGTATCCTTGTTTACGCCTTGTACATCGGCAAGATCAAGAGATTCTGCTTCATCGTCATCAATTGCTAAGTCTTTTCGATAAGCATTTTGATATGGGGTAGCCTCGGTATCTTCCTTGTTAATTAAAGTTGTTTCACTCATTTATACCTCCATACGGGGCCAATTATAGAATTGGGTATCCGTCTTCTTAGGTGTTATTTGTCAGAGCCGATAAATCGGGTGGCTGACCTTCTTGTCAAGCGGATACAAATCCGCCTTCCATCTTTTTTGGTTTCTCCTTTGGAATAGGAGGATAAACATATTCCCTTACTTCCTCTAAAGTTTTTAAAGTACCGGGAATACTTTTCTTCGATAATTCTATTCCTTCTTCTATCCATTCAGGATTTTTCATATAATAGTCTTTATCTGCTTTTGTATTTTCAAATTTTATTACTGCCTTTACTAAAGCAGGTAAATCTTTTTCTGTAACCGTTGTAACCGTTTTATTCTTATTTTTATTTTTTATTTCACTTTGTATGAAATTAATATAGTTTTGTGTTTTATTTTCATTTTTAGGAGCATATCGTGTAATAATTTCTCTTAAATTTCCTTTTTTATTTCCTATCTTTGTTTTTAAATCTCTTGCTAAAGCACGAATACCTAAAACAGGATGACTAAATACAGCAAAAGAACTTTTTCCTTTTTCTCTTTCTCTTTTTGTAGCATAACGTCCTACGGTTCCTGCCCAATCAAATCTAGCTTCTACATTACCGGGATTATTTGTATAAAAAGGATCAAGAACATTTGATTCTTTTGGACTAATTGGTTTCCATCGTGGAATAGGAGCTACGCTTCCCCCGACATCATACTTTTTTTTTGAGCCAACTCCACCGGGTTGCATGAAGCCACCAGCAGAAGGGGTAATACCAGTAAGAGGCTGGTTCGGCTGTTGTTGCGGCAATTTAGGTCGTGCAACATTCTGTCTTCCTCTTGGTTGTGCAACAGCAGCTACTTTTTTCCGTTTAGGTGCTTGTGCTGTCTTTTGTTGTGATTTACCAAAAACACCTTGTAATGCATTTAAAGTTTGAAAAAGAGGAACAGATACATCTGATTGAACTCCCCCGCCTGTTGCAAACCCCTGTGGCATAGGTGCAGCCATTTCCTGTTGCATGGGCGCTGCTTCTTCTTGAGGCATAAAGCCCTGTGGCTCCTGTGGCATTTCCTGACCACCGGCCTCTGTTTCTTCTGCCTGTTGCCGCTCAAACTCATCGATTCCACGCTTATTAATCTTCTCTAAGCGGTCCCGTCCAATAATCCGTACAAGCGCAGGAGGAATGATGTACTCGCCTTCGGATACGCGAATTTCAATGTCTTCTTCCTGTCCTGCATCTGGAGAAACAAGTCCCTCCTGTTGCTTTTGCTCCATATAGAATTTCTTAGCATCTTTAACCAGTTTTTCGATATCTTTGATACCTGCCAATTCTACAGCATACGAATTTAATACAAAGGAGCCTTCGGGAACATTGGCTTCTACATTATCTCCACCCATATCTCCATTTTGTGCAGCGTCAACTTGATCAACAGCGGCTTCTTCTGGTGAGCCTACAAAGCCCATATCGTCTTCTGGAAGCGGAGGTCCGTCTACTGGAACAGGCGCTTCCTCTGGAGGAACAAATCCACCATCTTGATATCTGTGACGTTGTTCATCCATATACGAATAATTATCTAGTTCAGGCTCTTTTCCTTCTTGAATACGCATAACTGCATCGTAGTCGCCTCTATCAAGAGCTTTAGAAATTGCTACGTCTTTTTTAATTTGGTCTTCAGAACGATTTAATCCTAATGCTCTACCAAATGCGGGTTCCTCTCCACGGAATTGACCACCGGGAACTTCATCATACTCTTCATAGGCAGGTGAGTATTTATGGTCGTATTGACCACCGGGAACTTCATCATACTCTTCGTAGGCAGGTGAGTATTTATGGTCGTATTGACCACCGGGAGCTTCCTGATCCTCTTCATGGGCAAGTCTTGCATTTTCTTCGTAACGAGAGAGTTCAGCAAAATCATCATTGGACATACTTGATACAAAACCTGAAGAATCTTCGAAAGCAGGACTTTCATTCCGATCTTTAATAAATTGTTTAAATTCTTGTGAATTTTCTGGATGTTCAGTACTTCCCGCTGCGGAGACTAAAGGACCAGAAGATAATGTTCTTGGTACCCTTCTTTCATTAAGAGGTTCAACAGGATTTCTTTCTGCTACATTGACAAGAGGCACCATATTTGGATTTTCAATTAAAGGCGCAGGAGGAGCAGCTTGAGTTATCTGTCTACTTTTCAAAACTTCATTCATAAACGGAGTATATGAAGAAAGTTCATTCGGAAATGCATCAAAAAGAGAGGGATGCTTTAAAACATAGTCTTGAAAGTCTGGATTATTAAAATTATTTTGAAGATGCTCTATTCTTTTAGTATTAACGTCAAAGAAACCTTCCCCCTGTTCATAATTTTCCGTTCCCGGTATACTGGAAAGTATTTTATGTGCTTTTAAAGTACTTTCATCCATATACCAATCTTCAGGATTTATAGCGATATGCTGTAATGATTCTACTAATGTAGCCATATCTTATACTCCTACCATTAATGGGTCTTCGTTATAATAATTTCCCGGCTTGATGTATTCAATACCGTGTTCATCTGTTACCACTTTTAATTTTTCTAAATCTACCAGCTTCTTAATAAGCCCATCTTTAAATTCGCGGGTATTACTACTAATACCATAATCTCTATGTTCTTCAGGAACGCTCATTTGTTTCAGTACATAATCCATTTCTTCTTCCATACGAGCACTTGGTGTCGTACTAATACCTCGCTGTTTAATAAGTTCCGCAGTATTTCCTTGAAGCGGAGCATCGCCTCTATTACTTGCTACAAATTCAAGAATTTCCCTGCCTCTTGGATCATCTGCTGATATTTCTTTTAATACTGCATGGTCTGGCCGTTGATCACGTAGAAGCGGACTTGTGTATCCCGGAGCACCGGGAGCAAAAAACGGAGCATACTCCAAAACTTGATTATAACCAAATTCATCAATTGCTGCTTGTATGCCATGTTTTTGAGCTACGGATTTTGTCGCAGAAATTTGATCAAATCTTGCCTCTGCTTCGGCTGCTAATGTACCGGGGTCTTTTTGTGAAGACATCTTCAGCGCCATTATTCCACCAAGAGCTATTGCTGCCGGTGCGAATGCTGCCATCATTGCTCCTGCACCTGCTGGTGCTGCTGTCGCTCCTGCAAGTGCGCCGCCCATAGAAGGAATAGAAATAGTAGTTCCACCTATAGCCCCTGTTAATCCCGGTACGGCAGATAAAGCAGCAGTACTTGTAGCAGCGCCGGGAAACATAGAAGTAAAATTAGTAGCAAACTGTGCTGCTCCTTGTGTTATCGGTCCTTGAAGTTGGGCCAATTCTTGTCCTGCTGTTGGGCTAATATTAAGAGCTTCTGCGAAGTTTGTCGGCGCAACTGATGAATCTCCTAGATTAAAAAAATTCTGTACGCCTTCGGGCAGACTTGTAAGATCAAAACCCTCTGGAAGAAGCTTGTCAAGAATGCTCCCGTCGCCGGTAAGCCCTGTTAAATCACCTATTTTTGATAATCCTGAAAGAATGTTTTCTGGTGAAAGTATGCCACCACCGCCATTTTCTTTTTGTCCAGCAGCACCAAGAGCCGCTGCAAGTGCTGCCGCACCTCCTCCTAAAGCTAATGTACTTCCGTCAATACCGAATCCTCCTCCTCCGCTTGATGGAGAAAGAGAGGGGACCGTAGAAGTAGCGGGTTGTCCCGGTCCAGACGGCGCAAGAAAACCTCCACCAGTTGTAGGAACTTGAGGAACTCCAAAGGTTTGCGTATGTGTCGGTACTTTTGGAACCTCAAATGTTCGTGCAACTTCTGGAAGGGCTACTTGCGGAGCTTGTACAAAACCAGTAGAATTAACCATTATTTATTCTTCACTTTCTATTGCCGCTTTCGCATTTGTTTTAAGATTGAGGAGGGTTTCCAGTAAAGCCGCTCTCCCCTGCAACCGGCGCACTTCCAACTCCGATATTTCCACCGCCAACGCCCGACTCGTCCATTGGATTTGCTCCAACAGGAACTCCTCCAGCGCCGTCCACGCCTCCCTGTTGCTGACCAGCGGGGCCACCCTGCGCGCCTGTTCCTTGAGCATTAGTAAGTCCTCTCAATATATCTGCAAATACGGCTGCTTCATTCATATCATTTACAAGCAAATCAGGATCAATATCCTGTGCTATAGCAAGTTCCTTTATCAAATTCGGAATCTTGATAAACGGAGCAAGTGCCGGATTAGCAACTGTTTGTAGTAGGGTCAATAATCGCTGTGACCTGATTTCCTTTTGCATCACAGCAGCAGTTCCTTTTGGTTTAATTTCTAAGTCTCCCATAATATCGGGATGTTCCTCGTTGAACTGCATGTTCCACTGAAAATACCCCTCACCCATCGGTTTAAGAAGGTAATCATCAATGTTTTTGATTGCTGTCTTAATACTTAGCCCTGCTGAACTCATTAGCATAGAAAGCCCAGCAGCGGTACGTCCAGTACCAGATACGCCTGTCTGACCGTGGATGATGGACGGAATACCCGTCTCTTCATCAGCCAATTGACGCGATACTTGATACATCTGGATATTTTCGGGCGCTGTATTGGGGAACTTCAAACCGTGAACAGCGGTTCCTGTTACACCACTCTGCCGCCTGAATATCTTACCGGGATAAATTTCCATAGATTGTCCCGGTACAAGCGAAGTCTCATCTACGTCAAAGACCATATTACCAGCAAGAACAAGATTATCAATAGCCATACGCATATGACCATTCATAAGCATCTGGGCATCTTCCATATTCTCAGCTACGCCGATACCGAAGAAATTATACGGATTAATCTCATACGGAACAGCTTGATACGGAATACGTGCTGGCGTAAACGGATTGATAACTGCACGTAGAATCTGGTTGCCGCAAATCCAGATATTGGTATGAAGCGAATCTAAGTTGTCCTGTCCTTCTGGTAATTCCAAACCAAGCTGTTCAGCAAGATTTTTATCCAGATATCCCCAGTACTCAAGAACTTCGTACCTACTTTTATGCGCCGTATCGAAGTCATCTTCATCTCTAATGCTCGATTCGTACCCACGCTCAACATAGTTCGGCCCCATATCAAGACACTGATTAATAGCATCCAGATCAAAATGTGGTTTATTACGCAATGCGCGAAGTTGCTCACGATTCATCTTATGTCGCTCAATAACGTAATCACAATCTTCAATAGAAGTTGCGGCTGGATCAGGATAGAAATCCCAGCACGATACGCCGGAAATTATGGGGATGTTCTTTTGGTACGGAGCATACGTTCGTGCACCTTCCGCGCCAACTTCCCATGCCTGTATCTCTTTAAAGTTACTAAACGGACCCTTTACGATACCACAGCCAAGAAGACAGCACTCAAAAATTGCATGCCGTAGTATCTTCACTGCTTCTGCATTGATTAGCTGATCATGAATAACCTTTTCTAGTTTGAGCGCAGATTCACGGGCTGGCTCAATCTGTGGTTCACCCATCTTTGCTGGTCCCGGTTTAAGAGACTGCGATTCCCCATATTTTTCCTCTAGACCAGCCAAGAAGGCACTAGGCTCTTCTTCCTGTTGCTGACCCAGCGGGTTTTGCGAAAGATGTGCAAACTCAGCTATGCCCTCTGGAAGAGGCGTAGATTCTACAACAAGCGGAAATTTCTTATTGGAAAACAAAATATCAGCAATCTGTCCGTATGCTGCCAATACTTTTACCTTTGTAATCTTTACAAAGACCTTGCTTTTTTCCGTTGATGTATACGCCGTAGTACCGTCAAGAACACCACGATAATTTTTATACGCTTTTTGCCACCGAAGTTCGGATTCGTATCGTCCGTTTTCTGCTTCGGTAAACTTTGCTTTGATGTGTCCTACCGCATACGGTATATCTTCAGAATCTATCGTTCCAGACTGATCGCCTTCGACGTTATTATTCTCAACCATGTGCTTTATTTAGCCCATTTCACCCTGTTTGATAGTCCTTTGATTCATCGACATGGTGGTATGTACAGACCCTTTAGTGGAGGGGTATGCAACTGAACTAGCAAACGGCTTTGGATTGTCCGTCTCACCAAGAAGACGCTTCTCCATTTTTTCACGATACAAAGAACTTTCGTTTGCATCGCTCATACGTCCCGCTTTAGTTTGTTTTTCAAAATCAGACTTACCGGGATAACGATAATTAGATGGCATATTTTTTCTCCTTTTTATACGTTTAGTTTTAGTTATAGGGTAACAAACCCGCCTTTAGACATGAGGAAATCTTCCCACGGTTTCTTCCTCCGCATTATTCTCTTCCCTCCTCCACCTGTTATTTTTTTAGTACCGGGACCGGCAAGACTGCGCCCCCCTACTTCAGTACGTGGTTGTTCTGGTGTAGGAAGCCCTGTTCTTGCGCTTCTTAATGAAGGTATTTTAGGTGTAGGTTCTGCTGCTGGCTTCATTGGCTGCTGAACATTTTTAGGATCAGGAAGAGATGGCGACCCCTTCTGAGGTTGCCCTAAAATAAATTTTCGCCTAGACAAATCAGTTTCCGCAGACTGTGCTGCCGGTTTAGGACGAAGACGGTCAGCCTGTGCTTTTCTTTTTTCTGCTGCTTTTTCTTGCAATCGGGCCTTCATCTCCTGTGGAGTATGTACTTTAGTTGCTTGTTCTGGTAAGGGAACCTCCTGTTCGGGTGGAGGTGCTATTTGTTCCGCTTTAGAAAGAACGTCATCAACTTCTTTACTTTGATCTGGTGAAACCAACTTAGGAGATTCTATATTAGATATTAGAGACATATCTTCTAAAAAGGCGTGAGGCCGTCCTTTTTCTACCTTTTCAAGTATTTTTGGTAGAAGTTCTTCAAAATTAGGGTCTACCGCATATTTATGTTTTAATACATAATACTTAGTAGTTTTCCTATATCTTGTACCCCCGTGCCAATAATTTCCAATTTTTACCTTTTGAGTTACCTTTTTTACTCTTATAGGAATTTTAGGCCCGGTTCCTTGAAATGCTCGTAATTCTTGTTGTTGTAAATGTGTTTTTTCACCATCCTTCGATCCTGACGGAAAATACTCGCTGGCAAGACCTTTGAATCTATAGTCATGCACCCATCCCCAGTCCTTTTTTATCCTTGCATTTTCTTTTTTAGCCCATTCTCTTTGTTTCTTTAATTTTTTTACTGCTTTATCTACATAATTTTCAAACTGTTCTTTTGTGATTTTTGGTATTTTTCTTCTTGTACCATCAGGATACAGCCAAAACCCTTCATTCTTTGGGTCTAAACGCCCATAAACCCTTACACCAGCGGGGTGGTTTTCATATTCATCTGCAAACTTTCTTGCGAATCCACCGATCTTGACTTTTTCTTGTTCATTAAGTGTCCCCGCTTCAAAATTTTTCCGTATATTCTCTTCCCAATAAGGACTTCCTTCACCACGATAGTCCTCTTCGCCTTCTCCTATACGTGTCGGAAAATTGCCCTTCCACTCTGTCCAGCCTTTATATTCAGATTCTAAATCTTGAGGAGTAATAGGCTTCTTTGCTTTATCTTCATTAAAACGATAATACGATGATACACTATCTTCAACCCACTCAGAACTTTTTATTTTAAGAAGTCCTTGCTCTAACAGCCAGTGTTGCATTAAAAAATCTCCACCGCCATTTCCTGAAAAATCTTCAGCAGGTGAAAGTTCGCTACTAGACCATTTAAGAGTATTTTTTAAAAAATTGTGCATATTTAAATAAGAAGTAGAATGTTGTCCTTCTAGTGGAGAAGGGTGCATAGAATAAATTTCATTCCCCTTATTTACATTTTCTATCAGATTAAAAATTGCCTGAAATTTAATAAATTTTACTTTTCTATTTTGCTGTCTAGCTTTACCTATTTCTCTATTTTTCCTTTCTTCACCAATAGGTCTTCCTAACTTTTTAGGAAGGCTCTTTTCCCCTTTATCTGTTAAAAGCTCTGTAGAAGAAGACTTATCAAATAATTTTTTATACTCCTGCTTCAAATGAGATTCTGTTACAGTCGAAGGTTCTGTCCATTTATCCAACTGTGTAGGTCGTTTACGTGGATCATTTTGCCTGTTGTCTAAAAAGGTGTAACCGTCATCTGTACTAAGCCACAGCTTACCACCATGTTCTTGTAACCATATTTTTCCTAGTGGCGAATCAAGAAAGCCCTTATTTTCAGGAGTATCAGGAAGCCCCTTTTCAGCCTGTTCTCTTAAAAATTCTCTTCCAGAAGAACCGTCTAACCAAGAAAAAAATTCTCTTATTTTAATCTGTTCCTCATCAGTATATTTTATAAGAGGGTCTTGTCTTATATCCTGTTGGGCTTTCTCCCATCGATTACGCAAACTTTTCCTTATAAAGGGATTTTCATGATATGGAGGTTTATTTGCCATAATACTTAATATCCAAAAGTAGCATCTGTAAGTTCTGGTGGCCTAGTATACATATTCTTAAAGATAGCCGCCTGTGGTGTAGAAATTTGGCGTGTCATACACATATACCGTAGTGCATCATACGCATGATCGTCTGCCTTTGTATCAACGTCTTCGCTATTGGTCTTAGATAGCGGCAACGTAGGAAGAGTTCGTACTAGATTTGTACACGTAGAGAAAATACGTAGCCGTGGTTCCCCATATTCATTCATTGCAAGACGCCTGTGTACTTCAATTTTACCAGAAAGCCTATTAGAATCGGACGGAATCCACCTTACTCCTGATCGTATCATGGTTTCCGCTATAGACGGGCCTAATCCTGTACGATTCCAGCACGATTTATCAAGAACAGATAGCGACATTTGACCGTCAGTTCGCTCCATTTCTCGAATTAGCGTAGCAAGTGCTTCTCCTGTATGTCCCTTAATATATAGTTCTCGGTATATCCAAAGATTCCCGTCCCAATCAATTGCGCCCCAAAGAATACAACTAGGAGAACTATATCCATAATCACCAGCCCTTATCTTAGCCCATCCTTCAGGAACTTCGAAGGGCTGAACTACGTGGACCGATCTGTTAAATTCAGTAAATGCAGCCCCTTCTGCTACATCCCAATCGCCCTCTAAAAGGCGTTTCCGCTCAACCTCTGGAAGCGAATACAACATCGCTTCGTATTCGCCCGTTTTCATGAGATACGGATTATCCGTTAAACGGGCCGGAATAAATTTACGCTGAAACAGCGGTTTTCCAGAACTAGGATGATTTCGCCCGTACACAAGAGTTTTTTCCGTATCGATGTCAGTGGCCCAGAACGGAGTATTGGGGGGTTCTGGATCGATAAACATCTTTTTAATCCACCAGCCCCCTACTCCACCGGGATTGGCAGTTGCTCTCATGTACGTTTCAATCGTTTCATCCGCCGTGCGAAGGCGTGAGCGAAGATAATTCCACACATACGGCGAAGGATAGTGGCCTAGTTCGTCAATGCCAATCCACGTAAACGATTGACCCTGATAGCGGTATACATCGTCATCTTTATCTACGTAACTGAAAAGTGCAGTCGCTCCACTGGGAAACTCCCACGTTTTTGTAGATTCCTTGAACTTCGCTTTGGGAAAAGCATGAAAATACAGCTTTTTGCTTTGATCGATTAGCTCTGTTAATTCTGCAAGCGTTCGACGTAGCAGCAAGGCTCTGTGGTTACGGTTATTTGCGTACCTAAGAAGATCAACAAGCATTGCGTAGCTTTTGCCACCACCCGCTGCACCTCCATAGAGTACTTCTTTTTCTGGGGCCGCAAGAAAGTCTGTTTGTGGCCCAGTATTGGGAGCAAATACAAGCTCCTGATCGTCCTCAAGAAACTTTTCCACCTCTGTATTGGTGGTAACTCCTCCACTTTGTATCACATTTATCAGTTCTTTGTTATTTTTTATCTTTTCTCGTTTATTTGCTGACTTTTGTTCCTGTTTTTTAAGATCGCGCTGATGAGTGCGAAGGCGTTTCCGTACTTTGCGGGTTTCCTGTTCCTTGCGTGAAACGTGGTAGTTGCCCTGTTCTCCCGGCTTTAACTTAGGACGGGCCATTTAGAACCGCGCTGCACGTACACCGCCGCCACTGGAATATTTCTTTACGGAGCCGCCTTTGGCTTTTCCCGAAGTTCTCTTAGAAAGTTGATTAGGAGAAGTGACTGCTGCCGTTGCTGCCAGTGCAGCCCCGGTGCCATGAGCTATAACAGCTTTTTTAGATGTCTTATTCTTAGCAGGTTTCTTAGATATCTTATTCTTAGAAACTTTAGCGCCGGGATGCGCCTTTCGGTAAAGCTCAAGTAATTTTTTATCAGAAACTTTACCCGCTTTTCCTTTCCAGTCTTTAGGGAGCTTTTCAGCTAATTTAAGTACTTCATCTTTCGTAAGTTTAGATGTCTTACTCGCTTTTTTTTCAGCTTTATATAATTTATATAATTTTGCCATGTCTTTTACAGACGAACCTATCATACCCGCCGAAAGACCCGTACCGGCTAATTGATAAGCGAATCCTTCTGCTTCGCTCGTTCCAGTACGAGTTGAGCCTCCCTTCGGAATACCAGAAATACGAGCTTCTGTTTTTGCTAGTTCTAATGCTCTTTGTTTTTTATTTGCCATCTTAATAATTCCATGTCTTTTTAGCTGTTTTCTTTTTAGCTGTTTTCTTTTTAGCAGATACAGTGCCGCCTCTATTTTTAGCAAACTTCTTGCTAATACGCCCTGCTGTTGATCCACTTTCGTCTGTTTCAACAGTACGTTTAAATTTTCTACCTTTTAAATAGGGAATTGCCTTTGTAATTCGAGGATCATCTTCTACCCCTTTTGATACACTTTTCTTTGCTCTATGCATTTGCATATCACTCATAGTTCCCGGAGATTGTTTCCCCTTTTCATAAAGATATTTATGTTTATCTCTGATATTCAATATATTAAAAATTTCATCCGCATCTTTCATAGATACATTGGTAAAAGGGGCGCGGTCTTTATTAGATACGGCTCTGCCACCCCTTTTTGCGTCTGCATTGGATACGGCTCTGCCACCCCTTTTTGCGTCTGCATTGGATACGGCTCTGCCACCTCTTTTTGCGTCTGCATTGGATACGGCTCTGCCACCCTTCTTCTTCTTCTTTTTCGGAACAATCTTAATACCCATACCTTATATCCCCTCTACGGTTATTTCTTTCATTGGTTGCTTCGCAGGAAGGAAAACGATGCCGTGTACAATTTCACCTGTATGTTCGATTTCCTGCTTCTTAGAAATACCGATCCTATCAAGGATATCACCAGCAGCCTTTAGGCGTGTGTCCATTTGCGAAGATGGAAGTGTGCCATCGTGATCAAGCGCCTCAGTAATGCGCGTAACCGCTTTAACGGAGGAGCTTACAAGATGGTTTCGTGAATATTCAATAATTTCATTTTTAAGGGAACGTACCAACCAACCACGAGACTTTGAAGAGTACCCTGCAACTTCAATCGCATTGAGTACATCTCCACCGTTTATGCATAGGTTATCAAGAAAAATTTTTTGTTTTTCGGTAAGTTCACGCTTCTTGGCTGGTACGCTCATAGCATTGCTTTCAAATTTACAAAGTATGTATGAAAAAGGAAGATAAGGTGCGGGTGAATATCCGTAACTTCTCTGTTTATATCTGTGAGTATGATGAGGAAGTGGATATTATTCCGCTTACCGTGACACGACAAGTATTCGCTTAATCCTTCCCTTACTTATCTATTATAGGGTCAAAATACGGATTTGTCAAGTCTTTTTTTTAAAAAAATAGAAAAAAATAAAAATAGAAAATTAAGTACTTGAAAACATTGGGTAAATAAGCACGATGTAAGTTTTGTGCATGTTAGGTAGGAAGACAATAAAATTACACTATTGGCGTAAAAGTTACATCGTGTCGAATCTGTTAATAATTTCAACGGGTTATATTTCAAAAACAGAGCAATTAAAAAAAAAATAAAAAAAGACTTGACAAATCGTGAATTTACCCCTATAATAAGTACTTATAGGTACGGGGGGTGCATACCCCCTCTATATAGAATGAGCGAACTTGGAAGAATAAGCGAATACTCATGAATATATAGCATGAGCGAATCTGAATAGGGGTGAGCGAATCCAGATGATGGTTCGTTCATTTTTTTTTTTTTTGTATGTGTGCACATAACATGCATACGGTTTAAAAATACAAATTTTCTCGCGGTATTGCATATATTCATATACGGGGGGGCGGGTGGACCATGCCCCGTAACCTATTGATTTATATATCTTTTTTATGTTGCAAATATGCATCACCTTGGTTCAAAAGTAACCCGATAATATAGATTTTGGAAAGTCCGGCGGCCCTTATAATCTGCCAAATACTGATCCCATAATCTCCCCTCTAAATCCGCTCATAAGGGGGCCCCCCTGTATCCTCTTATCATGTCACGTGCACCCGCGCACGCACGTGCGAACCTGTCCAACAAAATAACGCCAGCACCGGACTATCCCAGATGCTGGCGCTATGTTGTCGGTTAGACTACGAGGTGATCAGCCGGTCTGTCTGGCTGTATGCGGTATCGATCCACTTTGATGTACGCACCTCGATGACGCCATTGTCCTTGACGTGGAATGCCTCCGCAGAAGAATGCGCCAAGCGCACAAACGTCCTTGCTAGTTTGTAGTCATTGGCATCGATGGCACGTTGCGCCTTGCCAATCCACTCCCGAAAGCATGTAACTTGTGCTGGTTCGTCTACTTTGTGAGGTGCCATGAAGTCACTTAGTGTGTCAATATTGTGTGTTGCATCTTCCTGTAGCATATCAAGTTTCCTTTTGTTTGTTTGTGGTTCGCCCATTATCGATGGATATGGACATTCTGTCAATCATCCGCCGCCGGGTTGCCGAATACATCATCTTGGCACGGTTCGCACATTCTGCTGATATTGTATTCTTCCCGGCTAAGTTCATCGCGGAATACCAGTTCGCCCGTCTTATCGCGCAATGGTGCCTTGGCGCAAACCGGACACCGGCCAGACATGATCAGTTTCATTTCCTCTGGAAAGATTGCGTTCATAATGTCTCTGTTCATAGCGATTTTCCTCTTTTCAGCGTTTCAGATGTACCCACCCTAAACAGGAAGCGGCGACGATGCAATACCAAATACATCGCCGCCGCCATCATCCCCGCTGGACTATCCAGCCAATAGCGCGAACCTTTCGAATATCTCGCTATAAAGTTCCTTCCGCTCCCGTTCCCGGTGCCATCGTTTGCAATGTCCTTCATGTTTGTACCAATACGATGTATGGACATATTTATCGCCCATCCTGTTATATCGATACTGATTGAAGAACCAGATCCGGTTGCCATCCGGTAAGCGGATTTGCTCCGGTTCCGAATACGCAACGGCGGGGTCGTTCACGTCTGTTTCGTTCATCTTCATGTTCATCTCTCTCTTTCGTTTGGTTTACAATATGTAGGATAGTACGATAACCGCGACTGCAATGATGCACAGCCGATACACAAACAATACAAAGCCCTCCATTGCCTACGCCACAAGTTCAGCGGCGGCGATGGTGGCCCGACTTTTGATGTCATTCTGGCCGGAATACAATGCACGGTCCAGCCGGTGATCATCAGAAGCGTAGGAGCGCATTGGCGCGTGATCTGCAATATACGTCACGACATTGTACGCACCCCACAATGTACCCTCTGCCTTTTCCCAGCCGGGATTGACGGCGTTATCATTAGACGGCGCATCGATCTGGTTCAATAAGCGGCCTGCTTCATCCTCCGCACCCCGCCGCATTGCGTCGATTACTTCCTGATTGCGCCGTTGTTGTTCACGCACCGGTTCCTGCTTTTCGTTGCGTGGATCAGAACCGTGATAAAGCGCAATAGCACGGCGAACAGTCGCGCTATCAATCAATCGCCCAGCATCGTCGGACTTTGGCTGCTGTTTGTATACAGTACGGAAATAATCCACCACTGCTTCACCATCCAGCCGCCGCGCCATCATTGCCTTGCACAGCGTCTCGTAATCTACTGACTGCATACGGACCAAGTCCAGCGCAACGCGCATCAGATCGGCATCGAATAGCGCCCGGTGATTATCTCGCACCATGTCACCCGCGCTCGATGTTGCCAAGCGCAACGTATTAGCGCAGACCACACGGATCGGCGTGTAGAATGCTGTATTCGCATTCACGCCAGAATGATCGATGGTATACGTTAAAAAGTTCGCCACTTGATCATCCTGCCCTACGTCGAAGCCGGTGCCCAGACGGCACAGGAACCATACTTTACGACCACTGAACAGCGACCCCGCCGTCTCCAGCGTAAATTCGCCACTATCAATGAACGGCTGCAATACATCAACGGCGGATGCATTGTCGCGTACGTTGTACCCATCGTCTGTGACCGGATGCACCGAAAGCTGTGCACCATCGTTGGAGCGGATTAAATGAAACTCATTTTCGATATACTGTCCCGGCGTAAACGGGTGGTCATCGCCATACATCAAAGATACCTTCTGGACTTCCCAATCAAGCCCCGCCTTTTCCATGAATGCTGGCATGTCCCGCAATGCTGGATCATCCGCGCCAATCTCTACGCCTAAACCGTGCCACGGCACTTCGCCGGTCCACGCCATCGTCTCAACTGCGTCTACCATAATCTCTTTCACTTCCATGTTGTTTTCAAAGGTTCACTCGTTACAAGGCTTCACAGCATACAGGACGCATCAAAGCGGTCAAGCACTAAAACGCGCCGCCGCCGCTTTTATATCATCAAGGACGAACGCGCCGCCGCGCCGCTTTGCCGGTCCTTTAGCCAATAGCGATACAATACAGCTATCGGGATCTGTAAATCTCAAATCATCCTCGTCGCCGCTCACGACCCGCCGCCCCCAAAGCACGGAACCGGGAGGTGGCGCGGTCCTGAACGGTATAGCAATATTATGAGTAGAGGCTAACAAAATTTCCAATTGTTCCTTTGTTGTATTTTCTGATAACGAATATGTTAAATGCCAATTGCTAACAAAATTACCCATGATGCGGTTGAATGATTTTGTGTAATCATAGAACTGCAAATCCGTGTATTTTTTAGCGTATCGTTTACCTAATCCTAGATCGGTTGTCCCATCTAATCTGAAGCACGGTTGCATATTCATTTTCTTGCTAAACAATACGAACGATGATATGTCACCAGCTAACAAATTATGAAAGTCGCGCCTATTCTCAAAGAATAACTTTGTTTTACGGATGCGCGCATTTTGTGTACGCTTCATAGCACCGAACCCACTATAGAATAGACATACATCACGACAACCCGGCGAACTGTTAGGGCATGCATCATAACCACTAGTTGTATTTGGTGCACCGTACCAGATAGAAGTAAGGATGCCGCTCTTTTCCCCCTTCACTGTTTTAGCGTTATTATATGACAATATATTTCCGCTCCAATTTAACGTCATTATGTGGCTACCCTTTTTTTAATCCACCTTCCATTTTTGTCTATCCATTTAATCCAGTTTAATGTATTCCACATTGTAGTATGTACGGGAGGGACGGAGAATTGATAATCCCAATTAGGGTGGCCTAACTGTACTATATGAATCTTCATTTCAAGTGTTGGCGTATTTCCGCTCCAATTAGTCATGTTATGCATTCCTGTTGTTTGTTTAGTTTCACCATGCCTTATAATAACACAGTGAAAGGTGGCGTCAAGTCACAAAGTGTTACAGAGTGTTACAGCCGATCACATTTTCAGAAAAGGCTTGACATCACCAAAACAGCCATTATAATAGGACATACAGGCCGTAAGCAATCTTGCGTCTTGATGGAGTGATGGGCTAACAAAAAAAAGGATTGACTAACAAAAAGGGCCGTGCTAACAAAAGCAACATGCTAACAAAAAGGACAGGCTAACAAAATGAAAGAGCAAAGTAAGAAGCAACGGGTGCGCTACAACCCCATTGCAAAAGACTTGCGAACACCTAAATATAAGCAGCGGATCAAAAGGGCAAAGAGCAAATACGACGAGAATTATGACATAGACGAGGATTTAGAGGCATACTATGAAGACGCTAAAAAACCGGACAGTTGATAAGTTTAACGTGCTATGGCACAACAAAACTATCAAGAGCGTTTACGAAGGACGATGGGTTTGGTATCACACAATATTAGCGGTAGAGCTATTTGTTGTTATCCTCCTGTTGTTTTTAATTTTTCTTAAACTGTGATACATGGAGGAACAGATGAATAACGCGCACGATAATTTAAATATCATGACAACAAAAGAAATCTTAGAAAGAAATGTGTATGACCTTCAAGAGCAATTAAATAATGCTCACAAAAAAATAGTTAAACTACAGGAAGAAATAAACAAAAGGACTACGATAGTAAATGAAAATAGATAAAAGTATCCGTAAGCACGACGGTAACACAGTGACATGGAAAAGGCTTCATACGCCTTTACTTTATTTTGATACTATTGAAGAGTACAACAAAGTAAAACACAAAGACTATGTGGACGTACATACATGGGTTGCTGTGGATGTAGAGGACATGTGGAACATACAACTAACATATGAAAAAGGATAGGGAAAGATGCCTAGATACATAACTCGTAAAGTAACGAAGTTCTCTTTTGTCATGCCGGTATATGATAATGATGTATATTTAACTAACATAGTACCTGATACGGGTCCGCCTAGTGGAGAATGGCGAGAACTTATGATACCATGCGAAGATAGACACAGCGTAGGTTACAATGTGTATGGCTGGGACTATAAAAAACAAGTATGGCATATTATAGATACCGGTGGTTATTATGACGAGGCTAAAGAGATAGCCGATGAATACGACAAGAAGATGGTTAAGGAGTTGGGGATATACTGCGATGACATGGGAGATAAAAAGAGTTATGATGATATATAAGCTAGAGTTTGAAAGTACAGCTTATAGGGTGTAATTGCAATGCCTTGCACAAATGGCAGAGAAGGGCGTAATTGGTTTAGTACTGAACCAATTACAATCTTTGCTCTTGACTATCGATAGGCAGGATGGTAGTTGTACTTTCAATTCGGGAGAGACAAGAGTGGTGGCCCGACACCAGACACAGGCGATAGTCGCCGTGCCTAAAAATACTCTTGTCTCACTACTCTAATGAAGGGAGATCACGATGGGTAAAGTAAAAGGATGGCTGATGGAGATGGAGGAAGATGCTCTTATTATGCCACTAGATGAATGGATTAACAAACATGGAGAAACACAAAAACATGTTTATGTATCAGTAAACGGAGAAAGTAAAGAAGTTATTAACTTAGTATTAGGAGAGAATATAAATGAACATGAAGAAACTTTCTGAGAATGTTATAAATATAGAACACTCAATAACTCAATTCGAAAAAGGCAAGATATCTTATGATGATTGTCTTGACAGTCTTCTTTCCTTTGGGTATTCTTTCAAGGAGGCCGTGGTTATTCTTAGGAACACGGGCGTATCTGGAGATAGCAATTAGCGGAGAAAAACTATGGCACTGGTTCTTGATATAGAAACTGATTCGCTCAATGCTACTAAGATATGGGTAGTAGCAACAAAAGATACAAACACAAAGGAAATAAGAACATTTACAAATCCAACAAAATTTGCTGATTACATCAAGGACTACAAAAAATTTATAGGACACAACATCTTATCATTTGACGCCCCTATTCTAAATAAGCTGTGGGGTACAAATATAAAGGTGTCACAGATAACGGATACTCTTGTATTATCATATTTATTTAATCCTAACAGAAAGGGTGGACATTCCCTTAACAACCTGTCCAGCTTAGTAGGTAAGCGAAAAATAGAGTTCTCTGATTTCAGCGAATATTCAGAGACTATGCTTGAGTACTGCATCAACGATGTAGAGGTAACAGAAGCTATATACAAATACTTGATGATGTATGAACAGCCGGGATTTTCTAACACAAGTATATCCCTTGAACACAACATACGGCATATCATTAACAAACAGGAAAGGTACGGTTTTCTTCTTGATTTACAAAAAGCGTCTGAGTTGCTATACGAAATAAAAACAAGAAGCGAAGAAATAGAAAGCAACATACAATCCTTTTTCAAGCCAAAGGTTCGTGCAGTCAAGGACGTTGTAATTAAAAAGAAGAAGGACGGCAGTATTTCCAAAGTAGGGCTGTCCCACATTGAAGATATCAGTCAATCTGTGGGGAACCATACGCTTATCAGATATGAGGATTTTAACTTAGGTTCACCTAAACAAATTGTAGAGCGCATGAACGAATACGGATGGAAGCCAACAAGATTTACACCCAAAGGCGCACCAAAGGTATGCGAGGAGAACTTAGAGACATTATCGGATGCTGCGCCCAGTTCAGTGAAGAACCTTGTATTATGGAAAACTCTTGAAACACGCTGGAAGACTATAGAGAGTTGGCTTGACGCATCCAGCGCAGATGGGCGGGTACACGGTAAAGTATTTACGATGGGCGCGGTAACAGGCCGCATGACGCACTCTGAACCCAATATGGCTAACATCGTATCTTCTAACAAAATATACGGAAAAGAATCACGGCAATGTTTTATAGCGCCAACAAAAAGTGTTCTTGTAGATACTGATGCGTCTGGCCTTGAATTAAGGATGCTGGCGCACTACATGAATAACGATGCGTTCACTAACGAAGTTGTCAATGGTGATCCGCATACGGCTAACATGAATGCAGCGGGGTTGTCTACTCGTTCACAGGCAAAGACGTTCATATATGCTTTTCTGTATGGCGCAGGAGCGGAGAAGATTGGTTCCATTGTAGGTGGATCAGCGAAGACAGGATCGACACTGAAGAATAGGTTTCTAACAAATATGCCTGATCTTAAAAGATTACAGGAGCAGGTCATAAAGAAGGCATCGCAGTACGGATATGTCAACGGACTAGACGGGCGGCGTATCCACATTCGCTCTCCCCATGCTGGACTGAATACGCTGCTACAGGGTGCCGGTGCGATTGTGTGTAAGCAGTGGGCCATCGAAATGGACAGGCGCATTCGGGCGGAAAAACTTGAGGCCCAACTGGTATGCAGTGTACACGATCAATATATTTACGAAGTGGGTGAAAAAAGTCTTGACATCTTCAAAAAGGTATGCGAAGATGGTATCAAGCAAGCAGGGCAGCGGTTGAATTTACGTTGTCCACTAGCATGCGATGTAGGAGTAGGCAGCACATGGTATGATGCTGAACATTAACAAAACTTAAATAAGGAGATATAGTATGATTATACGAGGAACTTCAATGTGGGCGCGTGTTCTTGAAGGACAGCCCAACAATCTTTCCAACAAGTATCAGGTAGACGTATGTAATTTGTCTTCTGAGGTAGTGAAGCAGCTAGAAAGTTCTGGCGTTCCTATTAAGAATGATGAGGAGCGCGGCAGCTACGTTACTGCGAAGGCGGTACGTCCTCCAAGAGTTATGGATGCTTCGAAGCGTCTGTGGGACGATACTGTTATCGGTAACGGATCAACTATTAAGATTTCGGCCAAACCGTATGATTGGACTTACAAAGGAAAATCTGGGGTCAGTCTTGGTCTTAATCAACTGATGGTTGTTAATCTTGTTGAGTACGAAATGGAAGAACTGGACGCAGAGGAGTCAGACACGGAAGATGAAGTAATATAGTTTTAGAGTAACATACTGATGGTAGGGGTTAATCACAACTGGGGTTAACACTTGGAAAGGTGAGGGACGGGCCTTCCATAATTTACATTACAAGGAGATGCTACAATGAAGACTGTCGATACTCTTGTAAAAGATATCTATGAAATAATTGATTCAGGTATTGAAGTTCATGAAGATGACATGAAGTTCCTTCTTTCCTTTATTGAAAGAGAGGTGCATACCTTTTTCAGTAAGGAGGAGCGAGAAAAAAATAGAAAAGCTACTTTGCGTATGTCTAATATTGGAAAAGACAAACGTAAAATGTGGTACGACTTTCATGAGCCTATTGAGCAAGAATTAAAGCCCAATGAGCGAATTAAATTTTTCTATGGGCATCTGCTGGAGGGCTTCCTACTTTTTCTATGTAAGGCAGCTAACCATGATGTACGTGACATGCAGAAGGAGGTTTCCCTTAACGGTATCAAGGGTCACATTGATGCTGTCATCGATGATGTAGTAGTCGATGTTAAGACTTCTTCAAGCTACGGGTTCAAGAAGTTCTCTCGTGGTGAGCTTTTCTCGAATGATCCCTTCGGCTACATCTATCAGATATCGGGATACATGCAAGCGTTGGACATGGATGAAGGGGCCTTCCTTGCCATTGACAAGCAGTATGGCGATTTAGCCTTGCTATCTGTTGAAGATATGAGTACGCTTGATGCGTCTAAACGCATTGATGAGTTGCGTGAAATTATAGCCAAGAGTGAGCCGCCTGTTCGCTGCTATGAAGAACAGGTTGAAAATAACGGGAACAGGAAACTTCCGTCCGAATGCAGGTGGTGTCACCATAAGTATAATTGTTGGTCTGACTCCAATGATGGTACAGGAATAAGAACCTTCAAGTATTCGAATGGATACAGATACCTTACTCACGTTGAAAAGGAACCTCAAGTTGAAGAATTACTATGACCAGATATGTTAAGACCCATCAGCCCTGTGCCGATTGTGGAAGCAGCGATGCCGTAGCATATTATCAAGACGGCAATTCATACTGCTTTTCATGTGGGATTAAACACAGTAGTGCCGGTAATAGGACGCTACTAGACGTATCTATAAAGAAAGAGGTGAGCATGGAACTTGATATAGGTACATTAGAAGCCATGACCGATAGAGGTATTTCAAAAAGTACATGTAAGTTCTTTAACGTCACCAAAGGATCGCGGGAGTGGTATTTCCCGTATTACGATAGTGATCATGTGCGCGTAGCATACAAAAAGAGAGGAGTTGAAAGTAAGACCTTTTCCACTAAAGGAAAGTTTCCATCAGCTACGCTGTTTGGTCAATCACTTTTCAATAGTGGAAAGTTCATCACCATCACAGAGGGGGAAGTAGATGCCCTTTCAACCTTCCAGATGCTAGGAAGTAAGTGGCCGGTGATTTCTATAAAGTCAGGAGTAAAAAGCGCCGTAAAGGATGTCTCTGATAACTATGAGTATTTAAATAAGTTTGATACTATCAAGATATGCTTTGACAATGATGATGTTGGGCGCAAGGCGGCAAAGGAAGTCGCTGAACTACTTCTTCCCAAAGCAGAGATAGTCCACCTAAACAGAAAAGATGCTAATGAGTATCTTACCAGTAATGATGAAAAGGAGTTTCAGCGTCTTTGGTGGCATTCAGAGAAGTATACACCAGAGGGCATTATCTCCGGTGCTTCTCTGTGGGAGGATGTTAAGGCAGGGCCGACAGAAAGTGAGGTATCCTATCCGTACAAAGGTTTGAACAATCTGACATACGGAATACGTTGTGGTGAGCTTATCACTATTGCTGCTGGTTCCGGTCTTGGCAAGTCATCGTTTATGCGTGAAATAGCGTTCCACATTCTCAACGAAACAGAGCAGAACATTGGGCTTCTGTTTCTTGAGGAAAGCGTAACTAGAACAGCACAGGCGCTGATAGGTTTGGAAATGAATAAGCCTATACATCTGCCTAACTTTGAATATACTGAGGAGGAGCTAAAGAGTGCGTTTCAAAATACGCTCGAAAAGGACCGGGTGTTCTTCTTTGATCATTTTGGAAGTAACTCTATTGATAACATAATCTCTCGTGTGCGATACATGGTTCGTATACTGAAGTGTAAGTACATTTTTTTAGATCACGTCAGTATCCTTGTATCAGATCAGTCTAACATGGATGAGCGTAAAGCACTTGATGAGATTATGACTAAGTTGAGGACACTGGTACAGGAGCTAGATATATGTATGTTTGTAGCCTCGCATCTGAAGCGCGTTGATTACGGCCATGAGGAGGGCGGCAGAACCAAGCTCCATCAGCTTCGCGGATCAGGCTCCATAGGGCAGCTATCAGATATAGTCTTAGGGCTTGAGCGAGACGGTCAGGCAGCGGATTTACGGGAAAGGCATACGACCACAGTCAGAGTGATTAAGAACCGCTTCAGCGGCCTCACAGGCCCAGCAAATAATTTGTTGTATGGGCTTGACACAGGTAGGCTAACTGAGATACCCCTTAACCATGACGATGAACTGGACGCAGAGGCTTTTTGATATGTTAATATACCAGAAACGAGTGTTTCCAGAAGACTTGCAGATGAACCCGTCTGTGTATTATCTATTTTCCGATAATGATAATAGATCAGGACATCTACAGTTTAGACAGAACAGCAACTTTATAGGGATACGTGTTAAAAAGGATGAACACGCCTTCGATAATTCATATTGGTCTGATGCCACATATGATGCAAACGTCTTGAAGATAAAACACGACTTTAAGATAGTTAATTCTCTACTGCTGGAGCTTGCTCCTGTTGTTTATAGTAATGAAACATTCGATATCAATGTATCTGAGTATTTCAAGATAAGTCCTAAAACGTGGGCGTATATTGAAAAGTACATGCAAAATATTCAACTGCTATCTGAAAAAAAGATGTGAGGTCAAAATGAAAGAGGTAGAAGTAGACAGCGATATAGTCAAGATCGCTCATGAGAAAGCTAAGAAACTTGGCGTTGTAAGGAGGTCTATAACTAAAGGAGATGGGAATTTTGTAGGATTTATAGGCGAACATCTGGCACAAAGCGTATACGGTGGAGAATTAATTAATACATTCAAATACGACTTAGTGTTGCCAGATGGTCGCCGCCTTGACATAAAGACAAAACTAACAGGATATCTTCCAAAACCTGATTATGATTGTTCCGTTACTGATTTCCAAATAGATTATGATTGTGATGGATACATCTTTGTTCGTGTATTAAGCGACTATCAGAAAGGATGGGTACTGGGACACATTAGCAAGAAAGACTTCAAAGACAACAGCACCTATCATAAGAAGGGAGACAAAGAGGGCAACTTCATATTCAAGCATTCTTGTTATAACATTAAAATATCACAACTAGAGGAACTATGAAATACAGATCAAACCTTGAAAGGAATATAGCGAAGGCGCTTGAGGAAAGTAAGATCGTTTTTGAGTATGAAGCTCAAAGACTTTCCTACCAACCTAAAGTAAGGACGTACCTTCCTGATTTTTATATTCCTGATGATGACTTTTATATAGAGGGTAAGGGATACTTTCACGATTCTCAAGAGCGTACACGCCACCTTCTTATAAGGGAGCAGCTAGGAATTGACGTTAAGTTTGTATTCGGCAATTCTTCAAACAGGATAGGAAAAGGGTCGAAGATGACATATGCGAATTGGTGCGATAAGCACAATTTCGATTACTCAGATGAGCGCCCCTCTAAAAAGTGGTTCAGCAATAATAAAGGAAAAGGAAAGCGACATGGATAAAGAGGACGATACTAGTGTGCCGGAAAGACTTCAAGGTATATATGAATCTCTTCCAAATGATTCGATATCTATTATCATAAGTAGAAGGTCTGTAGATATAGATGAAGAACAGGAGGAGACAAAGAAATCATCCATAGAGAGAGTTGAAGTTAGTGTCATCGATAACCTGACTAAGGAAGCTCTTGAAGGGCCAGTATTCTATTTAACTCACGGCCTATTGGATATTATTGAAAACAGTTTTGATGACGTAGTAGAAATGGGGTACTGTAGAGCAATGTATCTTCTTTCTGAAAATGATTCAAATACGCTGAATGGCTCTGCGGATATCCTGAATTTCGCTGATTACAAAAAGACAAATGGAAAATAAAATGGATACTGAAATAAACAACCCTTCACATTATAACACTAATGTTGTTGAAACGATTGAGATTATACAGCACAGCATGTCCGCTGAAGAGTTTCACGGATACTTGAAGGGCAACATAATCAAGTACGTTTCAAGGCACAAGCACAAGCACCCAGCAGAACCATATAAGGACTTGTGTAAGGCGCGGTGGTATCTGGAGGCATTAATAGAAACATACGGCAATTTTACATTGGAGGGCGGGGATGCTTCTTAAAGAAATGCAGTATTCCTTTTGGTCTAAAAAAGTAGATCATTTTATCAGCATGTTTGAGTACGGAAGGGATACCCCAGAACAATTCACTAATAACATGGTATTGATGGGATTTACTGAAAAGGATATCAGACGCGCTCTTTTTGAGGAGGAAGAAGATGAATAAAAAATTTATTATTATAGCAGTAGCTGTTCCGCTTGTATTAATAAGTAGCGCAGCCAGCAGTGTTTATTTTTCCAGTGAGTGTAAATACAACCCGTTCACAGGAGCTTTTGTTGTTGATGGAAAGGAGTATGCTCACGGCACAATGAAAGATGCGTGGGCATGTGCGCTAGAGGGTGGATTACCTCAATCCGTTATCTCCAGATTAGGAAAGTATGGAGATAGGGATACACAGCTTGAGGCAGAGAAGATTATAAATAAGGACAGGGAGATTAGACAGAAGGGAGAGGGAAACAATGATGGGTAAAAGCGAAACGGTACAGGATAAGCTTAGAATTTTTCATCGTGCATTTAAGCATCCCATTGGGCTGGAGTACCCTAAACCTTCATCTGTTATTGATGGTGAAAAGAATCTACGAAAGAATCTTATTCAGGAAGAGTATAAGGAGTTGATAGATGCTATCAGTAATGATAAGAGTGATGATGTACTTAAAGAACTTTGTGATCTGGTTTATGTGTGCGTTGGGTTTGCTGTTACTTACGGTTGGGACTTTGATTCTGCATTCAACCGTGTACATACTTCAAACATGTCTAAGCTTGATGCAGACGGCAACCCAATATACAGAGAAGATGGCAAAGTCATTAAGTCTGATTGCTATCAACCACCGAATTTGAAAAGATTAGTATGAAGGAGAAGAAGATGGAACTGCCGAATAATCTTATAAATGAAATCTTGAACTATCTTGCGAAGCAGCCGTATAAAGAAGTTGCACATATCATCAATGGTATTTTACAGGCACAGACACAGGCACAAAACACACAAGAGGAGTTACCGTTAGATGAAGACTGATTATCAAGCGTTCATTCATCAATCTCGTTATAGTCGTTGGCTTGAGGAGGAAGGTCGCAGAGAGACATGGGAGGAGACGGTAACACGGCTGCTTGATTTTTATAAGTATTTCTTAGAGAAGAACCATGACTTCACGATGCCTAAAGAAGTATACACTGACCTGTATACAGCGATTGTGACCATGCAGGTGATGCCGTCCATGAGGGCAATGATGACGGCAGGACATGCACTGGAACGTAACCACATTGCTGCATACAATTGTAGTTATCTTCCTGTTGATAGTCCCAGATCATTTGATGAATGTCTGTATATCCTGATGCACGGCACGGGAGTAGGCTTTTCTGTTGAACGGCAATTCATAAATCAGTTGCCGTCCATTCCAGAGAATGTTGAATATAGCGAAACGTGCATAGTGGTACAGGACAGTAAGGAGGGATGGTTCAAAGCGTTCAAGGAGCTAATCAATCTTCTGTACGCCGGACAGATACCGAAGTGGGATATGTCTAAGGTGCGGCCACAGGGAGCAAAGTTAAAGACGTTTGGTGGTAGAGCCAGCGGCCCAGAACCGCTAAATGAATTATTTCAGCTAACCAGCAGTATGTTTAAGAATGCAAGCGGCAGGAAGCTAACCAGCTTGGAGTGCCACGACCTTATGTGCAAGATTGCTGATGTTGTTGTAGTTGGCGGCGTCCGTAGGTCTGCGCTGATCAGCCTGTCGAACCTATCTGATGATCGCATGCGGCATGCCAAGAGCGGCGATTGGTGGAACACTCATCCGCACCGCTCATTCGCTAATAATTCTGTATGCTACACAGACGTTTTGGATACAGGCTCATTCCTGCGAGAGTGGAGTGCACTGTATGCAAGTAAGTCTGGAGAGCGCGGTATATTTAATCGCAAAGCTGCACAGATACAGGCCGCTAGATATGGACGCCGGGACGCTGATACGGAATACGGAACTAACCCGTGCAGCGAGATCATACTGCGTCCTAAACAGTTCTGTAATTTGAGCGAAGTTGTAGTGCGCGCTGACGATACACCCAAAACACTACAGAAGAAAATAGAACTTGCTACAATTCTGGGTACGATCCAATCATGCTTCACTGATCTTAAAGGATTAGGTCGGCAGTGGATTAAGAATACAGAGGAGGAAAGGTTGTTAGGTGTTTCTCTTACCGGCATCTTGGATAATGCGATGTTGGCTAATCAAACGAAAGACGATCTTCCCGCGATACTGAGTAGTCTTAGGGTGAGCGCAGTTAATGTCAATAGCAAGTGGGCGGGTATGCTGAACATAGAACCGTCTGCTGCCATTACGTGCGTCAAGCCGTCCGGCACAGTCAGTCAGCTTGTCGATGCTGCCTCCGGTATTCATCCCCGACATTCGGAGTATTACATCAGAACAGTACGGGCCGATAAGAAAGACCCGCTCACTGAGTTCATGACTGATGCTGGTGTTCCTGTTGAGGACGATAATAAGAAACCTGAAACGACTGCTGTATTTTCGTTTCCCGTTAAAGCGCCTACGGGGGCCATCACTCGCCACAACTTATCTGCACTTGACCATCTTCGTATATGGCAAGTCTACGCAGAGTACTGGTGCGAACACAAACCCAGTATCACGGTGAGCGTCAGAGAGGAGGAGTGGTTGGAAGTAGGAGCATTCGTATTCAAACATTTCTCCACGATGTCTGGAGTCAGCTTCCTTCCAATGTCAGAACATATCTACGAACAGGCTCCGTATCAGGATTGTACTAAAATGGAGTACGCTGCACTGTTGAAGCGGATGCCCAGCAGCATAGATTGGAAGCGTCTTGGCGAATATGAGCGCGAAGATAACACGCACGGATCGCAAACTTTGAACTGCACGGGCGATTTCTGTGAGATTGTGGATTTGGTGTGATGAAATGGGCTGTTTTTAGCGTTTTCCATTTAATGGCCCATACAGGCCCGTACAGAGGAAAGTAAGGTTTCTGGACCCTTACCCTACGGAACTCCTTATATGCCTCTGTACGGCGCTTCTAAGAGGGAAAATTCGGTGCAGCGTATCACTTTTCTGTTTATTTACAATAAAAAGGAGTAATTACGCATGATTGATGAAAAATACACAAAGAAGATTGTGATCCGGTGGACAAGTTCTTTTTTACTTGTTTGTTCGCTCATCCTTGCTGGAAATAATATGAGCGCACTTAGTTTGATCGCATACACCGTAGGGCTATTTGGATGGTTTGTAGCTGCGATGATGAATGATGATAGGGCGCTCATGGTATTCACCACGGCGTTCTTTGTATCCGTAGCCAACGACATGATAAAAGTAATATTACAATAATAAAAAAGGAGAAGAACATCAGTAGAAAATTTGCAACACTGTTGAAGCTGCATATCGGCTTAGATAATGATGGGTTCATTCGAGTAAATAAAGATCAAGTTAATATTCACAAATTAAAGGAAGTGTTTGAAGAGGAGCTTCCTGATTATGATGATTCAAATATGATCTTGAGATATACAGAGCATGTACAAAAAAATATCGCCGCCCTTTTGGAGGACAGCGAAAAGATGTTTAATCTTAAAGATGTGTTTTAAGTAGACATCAGTTTAGATATGATCCAGATCACTGCGCTGCCTATTACACCAAGAACAGTGGCAGCACCGTATACCATCGTTCTGTCATGCTCTAGTCGGCTAATGCGCTTATTAGCGTCCTTCATTGTACTTTCGAAGCGTCTGTTCTCCTCTAAAAGGCTATCGACTTTGCTTTCCAGCCGTCCAAGTACACGGTAGATTTCTGTATTATCGCTCATCGACCATACTCAACACTCAATATGTTCATACTTCTTTTTGGATTAGGAATTAAAGGACGATTTGATCTTGCTATGCCTTTTCTTCTTTTAAGCTCACTTTCCATAGCTTGTGTTTCCATTCGTTTAAAAAGCATATCTCTTTTTTCGTCACTAAGTGATCCAGTAATAGAAAGATGTCTCCACTCCTCTGAATCTATCGCCTTGTATATTTCCGGTGCAGAAACTCCAATTAATTTACCTAGAACTTTAACGCCTTCCCTATAGCTTTTTATGTTACTGCCGGGAATAGTTCCAAAAGTTTCCATGACTAATCTAGGATTATCTGGGTTTGTGAGAAGTTCGTGCATCATGTGTACATACTGCATTCTGACATGACGAATCGTTGTCTCTCCTAAAAAGTATCTAAGAGAAAGTACACCACGGGCAATTGAGAAACAACGTGCCATACCGCTTGAAATTGTTAAGGGTGTAGGTAAACCGGCAATAGCCTTTTCTTGTAGCGTAGACGGAGCAAGAACCCTCTCATTTTTTAGAACATGTGCTAAATCGTCTGCTGCTTGTTGACCAAACAATTCTCTACGAAGGATTACTGTATCATCTAATTTTTTTACGAGAGCCGGATAATTTATAACTCTTTCCATCACCTGTTGGCCGGTTTGGTGATCCAGAAAAGTTAATTTTTTACCCGTAAGGGATACAGACTCGTTTAAAATATCTTTAGCGTATATTTGTGCTATACTCTTTCTTAGTTGTTCACCTATATTTTCTCCATCAGTTACAAGCGTAAAATCATTGGTTGCTCTTTTTAAAAATTCATACGGAGTAAGAGATATTTCTCCCGGTTCCAATGTTTGTCCTATTATTTTTTTAAGCTGTTTTCCTGATTCTACTGGATCGCCAAAAGAACCTTTTTCAGAAGCTTTAAGTAGGTCTTCATAAAGAGGAATATGTTCTTTATTAAAATCTGCTTGTTTAAAGTATATTGGCGTATTAAAAAAGTCGGAAGGATCACCTCCTTTTCTCATAACATTAAATCCAGAGTTGCTTAACACGCTTAATTTTTGGCTTGTTAAAATACCTAAATCTTTATTGAGGTTATTAATTGTAGAACTCGCTTCTGCTAAATCTACCTTATGAGGATTATCTCCAGTTTCCTGTAGTTTTCTAAGTTTTACCTCTAACCCTTCGTCGTGCTTCTTGCTAAAATTAGAATCAGCTTCATCCATAAGTCTAAGAATATCTTGTTGAGTGCCGCCTTTAGAGCCATACGTTGTTAATATACTATCTATTTCTCCTGCTGTTAAATTTCCATCATCCAATCTTTTCCAAAGACCGTATTTCAAGAACTTTAAAAGTTCGTATGTTTTTTCAAAATCTCTTGTTACCTCTTCAGCTTCAGGAGAATATTTTAATCCTGTTCCTACTTCGCTTTGTTTTGTTCTCATCCCAGTAAGGAACAATCTAAATGATTCTCCTCTCTCTTCAATACTGTTTTTATCTAAAAAGAATTGTTTAAAAAGAGCCTCATTAGAAATATTTCCTTTTCCTTCTGGAGCAGTAATAAGTTTTCCAAATCTTGATTTATATCGTGGAACATACTCCTTTTTATAAACTTCTTGTATTTCCTTTAGTCTTGCAACATCCTGTTTATATTTTTTAAGATCAACCTCATTAAGATTCTGTTCATCTACTCTTAAACCAAAATTATCAACATCTGGATCAAAATATTCATTTACTTTATTCCGTAATTGACTATACGCTCTTCCTCTCGGAGTTCCTATGTTATCCCATTCTAGTTTACCTAATGCGCTCATAAGATCAATTAAATTTCCCGTATTTGCTTCAGCAGGAAACATTTCGATTTCAGATTTATATTCTTTTAAAATCCTCCCTATTAACTTGTCTTTAGAATGTCCAGAATAATCCTTTAGTATAGTCTGTCCAGCATTGTCTACTTTCAATATTCCTGCTTTAGTATCAAGCATATTAAGAGCATCTATTAAATCTGAATTATCAAGATGTTTTAAAGAATTTTTTGTTATTGCTTCAGATATTTTTCTTATAGGGGCAGGTTGCATTTGTGTTTTAGCAAATGTAGTTATGTCGTTTATAATATCATCAGGCAGAACGTCATCTGTACCTATTGTCCCTAATTTAGCCGAAAGAAAATCACGAAGATTCCTAACATCAAGAGTTCCCTCTCTTAATCCAGAGATTTCCCTATACATATTATTTATAATATTTTGATCTTCCTGTCGGATATCATCAAAAATTTTCTTTTGAGCATCTTTATAATCAAGCTCACCGTCCCTTATTCTCTGTCTGAGATCATCTGGATGTATATGTTTTCTAGTATCAATTAATGCTCTATCAGCAGCAGTAGTCATTTGTGTACGTTCAGCTTCAAGCATCTTTTCTAAATATCTTGATGCTTTAAGCGTAGCTACTTCTATATTTGTATTTGCCAGTTCAGCAAATTTAATAAATTTCCCTAATTCTTTAGTGTTATCTAAATCTGGATTATATTTGCTCAAGATATCCTTTAACAGATCAACATTAGCTTTTCGAAGACGATCCTGATTTTTTTGAATTGCACGAAGAGGCTGTGCAAGTTTTACTCTTTTTCCGAAACGCCAGCCCTCACTGGTAGTCATAGTTTGAGCGCGTAAGGCTTCAAATTGACCAAGTTCCGTAAGGTTGTCCAAATATATGGATACCTTCTCCGCTGTTCCTGCTGGAAGATTTCGTGTTGCTATTTCCTGTAGTTGTGTGAATGTTTTAAAATTTAGCTCCATTCTTTTAACTAGCTCTTCATACTCTACTGGATTATCCTTTTTTAATACTTGAAAAGCTCTTTGAATACGGCCAAGTTCTTTTCTTTGTCCCTTATGCAGCTTCATCTGATAAACTTGTTTTTTTAGATTATCTTCTGCCGCCAGACCATCGATAATACTCTCATCTACGCCAAGAGAGCGCAGATAATTTTTTTGTATCTTTTCTACTTTTTCAGGATTATCAAAAGGACTTTTTATATTCCAGAAGCCTGTATCTTCGGCTCTCCAAGTTCCCTTAGAACCTGACCAGAACCAAGAATATAAACTGACAGTGTGGTTTAAATAACTTTTTCTTATAGCGTGTCCCGGTTGAACTATGGCACCAGCTATCATCATAGGAAGAGCAATTATGTCAGCATACGGATTATCAGGGCTAACCATTCCAACTATCGATTTCGCTGCTTCAAAAGCTACTGCTCCTCCAACAGATCCGTCTATTTCTCGCCACAACCATTTCTTTTTCGGTATTACCGCACGTTCAGCCGCAACACTTGCTCTTGAAAGAGCAGTAGAAGCACTAAGAGTTTCTAATCCCCTGACACCATTCATCAAAAATTGCGCTGTTTTGCGAGGAGTGAAAAGCATCTTCCCGCCTTTAATAATCGGCGTCCCTCCTACAAACATTTCCGTTGCAAGCTTTAGGATACGAGTGTCCATACTTTTTGCCCACTCAGCCTCTTCTGTTCCTACAGAGCGTTCTATTGCTGTTTTCATGGGAGAAAATATATCTTCCATTTTTTTCAGCATAGCGTGGTGTGGAGAACGATCAATTTCTCTTCCGTATTCTTCTACTCCACCAAAAAGAGGATCATAGTAGTCTTTATACATAAGTATAGAAGGAATTGCCGTAGCCATACGCCAACCAAGATCACCTGCCAACTTTGCAGTCGTTCCTACTGTAGGGATATACATATCAGCGAAGAAAGGTAAAGATATCAGCCCGTGAAGCGCATCTACTCCCGCCACACCGGGAGTTTCCAAATATGCCGCAGCTTTTTCATTTACCACTGGTGTCATGTCTTCTGCTATTTCTTCAAATGTACTTTTTAGCTGTGTTTTTATTTCAGCCGCATTGGGCGCACGTTTCGGAGTATTCATAAATACCCCGTTTGGCATTTCGGGTGACGGTGGCTTGACATAGAATAATGCTTCTGAACCAAGCTCCTCTGTTGCGTCTTTTGCATTGGAATAGACAGGAACATTATGCCTGATAACTAGTTTCTCAGCTATCTTAGGATCAGCAATTCCTTCGGCATCCACATATGTTGCTTGGTTAACGATCTTATTCAATGCTTGTGGTTTCGTTAATTTAACGTCTGTTTCACCTGTAAACTCATTAAATGAAGGGGTAGTAGTTAAGTGTTTATAAAGGATATCTTCTGGGGAATTTTGTTTATCAAAAGCATCCATTTCAGCGTTTATTTCTCTTTGTTGATCCGGTGTTAACTGATTTTGTTTATCCCAAGCATCCATTTCAGCGTCTATTTCTCTTTGTTGATCCGGTGTTATCTCTACGCCAACACCGGGAGGTGGTTCTGAAAAGATTTTTCCCGTTCCCGATTGGTTTGGGTCAGCACCAACATATGCAGAAGAAGCCTCCTGATTTACAGGAGAACCAGAAAGAACTTGCTCTTCATCTGGATTATTTGAAGAAGTAGGTTGTATCATCTGTTTTAGCTCCCTGATTGACCTGTTACTCTTTGTGTTACTTCCTTTAACTTAGCCTGTCTTTTAGCCTCATATTCCGCTTGTGCTTTTTTAAAATTCATAGTCGCTGCTTCTTGTGTTTCAGCAAATGATGCTCTATTTGACATACTGGTATTATACTGCCTATGTTGCTCTAAATAGTATCTAGCTGCGTTTTGAGTAGGGGAAGCACCCTCTAATAGCGATTTTTGCGTATTAATATATGAGTGAAGATACTCTCGTTCTGTCATGCCTTGAAGCATCTTAAAAATATTATCTTCCGCTTCTAAATTTCCAATGGTGCCACTTTGAAAAGATTGTAATACAACTTGAAAATCTGCATTCGAAACGGCCTGTCCACCAGAACCACCTTGAACCATCTTAGCAATTTTATATACTAATTGAATCTTTAGTGCTTCATATTGGACATATTTCAAATATCTTTCATGTCGTTCTGGATCAGTTAAATTAGTCTTTCCATCTAAGCTATCGCTCCAAGCCTTTATTCTTTTATTTGCTCCGTCTTGTAAGCCTTCCGTAATCTTGCCTGTTAGTCCCCCGTTTGTGGCATCCCTAAAAGTTGCATCCATTTCATCGGATATTCCTTTTTCAAAGGATATCTTCTTAGCTTTATCTGCTATGCCTAAAGCAGCTACGAAACCGTGCAACTTTTCTGTAACGTCTCTTAAAAAATTGAGTTGGGGCGCTTCCGCCTGATCCATCTGTTCTGATAAAGTACGTATATCAACAATTGAAGAAAGAAGCGACATATTCTCATTATGTTTTTTAAGCCCATCATTTATTTCTTTATTTCTATCTTTATATTTATGTGTTATTAATTTTGATACACCTCCTCCACTAACTTTTTCTCTGGATTTTCCTCTGCCGTTAGCAAAAATAGAAGCTGTAGCAATCGCGTGTAAAGTTTTAAAGGGATTTTTTGAATTGTATTTAAACGGTGAATCAGTTGATTCAGCCAAAGACTTCGCGGAGTTTTGAATGTCTTTGTGCTCTCCTCCTAATGCACCAACCATACCCGTTCTGCGTAATTCTGCAACTCCTCCATATATACGTGCAGAGGCGACTAGCGCATTCGTTTCTACACTACCAAACTTACTCCAATCTATAGAAGGATTCTCTTTTATCATTCTCTTTGCATCGTTGCTAAGAGGAGGAAGGGGAACGGAATCTCTAATACCGTCTAACAAGCCCCTCATTTTAGCATCTTTATGCGTGTTCAAATATTGATAAACAGAACCCATCCCACTCTCTACATGATAGCCCTGTTGTCCAATAACCTCTCCTGCCGAGTTATACTTATTTAGCATTACTTCTGTTTTTGACATTATTTCTGGGATTTTTTTAAGTAACCATTCATCTAATCGGTTATAATTTTTTTGCATTAGTTCAGAATTAGACGAATATGTCTCTTTTAAATGATTATCTACAAAATTAAAAGCAGCATTAAACCTAGACAGAAATCCCATTCCAGTATTAAACTTTCCCTTCTTGTCAAGCAGAAACCGTGAAGGAAGCTTTACACCAGTACCCCTAAAAAAATCAAAGTCAGAATGATCTTCGTGAAATTTTAGTGCTGCCGCTTTATCATTTTTTGCTTTTTCTGCTTCGGCTTTATCTCTTGCAACCTGTAATCTTGCATTAACCGTATACTCATTTCTAAGAGCAGCCGCATCATCTCGCTGCGTTTGCAATTTTTGTTGCATTTTGAATTTTCTATCTTCTAACCTTTTTTGACGCTCTTCTTCAGCAGCAAGAACCCGCTTTTCTTTAAGCTCTGTAAGCGCACCAATCGCCATTCCTCTAATACTGATACCCATTATACATTCTCCAAAGAGTTAGGTTGCATTTCCATGAAGCTCATAGGCTCAGAAGAAGAAGGAGCGACCTGTTCTTCCTGACTTGCCCCGCCCTGTACTTGCTTTAAAAAGTCATCTAGTTCCGTTACAGCGGCTTCCTTTTGTTGTTTCTTAAATTTTTCTGGATTCTTTCTTTTCATCAAAGCTACAATATCGTCAGAACTCATATTTCCTTTTGATTTATTCTTTGGGAAATTCATTATATTGATATCATCTATTTCAATATTATTTTCATGCGCTTTAACATACATCCATATCATCAACAAAGGAGTAAGCTGCATCGCAATATCGGGAGAATACACTCCTTTTGAAAATGATCCGAAAGTTACAACATTTGCTATGCTTTCAAGATCAACCCCCGCATCAATCATACCGAGCAAATCAGAAAATAATGATTCACTATCTTCAATTGTTTCAACAGTATTGAAAAATGCTTCGTCTAAATTGTTTATCTGAGGAGGCTTATAAATAGCGTCATCTTGCATTGGCTGTGTAAGCGATTCTCCCGGTATGGGCCTATCAAATGGATCAAATGGCATATTCTATATTCCTATACTCGTATTTGTGCTTGTTCAAGTGATGAAATTAATCTTTTTACAGAATTTTCATGTTCTGGAGATAAGGCTCCATCACCCGCCAGAGCAACCCTTAGTAATTTGGAAGCATCATTAGCAGCATTAGCAGCATTTGAGACATTATGTCCAGATTTTATATCTACACGTTCATCTATGAAACCTGTTACAAACCTTTCATGTGCCGCGATACGCGCAGCCGCCTTTGACTGACCACTAAGCGCAGCTTGCGTTCTAGCGCCAGCATTATTCTCTTTATCGCTTCCGCCAAGAACATTACCAGCGATATTTATAATAGGACCAATAAAATCTGTCCAAGCCATATGTTCTTTCTCCCCTTTTTTTATTATCTCTTATCTAGTCACCGGAGCCATGTCTATCTATCCGCCCACACTTTCACGGCTCCGAGAATAGTCGTTAGAGCCGCTTGGCGAAGAGAAAAGAGACATAAACCAATCACTTTTAAGAGCATCACCAAGAAAATTAACACCAAACCCACCAAGAAGTCCAGACAGTTGATTGTCCTGTTCAATATCCGCTAATTCTTTAGATTGATTAAAAGATAGCGCAGAAAGAGCAAGATTCTGTTTCCTTGTTTCTTCATTTTCAAACGCCTGATTGGCCCACATAGCTTCATCACGATACGATTGCCACAGTTGATTTTGCCGTGCTTCTGAAATAGCAAGCAAGTTTTGAGCATTTCGTTGCTCTACCCCATTAGCTATTTGATTATTTACCGTAGTTACCTGCCTTCGCCAAAGCGTATTAGACCTATCGATTGCTTCCTGCATAGTCGCATTGAATTTATTTCGTTCTTGATCTAAACCGGCGTTAAATTGCTGAATCGATGTTCCTGTTTGTACGTTGAACTGTTCAGTTGCTAGTTGTCTTGCTTTATTCGCCTGTTCTACTTGATTGCCCAGTGTAGCGTAGAACTGATCTACTTGATTCTGTGATTGGGCATTGAAATTACGTGCTGCATTTAATGAAGCCACATCACTGAATAGCTCCTGCATCCGTGATTGATGATTAAGATTATTCGCTGTTTGCTCATTTGTTACGTTTGTCGTATTCATTTGCAAGAAACTGGCTGCATTCTGTTGCGCTGATTTCAATCGAACATCCAGATTTTGCCGGTCCATTGTTGCAATTTCAGCGGCATTCTTTAATGCAGTAGTTTGCTTGTTGTTTAAATTCTGTAGCTGAATTGACGCATATTTATCGGCATCTGCCGCTGCAATCGGAAGAGCGGATTCGAACAACGCCTGTGTTCGTGCAGCCGCCGCCATGCTAGAGGAACCTAATCCACGCTGTAGCATGAATTGGTCTGCTTTACGTGCAGCCGGTGCAGCCCACGGCGGTAACTGTGTCCCGTCATCTAGTGCTTCATACAACTGGCCTAATTGGAACTGTACGGTAGCCTTCTCATCCAATGCTTCAGTTTGCGCCGTTGCAAGCGCACCAGAGGAAAGCGTTCCCTGTACGTTTCCGATAAGGTCTTCTGCATTCACCTGTCCTAAGACGGCGGTTGTTTCAGGAGCATCGGGCGCAACTTCTCGTGCTGTAGCTGCTGTAACCTGTGCTGCGTCCTGTTCCAATGGAATATCAGATACAAAATCATCAGGATCAATAGTTTGTTGCGTAACTTGCTGTGGAGCATCTATTAACGGCGCAGTTTGTAATTCTCCCGGCTGAATATCTTCAATTTGTATTCCCTTTACAGCAGCGCCAGTGGGCAAAGTAGGATTAATTGCCTGTTGTCCTGCTTGATTTAAAAGATTTTGATAACGTGCGTCAATTGGTTGTTGTATGCTGGAGGAGGCGGGGGCCGTTGTTTTAGAAAAAGCAGCATTAGGATCACCGCCAACTACTTGAGGCATGTCCACCAGTCCTAAATCCTGTGTAAAGTCAGCAGCATCAATAAAGCTAGTTCCGCCACCGGCACCCCGCCCAGCGGAGCCGTATTGGGCGATCTGGTCGGCGCTTGCGGCTCTAATTATATTGCCGGAAGATGCGGAATCATCCGGCCCACTTAGTTGGTGAATGTTACCGTCCCGATAAACTTGGTTATTGCCTAATCTTATTGAGGGCATTACTTTTCCTTCTTTAATTATCTAGCTGCACTAGAACCAAAATAAAAGCTAACGATAGCAGCTAACGTATGTATATATGCAGGGGCCAGCGCAATTCCATCTATACTTTTCCAAAGTACTTTATCCGCCTGTTCCCAGATAAATGGAATCCACCATTCACCTTTTTCTGTTACCGATACAACAACTGGAATATCAAAGAATGGTGCAGCAAACGGGATAATAACAATACAACCTACACAGATGAATGCAATGATACGTCGAGTAAAGGCGAATTGCTTATCCTTTAAGCCATGCTCTCGTGCTGCTGAAACAGCCTTCTGCTGTTGAGCCATTGCAGCAATCATCATACGATGCTGTTCTGCCTTCGCCTTTGCTATCTGTCCGATTAGCGTAGTTACAAATCCTAAGACAGAACCACCCAATAATGTCATTAAAAGTTGCACGGTTTATTTTTCCTTTAAAGAAGGTTTCCTATCTTCTTCTTTCAGATATTCATCACCAATAACGAACCCGTGATAATTCTCTCGCAAGAAAGTATACACCGTTTCTGTCGGTATCGACCAGCCCATATGCGTCACTGCTTGAAATCCTGAAGCGGATACAGCAGAAGGAACACCAATCATCTCATATTGTTTACGCTTTTCAGAATACGAGAACAATGCGCCGCCTGAATTACCGAAAATGATTGGAGCGGTGGCAAGCTGATACCTGTATCCTTTAATCATCTGCTCACTAAATGCCATCTCACCTGATGTCATCGAAGGAGGATACCCCAACCCTGCACCAATCGCCCATACTTGCTGGCCCAACTTAGGTACTGATCCTTCTGGTAGCATATGTGCGATAGCGTCTACACCACGCTCCGTATCTCTTAGGCGAAGTAGAGCTAGATCACGTTGCTGATCATGTGCTACGATATCGGCAATACGTCCACGAGTACCTACTGAACGGGCGCAGCGAACATAATCAAACCAGAATGCTGTAACTGGCTCACGAGTTTCACGTTTTTCTTTCGCTCCTTTGAGCGGATTCCATACTTCTCGTATTGTAATCTGACTAGCTATTACATGGAAATTAGTTAAGATATACGATTCCCACTCTTCATTATGCTTCTTAGAATACAATACAGTACCGGAACCGGAAGTATCAATACGAACCGCTGTATTCAACATCTCCTCATGCTTCTGTCCGCAATCAGATGCGATTGAACTTGTTGCCCCTACACAGAACACCAGTGCAGCAAACAATGAAGCTTTGACGGTTGTTAGAAACTTTCTATTCTTATTCATATCAATTCCTTTTACTAATTAAGTGTTATTATCTTATCTATAAACTTGTATTCAGATATCGTGCTGGCGAATTTAACACTGTGTATTCTTGCTTCTATGTTATCTTTCCAAAAGCTGATAAACTTATTCAATCTTGGGTATTCCGGCACGATATCATACTGCTGAAATACAAACTCCTGAAGAATATGATCATAATCAGGAAGAAAGTAGATTACCTTAATGGTAGTCAGATCATTTCTTATTAAATAACTCAAATAGTGTCTGCACTTTTTCTTCTAATACACGTACACGCACAGTGATCTCTGCCCTGAAGGCTACACCGATAGCTGCCACCACAATAACTCCTGATATGATGGGCCATATATCAACCACTTGCTCCATTCTTATTCTGGTTTTACCGGCCATGACGGGTGCGCCGGATCAGCTGTATTGGCTGGCAAGTCCCGTAATTCTTGGCGGTACGTTTTCCATGCGTCAACGTCTACGGAAACATCAGCATTCTGTGTCCAATCAGATTTAGTTAGCAGCGCAGATCGACGTAGACGTAGCTCTTTCCACTGATACTCTGCCGACCACTCAACAGGATCGACAAACTGGCCGTCAACGTATGTGTGGCCCGTTGTCACCGTATTGGGGCAGTTGATCCACTGCAAATTTGAATGAACTGGAAAAATATTTCCGTCTTCTTCTATTTGGAAAACCCGGATGCTTCCGGTTAAAATTAATGCTCTCATCACTTGTACTCCCAGACGATTATAGCACCGACAGCGCCGTCGTTATCATCTGACCCACTGCCACCGCTGCCGGTTTGACCATTCCCGCCGCAGCCATAGACATGGGTAGTATTTGCACCAGACTGTTGTGATAAATAAGTAGATCCGCCGGTACAGGATCCTTCGGGATAGCCAGCAGTCCACCATGTTCGGAGGTAGGGAGATCCGGGACCGCCGTGACCGTTTTGCACGTTACCGCCAGTCCCTACTCCACCTTGACCACCTCTACCATTATATGCCGTATTGGAGCCGGTTAGGCCGCCGCCGCCACCAGTTGCGGAACAATATGAACCAAAGGAACTTGTACCCCCATCGGACCCGGCGGAATTGCTACTACCTCCTGCGCCGCTGGCACCAATCGTCACCGTCTCTGATGATAAAGATGTAACGTCAATCATTTCAATCGCATAACCGCCGCCGCCACCACCGCCGCCCGAAACGCCGTCTCCACCGCCTTCAGTACCACCAGCGCCGCCTCCTCCACCACCAACAACCGTCACAACTATTGTCAAGATATCCGTTGGACGGGTCCATGTGCCGCTTGACGTGAAGACCTGAACTGAAGCAGGAGTTACGCCTGTGGCGGCAAAACCAGTTGCAGTTCCTGAATTAGCTATAGTAGCACCACTGTCGATGTTCAAAGTGCTTCCTGACAACACGCTCATCGTATTAGCAGTAAACTGGAAATCATCTGCACCAGCAATCTTAATATCAATGGTATCGTCTGTATCTGCTGTAATGCTGGTATCAGCATCAGCATCAAGAATAAGTTCAGCACCATTTACATCTAGCGTACCGGGAGTTACAAGATTACCACTAAGTTTAGCTGAAGTAACTGTAGCATCACTTGGCGTACCAATATCCAGCTTCTCACCAAAGGCAATAATAAAACATGTATCAGAACTAGCTGGCGCAGTTGTAAAGGTGATCTGTGTTCCGCTCACGGTATAGTCTGTAGCAGCCTGTTGGATTACACCATTAAGGCTAACCAGCAAAGTTTCTGCACGTACAGGGGTAAGCGCATTGCTACCTACAGTAAGATCGAAAGCAGTTGTAGAACTATTGAAGCTTCCCGTAATACTGTCCAGCTTATTATAGTTTCCTGTAAGTGGACTTTTACCTATATATGGCATATATCTTTTTCCTTTTTTATTCTAGTGCATCAGGAACATATGCGCTGATGTCATCTGTATTCTCTAGCGTAGCCAGATGTGTCTCAACAGCAGGAGGAAGATCACGCAAAGCAACCTTCTTGGCAGCTACGTCAGTTTTATCTAACCCAGTTGGGTGAACACCTTCATCAGCCAGTTGATATTCGAGATCAAGCTCTTTTAGTTTACTGTTACGAACACCACGAATATCCTCCAGCCGCTCTTCACGGGCTTTTGGTAGACGCCATTCGTGCGTCTTCAGGTCTTCTGCGCTGATCTCGACCATCAACGTATCCGCATCTGGTACGATTTCCGGTGTGACTTCGTTGCCATCAATATCACGTTCAGCGGGGATGGTCGCTGCCTCTACGGCCTCTGCGATGATACCGCTGACTGATCCGGCATCACCAACTACGGTAACTGTGCCGTCAGCGTTTACGATTAATTCATTCATTTTCTAGTTCTCCGAAAAATACCAGCATAACAAATCCTGTGTCTGCTATGGAACTCTGATCCTCAGTTTTAATGTCGATGTAATTGCTCCCGTTGTCGTACATATAAATATCTTCATTTTCAGTCATGCCCACCACAGCAAAGCCGGGAGAACCGGATGCGCCGGGGTTTTTGAAAGGAGTAGCAAGAGTTATTCTATAATGGCCTGTCCCCAAATCGGTATAACTTTTAATGTTGAAGGTGGCTAAAACAGCGTTGGTCGTTCCTTTGAAAGAAATCCATGCTGCGGCCTTCGACAGATCAGGACCGGCTGGCATATCACTAGCCAGACCCCGCACCATCTCGTTGACCTGCCTTTGATCAACCGCTGGGGCAGTGACGTATGCATTGGCAGTGTTCTGTTCTGTCCGTAGGTCGCCCCAGAGCTTACCCTTTTCGGATGAGCCGCTATTCACGGTGGGTTTACCGGCATCAGCGAATAACTTGTCTACCGCCAGACCATCAAAGATCGTGATGGCATCAGTCTGGGTGACCAGAACCTTACCTGTCAACGGATCGACATCAACATCCAGTACGGCATCGGTGCTGCTGGATTGCAACAGACATTCGGCAGAGGCAACGAACATCGGCTTTTCTGCATCGTACATCTGTCTGATTTGAGTGGCGGTTGGGGCGGTGGCTGAAACCCGTGCCAACGCTAACGTGACACCACCGGCTGAACCGCTACCATTTGGCATGGCACCAATACCTATCGTACCATCAGGATCAGTCACGGTATTCATAGCCAGAACGTGAGTTCCTTCTAAAGCACCATCTCGGTAAATTCTGCCTTCATCTGTAGCTCCAGAAGAATCAAATACTGCAACTATATGATGCCATGTGTTGTCATCATTTCCTCCGCTCGAACTTACACGAATGTTGCTAGAACCATCAGACACTTCAAAGCGAAACTTATCGCTATCATTGCCCCGAAATTGAATGTACCAAAAATGGCTTGCGCTATGTCTGCCAAATAACCAATATTCGCCAGTACCAGTGCCGTTTGCTTTCGCCCAGAAACTCAAAGAAAAACTGCCAGTACCGAAATCAAAATCAGCATCAAAGGCATCGGTCAAATAGTTTGAACCACTCCACCCGCTATACCCCATCAATTCCGCACTGGTTTCCACAGCCGCTTCGGTCAGGCCACCGCCGTTATGGGTGAGGGTGTTGGCCTTGTAGCTGCGGTCCGCTGTTACGCTGTTGGCTAACCATGCGCCACGAATGTCGCCAAACAGATTGCCGGTGTTGTATGTACGATTGACCATCGCTGTTGCATATTCCACACCTGTTGCGCCGCCGCCACGCACTGCACCCTTCGAAAAGGTTAGTCCGTTTGCATGAGCGCCAACCATCAGGTCGCCCGATACATTCATCCCATTGGTAGCACCGAAACCGTTTGGTCCGGTAAGGGTGCTCATAGATTGGGAATGGCTCCAATCGTCTGCGGTTATTTCTGAAATCGGAATATTGGACACATCCACCCTGTCCCCGGTATTAAAGGTATTCGCAATATATCCCTGCGGATAGAGGGCAACCGACTGGCCGCTGGCCTCAATGGTTCCAGCTTTATTATGCACGTTGCCGTCATATTTTATTAGTCCGCAGACATCTGCTCCGGTGCCGTAGGCAACTGCAAACGACGGCATCGGGCCACCTGTGCGGGGATCAAGTGGGAACGCAGGGGAAATACCCGCTGCGACATAGGCTACATCATTATCGGTCAGTGCCGGTGTCGTGCTTGAGGTTAAACTTTTAGGCCAGCCACTCGTTCGTTCTGCCCAGCTACCGCTATGTGGGTCAATAATACTGATGCCGTCTTCACTTCCTATAATGATGTAACCCATACATGCTGCCACTGATGTTGGCGTTGCAGCCCCAGTTATCGTGACTGTCCCTAAAGACGTGGTCGATGGTGCACCACCAGACTGTTCAGTCAAGTCCCAAATGTTAACTTGAGTATCAGAACCAGTATCCTCAATGGTAACAAGCATCAAGCTCGTGAATAAAAGATCGCCACTAGAATCATTCCCGGTCCATTTACCATTCCACGATTTACCATCAACAGAGGGACCGAAGATGGCTTGATCAACGAAGGTTGCATTGGTTTCGAGGACGCCAGCGTAGGCAGCAGAAAGTATGCCTTCGCCTCCAGAAAGGCCATCAACAGGTATCTTGGTTACAGACATATTTTATTCCTCTTTTGTATTACACTAAAGATTGTGCTTCAACGTGCGCCGCATATGCCGCTTTGATTTCATCAGTCCAGACCGCATTGGCGATTGCCGCTACATCATCAGGCTGACCTGATAGATCAGCGCCGGGGGCTAGCACATAGCGGTGGAAATTACCCCGTGATTTTATTTCATCGGTGTCGTCATCCACGATTAAGCTGTCTTGACGCACTTGAACGTGTTTGAAATCTCCGACAACTTCGATTTTGTCTACGATTGTTTTTTCAACTAAAGCCATTGTTTTTTTTCCTTTTAGCTATTGGTTCGATATGTACCGCCAACAGACATGGCGATAGTAGAGCTACCGCAGCCGATTTCACTGTAGCTGGGGAAATCTGCCGTCCCGTGGCTTGTACCTTTGGTATACCAAAACATTTCGTTAGTACCGCCACTGACGCATGGGTAAAGTGGCCCGTCTAATCCTGATGTAGTGTATCCCTGTGTCAGAGCGTGGTGGTGCTGTGCAAAGCTGGTGCTTACGAAGGGAAGACCATCGATAGTGGCCGTACTGCCATCTGAGGTATTTGAAAGTGTCGCCACCATCCAGATTGCCACTACCGAACCAACTTTTACATAATGGCCCTCGACGTTTGAAAAAGACCCGCTGAAATTACTTGCCGCCGTGGGCGTGAAGGTGCCTTCTTCATAGTCATCTAAGAGTTCGCTTGTCATCGTTCCGGTGCTGTCTGCCGTGGCAGAAAAGTCGATGCCGTTGCCGGATGCGACGATGAGATTTCCGCTGGTGATTGTGACATTGCCGCTGCCCGTGGTTACGCCGGTAAGACCAGCAGTTTGCCAACTATTATCGCCACGTAGAAAATTCCCCGATCCGGCACTGCCAGATGCGCTGAGATGAGCTATATCAACGGAACCAGCAGCAATCTCTGAACTGTCAACTGCATTTGCAGCAATCTTCGCCGCTGTAACAGCATCATCTGTAATACCGGCTGTATCTACAATAGAATCAGCAGGGGCAGGTCCAAGATATGGCATATTATGTAATCTCCATGATTGACAGAACTACGTCTGTGGATGCTCCTGCCGTTACAGACAACGTATCCGTAGCTTCCATAACAACCTTATTACCACCCATCAATTCTAGTGAACTGTTACCGGGAATACTAACATCAGTAATAAGCTCTACCGTCTGGTTAGCTTCATCATTATTTCCTGCCCTACCAGCAGTATCAGACCCCAATGAAACAGTTGCAGTAGTTGCACTACTCGTTGTGTTCCCCAGCATAAGCCCCAGAACAATAGTAGTTGTGCTACTTGCAACAGTGTAGATAACATCAGCAGAGGTCACGTTTGCCTTAGTTACCGCCTTAAAAGTATTAGCCATGTTTATTTCCTTTTTTAGCTATGTTATCCCAAAGCAATCGCCAATGCCGTGGCAGTACCTTCTGTAATACCACCACCAGCATACGTACTAATATCAGATGCAGGAATTTGTTTTGTAGTTGAACCATCAATCACAATGAATGCATCGGTATCCGCAATAGTAATGGATGATGTAGATTTAGCTGAACCATCCAATAAGTTTAGCTCACTGGTGGTTACATTAGCACCGTCAAGAATTTCTAATTCTGTTTCAGTAATTTCTGCTGATCCGATTGTGAAACCAGTAGCAGTTACAGTACCAGTAGAGGTGATGGCACCAGAACCAATCGTACCAGCAGCAGTTACGTTAGCACCGCTGAAGGTCAGTGCAGTAGTCGTACCGGATTTAATAATCAAGTTACCACTGGTATTCGTAGCAGAACCGAAGGTAACACCGTCATCACCGAAGAAAACATCTCCTCCATCTGCATCAAGAACAATATCACCGGCAGTATCTACAACTAGATCACCAGTATCATTTACGATATAAGAGTTAGTTCCACCATGATACAGGTTCAAATCTTCACTGGCACCGATTGTTAGGCGACCAGTAGCACTATCTCCTGTACGATCATCTGCATCTGCATCAACGTCAATTGAAAGCAACCCACCGGAGGTGATGTTGGAAGTACCATTATCAATACTACCAAAACCAGATGAAATAGAGCCACTATCCAATGCACCTGTAGTTACAAGATTAGGCATCGCAGTGATTTCATCATCTAAGTATGCAGCAAGATCAGTAACAGCTACCTGTTTCATGGTGCCGTCATCGTTGAATACAACCCTATCTGCATCAACAACAGTCGTTGAAGTGGCAGAGGTATCGCCATCCATGATGTTCAGTTCAGTGGTAGTTACAGTAGCACCATCTAAAATTTCTAACTCTGCCTCAGAGATACCAGCACTGCCGATTGTCACGGTTCCTGCGAAGGTTACATCGGCACCGCTCATCGTCATTGCAGTAGTCGTACCAGACTTGATGATTAGATCACCACTTGTGTTGGTCATCGAACCAAACGTAGTGCCATCATCCTTGAAGAAGATATCACCACCATCAGCATCAAGAACGATATCTGTACCTGCATCTACAGTAGCAATAGCGGAGGAAGAGATGGTTAGATTTGTTCCATCACCCTCAATCTTCTCACCGTCATCACCAAAGGTAATTCCTACATCTGTTGGAACATTGATATCAGAAGTAGCAGTCAGGTTGATATCTGCACCGGAAGTTACCGTCAGATCAGTATCATCACCTTCGA
>Ga0208012_1000043_pt1 | contig 53442 bp, 41 predicted proteins | sample 15BtaG_FD_184090 | JGI IMG/M metagenome (GOLD analysis project Ga0208012, IMG submission 184090) | Marine viral communities from the Subarctic Pacific Ocean - 15B_ETSP_OMZ_AT15312_CsCl metaG (SPAdes) (version 2) | ecosystem: Environmental > Aquatic > Marine > Oceanic | place: Pacific Ocean... | reverse complement strand
TGAATCTTTGGCATGTGAAACGCCCATTATTGCTACTATGACAGGTGGGTTGCAAGAACAAGTGACTAAGATAGATAAAGTTAGCGAATCTATTATGTTAAAAAGAAACAATAAGGCAAAGAAAGTAGTAGAGTGCGAGCACGGAATAGGTATTGAACCAGCTTCAAAAGCAATTATTGGTTCCCAAGAGGTGCCATTCATTTATGAAGATCGCCTGTCCGGTAAAGACGTGACGAATGCTTTGGTTAAAATGTATGAATATGGGTCCGACAAAAGAGCTGAACTCGGCAAAGCAGGTCGCCAACATGTTTTAGATAATTATAATTTTGAAAATTTTGCCCAAAAATGGGAAGAAATCTTATTAAAAACACACGAAGAACATGGTTCATGGGAAAATCGTAAAAATTATAAATCTTGGGAGTTAATGGCAGTATGAAAAAAGTATTAGTTAGGGGTCCAGCCTTAAGTCAGAGTGGTTATGGTGAACATACCAGGTTTGTGTTAAGATCTTTGCGATCACATCCTGATGTGTTTGACGTATATCTTATTAATCTTAATTGGGGCCAAACCGGTTGGCTCCATGAAGACACCGAAGAGCGACAATGGATTGATCTTATTTTAGGAAAAACAATCCAACATACTCAACAAGGCGGACAATTTGATATATCCTTGCAAGTTACCATCCCTAATGAATGGGAGAAGCTAGCACCGATAAACATTGGTGTAACAGCCGGTATTGAAACCACAAAAATCGCACCAGGATGGGTAGAAAAATCCCTTCAAATGGATAAGATTATTGTGGTGTCCGAACATGCCAAATTCGGTTTTGACAACACGGAATATCCCGCCACCAACAATGCGACAGGTGAGCAATTCATGGCCAAATCGACTTGCCCAATTGAAGTCGTGGGATATCCTGTAAAAAATATAGAACCTGTTAATCTAGATTTAGATTTAAAGCACGACTTTAATTTTCTCACTGTCGGCACATGGATTGCGAGAAAAAACCTGGAGAGAACGATTACATGGTTTGTAGAGGAATTTTATGATCAAGAGGTAGGACTTATAGTAAAAACCTCTTTGGCTAAAAATTGCTTGCGCGATAGAACGTTCGCCCACCAACGCCTACAAGAACTTTTAAAAGAACACGCCGGTCGCAAGTGTGAAGTTTATCTTTTACATGGTGATATGAGTGAATCAGAGATGACAGGGCTATATCAACATCCACAAGTAAAGGCGATGATTAATTTGTCACACGGAGAAGGTTTCGGTCTTCCACTTTTTGAAGCTGCGTATAATGGACTTCCAGTAATTGCTCCAAATTGGAGTGGCCAAGTGGATTTCCTTCATATGCCCGTTAAAGACAAAAAGGGTAAAGTAAAGAATAAAGCAATGTTTAGCGAGATTGCATTTGATATTAAACCAATCCAACCAGAGGCACATTGGGAAGGTGTAATTCAAAAGGATTCCATGTGGTGTTTCCCAAAAGAGTGGAACTATAAAAAGACTTTAAGGCAAGTTCATAAGAATATTGGAGCTGCAAAATCCGATGCTAAGAAGTTGCAAAAATGGGTTCAAGAAACATTTGAAGAATCAGTCCAATATCAGAAATTATGCAACTCTGTCTATAAACCCAGCAAAGAGGAAGAAGAGTGGAATTCTCTATTGAACGAAGTTCAAATGATCTAGAGTGTATTTTTATAGGCGACTTTTATAAAGTAGATTTAAACAATAAAGGTGGCGCAGAAAACAACGACTCAGTTCTTATCTCTCTCTTAGAGGAATATGGCTTCAATGTTGAAAAAAAATATTGCCGCGATATATCCCCTTCTTTCATAGAGTCTAATAAGAATAAAAAATTTATTGTTGGAAACTTCGTACAACTTACCGAAGAATCAAAAAGAGCTTTAAAAGATACACATTATGTTATTTATGAACATGACCACAAATATCTTAAAACAAGAGATCCTTCAAGATTTCCGAACTTCCTTGCTCCCCCAGATCAGGTAATCAATAGGGATTTTTATAAAAACTCTAAATGTGTGGTTTGTCTTAGTAATTCTCAAGCTGATAGTGTGAGAAAAAATTTGGACATTTCCAATGTAGAGAGTATTGGGTGTAGTTTGTGGTCTGAAAGCAAGCTCAATTTTATTGAATCAATAGCTCAAACCCCTAAAGATAAAGATTATTGTGTAGTTAATTCTCACAACGTGGTCAAAGGAACTCAACAAGCATCAGCCTTTTGTCAACGAAGCAAGTATGATTTCGACCTAATTCACTCCTCTGATGAGGAAGAATTTTTAAAAACGTTATCTTCTTATCGCACTCTTGTTTACATCCCCACAGTTCTAGAATCTCTTTGTCGGCTCGTAGTAGAAGCTAAGATGTTAAACTGTGGAGTTATAACAAAGACGCAGTTATTAGGTGCCGCATCCCAAGATTGGTGGGGACTTAATGGTGAAGCTTTGATAAGCGCTATCAGAGTGCAACAAAACGAAGCCTTTGGAATTTTTTTAAAACACTTGTAGGTAAAAATGGAAAAAAAAGTTATCATCTTAGGTGCCGATCATAACGGTGTCGAGTTAAAAAGTTATTTTACACAACTTCTTAAGGAGAGGGGATATACAGTAATTGATATAGGTCCATACAATGCAGACGTGAGTGTGGATTATGTGGATTACGCTAAACAAATTTCTTCTATTGTTTCATCTGATGAATCTTATCGTGGCGTTTTAATATGTGGAACTGGCGTTGGCATGAGCATCGCGGCAAATCGCTTTCCGAACATAAGAGCTGCCCTCGTTCACAATATAGAAACTGCCCCCAAGTGCCGTGAACACAATGACTCTAATGTAATTTGCATGGGAGCATGGATTAATAATGCAGAAACTTCTTTACAGATTTTAGATTCATGGCTCGGCGAACCCTATGGAGAGGGCCGCCATGAAAAAAGAATAGTAAAATTGAATTCCAAACCCGTTGATAAAGTGGTGTTTACGAATGGTGTTTTTGATATCCTTCACAAAGGTCACATTGAACTCTTTAAATTTTCTAAAAAATTGGGAGATAGATTGATTGTGGCTATAAATGACGATATTTCGGTTAGAAAACTTAAAGGTCCATCAAGACCAGTTAACTCCCAGATTGATCGCAAGAAGGTTCTTGATTCTATAAGGGAAATAGATGAAGTTATTATATTTAATGGAGAATTAGACTCCATTAGAGAACAAGTCAACCCTCATATTGTTGTAAAAGGTGGAGAATGGTCAAGCTCAGAAGTTAGGAAAAGAGATAATATCCCCACCGATACTGAAATTCGCATTTGCCCTTTTGTAGAAAATTATTCTACAACTAGTATCATTAAGAAAGCAAAGTCTCTCAAAACATGGAAAAAGAACTCCTAAATTTTTTTAAAGATAAGAAAATTTGCGTTGTGGGGGATACCATCATTGATGTTTCTTATAGATGCGAATCACTCGGTTTGGCGTTGGAAACACCAACTCTCAAGGCTCGATTAAAGAATTATAGAACTATTCCCGGTGGTGCCCTTGGGGTGGTTTCCAACCTTCAAAAGTTATGTAAAAGTATTACTTTTTTAACCCTAAAAGCTCCGGGCGAGTATATGGACATGTTTAAGAGTTGTAGTAAAAATGTGCAAATAAAAGCTTTTTATGATGCCTCTAAGATAAACAATGTAAAAAGAAGGTATTGGGTCACTCGCGGAGAACAAGAATATAAATATTTTCAACTAAATACCGATTGTAAAAAACCTATTTCTGAAGAAGTGGAGGGTATGATCCTGGCTGAGATCCCGGATATGCTAGTTGGATTTGATTGCGTAATTATATCAGATTATAGAAATGGTTTTTTGACCCCCAAAATCATTAAACATATAATTTCGGCCTGCAATTTGAACGGTACAAATGTTTTAATCAATTCTCAACTTTCATCTAATGATATCGAACACTTTCAAAACTTTAAAGACTGTAGTTTGTTGGTGGTGAATGAGAGTGAGTGCAATGTTTTAAAAAAATATTTAAATTGTAGTAACATAAAAGAGGTAAGCAAGAGTTTGAATTGTGATATATGTGTTACACTGGGTTCAAAGGGAAGCCTTCTTTGTGTAGATGGCGAAGAATTTAACTCCCCAGGCGTCTCAACTAATGTAGTGGATTCCTGTGGTGCTGGGGATAGCTTCTTGGCCTCGCTCGCTCTCTGTGATTATGAAAATAGCCCTCAAGAGAGTTTAAATATTTCCAACAATTGGGCGGCCCTATATGTTTCCACTCCTAAAAATCATTTACCAAACTTATTTGATTTAAAAAAGAAATTTAATGTGTGATATAATATTGGTGTGAATTTAAGGAGTAAGTGCCTAGAGGAAAACAAAAGACTATCTTCTAGTGGCTTGGTTGTATTAACGTGGGGGAATATCTCGATTCGTCAAGACGACACAATCTACATTAAACCTTCGGGTATAAAATATAGCGAAATGCATGAAAGTGACATATCCCTTGTATCTCTCACAACTGGCGAATTGATCGAAGGAAAGAAGCCCTCTGTGGATTTGAAAACCCACTTGCATTTATACCACCACTTTCCGCACATAAAGAGTGTGGCACACACACATTCCAAGTTTTGTACTAGCTTTGCCCAAGCGGGAATACCGATTGAGTGTATCGGAACGACCCATGCTGATTATTTTAATGGAAAAATTCCTCTCACCTCACAATTATCACCAGAGCAAATTGAGAATGACTATGAAGGAAATACAGGGCTTCAAATAACTGACTTATTCCGAGAGAAGTGTATTTCCCCCCAAGCCACTCCCGGCGTGTTGGTGCGCGGCCATGGCGTCTTTTCATGGGGAAAAAATTATGAGGATGCATTCAACCATGCTTATATTATGGAACAAGTCGCCGAAATGTCTTTTTATTCCAATACACTATCCAATCCTGTTGAGCCATTGCCCTCCTATATTTTAAACAAGCACTATGAACGAAAACATGGAGACAAAGCCTACTATGGACAAAGATAATATTTATGGGATTTTGGAAATCCCTTCAAAACACCTTAAATCAAAAGTAGTAGAAAAATATTGGGGTCATATGGCAACTTTATTTCAAAACGAAATGTTTTGTTTAAAAGAAATATTCATGAGAAAGGGTACACAAAGCAGCATGGAGTTTCATTGTACCAAAAAAGAATTATACTACATTCAAGAAGGTAAATTAAAAGTAGGTATGAAGATCGGCAGAGGGGAAAATAAGTCTTTAACATTAGAAAAGGGAGATGTTTTTGAAATCAAGCCTGGTTTAATGCACATGAGGATTGCCTTAGAAGATACAACGATCATTGAAGTTGCCACTCATGATCAAGAATCAGATTCACACATTGTCCATGATGGCAAACAATATACTTTCAAAGAGGAATAAAGATGAAATTATTTTTAGACACAGCAAACTTAGATGAAATCTCTGACGCCATTAATAAAGGCATAGTTGAAGGAGTTACCACCAACCCTTCTATCTTGGCAAAAGAACCCAAAACAGATTTTCTGGGACATATTAAAAAAATTGCTTCTCTGTGTGGAGAGGCAGGAAACCTCCCTTTGAGTGTTGAAGTGTTCGCTAAAGATGCTAATTCTATGTTTGGTCAGGCGATGGAAATTATAAACGATGTGGGTTATGAGAATCTAAATATTAAAATTCCTGTTGGTTTTGAAGAATTAGAGGTAATTAATAAATTAAGTTCGGAAGGTGTTGATGTGAATTGCACTTGTTGTTTCACAGCAGCACAAATGGAGATGGCAACTTTAGCAGGTTCTAAGTATGTGTCACTCTTTTATAATCGATTAATTGATGTCGGCGGCGATCCCCTTCAAGTAGCTGCGACTGTAAGTAAATTTATTGACGAAAAGGGCACGAATACTGAAATTATAGCTGGAAGCATCCGAAACCCTTACGATATTGTGAATGCCTGGGAAGCTGGCTGCCACATTGTTACTGCCGGTTATTCGGTGATTAAAAAATCTATGAAACACTCCAAGACAGATGAGTCGGTAAACGGGTTTTTAAAAGACTTTGAGAGCTGGATTTCCTAATGGTTTATATTTTTGATATCGATGGAACTATTTGCACCAACAGTTATGGTGACTATGACAATGCAGAGCCGAAACGGAATAGGATAGAAAAAAATAATCAATTATATGATGAGGGACACACTATCATCTATCAAACAGCGCGAGGAATGGGTAGAACTAATAATAATGTGATTAAGGCTTATCAAATATTTTATGCTTATACCGCGCAGCAATTAGATAATTGGGGAGTTAAATATCACGATTTATTTATGGGAAAACCCAATGGAGATATGTATGTGGACGACAAAGGAATAAAAGATGCAGACTTCTATACCGATTAAGTTTGTTCCCAAAGGCTGGGGATTTGAAAAGTGGATTGTTAACTGTGAACAATATTGTGGGAAGCTTTTATATTTCGTGAAGGATAAGCGGTGCTCGTGGCATTATCATAAGATCAAGGATGAAGTCTTCTATATCCAGTCTGGCAAGATTCTTTTAAAATTTTCAGACAATGATGATATACTAGAAGCTGAAGAAATGGTTTTAGGTGCGGGCGATAATTTTCATGTTTATACAGGATTGAGACACCAAATGATTGCTTTAGAAGATACAGAGCTTTTTGAATTTTCTACCCAACATTTTGATGAAGATAGTTGTCGAGTTATAAAGGGGGATTAGGGTCAACGGTGGTGAATAAAAATTTTAGTATATGGGGGATGAGCTATGGGATAATAGGTGATCTTATAATGGCTTTACCTATGTTAACATATTTTGAAAAAAAATATCCTAATAGCTATAAATATTGGGTAATTGATAAGAAATGTGCGCAAACTGCGCCCATCTATTTTAATCACCCTTTGATTGATAGAATTAAAATAACAGACGAATGGACCAGCTTCGGCCCCCAAGATCAAGATTTAATGAATACGTGTGATATTATAATTCCTAAAGGAGCCCAACATGATATACCCGATTATTATAATTATAGGTCTAAAGTCGAAGAAACTGCTCGTATGAATGGTATAATGGATATTACAGATGTATTAACAGAGGGCGAGATGAAACCCAAATTATATAAATGGTTTGATGTGGGCTTGCCGATAGTGACTTCTACTTATGCTAAACAAGCAAATTTGGGCACTGTTAAATATCATAATAATATTGCTATATGGCCCTTTGCTGGATCTCCTGGGCGGTCCCCAAGTCCTCATTGGTGGAACTTGTTGATTGATAACTTAATAAAAAGAGGATATACGGTTCATCACTATGGGTTGCCATCCGATCCCACATTAAGCGAATTAAAGGGTTATAGAACATTTCCAGAATTATCATATTTTGACCAAGTAAAGGCCGCGTTAGCCTCACAATTAGTTATTGGAACTGATAGTGGTGCTCAATGGGTTATGGGTGCTTATTCTCATCCTGCTATAAATTTAATGACAAACTGGCTTCCGAATCATACTCAAAATTTATTAGCGTTAGAACCTGTTAATGATAATGGTGTTACCTTTTTGGAAACCGGAGGTTGCGATAACATACACGTTGGAAGGGTTTTAAAAAATATTTTAGAGAGAGTGCCGTTATGAGCGAAAGATTAGAAAAAATAAGTAAGTTGGTACTAGAAGAAATTGAGTCTAGATTTGACAAAGAGCCACCCCATTTTAAAGGTGTCGAGTGGTCTGATAATTTTGCAGAAATGCTTGAAAAGTATATCATCCTTCATATTCGTATGTGGAAAATTGAAGACGCTTGTGCAGAATCCAATGATCCTCAAGAAGTCTTTGATTTAAAAAGAAAATTAGATTTTTGTTTTAAAGATCGCCGTCCTAAATTAACAAAAGCAATAAATCAGTATTTAGACGCACATATAAATAAAGAATTTACCAAAAAATTTGACGACGGAAATGTAAAGCAGTATAAGGGCTTTAACAATAAAAATTAGATAAGGGATAAAAAATGCGAATTTTAGTTACCACATGCGACCAGTATTTACACCTGCTTGAGCCTTATGCTACTTTGTTCAATAGATATTGGCCACATCAAGATGTAACCATATTGGGTTTTGATGATTCGAATATCCCCACGCTACCGGATAATTTTAATTATGTTTCTCTTGGAAAGCAAAGTGATTTTGGTCAATGTTGGACAGATCCATTGATACCTTATATTGATGAGCTTGAAGAAGATTATTTTGTTGTTATGATGGCTGATTCGCTGATAGTGGATGATGTAGATATGGAAAGAATGCAATTACTAGAGGAAGAAATACGTTGTGGTAATGCTCAAAAGGCAATGTTGGATACACACCTGAATGTTTACTCAGTTGCATATAAAGAAGGATTAGTGCGATTACTGCCTAACGCACCTTATAGGACTACTTTGCATCCCGCTATATGGAGAAAAGAATACTTTAAAAAGTTTTTAAAACCAAAATTCACAACTTGGGATTTTGAAATTAAAAATATGCCAGAATCACAAAAGGACGGTGCAACAATAATTTCTTGTGTAAGTCCTCCAAATCTCCCTGATGTGGATCCAGCTACTATGGCAACACTTGCTGCTCCAGCCAGTTTAGTAAAAACTGCCAATGTTTATGAGCAGGGAGTGCCATTTCCGCGATGGGGCTCAAGTAAGCCATGGGGCTGCGGAGCAGGAATTAGAAAAGAGGATATTCTTCTTATCTATGATTATATCGACAACACAAAGCGCCCTATTATAGAGAAAGTTCTAGAAGATGGAAAGAGGTATAAATGAAAACAGAAAGGGACAATTTATGATAAAAAAAATATATTCTGAAGTAGAAGACGACACCCTTTTACATATTTTTTGTTCCCCGTCTAAAATAGACACCCCGCGCACAGATATTGTGGGGGCTGAAGAATTCTTACAGTTGGCGGTTTTAAAATATGATAAGGGTCAGACATTCGTACCTCACAAGCACGTTAACAAAGAAATGCCTCATACTTCTATCACTCAAGAATCGTGGGTGGTGCTGAAGGGGAAAGTTAAGGCTATTTTGTATGATTTAAATGATGAAGTTTTAACTACTGAAATATTAAATGAAGGCGATTTATCTATTACTTTTCGCGGTGGCCACAATTATGAAATTTTAGAAAAAGGTACTTTGGTACTGGAATATAAGACTGGCCCTTATTATGGTCAAGCATGTGATAAGGAGTTTATTGATGATTAAGATCAATATGGGCTGTGGCGTGCGCAATTTTGGTGCTGACTGGACACACATTGATGGGGGAGATTATCCTCATTTGGATTATAGATCTATAGAGGCGCTAGAATTCCAAGATAACACAGTCGATCTTATTTATGCATCTCATGTGGTCGAGTATTTTGATCGTTATGGGGTTGAAAAATTATTACGAGAATGGTATCGAGTTCTAAAGCCCGCCGCTATCTTGCGGATAGCCGTGCCAAACTTTACAGTTTTAAGTTCGCTTTATACAAGTGGAACGGTTTCTCTCGATCAATTGCTTGGTCCTCTTTATGGAAGAATGCCGATGGGAGATTTAGCAATTTATCACAAAACAATTTATGATTTTGCAAGTTTGAGAAAAGTTTTGGAGAATTGTGGATATTCTAATGTTAGAAAATATGATTGGCGCGAAACTGAACATGCAATGTTTGATGATCATTCTCAGGCATATATTCCTCATATGGATAAAAAAAATGGAACGCTGGTGAGTTTGAATGTGGAGTGTGTAAAATGAGTTTTGAGGATATTACAAAATTTGAAAATAAAATTGCTGCTTTCTTTGGCGCTCCACATGCAGTAGCTGTTGATTGCTGCACTCATGCTCTTGAGTTGTGCCTACGTTATCAAAACGTGCAATATTATACAATACCGAAGAACACTTATATTTCAGTACCGTTCTTGGCCCGCAAACTAGCTATTGATTTTGAGTTTAGGGATGAGGAATGGACTGATTTTTATTATTTAGGTAATACAAATATTATAGATGCAGCCGTATTGTGGAAGAAAGATTCTTATCTGCCCGGTACTTTTATGTGTGTAAGTTTTCAATTTCGCAAACATTTGAGTCTCGGTCGTGGTGGGATTATTTTAACAGATAATGCTAAAGCAGCAGATGTGCTTAAACGAATGTCTTATGACGGTAGGCATCCAAATATTCCGTGGCGAGAACAAAATATTGATATGATGGGATATCACTACTACATGACGCCAGAAACTGCACAACTTGGCTTGAAAAAATTACCAGATGCGATTAAAACAAAACCAACTCGGTGGACTGTTATGGATTGGCCAGATTTAACAAAAATGAAGGTTTTTAGGTGATAAAAAAATGAGCAATGTTAAGGTAAGTTCTGAAAAACTTGATAAAAAGAGTTTGTTAAAATTAATAAACAAAGAAAGGCCCGTAATTTTTGACATAGGATGTTATGACGCAAAAGATAGTTTGGAATTTATGGTATTTAAAAGCAACGCAAAGATATTTGCTTTTGATCCAAACCCAACCATAACAGAACCCTTTAGGCATCAACTCGAAACAAATAAAAATTTTAATTTAATCAACATTGCTTTGGGTAATGTTAATGGAGAGGTGGACTGGTATAGTTCTAATAATCATTTAGCATCAGATTCTATGAAAATGCCTCAAGACCACCTCAAGGTTTTTAAAGATGTAGAATTTACCAAAACAGAGCCAGTAAAGTGTTCGCGATTGGATAGTTGGGTCAAAGATAATTTAAAAGAAGAAGTAATAGACCTCTTATGGATTGATGTTAATGGAGCAGAAAAAGAATTTATGGAAGGAGCGATAGAAACCATTTCTACAAAAACAAGATTCATCTTTATAGAATTTAGTGGCGTGGGAAAACAAAGGTTGTATAAAGGATCTTCTACAAGGGAAGAGATTTTAGGCGCTTTAAGTGATTTTGAAGAATTAGGAGTATATGATTTTAAAGGTAATTTTGGGAATTTGTTACTGAAAAAAAAATAATGGAGAAACTTGAATGATAAAAAAGAAAGCACTCATTACAGGCATCAGCGGCCAGGACGGTAGTTATTTGGCCGAGTATCTATATGGCAAAGATTATGAAGTTTATGGTATAATACGCCGCCATTCAGTGGCACAAAATCAAGATATTCGTTTAACAGAGTTGGGTGGAAAAATCAAAACTTATTATGGCGATCTCCTTGATTACCCTTCATTGGTGCGTATTTTTCAAGAAGTACAGCCGGATGAGATTTATAATCTTGGAGCCATGAGCCATGTGCGTATTAGCTATGATATTCCTTCGTTCACTATTCAAACGAATGCATTGGGGGTACTTAATATGTTAGAGGTTTACAGGACATTATCGCCTCACGCTAAGTTTTATCAGGCCAGTTCATCTGAAATGTTCGGTAATTCAGTAGACGATGATGGTATACAGAGGCTTACAACTCCCATGAACCCGGTTAGTCCTTATGGTTGTGCTAAAGTTATGGGATACAATCTTGTGCGCCACTATAGACATGCTTATAAACTACATGCTTGTAATGGAATCTTATTCAATCACGAGTCTCCACGCCGAGGCTTGAATTTTGTAACAAACAAGGTTGTTCACGGTGCAGTTTCTATTAAAAAAGGATTACAGGAAAAGCTAGAACTTGGAAACATGGATTCTTATAGAGATTGGGGACATTCAAAAGATTATGTACGTGCGATGCACCTGATCTTAAATCATAATATCCCCGATGAATTTATTGTAGCTACAGGCAACACTCACTCGGTAAGAGACTTGTGTCGCACTGTGTTTCAAAAATTGGGCTTAAATTATTTAGACCATGTGGTTCAGAACTCTAAATACATGCGACCGGAAGAATTAAAATATTTAAAGGGAGATGCATCGAAATCGCGTGAAGTATTGGGTTGGGTGCCGGAATATACTTTTGAAACAATGCTGGAAGAAATGATTGAAAGGTGGGAAAAAGAAATATGAAACAAATTACTTTGGCCAAAGAAACTATAAATAAAGGGGATATAGATTCTTTAATTGAATGGTTAAAAACTTATCCTCGTCTTACAAAAGGGCAACTAACAACCCAATTTGAAAAGAAGTGGAGTAGTTGGCTAGAAAGGGAATATTCTCTTTTTTGTAATTCGGGTTCTTCTGCAAATCTTTTAATGTTGGCGGCTTTGTTAGAGGGAGATTATATTTCCCCTGGTTCTAAAATTGTAGTTCCTGCGTTGTCTTGGGCAACAGATCTATCTCCCGTAATGCAATTGGGATTAAAACCAGTTCTATGTGACATTAACATGACAGATCTTTCTGTGGATTTAGAGTTTTTAGAAAATATTTTTAAAGATGAATCCCCATCAGCTTTAATTTTGGTTTCAGTTCTGGGTTTAGTCCCTCATATGGATGAAATAGTAAGGTTGTGTGAAAAATATAATGTTATTCTGTTAGAGGATGTATGTGAATCTATTGGTAGTGAATATAAGGGTCAAAAGCTTGGAACTTTTGGACTAATGTCAACTTTTTCTACTTACTTTGGTCATCATATTTCAACCATTGAAGGTGGTGTTGTTTCTACTGATGACAAAGATTTAATAAACATCCTTAAAAGTATTCGAAGTCACGGTTGGGATCGGGACATGGATTCGGATCAACAAACGAAGTTGAGGAATGAGTGGAAAATTAATGGGTTTAATTCTCTTTATACTTTTTATCATGCTGGCTTTAATTTACGCTCTACAGATTTGCAAGCATTTATTGGGTTGGGTCAGTTAGACAAATTAGATGATATTTGCAAGCAACGAAATAAAAATTTTATTTTGTATAATAAACTCATTGATAATCCGTTTTGGAGCGCGAAAGAAGATAAGGATAAATTTATATCGAATTTTGCATTTCCAGTGATACATCCCAATAAAAGTATAATTGTTAAAATGCTTCAAGAAAAAAATATAGAAACTCGTCCTCTTATTTGTGGTTCTCTGGGGAAACAACCCTTTTATGTCAAAAAATATGGAGAAGATGATTTATCTAATGTTTCGGCGGTTGATGAATATGGTTTTTATTTGCCGAATCATCCACTTTTGACCGAGGAAGAAATAGAATTTATTAGTACAATTGTAAACACGGGGATAAAAGATGGAGAATGCTTATAATGAAACAAATGAAAGCAATAATAACTGGCATTACGGGGCAAGACGGCGCTTTTTTGGCCCGTTTGTTGTTAAAAAAAAATTATAAAGTTTACGGCCTCAAAAGAAGAACATCAGTTGAAAACACCCAGAGAGTGGATGAGATTTTTCAACATAAGAATTTTCAATTAATATATTTTGATTTAAATGACGCTGGGGCAATTTGGAAATTATTGATTGATATAAACCCCGACGAAATTTATAATCTTGCGGCCCAATCACATGTTCGTGTTTCCTTTGATATTCCCGAACACACAGTTGATGGGATAGCTATGGGAACTTTAAGAATATTAAATGCAATAAAAACTGTTTGTCCAAATGCTAGATTTTATCAAGCGTCTTCATCTGAGATGTTTGGAGATAATTTAAATTATCCTTTTAATGAGGATTCGCGATTGATGCCTGCTTCTCCTTATGCATGTGCAAAAGTATTTGCTCATAATTTGGTAAGAAATTATAGAGAAAGTTATAATCTTCATGTATCAAGCGGTATTCTTTTTAATCATGAATCACCTATGCGTGGAGAGAATTTTGTCACTCGCAAAATAACTTTAGCAGCGGCAAAAATTAAATTGGGACTTCAGGATAAATTATTTCTTGGCAATCTTGACGCCAAGAGAGATTGGGGTTATGCTGGGGATTATGTTGAAGCCATGTGGAAGATGTTACAACAAGATACTCCTGATGATTATGTAATTGCGACGGGAGATTTTCATACGATTAAAGAGTTTTTAGAATGTGTATTTTCGTATGCTGGTTTGAATCCTGATAAATACGTTGAAATAGACGAAAGACTCTTTAGGCCACAAGAAGTTCCATATCTTTTGGGAGATGCTTCGAAGGCTAAAAAAATATTAAAGTGGGAACCACGTATAAGTTTTCAACAATTATATGAAATGATGTATCGAGCTGATTATGAATATTTAAAAAGAGGTGAGAGTCAAGGACTTCTACAGTGAAAAAAACAGCTTTAATAACTGGTGTTACTGGTATGGACGGAAGTCATTTAGCTGATTTTCTATTATCCAAGAATTATGAAGTATGGGGAACAATAAGAGATGAAAGTTCTTTAAATCATAGAAATTTAGAGAGTAGCAAAGACAAATTGCACTTTATAAAAAGTGATTTAAAAGATCAGAAATCTATTATTAAATGTGTGGAAAATATCAAGCCCGATGAGATTTATAATTTAGCTTCTAATCGTGGTGCGGTAGGCGAAAGCTGGAATACGCCAGAAGATGCAAGTGAAGTAAATGGAATTGGTGTGTTAAGGATTTTAGAAGCAATTCGTCACTGTAACAAGAATATAAAATTTTGTCAGGCTGGGTCTTCTGAGATGTTTGGCCGCGCTGTGGATGTTCCTTCCAATGAATTAAGCCCGTGTATGCCACAGAGTCCATACGGGGTGGCAAAACTCTATTCTTATTGGATTACTAGAAATTATCGTGAAGCATACAATTTATTTGTCTGTAATGCTATTTTATTTAATCATAATTCACCCCGTCGTAGTCCAAAATTTGTAACACGTAAAATTTCACAAGGGGTTGCTCAAATAAAATGTGGAGTAAAAAAACACATTGTTCTTGGAAATTTGGATTCAAAAAGAGATTGGGGATACGCTCCTGACTATGTTAGAGCGATGTGGTTGATGACGCAGCAAGATACTCCTGATGATTATGTAATAGCCACAAATCAATTACATTCTATAAGGGATTTTTTAAAGATTGCTTTTGAGTATATTGGGATTGAAAATTGGGAACCGTATGTTAAGCAAGATTCTAAATTTATACGACCAACTGAAGTGGATATAATTCAAGGTGATTCTTCTAAGGCTTTTAATAAATTTAATTGGCATCCTAAAATTAGTTTTGAACAAATGGTGAGAACTATGGTAGAATATGATATGCAAAAATTAAATAAAGAGTGTGGTGTATAGATTATGAGAATTTCGCTTATAACTCCTCCTTCTAAAAATATTGAACCCTGGGTTCCAGTGTTTGAATCCAAGGGAGTAACAGTCCACTTGAATTCTATCCATCCAGAATGTGATTTTATTGTAAATACAACACAAGCTACTGTTGGGCTATTAGATATTTTTCATAAAACTTATTCCAAAATACCAATTATAAGTTATATGTTAGATTTCTATAAATCTGTTTGGACTGCTCCAAACCCACATGGTTATGACTGGCACAAATACAAAGAATATTTACACAAAAGCATGGAAATCTGGTCTATCTCTAATGAAGGAATTCTTAGAATGGAAGAAGAAGGTATTGATACCAATAAATGTAAATTTATGAAGATTTGGGCCAGGTTTTTTGATTATGAGGATCCAATAGAAGATAAAAGATATATATTGAATCCACTTAGGCCATATGTGGCTGATAAAAATTTTGGCTGGCTTAAGAGGGCTTGTGAAGAATTAAACATACCCTTGGTTGAAACCAAAAATAATATGTCAACTTCTGAGTTTCAAAAAGTAATTGCTGAATGTAGTTTTATGTGTTGTGAATATCATGAAATGTCTACTGGTGGTTTGACACTTTTGGAAGGTCATCGTCTGGGAAAAGTTTCGGTTATTAGTGATTCACCTTACCAGGGTGGACGCGATTATTTGGGAGATAGAGCAATTTATTTTAATGATAATAGTTATGAAGATTTTAAAAATACAATAAAGGAAGTGTGGGAAAATACTCCGACCCTCAACCGGAAAGAGTGTGAAGATTATTGTAACAATCATCCAACATTGGAAGATACAATAGACATAATATTAGAAAGGCTTAAACATCTAATAAAAGTTTAATAAAATGAAAATTTTATTTATCGGTGTTTTTGATAGGACTGGAAGATCAACCAATACCTCTCAGCTCCTAGCTTTTAAAAAGTTGGGGTATAACATTGTGGGTTATCCTTATCGCCAAAAAGCTCAACAAATAGGTTCGCAACAACGGGATGAGCATTTACTTAAAACCGTTAAAGAGAATAAGTTTGACTTAATAATTTATAGCAAGTGTAATGGCATTCCCAATAAAATAGTTAAAGAGATAAACGCAATAACCACCACATGTTTGTGGTTTATGGACCCTCTTGTTAGCTATACTCCGGAGATGGAAGAAAGGCTTGCGCTAGTTGACTTTGCATGTTTTGATAAGATAAACGTTTTAGAAAAGGCTAAAAAAATAAGTGATAATTGCTTTTATGTTTGTGAGGGGTATGATTCTTTTACAGAGAAACCATATAAAGATTTAAAACATGAATATGATGTAGGGTTTGTGGGTAATTTATATGGTAATCGACAAGGTATATTGAATGCTGTTTCACATCAAGTTACTATCTCTAATAATGTCTTTGGATTCAACCACCCACGCCTGATTTCACAAACAAAAATTAACTTAAATATTTGCACAGATCATGGAGCTTCAGATCGAATATATAAAATTATGGCAGCAAATGGGTTTTTACTTTCCGATGATTGGGTGGGTCGAAAAGAACATTTTGTGGATGGTAAAGATTTAATTATTTACAAAGACATCATGGATCTTAACAAGAAAATAAAATATTACTTATCCCATGATCTTGAGCGTCAACAAATTGCAAATCAGGGGTATGAAACAGTCCAGCAGTTTACCCGCATTAATTGGGCACAGAAGATAATGGAAATATATGAGCAATTCAGATAAATTATTGATTGCTGGACCGTGGGTCGGAGAATTTGGGTGGGAATTATTCGCTTGGCAAGCATATGTTAGGGCTTTGTCTCACCATTTTGAACAAACCCTAATTCTATGTCGCGAAACCTCAGAAGCCTTGTATAAAGATTTTGCTACAGATTTTTTATTTATAGATTCGCAAACCGGATGGGCTGATTCATTTTTTATGCACGGAGTTGATGCTAATCAACTGTTGCGTGAAACACTAATGAATCGCCGCCCACAATTCTTAAAACAAAGTCCAACTATTTTTACTCCACGTCGAATCGGTTGGCCCCCTCGGACTCATTATACCGAATCTTTTAAATTGGGAGATTATGATATAGTTCCCGAGTATATTACATATGGACAGCAAACTACAACTCAATATGATTATGTTTTTCACTTAAGACATCGCGAATTACGTAAAGAGGACAATTGGGATATTAGAAAATGGGAAAAGTTGTTAGAATTGTTAAGTATATCTCCAGAAAAAGTAGCCTGCGTGGGAACCTATAATGAAGCGTTACACTTAGAAGGAACCAAAGATTTGCGGGGAGCAGACACCTCCGATGTATTAACCGTCATAAGGAATGCTAAATGCACTTTCGGCCCAAGTTCGGGACCAATGCATTTAGCTAGTTTGTGTGCTTGTCCGCATGTAGTATGGTCGCGTCCGGAAAATGATGTTAGGTATCACCAAACTTGGAATCCTTTAAACACCCCTGTGTTGTTTTTATCTGAATTTGGATGCCACCCTTCCCCGGATTATGTTTTTGAAAAATTTAACAATTGGATATAAGTGCGATATAATGTTGCATAAGTAAGGAGAAAATATATGAAATTATCAAATCAAGCCATTGGCGCAATAATGATGTCCCTTCAAAAAGGGATTATGGAACAGTTGGATATCACATCCATCTTACAAGAGTTCGAGATGACCGCAACTTCGGAAGGTTTAATCGTAGAAAATCCACCCATTATCGAACCACAAAAACTTGAACAAGAAACAGAAACCGAAGAAACTCAGCCAGAAGCCTAGATGCCAAAATATGTCTACTATTGCAAAGAGTGTGAAGAAGAATTTGAAGCACGTCATTCGCTAGGAAAAACCTTGGAAAATTGTCAAATTTGTAGCCATACCAATTCACTAGTACGACGACCCTCTGCTATTTTTTTAAACAAAAAAATCACTAATTTAGAAGGAAAATCAAAGCCCGGAACCTTAGTGAAGGCCGCAATAGAAGAAGCAACAAGGGATTTAAAAGAGGAAAGAGATAAATTATCTCAAAGAGACTATAAAGATGATAAATGAATGGTTTATATTAGGGTGCTTACTCTTAGTTGTTTCAATCTTAGTTAACATGGTGCTGGTTTCATATATCAGGACGAACATCGTCAAGGTATTCGTTATTTCTGAAGAACTATCTGAAATTTTTACTCGTCTTGATTCGTTTCAAGAGCATTTAAAAACAGTCTACGAAATGCCAACATTCTATGGTGATGAGACATTGACTGGGTTACTTGAACACTCAAAAGCATTGAGTGAATTTATGGTAAAGTATGAAGATATTTATTCCTTCACACAACCAGATTTACTAGAACAACTCGAAGCCGCCACATTAGAACTACAGGAACAATATGATCAAGAAGAAGCGCAAGCGTAAGAAAAAAAATCAATATTTCACGCAATTTCACGAAGACGCAATTGTTGAATACACCAACTCTGAAGACAACCATCATCGGAACGAGCTTTACAAGAATATAATTCAACCCGTGTTTAAGGAGATGATTAACAAAATCGTCTTTACTTATAAATTTACCAATCTCCCCAACGTTGATAGTTTAAAAGATGAATGTGAAATGCATCTTGTTACCATTTTGAGTAATTTTGATCCATCTAAAGGTTCCAAAGCTTTTTCTTATTTTAGTGTTATAACAAAAAACTGGTTTATCGCGAAAGTCAAAAAAACTGCAATTCAATTACGCCGCGAAGCAGGGTATGACGAGATTTCCAAAAGAATTGAAATGGACAAGCTTGCGATTTATAATACTTATGATAAAGACAGAGAAAAGAAAGAATATATGGAGCATTTGTGGGTTGAGATTAGGAAGTGGGAAAAGCAAAATCTTAAAGAAAATGAAAGAAAAATACTAGAAGCCATCAAAATCCTCTTTACTGACTCAGAGACTATCGAAATTTTTAATAAAAAAGCTATTTACTTGTACATAAGGGAAATTACAAATCTCAACACCAAACAGGTTTTGAACAGTTTAAACAAGTTTAGGTTTGAGTATGCGATTTTTAAGAAAAAATGGAACGAGTAAAGAAAGATTTTGAAACCCTAGCCGAAGAAGCCATCGATAATATTCGGGCAGATCGTGATCAAACAAAAGAGCTGCTCAAAGACCTGGTTAAGTACCTTTCCTCTGATGAACATCGTCACAAGGAGGTTGGCTTGATCGCAGCAAAATATGTGGAAACCCTTCAACGATCTAATGAACAATTAGTTAAGATCGCAACCCTTCAAAAGAAAGGCGAGAAAGCAAGTATGGATTTATCTCAATCTGAGAGAGACGATATATTTGACCAATTAAATGAGGGGGTGAACGATGTCAAAAAAAACAAAAAAGATTCTTAATGGAAATTATAATATTTTCCCTGAAAATGGCGAACAGTTCCCTTCTTCATTCTTGGCCCCTGAAGATAACTTTGTTGACCGTTGGGCAGTTCTTGTTAAGAGAAGCTACGACAGTACCGGAGAACAAGTCACGCGCCCCATACCGGGCATTGTATTAAAGGTCACAAAAAATGGAAAATTAACTCCTGGCGGCCCTCGTGATAGAGCCAATATGGTTTCCGAGACAGAATCCACAAGTTGTTTAAAAATGTGGGTTCATACAAGCTTTGATGCTGCTCTCTCTGTTCCAAGAAATTTTTTAAATCCGGGAGATGAAGATAGTCTTATCTACGAACATTTTATTTTCGAAGCTCAGAATCTAGGATTGGATAAAGATATTCCAAAGGCAGGTGACATTGTTCAAGTTATTCATCCTTGGGCTTGGGGATTTACTAATAAAGTGGGCCTTTATTTAGGTAAGTTTGCAAAAGGCGCAGCCCCAACCTTTGAATCTGCTTCTAGCAGCTTTAAGGATAAGAATAAACGTAAAAAAGATGTCCCCGCCGCTCCCCCAGCCACATCATCCCCGCCGTCACGCACAACCCGGAGAGAAGATGAGATATAATAATGACTTTTAAAAAAGCAAATACAAATGCAGGCTTAAGTAAAGAGGCAAAAAAAGCTTCCAACAAGAAAAGCAAAAAAGATACCAAATATATTAAAGGTATTGCTGGTGATCCACTCCTGGAACCAGTACCAGGCTTTATCCAAACAACAACTGAAAAAATTATTAAAAATGATAATAATGCTTGGATTGTATTGGGAAGGGATCGTCCGGGAAGCCTTCTGACTGGATATGGTGGTCGCGGCGATACTCAAGCAGCAGCAATTGATATCGTCGTTGGCCGAATGGCGGCAAATGTGATTGAGTATACAGCGAACGATCAGCGTGTCTGGACAGATCCAGATTTTAAAAAAGATGCTGCCAGAATCTATATTAGCCAAAAAACAGATATTGATGCTAATTTCGATTTAGCCAATGGCAGCATCGGATCGCCAATTGGCGTCAATGCTGACGAATTTGCTATTGTTGATAATCCCAATATTCCAACACCTTCTGTTTGGGTGCCCGAGCCTCGGTCTGGTATTGCTTTGAAGGCTGATGGAATAAGAATTATTGCCCGCGAAGGGATCAAATTGGTAACTGGCGGCGAGACTAACAATTCACAGGGAGGAACAGTCCGTAGTGTTGCTGGCATTGATATTATTGCTGGAAATGACGATTCCGATCTTCAACCAGTGGTAAAGGGGACCAATCTTAAAGATGCTTTGATACGACTTGTTGATCATGTCGATAGTTTGGCAGGTATTGTTGATTCTCTTTTGATGATTCAATCTTCTTTTAATCAGGCAGTAACAAATCACTTTCACCATTCGCCGTTTTTTGGCAAAATGACAACCACTTCTCCCACAGTACAATCAGCAGGTTGTAAAACTATGTTGGATTATCTTAGTCAGACTAAAAGATCGTGTGGGATGTTTAAGGCAAATTTAAGAACTTTTCAATTAACTTATTTAAATGAATTGGGAGACAGGTATATAAATAGTAGGTCAAACCACGTAAATTAGTTATGCCCATTGATACAACAAAAGATATTAAACCGCTAATCAAGCTTGATTGGACGAAACAAAAAGATGCCATTGGTTTTTTTCAAAAAGCGGAAGGTGATTTGCCAGATAGATATTCTATTACTGTTACCACTAATGATACTACAACTGATGGTAGTGATGACAGGTTGGAAGATATAAAAGAAAATGCCATTCCAACCGGGTTTGAAACTCTTTTGCATTTTTATGAAAGAGAGGATGATGCAAACAACTCTCGAATGGATACTGCGTTTGCAGAAGATTGGTTTTTATCAGAACGCCCTTTATCCCCTATTAAAGTTTTAGTTTCAATTCCTTCAATTGTTATTGATCAAGAATTGACAGCCGCACCCGAACCAAAGACACTCCCAACACCATCTGCTGAGATTTATTTTAATACTTTTGGAATAGAAAAGAAGTTCAATGGAGTGTTAGAACTTTTAAATCGATATACTGCTAGTATCCGAAAATTTAAGGGTAAAGTTCAAGGGCTGGATTTAATATATGAGGTTAATAATCTTTCTAATTTTATTAATGTTTTGTCAGCCTTAATGAAAGCAAATGGCCATATGTTTTCTAATTCACGTTCAGATTTGATTGTGTTTGGAATCGACTCTCAATATAAATTCTTATATGCACAGATAAATGACGGCAGTGGATTCAAAACCCTGTTCAAAGGTTTTAACAAATTTGTAAAATCACCAGTAGCAACAAACCAAAGAACAGTTAACTTTTTGACTAATTTTGAAGAAATACATCAAATTTATTTCAAAAATGAAAAAATGCCAATGCAACAATTCTTTGATAAATTTGTTTTAAATCCTCCCTCATATGAAATGTCTGAAGCCCCCCGTAAAAGCAAAACCAAAGCCAATGCGTGGGAGGAGTATAAGGCGCGTGTTTCGGCGCACTATACATCTCTAGATTTAGATGATTTCTTAGCCCTTAAAAACACACCAGAGCAGCGAGAAGAATTACAAGATAAACTAGATTCATCGGCTAATTTCGTCGGAGATCATGTAATCAGTAGCTTAGATTCTATTAGTGAGTATCTGGAAATGGGCACTTCGATTTTAGGTACAAACCCTACCGACTACATTGGTGATGGAGTGTGGAAACGGCTTTTAAACAAAATTCCACTTCAAAGCTTGATAGCTGGCGCTATGGAGTGCATGGGTTTCCGAGGCTTTGAATTTTTGGACAAAGCAAGAGCCTTGTTGAGTCAGACGGATTCCTTTTTTGATAATGTTTCAGTTCTTTTACAAAAGCAACTTCCCACGATTTCCGTTCCAGACGATTTCCCTGTTGTAGATTATATGAGAGATCTGGGACTACAGATCTTGAATGGAATTTTAGATGCGGTCGTAAACGTTTTAATTCAAATGCTTGTTGAATTAATCCGACAATTGCTAGATGCTTGTAAAGAGTGCGCCCTAGCCAATGAAGGCCGCGCCAATCGAAATGATGCTATGAATTTTGGTGGATTGAATGTGGCGGATTCTTTATTACCTGGCTTAATTGTAGGAACTGTTTCGGATATAAGCTCCGGGATTTACGAAGGCACAGGCGCAGATGAGATTGCAGCTGAAGTTATAGCTGAAGGAAAACAACATGCAAAAAATCCATTTCTACTGGCCAACCATATTGACGAAGATTTGGGTGAAGCTTTGGGGTATCAAAAAACAAAAGCTCTTACAAAACAGGAAATAGAACAAAAGATTGAAAATGCTAAAACTGATTTTACGAGCTATATTCGAGCATCATCAACAATCTTAACCCCTGGCGAAACTGGCAATCTTTTATTGGGCTGTCCGGTTGGTCGAGACGCGACGTATGGACTTACTGCATTACTTGATAATTATCCTAATTTAAAACGCCTAATGCAAGGTGATGGTGATCCCTCATCTCTGCCAAAACAGATTAGAAGATTATGGGAAGACTTGGGCAAACTGATAGGAACCACACCAGTTTTAGAACAAATAAAAAACATTACTGATGCGATGCCTGAATCGGCAAAATGCTTACAAGACACCGACGATATTGCTGTACGCACAAAATTATTAAATGACAAGGGTCTGTCTTCTGCTCAAATTGATGATCAAATTTTAAAATCCAACGCCCGCCGCGATCAGCGACTAGAGGAACTGTCAACCATGTTGGAGCAGGGAAACCCTCTTAAACATGCAGTACCAGAAATCTACTGCACAGTTATTTATCGAGATCCTGCTGGTATTATTGTCCCGAAAGAAATGACAATGCCCAATCCGATTAATTCAAAAGAAATTATTTCGAGGAAAACGGGTGAAGTCTTAATTCCTGAAGTTAAGAAAGGTTTAATTGAGAAAGATCACCCCTCTTTGACCTTTTTAATGAATCAAGTCCTTGATACGATTTATGATACCTTGACAATGACTTTTAATCAGGATATAGATGGGTTTATACCCAATTTGACAAAAGATACGTTTATTGAAAGAGAAGTGCCGCGTACAATTGTTATTGACGATAATGGCACATCAAAGCTTGAACTTAACCCTGAATGGACTAAGCTTGTTAAAGATCCTTCACTAAACTATTCTTATGGAGCGTTACCTGGCGATGCCGCAGTTCCAGGACGCTCATTAGTTTCTTATCGCGAAGATGGCGAAACTGATGAAGTGATGATAATAGAGAACGCTATCGGTGGAACTGATAATGACGATGTAGAATATTATAATCGAGATGCCCGCTTGGACTGGGGTTCTCCTGTTAAAGTTAGAGATCGCTTGGTCGCAGGCCAAATGCAAACTGGCCAAACGACCCCAACAGCAGAGCAAGAAGCTGCATGGGAACAAGCACAAATTTTACCGGGCGCTGGAGATAGACTTACCATAGGCGGCAGAAAGCGGCCACAAGATTATGCTCAAGCCCCAGCAGATCAGCGAATGGCTGAATATTCCCGATTATATGGTTATTCTCCAATTCCCATTACTACAAAAGAAAAAGGCCAATCAAAATTTGCTCCTGGTCTTCAAGATTCATTTGCATCTATGTGTGCAGATGAAAAGCTTTTTGACATAACTGATCAGCGAGACTCGTATCATGTATATAATTTTCAAATAAAGAACAGTGTCTTCGATGCCGCAGGAGTGGGAAATGAAATCCAGAAAATTTTAGGAAACTCTACACCATCTCCACAATTACCAACACCACCATTACCCACCACCGGAACCGCCGCACATGGAGGTGCTTTAACTGACAATGCCACCGAAATGATTGCTAAAGCGTTTGGGGCATTGGCAGGGTCCACTTACAACATTGATTACATTGTTCCATATTCAGCCAGCATAGATGTAAATTGTGGTAGCGGCTGGCCTATTAATAGTTATGCAACGACTATTACGTTAGCCCTTGAAGCACCGATGGCCGGGAGTGTAGTAACACCACCTTTGATTATTTATCAGGATGTGGAAAGTAAAAAACAAGAAGATTATGTTTGCATCGCCCAACAATTCAATAGTTGGACATATGATGCAAATCTTGAACATATTCCTCAAGAGCAAGCATTTGTCACTTGGAATCAAAAAGCCTGGGCTCACGGAGCTACCACATATAGAAGCTCATATAAGATTGTGGACGATCTGCGAGAAACAGTTGCTGATGTTGATCTATCTCAAGGAATTGTGGGAATCCCGCGAGGCGGTAGAGAAGGATTAAAAAACTTTCTTTATGCTAAAGATTATGGCTCCCCAACTTCACCTCATAGCACTTATGATGGTTTGTGGCGTGATTTTTATTGCAGTTTTACTAAAATGATTTCTAAATCTCCTTTATTAGATTTAGGAAAATTAAATGGTTTGGACTTATTGCCAATGAATAAAACAGGTCAAGATCCAAATTGTGATCCTAATCCCAGCTTGCTAGACACTGAAGTAATTAAACAACGTATTAGAGATGAATACGGAGTTGTTCAATGTATAGATGCATCTTTTCCAAATATTGATGGTTTGGGTTCGAACAAAGATAATCCTTTTGAAAAGGCCAACCTCGGCGGGGCAGTTCTTTTAACTGTTCGAACTTATGTGCTAGAAGTGATGTTACGTTCACTTTTTATCTTTTATTACTTTAGATTTAATAGTCCCGACACGGTGGATGGGTTACTTGTTAACTATATTTCACAATTGCTTGTAAAGGACGTAACTCAAAAAGAATTTATTGATGAATTCCGCAAAGAAGCATTGGATCTCTATAATCGTAATGCACCTTCATTAAGGCCACCACGATCCCAAACGGATGATTTCGATAAAGTTTTAGATTATTTTATTCGTCATCAAGTTTATGCAGTATCAAATCGCTTGACTAAAATGATTGGAACTATCGGAGATACTTCGTTGGATTCTTATTTGTTAATAGATCAGTCCAGCGAAGATCCTTCTTGGATTCCTGGATGTGATGTACCAGCTTTTCCAAATGATCCCAATCGCATTTTAAAAAATGATAGTTTGTTTACCTCCACTCAAGCACCTACACCAATTCCAACAGAAAAAGTTAAAGAATTGTTGGGAGATGGCGCATTATCTCAACAAACTTTGCGAAAGTTTAATTGGGATTCGTCCATTTCTTATTTGAAAAATCTTCCAATTGGAATGCTATTTCGAGAGTATTTTGGAAAAACTCCCATCCAAAAACAAACAATTTGGTCAAAAGAAAGTTCAATTAGTACCGCCGTAAATCCAGAATCATGGCGTTGGATTACTGGCGCAGAACCACTATCTCCGAATAAAAGATCTGGCACATTTAACCGGGAAGAACAAATTTTTGCTGATAGTGGGCTTATTGCGGGGCTCGACCTTACCACAGCAGGCAGAAACACCATTCTTGGGTTAGATGCTCCACAAAACGAACCCACTCTTTATAATTATGGGGTTTCTGATTCTGAAAAGAAAGTGATGTCTGTTCTCCTCAAGATGCTCGCATCAGGAACTTCTATTAATGCGCGTGGTCCGTTGGTGGCGAATTACAGCCCCAACACAGGCGATAGACCCGGAAAACTTTTCAGTGATTCCACTGCGGCCTTTACTAGTAGAAAATCGTTTAAATTTAAATACAATTACGTGTGGGATCGTCATAACTGGGGCGGCAGCGGAATTGAACCACCGGCCTGGATTACTGGAAAGGGCCTCATTAACCCACCATTTGGGCCTTATAGCGTTTACCGGGGAGCAAGACAACCTACTGATTCCAGACGTTCTTCGGACAATGGAAGTTCTAAAAATCAAACTTATTATCAGGGATATTGGTATCCACGCGCTTTGCAAAGCCCCCTCGCCGACACCCACGAAGCCAAGATAAGACAATATCGCAGCTCGACCAACGCCTCCTGGTCGCATTCTTGGGAACAAGATCCCGCGCCGGACTTTAATAATCGTTTTGAGTTTGAAGCACAATTCTTACGATGGATAACAATAGACGGGGTTGAAGTCGGCCCCTGGCGCGGCACACCATTTCCTAATGGAAAAATAGGTTGGAAATTAATAGATCCTACATGGGGTTATGATGTGGGCGGCCAACGAATGCCATCTAGGAGGAGCTGGACTGATACTATAAATCGCTCCAACACCCCTTTTGATTCACAGACACATGCTGCGCTCAGTGGAGATGGGTTGACTGTTGGTGCGGACTCAAGACAACCGTCTTTTTATGGCCTTTCTGCTGCTTCAAACCCCAATACCAATCCATATTCTTATCGTTTGTTTCAGCGAGCGTCTAATTTGCTGGGAGAGGGAATGCCGTATGTTAGTCTTTTAGATTTTGATATACTCACGATTATAGAACTATTAAAGTGGGAAAAAACCCAAGCCCCTGGTGGAGTTGTGTTTAAGTATCAGGAGTGGATCGATGAACTGGAAGAAGCTGTAGACGATTTTAAAAAAGCTTTTACCGAAAGAAAAGAGTTGTCCACAAATTTGTTAAAGTCCATTCAAGAAAACGGCGTTGGTCGCGAACCAACACCACCAGAGGCAAACCCAGGCAAAAGTTTTGAAAATGGAAACTTTATTAAAGAATATTATTTGCGTGTTGAGGAGCAGGCTTATCAAGGAGTGCCCCTCCACGAAATTGATAATTTTACGCCGGGTGAACATAATCCAAAGTTCATCCCCGCAGGCTCCATTTATGTGCTTCCAGTCCGCAAAGCCAAATGGTCGAACTCTAATTATGTTGACAGGGGTTCTCGCACCGAATTTTTAAAAGGTGTTGTAAATATTAATGAATTTCAGGATTACATTGACGAGAGATTCACTTCTGGTGGGAAGGTGCCACTATCAATCAGTGCTCTGTTATCAAATGACTGTAGACCCCAACCGATTACTAAGGCTCTGGTAACAGATTTAGACGATTTTCAAGCCTGTGGCGAAGCTATGGAAAAAGATTTAGGTGTAAATCTAGTTGCAGATCGAGACGAGCTAGTGTTGGGAGATTTCTTTCAAAGTGTTTATTTGGGTGTAAGAATTTCGTATGTCACTCCCATGGAACAAGCAGCTTCAACCAATAACATTTTTACACATACGGCGCCCATGCATACATCGGACTCTCAGTGTTCAAGAAATCATGCTATTGATCCTATTTTAAATATGTATGAAACTGAGGCTGCTGCGGGTTTTGGTTCCCTTCCACCTTTTGATAATATTGCCCAAACTACGGCAGCAACTCCTAAATCTTCTTTGTATCAAAAAGCCTTTTTTGTTCCCAATGGAAACAATTGGGCACATGTAGTTCCGATGGTATGTTCAGAAGTAGAAATCGATCCGTTGACGCTAATGAGCGATATAGCCAACACCGGCAATCGCTATACCAAAGCTGACTCAGATGGAACACCAGATGCCATAGATATTGGCTTTTTTGAGCAACAATTCATTCAGAATTACCGAAGCGCACTTATCCCTCAACTCACGAATTCACCTGAATATAAGTCATTATTTAGGTATCTTTTCCCTGTAGATCGGATGCTGTCTTTGAACCAGATCTATAGTTCTGAGTATTTACGTTCTTATAAGGGTGTTACCGAAGCCTTCGACCCAACAAAGATAAGATTAAAAGATATTTTTATAACTCTTCTTAATTCTGGGAATTATCAAACAGCTGGGTGTAGTACGCCATCAAGCCTCGATCTCCAATTGCTATCACTAAATGGTATTCCATGGGCTGGATTGGCCCAACAACTAATAATGATGATCGCGAAAACAGCTGTGTTGATTTTTAAGGGCTTTGTAGAGGCATATGACATTAATATCGCTGTTTCAAAAATGATTAGAGATTCTATACACTTGGTTAACCAGTTGATCGCACAAGGTCAAGTTATGGCAAATACTACGCAACAATTTGGATCTGCTTTCGGAAACTTATTGGATGGACCGCAAGCATGTAAAGACTCTACCCCAACCGATCCCCCCGATGAATGGTTTGAGCCTATAGATGAAAATTTCATCCCTGAACCTCAAATTATGTGGATTTCAATGGCACTCCTCCCGATAACACTTCTTCCAATGTTTTGGCCAGGTTTACCCATCACGCCATTTGGTTTGGCTTATTGGGGAATGGATTGGCGACCAGAACCAATGTGGTTAAATTCAATGCCACCGTCAGATTGGCTCGACAAACTATTTAATAAGGAAGTCAAATATGCCAATAGCATAGCGGGCTCACCAGAAGCATGTAATATTATCGATGGCTTGGCACCACCAAGTTCAGATATATAAAGGAGAAGATATAAATGTCAGGAATCACCCCAAAACTTCCACTTGTTAGAGATAGTATAAACGGTTATATGATGATAACTGCTTACAAAGATTTGGTTAAACAGAATTTCAAAAATTTAATGTTCACTATACCCGGTGAACGAATAATGGATGTAAATTTTGGGATTGGATTAAAAAGATTTTTGTTTGAAATGGACAACCCCGGATTGTATGGCCGAATATCCGGGAAGATAAAACAACAAGTTAAGAAGTATCTCCCCTATATTACTGTTGATAATATCATTTTTAATAGTGCTGCCGAAACTGAGGGCATCGATCCCAATTTTCTAAGTGTAAGGGTAGAATATACAATTATCCCTTTGGATGAAATAGACAATTTAGAACTAACTTTACCCGTAGACTAATTATTTGATAGAGAGAGGAACTTTGATTGGGCTCAAAAAAACAATATCCACTTATTGATTATACATCAAGAGATTTTAACAGCATTAAAGAAGATTTAGTAGATTACGCAAAACGTTATTACCCTAATTCTTTTAAAGACTTCAGCGAATCCGGCTTTGGTTCGCTTATGCTGGACACTACTGCATATATCGGCGACATTTTATCATTTTATTTAGATTATAGTGTTAACGAATCCTTTCTTGATACTGCAATTGAATATGATAATGTTATTAAATTAGGGCGACAAATGGGATATCGCTTCAATCCCGCAGCAGCATCCGTGGGTGAAGCAATATTTTATATTATTGTCCCCGCCGCGACTGTTGGTACTGGGCCTGATACCAACTATATGCCAATTTTAAAACGTGGAAGTGAAGTGTCTTCTATTGATAATTCAGCATTTATTTTGAATGAAGATGTCGATTTTTCAGATCCAAATAACGAACTAGTCATCGCAGAAGTAAATTCAAGCACAGGCGCAATTATAAGCTATGCCATTCGTGCTCGTGGACAAGTTGTTTCTGGAAGAATAAATCGAGAATCCTTGGTAGTTGGCAAGTTTCAAAAATTTCTAAAGTTAAAATTAAGCGGAGATAATATTACAGAAGTCATGTCTGTAGTGGATTCTGAAGGTAACGAATATTATGAGGTAGATTATTTATCACAAGACACCATTTATAAGCCCACCCTCAATCGCGGCGATAATAGTTCTATTACCCAGAACCTTTTAAGACCTTTCGTTGTTCCCCGACGATTTGTGATTGAACGAACTCAAGAAGATACATTTTTACAATTTGGGTTCGGAACTAAAAACACCACTTTATCTATTGATTCTATAGTAGATCCAAGCAAAGTTGTGTTAAAGGTCCATGGAAAGGATTATATATCTGATACCAGCATTGATCCAGGAAATTTCCTAAAAACTGATAAATTTGGTGTGGCCCCTTCCAACACAACGTTGACTGTTTTATACCGTGTTAATGATTCTGATAACGTAAATATTTCTGCGAATGCTCTGACCAATATTGACACCCCAATTTGGGACTTCAAAGAACTCAGTTCATTAAGCTCTAATGCACTATCAAGCGTTGTCAGTTCTTTAGAAGTCAATAATGATCAGCCAATTGTAGGTGATGTTGCGTTGCCAACGACAGAAGAATTAAAACATAGAATTTATAATGTCTTTTCTTCCCAAAACCGCGCAGTAACCTCAGAAGATTATCAAAGTTTATGTTATTCGATGCCTGCAAAATATGGAGCAGTTAAGCGAGTAAATATCGTTCGTGATTCAACTTCTTTGCGCAGAAATTTGAATTTATATGTCTTATCAGAAGCATCGGATGGAACGCTAGCTATTTCTAATTCTACCATAAAGGAAAACTTAAAACAATGGTTGAATCAAGCTAGAATGATAAGTGACACCATTGACATTTTAGATGCAAAGATTATAAATATTGGAATTGAATTCGCGGCCATCGCGGCTTTAGATACCAACAAGTTTGATGTACTAAGTGACGCAGCTTCTAAATTGGCTGCATATTATGCAAGTAAATTTGAAATTGGCCAACCTTTTTATGTATCAGACATATATACCCAACTTAATAAGATGAAGGGTATTATTGATGTTACAAAGGTTAAAATTGTTCAAAAATCTGGATTAAATTATGCCAGTAATCCGGTTGATATTAACATGCTTTATTCCGCAGATGGAAGCTATATTGATTGCCCAAAGAATGTGGTTTTCGAAATCAAATACCCAGCCGTAGACATTAAAGGAACGATCAAATAATGGGAATCAAAAGATATACTGCCATAAACGATAACACTATTACGAACGCTTTTCAACCAAACTTAATTACTCGCGGGACTAGTAGTAACATGGGCTTGGCTGATTCTTTAGAGGTTTTTTCGATTTATGCTCAAGAATCTAGTTCCTCTTATGAAGAGTCCAAATTACTTATTAAATTCCCAGTGGTTACTGCTGATGCAACCACCACCATTCAATCTGATAGAACAGCTGGTACAATTCCAGCAAGCGGAAGTGTAGATTTTTATTTGAGGCTTTATAATGTAAAACACACCTCAACACTGCCTAGAAACTTTACTCTTGTTATTTCTCCTGTTTCGCAATCATGGCAAGAAGGGGATGGCTTGGATATGGACGAATATTCGGATGTAACATACAATGGAACTGGCTCTAATTGGATCAATGCTCAAGCGGCCACAGAATGGACAAATAATTCCGGTCGAAGCTTAACATCAAGCACAGACGGCGGCAGCTATTTGAGTGCTTCTTGGAATGGCTCGCCTGTTACCACATATGATGAGTTTAATTATACTCAAACATTTGGAGAAGATGGAACTGGTGATCTAGAGGTTAAAATTACAGGTCTTGTAGAGCAGTGGATTATAGGAACGTCGGGCGACGGATATGACAATTATGGTGTTGGGGTAATGTTAACCGGAAGCCAAGCCATGGGCCAACGTTCGTATTACACTAAAAAGTTTTCTGCCCGAAGCAGTGAATACTTTTTTTCTCGTCCGGTGATTGAGGCTAGGTGGAACTCTACGCGCAAAGATCAGCGTGGTAGTTTTTATGTTTCTAGTTCAAATCTAAGTGCCGCAGACAATTTAAACACACTCTATCTATACAATTATGTAAGGGGTCAGCCAAAAAATCTTGCAAACATTGGAACGGGTCCGATATATGTCAATACATATACTTCGGCTAGCCAAGGCGAGCTACTAACTGCTACGCCAAATAGCCCCATTACTGGTGGTTGGGTTGATACTGGAATTTATAGCGCATCCTTTGCCCTTGATACCACTGCAAGTTTGGCGTTTGATAGATGGTTTTCAGGCTCATCTGGCTCCGCAATTACAACTGCTGGTGTTAAGATATATCACACAGGCTCTTTTATACCTCAGAAGTTTAATTCTTCGAATATATACTCTATTCCTCGTTATGTTACCACTATTACAAATTTGGAACCTTCGTACTATAACCAAGACTCTGCCCGATTCCGCCTATTTACGCGATTAAAAGATTGGAGCCCAACTATTTACACAGTAGCGTCTAAACAAATTCAAAATGATATTGTTGAAGATGCTTATTTTAAAATTTTCAGGATGATTGATGAAAAGGATGTTATTTTATATGGAACTGGTAGTTTAAATCATACTAGACTTTCATACGATGTAACTGGGAGTTATTTTGATTTAGACATGAATATGCTGGAAGCTGGATATGCTTACGGAATAAAATTTGTTTATCATATCAATGGCGCTTATCAAGAACAACCTGAAACTTTTAAATTTCGTGTAATAGAGTGAAACTATGGCCAATATTAAGGATCTTTTTAGTGGGAAAAAGTCTGAAAAGCTTTTAGAAAATGCTTCTCAAAATTCGGTTGGCTCTGGAGTCGAATCAGCAGATTATTTAAAATCAAATATAAAACAAAAACAAAGGTTTATACCTTCTGTTGATTTTTCAACCGCCTCTAATTTTGCAATTTATGGATCAGCCGAGAAATATTATGAAGATGCTTATAACTATATTTTAAACGAATATCCTTATGATGGTTCTTTAAAAGAGAAAATTAATTGGAATCTTTCTGGAACCTATCTTGACCGATATATTTTTGAAAATGACTATCCTCGTACAACTGGATATATTAATTTTGGACAATCTTATGGGTCTGTTATAGACGCAGGCACAGGATATGATGCTCCAAGTAATAGGGAATGGATCTTTTTTAAGGGGAATAATGTAAATTATTCTCTTAATTCTCAAACTAATCCTGAACTTACTTTACAATTTGATAATTTAAATATCTATAATACTGCTAGTCAAGGATTGTCCAATCTCGAATTAGAGGGTAGCGGTGGATTATCTGTTGAATTTTGGCTTAATAAATCGACTTTTAATGCGTCCGATGAATCCAGACGCCAAGTAATTGTGGATATATGGAATAGTGGAACTTATGATACAGCTGGCTATGGTCGATTTCGTGTAGAAATTTCTGGAACCGAAGGTGGCGTAGTTAATCCAAACTTCAATGTAGAATTACTGTCAGGAAGTGCAGGATTTTCTTGGCAAGGAGTTACACCTGGTGGAATTCCTAGCGTTGTTTTAAGTGGTTCTACTCTCACAGGATCTTGGAATCATTTTGCTCTTACTTTCGTAAATACAGGTAGCCAAATGGCTGGCCGACTTTATACTAATGGTAATCTTACTTACACCCTCATCGGCGGCACTACAATGGGCACTGTTACAGGTTCGATGTTGGGTCAAATTGGTTCCCTTATTACAGCTGTTTCGGGAGGAAATGAAATACAGGGCGATGGCAAATTCTCGGGCTCCTTAGACGAATTTAGGTTTTGGAAAAAGCGAAGAACTGCAAAAGAGGTCGGACAATATTGGTTTAGTCAAGTCGGTGGTGGTACAAATACTGATTTAACGCTGGCGACCTCAGCTTCTACTAAATATTCCTATGAAAATCCAGTAGACTTGGGTGTTTATTATAAATTTAATGAAGGGATAATTAACACTTCTAGTGTCAACGCTAAGGATGCTTTAGTGGTTGATTATGCTGGTAGGGTTACAAATGGACAATGGGAAGGTTATACCGTTACCTCAAGAAACACCGGCTCGGCAATTATGTCTGCATCTGCTGCGGCTTATGAATTTCAAGACCCTATTCTCTATGCAACACATCCACTAGTTTCTTCGTCAAAGACCACAATGATGAGTCTTGGAAAATTACATGATGTAAAAAACAATTCTTCAATTTTTGGGACTCTCCCTCAATGGATTACCGCTGATGACGAGAATAATTCAAAAAGCGCGTTAAAACAACTGACACAGATTATGTCAAGTTACTTTGACACTTTATACTTGCAAACTCAAGCTATTACTTCTTTAAAAAACAAAGATTATATTAGTGGAAGTGATAAGCCTTTCCCTTTTTCAAATCGATTGATAGACGGTTCTGGGTTTTTAACTTCCGAAATCTTTACAAAAGCAACAGATTTAGAATATCTAGATGCTCGTAATGATAAAAAGCTTTTTACAGAAAAGGTAAATGAACTGAAAAACCTCATTTATCAAAATGTTTACAATAATTTAATTAACATTTATAAAACCAAAGGTACGATGAAGTCTTTTCGTAATCTTATTAGATGTTTTGGTGTTGATGAAGAGCTGATAAGTATTCGTTTATATGGCGATCAAATTACTCACAAAATTTTAGATAATTATGAAAACGCCACAGTAAGAAAAAGATACGCAAACTTCTATACTGAAAATAATTTAGACGCGGTTGTATACCAACAAACAGCCAGTTCTAATGCATATAGTCGAGGATATATCAGCTCAAGTGCTGAAGTCCAATATAGGGGCAATACTTATGAGTTGGAGTCGTTCTTTCCCAAAGATCCAGAGAAAGGAAATAGTTATTATTTCAATACGTCATTCCCAACAGCTTCTGTTTTTGGCTCTCACACATCCGGTGCCGCAGGCTCAACCGCTTGGGGATCTCCTGATTATGGCCAATTCCAGGTCCAGACAGTCCGCCCAGATATTCGAAGATCGGCAGCATATTTCCAGCTAACTTGTAGTAACGATGGCCTCGGAATGTTCCCAAGACTTACAAGTTCTGTATTTCAAGAGGTTTATGATAATTCTCGGTGGAATTTGGCAGTTAGAATTAAACCCAAAAAGTACCCGCTAGCGGCTGGTGTGTCAGGAAGTTCTGTGGGGCAGTATGATGTTGAGTTTTCTGGTTATAATTATGTATTAGATGTATTGAATAATAGTTTTCTTGTAACTGCTTCAATTAGTTCGGCGAATGCTCAAAATTTCTTGAAAGCTAATAAAAGGTTTTTTGTTGGGGCACATAGAACCAATACCACTGGAACTATTTTACAAAGGAGCAATACCAAGTCAACTTCACTGCGCGTATGGATGGATTATTTATCCAGCGGAACCTTGGCTGCTCATGCCAAAGATGTTACCAATTTTGGTTCTTCAAATCCATATCGTGATGCTTATTTAACTGAAGAAGGTGCAAAGCTCGGCAGTAAAAATGTTAAAGCGATTCCTCAATTAGAGACACTCATATTAAATTGGGATTTTGAGAATGTAACGAGTTCTGATGCCGGTGGTAATTTCACCGTTCAAGATACTTCAGTTGCATCTTCCGGCTCTAATGATTACACTTCACGATGGGGGTGGCTTGGACCAATTGGACAATATCAACATACAGGAAAGGGATATGGATTCTTAACCAATTCTACTTCCTCCATTGATCGAAGATATGTTCACACTCTAATACAACAACCTCCGGAAATTATTAATAGTTCTGATATGGTTTCCCTTGTTGACGAGGGACAGAATAAGTTATTTACCAAAGATTCGCGCCCTGAACAATATTTTTTCGCCTTTGAAAAGAGCATGTATAATATCATTTCAAGAGAAATGATAAACATTTTTGGAACAATCGTAGATTTTAATAATCTAATTGGTCAGCCAGTAAATCGTTACCGATCAGAATACAAAGATATGCAGAAATTGCGTCAATTGTACTTTGAGAGAGTTCAAAACACAATTGAATTAGAAAAATTTGTTGAATATTTTAAATGGTTGGACTCTGCATTATCAGTAATGTTGCAACAATTAGTTCCTGGTTCAGCCCGATTCTCCGAAAATCTCCGCACAATGGTTGAAAGTCATGTGCTTGAGCGAAATAAATATCAATCTAAATTTCCGTCTTTAGAGAAGAAAAATCAAAATCAAAGTCTCCCCGAAGCTGGAGTATTCGGGATTAATGAAATGCTATATTCCGGGAAACGAGGAACGGCTCCAATTCCGAACTCGGCCACAGGCTCTAACTGCGAGTGGTGGTTGGAACGCGCTGATAGAAATAATACAAATATTACTTCTGGCGATGCATCGGTCAATGCTCAAAGAAATACAATACGTCTGGCTAATGATTTCAGAAGTGGCTCCGGCCCAACGCTGGCTGTTTCTCGTAATTCAACCACTACCACAACAACTTACGAAGGTCAAGCATATGCTGTGCGCAACTTTACAAAAATCTACAGACTTGATGTGGATGAGCAGCCAGTAATTCATGGAGGATCTAATTTTGCTAAAAATAAAACGGTAGAATACACTCACGAGTCTCTTAAATTTGATTCATCAGAACAATTAACTATAACTGCCTCAAGTATTCCTGGCGAAAAAGGTTGCAACGATGTAATTATTCCCAATTCCAAAACTAAGTTAGATGCAAAAGTTACCAATTCTGAAAAACCTTATGGTTATACAAGCGGTAAAAGTAATATATTTGCACCATTTAGCCTTTACAGTTCCTCGGTCACAACTGGTTATGCGGCTGATGTTGGAACCAATTTTCGAACGAAAACAGCAATTGATAATTATCATGATGATATTTACGGAGACGACAAAGGTATTCCGATTCAAGGACCGTTCACGCAGCATCACGTTGGTGGTCGTCAGCATAGACACATTAATATTAATTCTGCCGCAACTGACACTACCGCAACTCGCCCAGAAGCTTGGAATCTTACTCTAGCATCTAATACTTTAACCATTGGTTCTCGCACAGCTCACCAACCTCGTGCAACAATGATACGTGACGCTTATGCCAAGCGCCCATTAAATATTGCCAATATTAAGTGGGGAACATCATCAGCAGTTGCTGGGAATTATCGCTTTGGATATGAAATTCTGCAAACTTCTGGTCGAAGTTTGAACAATCGCTACTTCATTGCGAATGGAGGATTCTCACCAACGTCTTCGGATACAGGAATTTTTAGCGGCGCAATTGATTATGCACTTCCCCGTTTTGATTTGACAGGCACCAATAAATCGATTTTTGTTGAAAGATTTAATGCTCCTGGTGGCCCTGAAGTTAGTTCACGCGGTTGTTTGGATGTTAATGCTGAAGAATTTTCAGTTTACAATGAATTAAATTATCGCAACTTAATGGTAAGAGAAGCCCTTGACAGTTGGTTGACAGAACATTGTGGGCAATTTGGTATTTCTCCCACTGGAAGCCCTGGTGACGGCACAGTTCCGTCAGAACATACCGTAAACCCGTTTGGATATAATAATGTTATTGCTGCTTACCACAAAGTGAATCGCAATCCTGTAACAGTGGGTGCTTTAATTGGAACTTCTTCCACTCAACTCACAACAAGCGTTAATTATGACAATTGGTTTGTTCAACATGATATTCCACAAAGTACATTACAATATAAGTGGATTGCGGATTCTTATAATAGGGATAAAACCCAACCATTTGGTTATGTTGGAGGTTGCCATGATGCAGGCGGGTTAGTGCCGTTTTCTGTTCCTTCTGGGACAACTTCTATGACTGCGTCGGTAGTTCAACTTGCGACAGCGAGTATTTGGCAACCTTATACTGATATTTTTACTGTCAATTTTGCACAGTATTCTTTTTATAATCCCGACCGGACGTTTTCAAACTATTACCGAACCCAATTAACGGAGTCAAGCAACACTATATCCCCCGGAAGCCAGTTTTATACCGATGGAGTAATTGCTCCTACCATTAACGCATATTTTAACAATGTTAATGGTCCCTATGGGCACCCTTCTTGGAAGCATTTAAGAGCCGGTGACACCCCAGTTCCAAGATTTCACAAGAAAAACAACATTCTTTCTGTTGGATCAAAGCGCGGAATTGTAACTGTTCCCCATGGTTCTGGTTCAAACCTGCCCGCGACCTATTTTGATCCCCGAACCGATCCCAATAACATTATAAATTATACGGAACCACCAGTCACCTTTAAGTTTCGTCCGCTTATCAGTGAACTAACGGATGTTCAATTACAACATTCTTTTGGGAACAATTTATGCCTATGGACTCAAAGGGGCTTGCCGTTTAATAATCCCGTTAAATCAATTGGTGAATATTTGGGTGGCATAAATAATAAAACAGATGCACAGATATACAATAAATTAATTGAATCAGATGATTATAATACTGATTTCCACAGTTTAACATATGCGGAAGTTTCATATCCGCGCTCTGCTAATACAGGTCTTGGCAAAACTCGCTCACGCACTCGATATGCTGAAACCGCCTCCGTTATTGATAATTACAGCCCAGGTTTTCCACCCACCGCTTCATTGTCTATTGGGCATAATGGTATTGATCGCGCCCCCAATGTTAGAAGAACCTTTTGGAAAACCGCCTATTATGAAAGAAATCGATATTTACCACAAATGGCTCCGTCCTTTGTGAGTCCCGGATACCCCAGCTTTCAAACTACAATAAGCAATTCCTGCGGAAACGCCGATGGTATGGCCAGAAGTGTATGGCCTTTTGGGGGAGAACCTATCGTCTATAACCCTCCTTCGGTCAACCCCGGACATGAGGCAGTTACAGTTTCAAGCTTATCGGGTGCCTCCTCGTTTGCTCTTAATAATGGTCTAGATACCGGAGAGTTAAATTCTATCAACACTGCTCGTATCGGAGGAATGCTTGGTGGAGTAACTGGATCCATTAATCCGACTTCATACTTACACCAGTTATATATAAACCCATCTGCTTCTGCTTTTTATTATTGGTTGCCAAGTATTGGTGATGCTATTCTTTATAGTCAGGCACCAAACAACACTCTTTGGACCCAATGGGGACCATGGAGTGCAACATCAGCCTCTTACATTCAACAAATATTAAGCTCTGTTAATAAAGGAATGAAATGGCGCACAAACATAGACGCTGGTAAAGATCCTTGGTATGATTCTTATGAAGCCTACGCTGAAAATATTAGAGGGTTGTCCCAGACCCGCACTATATTGCCAGAGTTTAAAATTTCAGATAATATGGAATATTATGTAAACACTGCGGGGAACAATTTCAGAGCACAAAATGATAAATTTTTATCACTTGACGGAGGTAATGTGACTTCCAGTGCCTTGACTCATACGAGCCCTGGCAACCAGCGCGGGTTTGATGAGAACTTTTTTAAAGAATATTCGTTTAGTGATTTTCAGAAATATTTTGGAACCTTCGCAGCAGATTATAAACTCAACAAAATTGCCATTAATTGTAGCGCCGTTAAAAAATTGTTGCCTTATAAGGGATTTTATCCAGCCGATAGAACCACACAATTGGTGAGTTTGTTTTCTGGTACTTTTGGACCACATCTTGGAGGAGGGGCATTATCTGCATCGAACTCAGCCCCAGAACCAACCGCAAGGGTTCAGTCGGGTTCTGATCAATTGGCGATGCAAGCATTGTTGCAACCTTTCTTTGCTCCCGGTATTCTGTATAACACTATTAAATCCGGAATAGCAGTGGATTGGGGAGTGTTTACCGGAAGCACCGCCACTGTATCAGTAGATGAGTATCCGGGATATGAATACAATGTTCGCAATCCCGACACAAGATTTCCATTTAAATCGCTGTTAAATCCGTTGCAATATGTGCCGCACTCTCAATCGGATGGCACTCATCGATTATTACACAATGCTCCAAGCTATTATGTTTCTCAACCGGATAGAGAACCAATGAGGTTCCCTTACGCTGAATTCTCACCATCACACCCAGAGGAAACCACGACTGATTTATACTCTAGTGCGATGCATAATTATCTAGCTGAGATTCCAAATTTCTTTTTACAGGATTCACAATTACAATCCATAGAATCTCGACCAGCCGGTGATATACAAGTGGAAGCTGGAAAGATTTATGTAATGGATGCATACATTGAAAAGACCAACAATGCTCCCAATGATGAACTTATAATGGTGCAGGATTATTTTAATGGATATGTGTCTTCGAGCTTCCCGTTTTTTGCCAGTTCTTCCTATCCAACCAATGCCAAGAACCCACTTAATCCCAACACATCTGGATCAGAATCTTTACGCATTGGAACTGTGTGGGGTCCACCCGGCGCAGGAGTAACTGGATCATATAACGGTAAATATTTTGGTCCTGGGTGGAATGCCAATCGAGGAACTTATGCCGCGTCTTCTTCGGCATGGCAAGCTGGAGGGGGAACCGTGCCTTTACGCGATGGGGATCCTTCATATGCACCAGTAACTCCTCCATATTTTTATGGAAAAGCAAAAGTACGACTTATGTTTACCGCTTCTATTGAAGACGCCCAAACTGCTGGTGGTGGTCTTGGATTTCGATGGGCTGAAGTGATGAATCGTATGACGATGAGTTTTAAGGGTGTTGATGATCCTCGCCGGAATGCATGGACCAAATTTGATGAACCCAATCAGACAGACGAATATCGTTTCGGGTATAGTAACTTTTCTTATCAAGCCATGATGGATGTAACAGCATCTTTAAATGTACAAGGTATTTTATCTCCAGATCCATCCAACATGAGCTTGGATCGTTGGGTGATTTCACCTTACATGGAAACACCAGTTTTAGACTTCTCCAGCTCTCAAGCCCCAGAATATGGCTACGGTCGCGGAATGTGGAGTGGTTATGGGGAAGTTCCACAAAATCATAAAGGTATTTTCTTTGGAGTAGAACGTACCCCAAATTTATTTATTGGTATACATTCCAGCTCACTCCCTGCTGGTAATGGCATCGTCATGGAGAATCAAGAAAGATTTAGGGATATGACAGAATGGTTTAAGGGAGTAAGCCCCATCGCATTATCACCCGGAGGCTTAAGCACTGCCAATGCCCCGTGCGATGAAGTCGATCTTGCCGCCACGGGCATAAGCAGCGCAAACACTGCCTTTGCACTCAAAAGAAAGATCGGTCAACTGGCACATACCAAGATGATTTCAGAAGCGATTGTGGCTATTCCCTTTAGTACACGCAGAGTATACGCAAATTCTGGCATGTCTAAAACTGTTCATTCGCCAATTATGGGCAAGTATTTCTTTACTATGGGGGGGGAGAGCAAACGAGCGTCAAGAAATCTTTTTAGAAACACGAGGACCAACAAATTAAATAGTGGTTTTGCTATTCCTGGAACTGTTATGTTGGGCGGTGGTGGTCCGGGTTCTGATTTAGCGACTTGGGGATTAGACGCACCAGTGAGAGACACTTCTGTTTCTATATTGTCAGAAATGATGGAAAAATATATTTTACCACCCGAATTAGATTTTAACAGATATAGTGATATCGAACCATTTGTAATGTATATGATAGAATTTGAACATGAATTAGATCGCGATGATCTTAAAGATATTTGGCAAGGCGTGATGCCAAAAATTGCTATGACTCCCGAATTAGACTCACAAGGTATTTCACACGAAATGAAAAACTATGAGTTCTTTGGGGGCAGACCGCTCCCGGCACAGGCCGAGATACGTTGGATGGTATTTAAAGTTAAGAAACGAGCCGCAATAAACTATTGGGCAACCACCAAGGATAGCGATGATGGAGCAATCAGCACGGGGGGAAGAAGTTTGATGTATCAAGATCTGATGGCGCTTAAAGCCAATAGTTTTATAAATCCCCTTGGATATGAATACAGTTACAACTGGCCATATGACAATTTTTCTCTTATTGAATTAGCTCAAGTAGAGGTAGGAAACAATTTTGGAAGAAGACCACCACCACCGCCACCATCGCCCACGCGCAACGAACCCCGACGCGAAGCACCACCAGAGGCGGAAGCTGGTAATGTTTCCGCAACGCCACCCCAAAATCCACCATCGTCCGATAATTCTCTAGGGTCCAAGCGCGCAGAAAGTGGACGTGCTGGTGCGTCCTCTCAAGATCCGGGCACCGACCCGTCCGATAACTCGCTAGGAGGAGGCTAAATGAAATTTTTTAACAAACAAGAACAGGTCATCGATATACAGCTAACACAGTATGGCAAATACTTGCTTTCTAATGGCAAATTTAAGCCAGTTTATTACGCTTTTTTCGACGATGGTATCTTATATGACTCCGAGTATGGTTTCGGCCCTCAAGATCAAAAAGATATACAAAATCGCATAAAATCAGACACACCTCAATTAGAGGGGCAATATAACTTTAGAGGAGTTGAGTCACAAGTCCGTAAAGCAAATACTTTAATTCGCTCAAATGCGGAGTGGGAAAAGAGATATTTTGAAGATTTGGCCATCCGACCACCCGATACAATTACGGATAATCAATATGCCTTGCAAAACATTATTGGTTCTTCAGATTTAAACTCTGAATATATTCCTTCGTGGAATATACAGTTTCTTATAGGGCAAGTAAGTAGTTCTGCTAGAACCACCTCATGGGTAAAAGAACCAACTGGAAGTGCATTAAACACTCCACAAATCCGAGTGGAAAATGTAGTTTACAAAACTGCCATCAAGCAACTGTCTGACGCAAGTCAAATAGCCGAAGATGCTGATTCTGCAATTTATGGAAATGAGTATATTGATGTTTTCTCGGACGATGGTGGTATATTGTTAGATATCAGCGAGGCAAATATAGATTTTGAAAAAGAAGGGTATGAAATAGAAGTTTATGAAGTAGACGAAGAACAAGTCAGTAATGGTAAGGGGGGAATCCGAGAAGTATTAACACCTCTTTATTTTATAAAATATCCTGAACAAATTAAAGATGGAATCTTATTGGATAATGTCTCCCCAATTGATGAACTTGATATTACTGGAATGTCGGAGTATGAACTTGATCCTCGATATGTAGAATATTTTTTGGAAATTGATGTAGATAACGAGATCGAAAAAGATATTATTTGCGAAAGAACATCAGATAGGACATTGGGAATCTATTCCACAAGATTTTTGGATTGTGAAGATTCAGACAAACAGAAAGAAATTGATGCGCGTAATATTTATAATACAGATATCACCGAAGAAGATCTCAAGGACCATTCATGACAAGCTATGTTATAAATCCAGTTCAAACTGTTGGAGAATTTCTCCCAAATGTTTATATCAGCAATATTATTTTGCGGAGTAACACTGGATATACTAAAAATGAGATAAATCCTCATATTGATTATCCTGGCGAGGGCATCGTTACCCGTGGTGACGGAAGTTTACAAGTTGAATTAGCATTAACCATCAAAGATATCTTGGGGGCTGGTGGAACTTCTCAGTGGTTTTCGTCACGTACCCTTCCTAACGGAGATAGTTTAAAAGATTATATAAAAGTAAATATTGTTCAGGCTTATACAACAGATTCGGTGAGAGAATGGTCTGGTAAAGTGGTTTCCCAAAATATTTATACTGACCAAGCACAACTCATAACTGGCCCAGGCATTTCTTATATGTCTTTAGATTTGTCAGAGTTCGGAACCGGCGATGATATAAGTCGCTGTATCACCGAGTTTGATGCAAAGGGTAATGCAATTAAAAGCATAAGCAAGACCATTTTATCTTCTGATGCTCAATGGCGACCAGGAATTGCAAATCATTCCACAAATTTACCAGCGGAGCCAACTGATTTGGCATATTTTGTGTGGACAAGTATTAATTTAGATAATTTGGCTAGACATTTTGGATTTGGCCCAGCCGCTTACCCGGAAGGTTCCCAACAGATCAGCAAAGTCAATTCAGACGCAGTTTATCGTAATAATAAAATGGTTAAAGAAGGATATGTATTTTTTGAAGCAACTCAAAACGGAGATGAGTTGGCCAAAACCGACAAACTTTGGACAGGTCCGGTCCATTTTAGTGATGGAAAATACATGGGAGGCACCACTCATGATCCATCTGCTCCACGATCTCAACATCCTTATCTTATAAGACAAGCGTTTCCAAATACCAAAATACAAGATTTTAGGGTTGTTGCAAGATTAGACAAGTTGGAATTAAATTTTGCAACTTTTCAAAATGAAATCTTGCAAGCTTTGACAAAGAATCGAAGAATTATTGACAACGATAGTATGAGGTTTTCTTATTTTACGGATATAAACCTTTCACGCGATCAAAATAATAACTGCCGATTTATGTTTGGTCTAGATTTAAGAAAGCTCGTTCGAGAAAATACACCTTATTCTAACTTGTTTGCAGTGCGACAACAAGATAATCCGCCGTGGTTACGCGAGGTTATGAATAAAGTTCAGATTCTTTCAATGAAAGTTTATCGTCAACGTGTCGCTGGCAGTTCCGAAACCGGAACTACTCCTTATTATTTTCCCGGCGTTCATATTTTCGATCCTGCTTCTAAATTATCTAAATTTGATAGTGCCTTGGCGCGGGGACAGAGAAATACAGGAACTCCAGCAGACCCGAAATACATTTCTTTTGATCCAACAGACGAATTAATTATTGATGCTGGTGAAATATCTGCTGCAACTGGCAAGACTTTTATTGGCGACGGTGCAGCATCTGTGGATGGGGTGTCCACCATGAGGCAGATTACCAATATTCATAATAATAATGCGCAAGGAATTTATTATTACACTGGCACTGATGCTAATATGTTCGGAAATTCAGATGGATATTATCAATATAGAGTAGAATTAGAAATCGAAGATGGTGTTGTTGAATTTTTAAATGAAAAGCGAGCAGTCCTTTTAGACGAGTTAAAAAAAATAAAAGCATATTATAATGAGGGGTCAAAGACCAGCGCCGTATATGGCTCAGGCACAGAGCAAGTAGCCAATTTTGATCCAACAACTAATCGTTTTACACAAGCTTTTCAAAATTCTGCCATGGGCGTCTCCTGGGGCAGATCAGCTCTCACTGGTGGCGTGGGAATGAAGTATGTTCAAATATTGCAGATCTTTGTAGAGTTAAGCGGTCCAGAGAAAATGAACATTATGAACACTCTGAATTTATATGTCAGCCCTAAAGCTGGTAATCCTCAAGGTTGTTTGGCTGCGATGAACTTGTATGATAATCTTATCACCTTCCTCAACAGTGCTATAGGAGTTCAAAAAGAGCGCGGAATAAACCTACCAAAAGATACCGATGCCACGAATGCTGCTGGAACTTCAAATAATGTTTTTGAAAGTGATGTTGCTTCTTCGACTGAACCATCAATGAATACGTTTACCATCTCCCACACTTTCTCTGATTATTATGACGCAAACTTGCCATTAAATACTGGTTTTGATTTTCTAGGGGCCGATTATAATGGCTTTCCTAAAATTCCAACAGATACAGGGTTGAGAGTTATAGATAGTGATAGATGGAAAACAAGTATTGTTTCCAAGGAGTTAACTAAATTGTTTAATGGTGTCAACAGTAGAATTGATTTGCCAGACTTTGTGAGCGACGGAATAACGCCTGACAACACGTTGCGAAGAACAGATTTTTCATATCTAACGCCCGCTGTTGTTTATGGTGGTGCAGATATTACCCTTCCAATGATTGGCCAAAATACGGGCGATGCGCCCAATATTAGTAATAGGGATTTTATGAATTTGGCGGCAGGATCTCTGACAACGATTACCAATAGAATTACCAACACAAACACCCTTCAGGAGAAAGTAGCTGATTTTCTTTCCTACAATTATAATTTAACTGCCATACCAGTGCCAAATGTGTCACCACGATTAAATCCACCAGGATCAATAACAACCGAAGGCCCAAGTTCTAACCCGATCCAAGATTATATTGAGGGATCAAATGCTCAAACTCATGAAAACCGCAAAGCCTTTGACATATTTTGGAATCTGATTTCGAATGGTGTTGTGAGCGAGGGGAACCGTGCAGGAGTTTCACTACCAGAAGGATCTAGTCAGAAAAGCATAGGATATTATAACCCTAAATTGCCCTCTGGTTTTAAGGATGCGCTTGACAAATCAATCCCAAATGCTGCTGACCGAACAGTTTTAATACAACAAAAACTTGATAATTTGCCTAATGTGGTCAAAGCTTTGATTCGGTTTAATTATGAAAACCATTCACTAACTCAAGGAAAAGATTTCGGCGGTGGAGCGTTAAAGGGTGAAATAGATAATTTCCTAAAAAGCGAACCTTTCGAAAGCCCAACTCTTAGTTCAAAAGCGCGGATTTTATTTGAAACAATCGGCGAAATCCAATATTTAGATGGCTATAAACCCACAAAGTATTCTTTAAACGAAAATGAAATTGAGGAGTTTTCAAGCGGTATGCCAGTTTGGAAAACTCTTGATAGAGAGGTGTATGACCGGGTTGGGACCAAGACACCAGCAAACGCATTGTTGTGCCGCATTCGGCCTTGGGAAAGCGGAGTGTTTAAAGTTCAAAGACAATCAGGAAATGATTTGCCAACATATGAAGAATATTTTATTTTGAATGCTGGTATGGCTCCCTTGGCCTCACCACACCGCGAAGCCGAGACTTATACCGATACAATACCGTCTTCTCCTTTAGATCCGCCAGAATCTTCATTCCCACCAGTTTATACAGTTGCAACCAATTGGGTTGTTGAGGAGATCACAAACAATGTAACAGCTGCACCTCCAACCCCACCAGTGACAACCGCAGTCCCTGGAGCAACAGGAGGTTCTTTCACTGCCGCTAATGCTGCTCAAATGCAACAAAATGCAGTCGCCGCAGCAAATGCTGCTGGTGATAATTCTAGTGGCGCACCAACCGCACCAACCCTTCCGGGAGCAGCAGGCAGCACTTTTGCACCAGCGAGTGGTCAACAATCATCTGGCCAACAATCATCTGGCCAACAATCATCTGGCCAACAATCAGCCCCGACCGCGAGAAATCCGTTATCAGGATTAGGAACAGGAGGAGGAAACAGTGGGTATTAAAGTAAGTTTACCTTGGCGCGTAGTGTCTCTGTATAATGCGACATCGTTCGGTAGTAACGCGCACGGAAATACTCCATTTTTTGAATATGATGCGGCAGGTCCGATTGATTTTATGCGATATAGAATGAATCGTATTTGGAATCCGATCCCTGCCACCCCGGACATCGGGGCATATGTTACAGGTCCGCAAGCTATTGAAATTAGCGAGGAAGGGGCTAACCGAACGCCTGCATATGCGATTTTTTCGGTATCCCAAACTGGATTTCATTTTAGGAAAAAAGAAGAAGTCGTCATTCGATATAACCCAGTTGATATTGGGGAATGCGGCAACTTACCAGAACCAGGGATTGGCGGTGGCGCAAACAACCCATTTGTAAGTCAAGACAAATGGTTAAAGGTTTTAGAAGATGGGCAAGGATTAACAACTCACGCAAGAAATATTGCTGGCGGAAATATTGGACCTCATGGCATTATTTCTACGTTTGCTGATGGTAAATTACGCGACGGCAACACAGCAATAAAGTTTGATGATCAAGTGTTTCGATATAATACTCCATTAGATTCCAAAAAAGTTAGAGATAACTCCTATGGCTCATTGACGCCTTATGAGGCATCTGTAACTCCCAATTATAATTTTTATATTCAAACGTATGAATCAATTCTTACTCAAGAAGATCCAACCAAGGAACCACATGAGAGTATGCTCCCGAGTCTTTATTCATTCTTGAGTGTAATGGAGAATGAAAATGATACGAGAGAGCGAGCTGGCGGAAGTTCAGACTATGATCCAGCAACCATTAATACCGTTTTCGAAAAACATATCACCCTAGAAAGGCAACTTAAAGAAACTCGTATAGCAACCTTGGTAACTTATAATGCGGGAGCCCGCGCACAAACGGTGGAAGCCGATGTAAGTAAAGGAGATTACTTTGATAAATATGCTTATGCCTTTTCTGACGGAGTAAAAGGAACTACTGTTCCTGCATGGCGAGAAGGCCAGAATCCTTTGGCCGACAGGTTTAAGCATCAAATTGTGCCTTCGTCAAATAATCAAATGTTTGCTGAATTCAGTGATGTTAGACAAAGGTTTCCAATGTCGTGCGATATTGAATTTTCTACAGCTAATACTCCTAACAACGAGGTTATAAAATTGTTCGAAAATACCGAGATGACAGCGATGTTTATTAAAGGTTTTGTCGATAACACCTGGGGTGCATCATCTTCGATGGGATATAATCTTATTTCTTCTGGTGGTTTGCCCTTTATCCCCGATCCAACAACCTATACAGAAACTGCTTTTAAACCATATGAAAATTTCTCTGATCAGCTAGTCCCATCAAGTTCGTTAGACTGTTGGGACTTGCTCGCCCCTAATGGGTGGCTAACACAGATAACTCGCCCATCAGACGCTCGCGGTCGCTCCAGGCAGATTGTAGGCTCACGGAATGCTCAAGCGGCGTTTGGTCCGGACTATTATGGACAAGTCGAGAAAGGAGTTTTCTTAGGGGCATATGATCAGGAAGTCGAAGAAGCACAAAATAATGTTTCAACTGCGATAGTCAGAAACCTAATGTTAACTTCGTTTAAGGCAAAAATGCAAGATTTGATATATGATAAGACTCGAACGTGGAAACAGATTGTAGGAGGGATAGGAGTTTACGAGTCCCTGAATATGGCCGGGCGCGAGCGCCAAATTGCGGGCGGCTCTACGAATGCTCAAGAAGCGACCAGAAGAATCGCCCCCGAAAATGCTTACCACGAAACCATCTTTTATATAGTTGAAAAGTGGTCAGTTAGGACAGATGGGACTCCTGACGAAAAAGTGCAATCTTTTTATTTTCCGAATTCATCAACTTTTACTGATTACAAATTTTCAGATACGCAAGTTAAGTATGGTAAGAAATATATTTACCGGATTTATGCGATGGAAATGGTATTTGGTACACGATATTGGTATCAGTTAGACCAAGCCCCAATCGCAAATTCTAACCACTGGCGACAAGAGATAAGCCCATCCCAAGCCAAGATTTGTGTTTTAACAGAACCGTCTTTAAAGATGGTAAAAGTTCCTTATTACCAAAAAGAAGTGGTAATGATGGATGATCCCCCTGTTTTTCCCGGCGTGGAAGTTATTACATATCAAAATGTGCGAAATCAAATTTTGTTTTGGATGACTGGAAATTCCGGGGAATATGATTTAAATCCAATCGCCATCCAGCCAGGTGATTCTGAAGCAATTGAAAACTTGAGAATGTCCCAAGAGGTGGGACCACTTGAGCCAATAAGATTTAAGAGTGATGACCATGCAAGGTTCTTTGAGGTTTTCCGAATTGATAAAAAACCATCTAATTACTCAGATTTTATTGGAAATAAAATTGCTCATGTAGATACAAAAGTCAATCTTGATAATGAGTGTCAGTTTTCAACAAGTGGTGAGTGGATAGATAAAACTATTTCCCCCAATACCACTTATTACTATATTTTTAGAACGATTGATAATCATGGTCACTTCTCTAACCCATCGCCGGTTTATGAATTACAAATGGTGTATGACGGATACGCCCCATATCTTCTGCGAAATGTTTATTCATTGGATGAGAATCGGCCACCACCACAAAAGGTTGCCAAAAAGTTTACAAAATATATTCACATAAAACCAGCCCTAACACAGCGTGTGGTTGATGAGGAAGCATCTGGGTTAATTAATCCGGATGGAACAAAAACTGTGGACGATACTGGATGTTTAACCAGGGTGTTAGGAGCAGATGGTAGCAAGATTGAGCTTGGAACCGCCGACCAAACCCTGTGGGATAAGTTGATAAAAGTGCGCGTAAGGTCCAGAAAGACGGGAAAGAAGATTGATCTTAATATAAAGTTTACAAAAAAACATACCAAAATAGAAAAAACAGGAAATAATAATTTATGTTAGAACTAAAAAAACAAACTATTTATATGAAGATAGGAGATAAATATGGCATTTTTAGATAATAGTGGTGACATTATTTTAGACGCGGTACTCACAGATACAGGCCGCTATCGTTTAGCACAAGGAAACGGATCATTTAAGATTACAAAATTCGCATTAGGGGATGATGAAATTAATTATGGTTCCTACGACAAAAACAATGCGAGTGGCAGTGCATACTATGATTTAGAGATTTTACAAACACCAATTTTGGAGGCTTTTACAAATAATACCTCCACAATGAAATCAAAATTGCTTTCAATCCCTAGAACAAACTTGCTCTACTTGCCCGTTTTGGTACAGAATTCTACCCAACCTACAGCAAAAGCTTCAGGTAGTTCAGAGATCCATGTTGTTTGCGTAGATGAAACAACTGTGGGAAGCAGCAACGCCGCTGGTTTTATAGTCAATACTACTGGGCAAGGAACAGTGGCGGATATCGCTTTAACAAACGGATTTCTCAATGGTTTTCAACCAGGGCAACAACAAAATCTGATTCGTGTTGATCAGGGATTAAACACTAATGAGCTTGCCGCCACCGCAGCAATCGATGCTGATTTATTAGAGACTCAATATATTGTCGAAATGGATAATAGATTGGGCACTCTCACTCGTGGCAACGGAGATTTTGCTCCTGCCCAAATTTCATTTGTGGATGATGATAATATTGCCAGTTATTACTTTTCTCTTGGAACTGATCAAAATACATTTATGGGGAATCTAGCTGGAACCGGGTACGAAACCAACATCAAGGGACCAGCCGGAACTATAATCTATTTCATGATTCAAGCATCAACGGAACTTCAAACGAGCACTTATTTGTTTCAACAGCTCGGAGCACAAACGTCAATGACCAATGTGGCCGGTGCTTCTCAAAATGTAAGATATATCGACAGCAATATTAAAGTAACAGGAGCAACCACAGGGTATAGCATAAATCTTCCCATTAGGTTTATTAAAAGCATACCAGCTTAATACATAAGGAATAAACAATGGCAACAACTTTTAAAACTTTTCTAAACAACGACATAACCTCAACGAAGACGTTATTGCATGAAGCTATTCCACTTACTGGTACACTTGCTTCTGGTACTTACAACGCCGGGGGTGCCACCACCGACACATACAATGGGACTAATATTAAAAATTATGCTCATGGCATGTTTCAAAGTGTCTATGACTATCCTTATCTCAGTTCTTCAGCCAACCACATTTACGATTTGACCGTGGGATATGCAGCATCCTCGGCCCTTAGTGCATCAACTAACACAACGATGCAGTCTAAAAAAATTAATATTTATAATCAAATGGCGCAACTCATGGTTGGATATAATACCAGTGGAGACATAAGACCTTTTGACGAAGATGGAAACTTGGTTGCAGGCGGAACAAAATTAAGAGATTGTATTTTTATGAGTTTTGCTCGTTTACTTGCCAAAGATGAAATTAAAAAAGGGTCTTTCACGCTCAAGGTGGGCACTGGCTCTTATGCCACGCCGTTTGACAACAATTCTGTCATAACCATTTCAGATTCTGGAAAAGAAAATGATTATCGTGTAAACTCGCCCGCTGGTGAATATGCTATTTTATCTGCAACAGCAGGAGCAGGAGCAGGCTGGACCACCGCACCGGCTTGCGGTTTAATTTTTTATCAAGCAGGAATCGTTGTTCTTAGTAGTTCAGTTTTCCAAAGTGGTAGTAGTTTGTCTGGTCAAAATGGGGGAATTGGTGGTGCGACAGCAGGTGGTGGGCCCAGCACTCCTTTCCGACCCAATGGCACATATATCTCTGCTTCGCTTACAGGTTCTGCAATAAGTTCTTCTTGCAATTATTTCCGCAATCGAATTCAAGACATATCATTTAACAATACGACAGAATTAAATTCAACAATTCATTTCTGCCGCGTTAATCATAATGATTTTAATTATAGTTCTAATCCAACTTATCTCAGTTCAAGTAAGATTGTGGTTAAGAACAACACCCTTGACGCACCAATTTCATATATTACAACAGTTGGACTTTATTCTTCAGATAATGAACTTTTAGCGGTTGCTAAACTATCTGAGGCTCTGAAGAAAGACCCTACTAATGAAATGACAATCCGCGTAAGGCTTGATTATTAAATCTAAACTAATTACAGGTAGTCATGCCTTTCTACAAGTTTGATCAAAACGATGTTTTTTACAACAGAATAAAAACTCATCCCCAAACAAATTTCATTATTTATGATCAGAATATTTATTACAACAACACACCGCGAGAGTCTGGTAGCTTTGTTAACAATGCTGGGATGACCCCAACAGGTTATGTCAATCTTTATGAGTTGAATATTGATAGAAAAACCGGCAATTTAATATATCCCTTTGTTATTAAGGATGGTAGTTTGGAGGCATTCAGCACTACTTCAGACACACAATTTAATAGCAATTTTGAATACGGAGATGTAATAACTGGCAGTTATCCATTGTCTGCCAGCATTTCATCTGATCGCTATGCCCTCAATTCCACCCGCCGCCGCATCTCTGCGTTAAGAACAGCACTCCAAGATTATGAAATTTTAAGCCCCAGATATGCTTACAGTTCCAGTCTTGGGAATAAAGCAACTCAAGAAATGCGCCTGGTAAGCATTCCTTCAATCTTCTACGGCTCCTCTATACAAAAAGGAACTGTATCCTGTAAGTTTTATGTATCCGGAACTCTTATAGCAGAACTTAAAGATTCGATGCAGAATGGTGAATTGCGACAAGTTTCTTCAAGCACTGATGGTGGCACAACAACTGCAAGTGGCTCGGTGGCTGGTGTTGTTTTATATGACGAAGGATTTTTAATTTTAACCGGGAGTTGGCCCCTATCTTCTCATACAGAAGATTATTATGGTGGAGGGGCCATCAATCCGCGCTGGATGGATTTTTCAACCACTGGGTCTGGGATTCCATCGTCGAGCTTCGCATTAAACTTTAGTGGAACCAATTATGTTCCGACACTAACCATGTTAGCTCAAGCACCACTTTCTACTGTAAATTTATCCAACAATCCCACATCCATCACCCGTGCCTATGCTGTAGCTCCGACTGCATCGAGTGGCTCCACTTCCTATGTTGAATATGATAAGAACCCAATTAAAAATATTGTATCAAGTAGCTGGAGGGATCCTAATCCATCCTTTAAAAGAACGGTATATATAAACTACGTTGGAATCTATGACGAGAAAAGAAATCTTATTGGTATTGCAAAAGTGGCAAATCCAGTGCGAAAGCGCGACCAAGATGATTTTACATTCAAATTAAAGCTAGATTTTTGATATAATAAGGTTCTATTTATAAGTGATGAAAAAGGAATTTAAAAAGTGGCGCAACTTCTTGACGGAAAAAGAAGAAAAAATCTCTCAGGACCGTTATGAGGGAAAT
>Ga0208012_1000040_pt1 | contig 55793 bp, 53 predicted proteins | sample 15BtaG_FD_184090 | JGI IMG/M metagenome (GOLD analysis project Ga0208012, IMG submission 184090) | Marine viral communities from the Subarctic Pacific Ocean - 15B_ETSP_OMZ_AT15312_CsCl metaG (SPAdes) (version 2) | ecosystem: Environmental > Aquatic > Marine > Oceanic | place: Pacific Ocean... | reverse complement strand
TGACAACAGGGTTGATTAGTTCTTCGGCGTTGCTCGCCTGTCTGTTTGACTTGTGCTGGGTTCTGAACTCGCTGGGCTCATAGAACCGAATAGCAACATCAGTGTAACGTCTGGAGATCTCGTTATAAGACCAAGTGCGATGGCGATGATGCTGTGAACGAACGAATAGAGGCACGGTAAAGCGATAAGTAACCAGATTATGCTCAAATGTGGAGGTATGCTTGTTTCGGACAAGGTAATTGATAAGTTTAACATCTCGCTCATCTATTTCCTCCTTGTTTTTACCAAAGCTAACACGAGCACTGTTAACAATAGTAAGGTCTGTACCCATATGGTCCACGTAGTTAATATACCCAATTCCATCTCCATACAGTTCAATCGATTTCACTTAACACCTCATCAAGCATTTTTCTGTATTCTTTAATAACTCCTCGGTGATGCCACCTTGATCTGGGGGTCCTCTCCTCTTGTAGCGATGCCTTGACATGAAAATTAATCTCTTCTGCAAGCTCGCTGACCCTTTCGTCTTCAGGCAACTCATCCTTCGCTAAACTAATTCTTCTGCCGCCGTCTACGGGCTTAGCTCCCCCATAATCATCATCAAAGAACGGAATGTAGAACTTTCGCCCCTTCTTTGAAGAGTAAAAATCTTCTCTTTCTTGCGCTGCTGCGCCACCGAGACTTACATCCCTTGTCTGGATGGTTGTATCGCCTTCAATATACTCGAATCGAAAGAACGGCTCACCTACTTCTTCAACAATTTTAGATCCCCAGATCACAGCCTCCTGACCAAACTTCTTTCCAAGAAAAACTACATCGTCACGAGTCATATTTGGAATAATAAAAGAATTTTCTAGAGTTCCAAACTTACCCTGTATCGGGATAAATCCATAGTTGAGGGATGCGAGTTTGGCAGCCAATTTCTGATTGGCTTCCTTGTTGAAGCTGTCAGGAGCCCGCTCACCATCTGGATTTTCTGCTGTCAGAATTCCCATTGTGCCAATAGCTGGCACCATACCTGTCATCATTTGTCGAACACGGGCAAATCCAGATTCATTTACCAAATTCATATATCTTTGGGATTTTACCTCCCTGATTAGGCGTCTCAGGGTCTTTTCAAAAGTCATTTTCAGCTAGTCTCCTTCAATTGAACACAAAATGTGGTTCTCCAACACTAAATAGGATGTCTCGCTTTTAAAGACAAATTCTTGAAGCAAGTGTCTAGGGAAAACAACTACATCTCCCTCTGAATATTCTGTCGAACAAGAGTCTGACTCTTTAATTGTGCCCACAGCGTGAATGCTGTCTTGCGCCCTGTAATCGTCAGGCAATAAGACAATTGTTTCTTGTGCTTGCCCCTCTTGCTCGTAAAGATCAACAACCATATACCTGTTCTTTCCCCGTAAGCGCATCAAAGCCTCCCGTCGTTAATGTGTTTTTCTAAAATATTTTGATGAATATAAAACTCATCGTGGCTTAAAAATGAAGTGCAAATCTTGCCACAATTCTTGCACCTAAATCGAACTGCTATATTGTCCCCCACCATAGCCTCTATATGACCTGATGGGTAGTAAGCGTGATTGCCCTTGGTACACTCCTCCATGAGGTCGTGCCCAGGGACAAGGTGATTAAAGTTCATGTCTTCTCCCAAGTTTAAATATTAATTTCGCAACTTCCGCCAGCACATGCCAACTCGCCTTGGAGATCAGTGTTGTCGTGGCTCTCTGTTACGTTTTCAAGATTCACCATCTCTAGACTCTTCATCATCCTCCTGTAAGTCAACTCATCGCACTCCTCAAATGGTGCCTGAATATAAGTTCCGCCGTCGCGAGGGAGCACTGATAATCCATTGTAAGACTCCTTGTTATCCCACATCCATTCCCCAACCTCATCCCATTCGTCCTCTTTGATGGTGATGGTTGCGCTGACATTGTGTGTGTTCTGTCCCTTTCGGTGTCCGCGCTTCACCCACTCCGAACTAACGCGCTTAATCCTCTCAAGAAGATCTAGTGCGCTTTCCGAGCGCAAGATAGCCCCCTCCGGAGCTTTTTGCGGGACCGAGATAACTGCGGTGTCGTGGGGTCGAAAATATTCATCTTCTACCAACTCGGGATGGTATTCCGCCAAATAGTTATAAATTGCCTCACTCTTACCCACTCTAAGACGACGGATATAATAAGGGGCGTGCCAAGCATGGATGCCCGACGAAGTTCCAAGAGCTAACGAAGTGGTTCCGGCAGGCTTAACGCAAGTACAACGAGCAGCGCGATTGATGCCAATAATCCCAGCGACACGAGCATTTTCCTCCTTTACAATTTTAGCAGTAGCTTTCATGTCTAGACTCAGGACTTTCCCCGAAGCAATGCCAGTCATAGAAACCCCAATCAGAGCATCCCTCTCGGTTGTACGTTGCCACACCGGACGCAGGTAATGGAAATCAGTATAGGAAGCTTGGAGAGTCCCAATAAAAGCGGCTGCTTTCACTCGGGCTTCATATTCTTCTTGAGTTTCGATGTTTGAAACGTTAACTTCTGTCAAATTACAGAACTGATACGGGCGTAAGGCAATTTCGCAACAAGGGTTCGTTCCCCAGTCCTTATCATAGGTGAAATAGAATCCCGGTTCACCAGCACCGCTGGCTCGGACACGCTCCCATAAATCAATAAAGAATTCTTTAGTAATTATATGTCGCATCAGAACAATGGAATTGTTTGCTCGACCTCGCTGTGGGTTCTTTTCCCACCACGCACCAGCCTTACACCCAATCATTTCATCATCCCCAGCCGAAAACAACGAAATAAGTGCAGCCCTACGAATGCCTCCAGCTAAAACCGCATCTGCAATGTGGCAGACCATATCGTGGACTTCCAAGGTACTTAATTTGTCTCCATTCTCTTTGATCTCAAGCATCCCCTCAAGTTTCAGAAGACACTCTTTAAGAGGCTGTGGACCAGGAGCTTTCCCACCAGAAGTTACTAAACGGCTCCCCTTCGGTCTGATATCCGAGAAATCGAAACGCAGCTTTGATGTGCCACGAAAATAAGAGGTTACAAGCGCTTTCACAGCATCAGCCCACCCCTCAATAGAGTCGCTCACCAAGTATCGGTAAGTACGCTTTCCGCTCGGCTTAAGAATTTCTGGAAGTTTTTCAATGTGATGACGTTGAACAGAGTACCCAACACCGGTCCCCCCAAGCAGAAGGAACATAATCTCCCCAAAGGTTCGGGCATCATCTATAGGCAGGTAGGCACAATTAAAGATTCGATTTGGGGCTACCTCAATCGGCTTGCCCCCAAACTGCATCGAACGCATGGATGGAAGAACCTTCTTATCATACACGTACTGATACGCCCGCTCTATTTCGTCTTTTAACTGCGGGTATTTCTTGATATGCATCTTTTTGTTTCTATCCACCAACTCTACAAAAAGCTCGCGTCTACTCTTCTCCGGTAAAAACCTAGCATACTTCATGTGAACAGCAATATTTGATAAGATCTGTGTCGCCAATTCCATTTTTAATTTGTCCCTTTATCTTTGAATTTCTTGTATTTCTCCCGGAGACTATCTGCCTGTGACCTCATGCTTAGCTCGACTTCTTCTCTTGAAATCTGTTGCAAGACTTTAATCTTTACATTGCTTGTGTCCATCATCATTGGGTAAATAATTCCATCTGGTCCGTTTCTGTTTTTTGCTATGAACATGCGCCCTGTATTTGCGACCTTATCGTCAGCGGTTCTAGAAACCGAAAAAATGAAATCTGAAACGAAGCACTTATTAAATGCTTCCGAGATAGATTCCATCGTAATCACTTCGGTGTTTAGACCACTGCGATTTGTCTGCGATGCTGTCCAGACAGGACATTCTGCCTCTTGGGCTAATCCTCTTAGCTGTTCATAAATAGTTTCCAACTCATGTCTTTTCTCTCTTAAGTTTGAAATTGGTCGTAATAAGTCGGCATAGTCTACGACTATCATATCGGGCTCGATGCCTCTAGTTTTTAGCCTCTCAAGGTGCATTTTGATAGAGTTTGTGGTGGCTGATTTTGTTGGGTACTCCTTGATGATAAGAGAACCCTCCAACTCCGACACCTTCTCGTAAATGTTCTCTTTAAAGGAATAGACATCGTTAAGTGGCACCCCCGTGATACAGCTATCGTAGCGAGTCCCGATTATTGTGTCGGAGAGTTCCAGAGTGTAGTGGATAACTGTTTTCCCGCTCTTTACTGCCTGTGCTCCCAAGTGAACAAGCACCATCGATTTGCCGGCTCCCGTAGGAGCAATAACAACCCCTAATTCTCCCTTGCCGAGACCTCCCTTAGAAACAGCGTCCACCTCCTTCCAGCCAGTAGAAATTGGATTACGCGATTTAATTTCAAATCTTTGCTCAAAGTCCTTCAGGTAGTCATACCCATAATTGTTTGAAGCACCCAGCTTCAGAGCGTCGTTGATCTCTTTAGAAATTTCATCGAAAGATGCGGTCTGCAACAACCCGACAGAGCGAAGCATCGCCTCCTTTAACTTTTGTTTCCTACAAAAGTCAAGAGCTGTGTTCTTGATGTATTCGGAACCCTCAACCTCTGCATTGAAGATTCTTCCAAAGTAGTCACGAATTTGTTTTTGTACGGCTTCGTTCTCTTCATCCAGTTCCACCCGCAAGAGGGTAATCATGATCTTGGTGGTTGGGTGAACGCTGTATTTCTGCCGATATTCAAAAATCTTCTTGACAAAAACCTGGAGATATTTAAGCTCCAAAAAATTCAAATCCAGCACTTCAGAAATCTGATCTGAAAATGGTCGGTCCAACAGAATTAACTGACATAGACTTTCTTGAAATGCTTTTCCGAAACGACCAAAGTCAGTCTTTTCCGACATGTACCACCCCCCTCACAGTGTCCTTATATTATAGCCTACTTGTGTCGCGCTGTCGAGAAAATTAAGTATTTTTGTTGGCGACAATGCGTTTGAAGAAGGCGAACAGATCTGTGCAATCCCATACGCCAAATCCGTCCCGGATCATCATTGCTTTAGTCCCCGTCTGATTAAACTCGGGAACAAAATTATCGAGAGCATATCTCATCTTCATCTTCCCTTGCGGGGAAATCGACGGAGAATAGAGTTGCATCAATCTATAATTCTGAATGACAAGATCTTGATTTTCCATTACATTTTTATAAATCTTCAATTTGCTATCGACTTCCACGCACCGCTTCATGATGTCTGAAACCAAGTAAGCCTTGTCCTCACTCAAGAACTCAAAGCGCTTGGCGACAGAAGCCAACCCGACGCCACGGACACCCTCAAGGTTATCCGAACGATCTCCTACCATAGCTCTTGCTAGTGCAAAGTTAACAGGGTGAATGCTGTATTCTTGAAGGATTGTGTTGCGATTCACCACCTTTTTCTGAATAGGTCGGTATACCACTGTCTCGTTGTCGCATAGCTGAAAAAAGTCTTTATCGCTGGAGACGATAATCTTTTCCCAACCCTTATAGTTCTTATCCTGTACGACATAGGATATCAAATCATCAGCTTCAACTGCATCCAATACCAACTGGATTATCGGCATATTGTTTAGATACTCAAACAGCCTCTGCTGTTGCCATAGTTTGTTTTCATACTCTTCAGCCTCGGACAGTGTTCGTATGTCCCGGTTAAGACGGATTGGCGAACGACCTGCCTTATAGTTCTTGTTCTTAGCCTTGCGGCGACGTGAGCCTCCAGCGCCATCCCAGCAAACAATCACCTCGTCAGGGCTGGTTTCTCGAATAAGCTTTTGAAGAATTTTTAGATACCCTTTCAGCCCACCAATTGGTTGCCCATTGGTAGACAAAGAAGGATCCACGATATACGCCCTAAAATACATATTCAGGGCATCAATGACCAGTAGCCTCTTCATTCGCCGCTCTCTTCAGTCAAGCCAACCGGTCTGCCGGTGTGCATACAGGTAAAGGGGGAGGAGATATAGCTTTCGTTTATTGTGTAATCAAAAGTGATTTCTTCGCCAAAGGCAAGATCCTTTAAGGCTCGAACCGTACCGCCGTCAATTTCGCATGTGGGCTCGAAAGAATGGTTGATATATCGACCTACTTCGTCCTCGGCATGTAAGCCTTCACTGATTTGAATCGAGGTGCGTGTCGGTGTCGCCCGACTCGCGAAGGGTCTCAGAACATAAACGGTTTCGCCCTGGCTAATAGGACCACGCGCATAGACACCCCAAAAGCCAGCAGTATTCTTCAAATATATCACTTTTCCTCCCTTGTGAGAACAACTTATCGTACATCATTCGGTCTGTCAAGCAAAAAAAATGGCACACTATAAACCGGTGTGCCAGCGGGTTAGACAGAGGCTCAACCCGCATTATTCGACTCTTCATCCATATTATAAAAGTCTTTTGCATCGCCTTCGCGATTGTCAAACTTCTGGATAACTTCGCGGTCCATAATCTGTAAAACACGAGCCCTAAATTTGTCACTCTCCAGAGCAACAATCCACTTAGAAGGCTGAAACTTGTCTACAGTGCCATCCTCGTGCGTCAAAGAATACCAAGAGCCAGAATTGCTAAGATGCTTAGACCCTTTGATCGCCTCGAACCACGATTCCTCATCTTGGACTCCAATCTCGTCACCCCACAGGATTTTAAAACTACACCGTCTCCCTTGCGTCCCGAACCGAGATTTTTCCAACTTTACCTTGACTTCTGAGCCAATACGGTAGCCCCTGTCGTCCAGCACGAAGCTGGCTTTAGCCTTGCGCCCAGTCAGCCAAATACGCAGGGAATAGGCATAGATCATGGCTTTGCCGCCCGGTGTCATATACGGGGTCGTCATGGCTTCAGATGGAGAGCGTGTGATATTTGTCTTCAGTTGGTTAAGGACCAAAAAAGTAGACTGGCTGTTCGCAATCGGCACCGTCAACTTAGACATACCTTTCGCTAGAATACGAGCCTTCACAGCCATAGAAGACTGAGGGTTGAAATCCCCTTCGATATCTGATACAGCGGGGGTCAGAGCAAGGGAGTCCCAAATAAAGAGCATACGATTTTCACTGCTCCCCATTAACTCTTCGATGGTCTCTAGCACAAACTCCACGGAAGTAGCCTGCACGTACAAAAGGCTCTCAAGGTCGCAACCAGTCCGCTTTAGGAAAGCAGGGTCGATAGCAGACTCGGAATCAAAGTAGACCACATCAATGCCCATCTTCTGGGCATTTGCGGCAACCTGTGCTGCAAGGTAGCTCTTGCCAGTGGCTTCGAGACCTGCAATCTCTGTAACTTTGCCCACGGGAATGCCAGCGAGCTTACCTTTACAGACCATTGAATCAAGCCACCTAGACCCCGTAGGAATCCACTCCTTGACTTCGGTAGGGTTTTCGTTTTTCAGATTATGCGCCACGGACATCCCCGCTTTGCGATTGATGAGGTCGCGCATCTTGTCGATAGACAGTTTGCCCGCCTTTACTGATTTAGCCATCGTGATCTCCGTTATTTGAAAGGGAAGAGGCACCTGATAACCCTGTGCCTCCCTGTGGGGTTTGGCTACTCGGTAGAGCTATCGTTGGATGTGCTCTTTTCAACCGCGTGGATCACCTCGTGGTTATCGTTATTCTCGCCTGCTACAATATCAGTAGGGTTTGAGACAACGACCTCAAGGGTTTCAACGCTGGATGCTCCTACGTTCCCGTCAGATAAGCCCGACGAAAACGAAAAGTACCCGAATGTCACGACTGCAATAGCCGCAAACGCACCAATGATATAATTACGATTTGTCTTCATATTATTCTCCTCCTTCACCTGTATCCGTCCCTGTGTCTTCAGAGCCGGTATCCGTCCCTGTGTCTTCAGAGCCGGTATCCGTCCCTGTGTCAGTATCACTCGTATCCGTTGTTTCCACAACTGACGTGTCGCCTGTTTCCTCATCAGATGTGAACTGCACCCTGTTAGAAACGAAGCACCCACTAAAAGTGCTACCGCTGCGAGAGCACCAATAAAGTGGACTCGGTTGATATATCTAAACATATTCATGTTGTTTTCTCTCCCTTGAAAAAAAAAATAGGGGCATCTGTAACGCCATGCCCCAACCTGCGCGTCGGCTATAATTTCGGACGCATCGCTCTAACCGAGAAACAATACGCGCCCCCCCACTCTGATCTGCGGGGTCCACTGTGTGACAATTTTAATAGGCAGTGCGCTACGCTACTTTTACAAACTTCTTTTGAGTTTTAACATCAAAAGATTACCTATCGTTAAACTGTCGCGGGAGCTTTATGCGCTCTGCTGAAGAAGGTCGTCGAAGGCTTTCTTGACCTGATCGGTTCCAGATGTCGAATACTTGGCAGTCTCAGTCGCCTGGTCAGTATTCGTACTGTCTTCCTCAAGCCACTCGTCCAACATCTTGCCAACTTCCTCTGGCGTCTTACGCTCGAACAAGGAGCCGAACTCGGGAATGTTTTCCAGAAGCTCTGCACACCTTCCCGAACCACCAACCGCTTCGTCACACAGCGGTGATGTACGGCGACGTGGCGTAATGGTAGTCACCGGAAACTGCGCCCCAGCGGGCTTACCGTACTTGATAGTGAGGTCGGTGCCATCCTCTGTATCCGTAATATCCCCATAATCGGGGTTCAGGACCAACTCAAGAAGCTGTTGATAAGCCATCTTGCCGAAGCCCCAAATACGGACACCCTTGTCCTCTTCTCCTCGAACCAGAACGGGGGCAAAGAAGCGCTGCCGAGCCATGAGGTTCTTCGCCATCTTGATGCTGTCCTCCGTGCCCTCGTTGAAGAGGTTACGAATGAAGTCGTCAAGAGGGTCGCCCTCTCCGAAGTTCTTCTTCGGGCTCAGGAAGCCGTTGTTGTTTCCGAGGTTATAGTGGAACCAATAATCCTTGAAAGGATCGCCGTCCGCAGTCGGAACAATACGAATCGTCTGTTCCCCGTCTTGTGGCTTCCAGAACATATTGCTCTTTCCGCCCTTGTTGTTTAGTGCAGCGAGCTTGGCTCGCATTTTTTCGATATTAATACCCATTTTTCTCTCCTATTATTGTTAAAGACAGAATAGCTAATCTCCCATTCTGCTGTATATAATGTATCATGCGTTCTTGGTTTTGTCAAGAAAATAATCAAACTTTTCTACGTCACCCTGAATGGTGTCCCAGTTAAAGACTCGGAACCCTTCCTGGTCAATATCCCAAACAAGCTCCATGCCCTCCTTGAGAGTACGCTTCTTGCCCGTGCCCTTGATGTGCGGGGCAAGCAGATCCTTGGGCATCTCATCAGTACGGATAAAGCGGATTTCTCGTTGTGAGCCGTCTTTTTTGGTGAAGGTCGCTTGATAGCCTATCATTTAAATACTCCTTTGAACATATGGTGTGTGAAACATACAAAAAACAAAATTTTGATCGTAGTCGGAAGAATAGATTGTGTATGAAGAGCGTGCATCTTCTGTTTCCAAATTCTTGACTTGCTGGCTTATTTTCCTAAGCAGGCTTCCGCTTGATAGCAAGTCCTCATTCCTCAGAAGATAAAAGTAACCCTTCTCTCTCACGCTGTCAAGGGGGAAAAGCATTTTTTCTTCCCCGCTCTCAAAGTCTACAGTTCCAATCGTGCTTATACGGGACGTTTCTTTTGTCTCGCTGGACCTCCCCATGACGGGCTCTGAGTTTTTAAGAACATTCAACATGTGGAATACCCAGACAATAAGTTCGTTGAGCTTATCGTAATAGCCGATGATGGGTACGTCGCCCAGGATTGTTTCAACCACGTCATTGTCGATTGCAATAAACCTATCAAAGACAGCAGAACGTGCATACTCTTGTAGCGCCCCGAAACACACACGATGCATTTTGATCTTCATATCTTCTAACGTGTCTAGGTTGGGCTTAATATACAAGATCGTGATTTTACAATGTCTCAACTGCCTGAGAATTGTCAATGCTGCTCCAGCGATCTTCGAACCTCCCGAGAGAATGAACACCACTTCTTCATCAATTTCTCGGAAAAAGCCCTCCATCTCTAAAGGGTTCGTTTCATATTTTTCGGGGTGATCGAGTTCAGGAATGCTGAAACACCTTTCTCCTTTGAGACCATTGTCAATTTTGTAGACGACATACTCTGAATATTCGCCCAGAGCATCGGCAATCGCACAACCAGCCTTACCTAGACCAACAACATTCATTAAACCCTCAAGGCTGGAGAGACTGCTTTTAACGCCTTGGCATTAATTTCATCAATCTCTTTAATCTTCTTCTCTAACTTATCACGTTGTGAAGAGTCTTGCAACTGAGAAATCTTATTTTCTATTCTTTTTGTTGTCCTTACCCTGTGCTCTTCCAAGCCTTCTTCGTAATTGCTGAGGATTTTCGCCAACATATCTTGAGCGCTCATGAACCCACCCGTCTCCAGTGTCAGAGCCAAGCCTCGGATTCCTTGAGCCAATTTCCGAAGAGTGATCTCTCCTGTCATGCCCCCGTGGGTCGACAAATCAGAATGAATGGAGAGGTTTTCATCCTTTGTGATGTATCGCGCCAAATCGATAAGAAAGGATTTTGGATTCTTAGAAATAATTCGAAGTTCGACACCCTTTCTCATCCTGCCCGTTACCAGCCGACCGTCTTTTGTCCTGGCTATTATCCCTTCGGTGCCAATCGTTACCGGGAACACATCCCCCAAAGCTTTATAAAGCTTGCCCATGGTGTAGCCCTTCAAGCCTCTTTGAGGGGTGTAGCGCGTAGCCATCCATTCTGAATAGTCAGGGAACGTAATCACAGTGTCGACCTGAACCAGAACGCCAGGATGAGCTTCCAAAATGACCATCATTGGATCGCCTCCGTCCTTTAGAGTCTCATCAACATCAATTTCAGGCGTCACCGCCGGGGAGCTTAAAAATGCTGTAAACAGACCGCGATATTTCCTTTTTGTTGAGTTTTCTACTTTTCTTGTTTCCGTATACTCTTCAGCCGCTGATGGCGGTATAGGGAACTCAACCAAATAATCAACATCACCATAAATTACTTCACTCCTATCTTGTAAATCTCTTTGGGCGTAAGAAACGGAACCAACCGGCTGGACAGCACGAATCGGCAATTCTCCCTTCGTCTTGAGCCAGTTATTGAAATCAGCCACCACCCTTTTATAAACATCGATAGCCCTAATAACAATTTCGGGCGTCAATCTTGCTTCTGTTTTAGCCGACTTGATGCCGCCTTCACAAATTAAGAAGTTTTGCCATGATCTGGTATGTCCCATTCTTCTATATCTCCTAATCTATAATTAGGCTGCAACGCCGTAATCGGAACCTTCTTTCGAGCCGATAAGAAAAATTCCAAATCGTGTATCGGCAAAGATCTCTTCTAGCTGAGGCAAAAGGTGAGCCTCACTCTTGTCCACGTCCAAGACCACCTCGTCATGAATGACGAAGGCAATCCGAGTTTTATAGCCTTCAAGAAAATTATCCAACTTTGCTGCCTGTTCGAGCACCATATCAGAGGTTGTACTCTGGATCAGGTAATTTAAAGCCTTGCGCCTGTCGACCTCAATGTGCCGCCCATACGGGGTGCTCACATGTGTGCCGTTCCAGTGCTTTTCGACCAAACTTTCCCTGTCATAGAAGCGTGCCGATAAAAAGTCGTTTGAATCTGGATTATAGAGCCAAGAAAAAAGCCGTTTTTTAGCCTCTTCTCGTGTCCCGAAATTACGGTATACATTGACCCGGTTCCACTCGTGAACGTCCTGTAAGGGCTGCTCAGAGCCTCCCAGAGCAAGCAACGTTCTCAGTTCTGCTCCATTGAAGTCGAAACTAGTGTAAAAGTCGTTTTTTGGTTGTATCACTGGTCGCATCTCCTTGGCGAGGGTCAGGATAGGGAAGCTGTTTTTCCTCGTTGTCAGCCTGCCGGTTTTGGTGCCGAATATGTTGTACTTACAGAACGGCTCAACACTCTTGAGTTTCCGAACTTGGTCACGGACAGATTCCCTGTGCATCTGGTTGCGAAGGTTGGACCAGTTTAAGTTTAGTCTCTGGAGACCCATCTTATGAATCAGCTTTGTCGTACTCACGAGATAATCATAGTTATCTGGCTTCTCAAAGTTATCGAAGACAAAATTACAAATTTGATCTTTCATGTAGCAATAATCAATAAGGAACTTTTCTGGCACAAGATCAAAGAAACATACATCATCTAGAGATATCTTAGCCTCAATGAGGGAGCGCAGGTAAGCCTGCAATTTCTTATTTATGAACTCCCAGTCAGCCCGAAGAACATCAGGACAAATATCGTCCAAACTACGCCCACAGTACAGATAAGCATATTCAACTTCGTGTCCTTCCAGGTAGGCTGCGTATGTCCATGTACGGGAACCACTGAATCCGTCAGATATCCCGTCCTCGCCAAATAATAGTGTTCCATCCCTGTAGACTCCGATGCACTCTTGCTTATTGTCTAATGTCTGAAAAAGCATCCACGCCTCAATACACGATAAGGTTTTCCAACTGGGCAGCCTGTTGAATAGTCCTTGTCTCTTCCCTTACCGTAAGCCCACTCTCCGCCAAAGAAGAAGTGAGGCTATCGTAAGCAAAAGACCTCGGAATACTCGTCATTCCCTTGAACTTATAATCAATATAAGCGATTGCCCTATCGATGTCAACTGCTTTTTCCAAGTCTTGTGCATTTTTTATAATCTTGGACAGAGCCTGGGGCTCATAACCCAGTGTCCCTTCCAGGTTTCTGAAAGTGATATACATATCAAGCCAAAATTGGTTGCCATAAATCTCATCCATAGATTCTCTAGAAATTGTCTCTCTTCTCTTGGCAACGGTCGTCTTGCAAGCGCCTTTTCTGACCTCGATTACCTCTATCCGTCGCTGGGCTGCAAAACGATTATAGAACTTCAGCAAGCTGCTTTTCAAAAGCTCTACATCCAACGCCGTAGCTGGTTCGTAGTATTCATCAAAAAGAGATTCCAGCCCATTGTATTTTGGGAATCGGTTGACAATGTAGGGCTCCATTAAGGGGGACTTTAGATTTGCTACGAGCCTCCATGGAACATTTTTGTCTATATAGAACCCATATTCTTGAGCAATATTTTTGTAGAAATTCAGCCTTGGGTTATTTATAAAATCGTCTTCTTTTTCGGGATCACTACCCGCACCAAGAGCAGCGATATCAACCGCAATCCCCGTGTTCAAAGGTGAACCATATGGTGACACCACCGTGTTCGACAGAGTAAAAGGAAGCCTGCCACCGACGGCATTGACCATAAAATACTTAAATGATACCAAAAAGTCGTCTAAACCTAAAACGTTGCCGTAATTGGCTCCGTCTTTAAGGTATCTTTCCTTAAAAAGATGAAAATATATCTTTAAGTTTCTTCTGTATGTTGCGGGCAAACTTACAAAAGCCCTCACCGGCTCAAAAAGACCTATATAGCTTTCACTGGAGCCATCCCTATTTTCCATCGCCAAGCAGCCATCGTCAATCCTGTTTTTTGCAGTCTTTTTTAAACTATTGAACGCATCTGCCACAAAATCCAGAGCAAAAATCGTTTTATTATCTGAGTTAGCCAAGTTACGCAAACGAGAAGCTTTTGGCAAGATTGGACGATTATCCAAATCCATCCTGCCGTAATAGATGTTGTCAAGCTCCCAAAAATCTCTTATAGCTTCATTGCCGACAACCGAGCCCGGCTTCACCGTAAAAGCTTCTAATTTATAAACTGTTCTTTCTTCAAACAGTTCTCGGCTTGTTTTTTTGTTTGTAGCTAAAAATTTATCTGCCATTGTTAAAACCTCCTAGACTCGTATCTCACTTGTCTTCACACCTTTTGGTGTTATCGCTGCCATAACCCGCCCGATCCCCGAGGTCGCCACCACTGTTATCGTAACGGGACTTTATTTTTATTTCATATAGCCCATCTTCAAAGATGCCAGCCACCTCGATAATTATATGATATCCGCCCAAGCCCATAAGATTTGAAAAGCTCCCCGCGCCGTTGGAGTCGGGCGGGGAGGCATCAGGGCTTCCAAGCCGGTAGCTGACATTTCTACTTTTGCTTAGACCAAACGGGCTAATCCACAAAAATTGACCGGGATAAAAAAATGGTGCGCCATAGGCTGTTATGTCCACATTGTAAACATTAGATAACTGAACCCACGGATCTCCTCCTTTCTCTAGATACCTACTCTCTCTTAAATAGGGCTGGTCTGTCTTGGAAAAATTTGCCTCTTTGAGGATACCACTATCTTCTCCAAAGCCAAAATGATGTATATTCAACATCTTTCTGTTATATGCGCGACGACCCATGCCAGAGTTGCTCACCGCTTCATAAGTAAACGGTCCCTTTCCGCCGCTATCAACAAATATACACATATAATGATACATATCAGACGATGTTCCCCGAGAATTCATGAGAGCGAGCGGGTTGTCCTCAGTAAACGCCGAGAAGACAAGATCGTATCCGCGCAAGCCCTGAGCAAACGAAGCGGCAACTAATGGATCCTCGCGGTCCTCACCGGCAGACGGGAGGCTAACGAAAGCACTTTTGAACACTTGTTTCTTCCCTGGCTTTAAGCTGTAATACTGCCCGTTGAGCGCACCGAACAACAAATCCCTCATCACATCTCTGATGAACTGTAAAAGTGGATATTTTTCTCTTCTCGGCTGTATAACCTTCTTGTTCCAGAAACTACGAAACGTGTCCCACGATATCGGTATATTGCTAATTGGATACAGACCTTCGCCAAAAAAGCAAGAACCCACAATCAACTTCAGCCTTTCTAGATCCTCCGTTGTCACGCCTTCCTGATCTTCTGTGCCCGTGATAGCTTCGCCCACAACGTAATCAAGCAGGTCTCCAAAAAGAAAATATGTTATAGTGACTCCGTGGAGTCCGCTGTCGCCCAGCTTGGTCTCTTTTGGAGTTTCTTTAAGTTCCTCCCACGCCTGTTTCCTCCCATCGGGGGCGGTGTCTCCGGTGTCTTTTGCCAGTTGGCTCATTGAGGCGTCTATGTTATTCACGATATCTCCATCGACCTCTTCTTGACCCGTTCCCCCACTGTGAGCGCCGGGGTCGTATGGATCTCGGGTACCGCGACCACTTTTGCCAAACTCGGCGGGGACCGCTGGCGAATTCGCCCAAGCGTTGAGCGTACTGGCTTCCACCCATTCAGAATATAAACGTTCCTTCCCAACCATATAATTTCCTATTTTTGCGTATCTTGCCCCTCGAATGTTATCCATTAGTCGGGCTAACCGACCTCGAAGGAACTCCTCCGCCTCTTTGTCACAAGAATATATGGCACTCTTCAAGTCTTTCTTTATCTGGGTAACTATTTCTGTTATAGATCCCTCAAAGATTTTACTCATGCCAGAATCACTAAGCCAGTCTTCGGTGGTGGTGTAGGGATTATCGGTGTTAAGCTTGTCCAGCCTCAGAATATCCAACTGAGGGGATTCCAGAATCGCTCCCAGTCTTGCCCTATAATTAAGCTCAAGTGTAAATGTCCCATCCTGCCCAAAATCAAATTCATGATCTATAAGTGTCAAAAAGAATGCTTGGCTACTTTCCTCGATAGCCTCCTTCTGCTTTGATGTCAGTGTAGACAGACCTGGCGGGACAGCCCACCCAACGACTACTTTTATTTCGTACTCGATAGGTCCGAGGTATTGATCTTTGTCGGGGGGAGAACTGAGGTTGCCTACCACATCTCGGTATTCTTTAGCCTCTTGGGTCAGCACGCCGCCGGTAAGCTGGTATTCAGCGCCACTGGGAGGGTCTGGGGGGGGCGGGTCGACTTCCCCGTCTATAAGTTTTCTTGATCTGCTAAATAAATCCACAAAAGCGTATGTGGTGTTATCAGGAGCCGTCCTTGGTCTCAAGAGTTCAGAAAAATTTTGGAAATAAAGAGTTAATTTTGCTTCAATATCGTTACGAACCGTAGCTGGGTTGGAGCCTACATATCTATATTGAAAGTTCTTGATTCCCAAGCCCTGATCGGTGGTATCGCTAAGAATATCGGGATTGATCTTGTCCGGCACTTCGAACTCAATTTCTGTGGTGGGCTGACCGTCCTTATAGATCTGTTTAAAGATTCTTATCTGGGGGACTAATTGCCCCATCTGATCCGGGGTTAACTCCATGAAATCAAAAGCGCCCTTGACGTAAGTCAATTTATTCAGGAATCCCATATCGCCATACTCTGGGGTCTCTGCGTTGAGAATTGATAGTATGAGGTTCTTCGGTATATATGGAACCATATTTTTCTCGTACAAATATGGATATATCTTCAGAAGAAAAGCCTGCTCAAGAGCAAGCTGGGCTGACGCACTTGATTCGTTATATGTATTGGCACTGGGCTGCCCTGACATCTTTTATACCCCCATGAATTCTAATACACGCTCTAGCGGTTTTGGAATTCTGATTGTATCGCCCACCTTTACAAGTGCATCTGTTGGCTTTCTGTTATACCACGCCAAAACCCACCAATAACGTGGATTACCATAATAGGCTTGTGCCAGCTTTTGGTATGAGTCGCTAATTTTCCAGATGTATTTTTCTCTGTTTAACTGGGAGCGCATCTCTGGAGTTATTGTTCGAAAACGTGGGGTTGTGTACTGAAGGATTCCTTTGACGCCTCTTTCTTCGAAAGCGTTTTCATAGAGTTCTTCATTGTTCCTACGTCGTCCTCTTCTTTGGTATCTATCTGGCATTATTTACCCTCCACCACGGCATCGGCATCGGCATCTGCGTCGGGATCATCATCACCGCCCACAAATCTGTTAACAGCAAGGTCGCGTGCCCCTCCACCAGAACCAAGAATGTTTGCCAACTTGGAATCGTCGCCAAACGCACCGCCTCCAGTAATGATCTCGTCATCCGGGTCTCCGCTCGGAATTTGATACGGGAAAAAAGCCTCGTTGTGGTTGTCTATCCACTCCTTGCCTGTGCTCCATCCAAGACTGCGCTCATGCAGAACAGTGAAATCACAACTCAATTTTATAACTTTGGGCGCGATAGCTGGGTCACTTAGAGCCCCGACATATTTCATCCAAGCGTTGTCGGTCGCCTGGATCGCCGCTCCGCCGCCGCCGGATGTGCCATCAAAAAACCCAGCATCCATATCAGGAGTAAAAGTGATACCACCCAGATATCCCAAGAGACCATTTTCCCGGAGAGAGGGTCCTCGGCTTTTTGCGATTAAATTGGCGAACTTCATTCTGATAATAGGAGCCTGTGAAATAGAATTAGCATTATCGTGTGAATTATAAACTGGATATAAGAATTTTATCAAACCTTGGCATTTTACCAAATTTATGTACCCTGCCGAATATGAATCAGCAGGGATCTCCCAGCTAACACTAATTTTTCTTCCAGTCCTCTGAAAAGTTGGAATTGGGTCCATTCTGCCATAGACATTTTCTTCGTTCCACTCTGATGTGAACTGATCGGAATATTCCGTCACAAAAGCCATGAAATAGGTTTCCTTCCCGGTCGGAACATGCCGAAACCCCAATTGGGTTATACTGCCCCGTGAGGCATATTCAATGGCTGGGTCAGAGTATCCCGGTGTTGCTGAAAGTTTGGCTTTTCCTGCGGCTGTTGCCGCTTCAATAGCCCCGCCATCAGATGCGTTAGGATCTTGTGGTGCCCCAAATACATTTTCGAAAAAACCCATTACTATTGCCTCCTTGTAATAATTAGAACGATATATAGTTTTAACTATTGATATTGGTTATTTGAAATTTTGCCAGGGGCTACACTCTTGCCTTGCACATATCGCTTGTCCAACACCTTGAACAGTTTTCTTAAACTGCCGTTTATCTTAACTTCAACTTTGGTTGCAGCGGCGGTGGTTGCAGCACCACCGCCTCCTCCAGCAGCACCCGCCATCGCAGCGACAACGACGCCAGCGGGTGTCATCCCAGCCATAGCGGTAGCAGTCATCGCGGTCGTGTACACAATCATTTTTGGAATACTCAAATTCTCGAATGCTTCGCCGATCATCGCAAAATCTTCAGCAGTTGCCGCCAGAGTACCGATGGATGCTACAAGGAGCGCCATCCCAGCAGCAGCCGCTGCGATACCTATACCTATCAGTGCCACGGCACCACCAACAGCAAGCAGACCGGCGACGGCAGCAGCGCCAAGAGGCTGTGCAAAGAACATCATTGTCCCTATCAGCACTGCAAAACCAGCCGCCAAGGCGACGAGCCCTACGGCTGCATAAAACAGTTGATCACCAGTCAAAAATGAGAAGGAGTATACGAACAAAGCCAGTCCTGCTGCTGCTATTCCAATACCAGCCCCAATCGCCAGAACAGCCAATGCCATGCTCATCAAGCCAGTGCCTGCTGTGGCTGCTGCTGTGCCAACTGTTTTTATTCCGCCGGATGCTGGAACGGCTTCGAGAGCCAAGCTGCCCAAGGTGCCATTAAGGGCTGCCATCTCACCGGTGAGGGCGGTGATGGGAGCCGTCGTGGTGGCAATCGCTTTTGATAACTGCCAGAAAGCCAATTTCCCCATCAGCATAAACCCTGCCAGAGAAATAAAAGCCGCAGCGTTTGGGTGAAATGTGTCATTTAAGAACGAAGCAAGTCCCTGAAGTTTGTCCAACACCGGAATAATAATACCTTCGATAATAGGACTAAAATTGGCTGTGAATGCCAACCTCGTAGCCTCCAGTTCATCAGACAGAGTTTGAGTAAATTTTGTAGCTTCTTTGAGGTCCTCAAGCTGATCAGCGGTTGCGCTTGACGCACTCCCGAGACCATCTAGCTCGCCGCTCATAAGAGCCGCAAGTTGACCAGCATCTTCAAGACCGGCAGCGGAAGCAACTGCTCGGCGCATTGCCGGATTCATGGATTCAAACGATAAGCCTGCATCAAGAACAGCATTTCTAACTTCCTGCATGGCTGCTGCTGGATCTTCCAGGCTAAGGGTGACCATATCAACGGTGTTGAGGAAAGAGCCGCCAAGAAGAGCGTTAAGCTTGCCAACGTGGTCTGCTGCACCCTCGAACGTTGTGAACTTTTCAGTAATACTTAAAAGACCTTGCAACTCAATTCCGGTTTTCTTGGCGACCTCCTTAAGGTCGATGAAAGCATCGACTGCCTGGTCCCCAAAGGATGCGAATTGGGCACCTGCTGACGCGAAATCAGCCGCCATCTCGGCTGGGGCAACACCCATAGCATGTGCGGCTGAAACGAGCCTTCTCGAAGTAGTTTCTGCTTCGCCGGCTGTCATATTAAGACTTGTGGTCATAATATGTAGATTTGCTGCGCTTGTCGACAAATCAATACCCAGATTATCCAATACCAAAGAAGTCTCAGCTAAAGCTTGCTGTTGCGCTGGTACCATATCTGTAAATCTAGAAGTTGTGAGAATAAGCGTCTCGAATGATTCTGCCGCGTCTTCATAAGAAGCACCAGCTTGTGTAGTCGAACGAAACGCACCCATCATAGCGCCGTTGTATTGACCCATCATACCGGTGGCTCTATTGAAGTTTGCTGTAGCTGCCTGCGTAGCCATGCTCATTTCAACGGCTGAGCCAACCCATGCCATCACCCCTTCGGTAGCAAAGCTGAGCATGTTTGTAGCCAACTGGGTGGGGTTGAACATAGCCGCGAAACCGCCTGCTACATCACCAAGCCCGTCTACAAACCCTCCTGCGTTAGCAGAAGCCATGGCAAGCTTGCCGCCGAATGTGTCCATATAATCAACGTTACCGCCGATTATTGGAATCAAGCCCGCTAACTCTTGCCCTAAGTCTTCGCCTGCACTAGCAAACGCCTTCGCCCTGTCTTCAGCTTTCTTGGCAGCCTCTGCATACGCTTCACTCTCTCTACTGAGTTTCCTTATATGTTCGGTGTGCTCTATAATTCCAGCAGTATCATTGAGTTGCTTGGAAAGAGCCAAAGCAGCTTTTGCTGCGTCGAGTTCCGCGTCAATGAACTGGGAAAGCTCCTCGGCGGAACCCGCTGTGCGTTCTCTCAAGCCCTCAACGGCATCGCTTAGTCTTGTGACTGCGGCTGTGGCTTGCTCGGATTCCCTTCTAAGTTTTTCTTCTTTGGTTTCTCTTGGAGCCATTTATAAGTTTCCTATTTAAACGGCCACTTAATGCCGGTCGACCTCTCAAAAGACGAAACAGCCTTTTTGAGCCTCGCTTTGTTCGACGTAACACGAGGGTCGTCGAGACCATGTTTCCTGATAGCCTCGATATACCTCTTCTCGTTGCCGAGTGCTTGAGCGAACGCCTTAATCTCTGTCGGGGTTCCCTTCACGGAGACATAGGGACCAGAAGAGCCTTTCCCTTGACCAAAAGTTCTATTGAGGATAAGCTTGACCCAATTACCAAATGCTGCCAAAAATGATTCGTTAAGCTTTTTCTCTCTTATTTCGGCAAAATCTATAACAAGATTATCCAGTTTATCTTCGTTTAACATTTACAATTGTCTCCCGATTAGACTCTCATGATATAAATAGTCCCTTAACAGAGAAAGGTCGAAGCTTTCGCATCCGACCTTACCTTGGGGGTGGAGGTCTCCCACCACCTTTTCCTTTATCCCTAGCTTTTTCCATCTGTTCTTGTTCAGATTTAAGTTGTTTTTCTAGTCTTTTCAAGAACCAATAGCGAATCTGAACGGGGAGATTGTAAGCCTCGTAGAAGCTCCACCCACCATGATACTTAAGCAGGAAAAACTGCTCATATACGCTCTCTATATATTGTTCACTGAGCCCAAAAAAATTTGGCTGTCAAGGGCACCGCCATTTCGGACCCTACACCGCAGGAAGAACACAAAAACTCTTGTGTTAGGTCAATATTTGGCATAATTTGACGATATGCCTGACGAAGGTATCTCGTGTCTATAGCGGTAGCATTACTTATAAATGATTCCCTATATGCCGAGTCTGTGTTGCCGTTCACCGAGACCACAAGGCGACGTAACTGGTCGGTTGTGGTCGTAGAAGGAAGCTTTTTGGCTTTCCTATTAGCTGCAAGCTGTGTCAGGTACTTTTCGTCAATGCCGTACATCGGGCGCATCTCTACTTGAGCCTTCAAAGCCGGGGTAGTGATAACAAAAGTTCCACCCTCCGTCTTCTCGACATCAAAGTCGCTATGATCTTGCCCATCGTGGATCTTTGCCTTTTCAAGGTCGAAAGAATAGTCCGTTCTAGAGCCACAATTGGGACAATTTACGCCAACTTCATATTCCTTTCCGTATCCACTGATACGGGCAGCAACAATAATAGCATTCTTGTCACCAACGGCAAGCTCTTCAACTTTGACTCTCGGATCAAGAATAACACTCTGGACCATTCTGTCAATCGCAATGCCTTTCTTGAGAAGCGCCTCCGAAGTTAAGATATCCTCTTCTTTTGCCGTCATAAAACGGATTTCTATCTGCTCACGCCCAAAAAGAGGATGACCCTCCGGATAAAGAGTTCCCTTGGAAGGTAACTCCACGAAGGTCGTCGGCGTGGCAAATGCCATTGCCGGATTGGGTGGAGCTTCACTGATCGGAGCGCCGGACACTTGCGTAGTCGGAACGCCTAAGCGATCTCCATTATTTCTAGCCATTCACACCTCTAGTTAAAAAATTGTCTCTGTATCACGTACCCGGCTTGAAGTACGTGTTCGAGTCCATCGTCGCGTTTTCACCGACAATCTCATTTGTAATCGGACCAACCTGGGCACCGTTGGGAACTTCCAGGTAAGCCCAGTCATATCTAATTGAAAGCTCAACCGTCGTCATATCGTCGCTATCGTATGCGAGATCAGAAAATTTAGCTCCTGTCAGGAAAGCGTTCCAAAGAGTCCATGTCTCGATTGGCTGACTCAACGAATCAATTTGCTGGATTTTGAGACCGCCAAGGGCAGAGACCGCAGCAGACTTAGAAGTTGTGGTTCCATAAGCCGCAGCGGTTAAAATAGAGGGATCATAGCCAGACGCTTTAACAATGGCTAAAGTAGAGTTCGCTGCATCGGGAGTAACGGGATCGACTAATGTGACAGTAACTTCGTCCCACTCTGTACGAGTAGGGTAGTAGAAAGTATGATTTAAAAACTTATGCTCGGCAGTGCCGATTTTAAAGCTAGGCTTTGTAACCGCCTTGGCATACCACTGTGCGCCATTCTCCATGGTCCCCAGTGTGACTAAAAATCTATATGCTCTCTTTGGATCTTGCAATGTTGCGTCTGTCCAGAATCCCATTATTAGTTCTCTCCCTTGTATAGTAAATAGTCGGGGTAAATTAAATTACCCCCTTTTTTTAGTCAGCAAACGATGCTCCCGATCTCGCGATGTTGAAGTCGATTGCGATGAACTCAATTGCTCTAGCAGGCTTGAGGAAGATCTTGGCATACAGGATGTTACGATCAATTAAGTCTGGCGTAGTAGTGGTTTCATCCAAGACAACCCTGAACTCTGTGAGACCCATTCTAGCCTTGACACTCGCGAGGAGAGGCTCAGCCTGACCTGTGAAGCGTAGCCAAGTAGCTGGAACATTCTGGTCAAACAGGATGCCCGAAGCAATCCGGGAGATCTCTTTCTTAATAAAGATCATCAGACGGCGGACATTGATACGGTCCAGAGCGGAAGGTGTAACCTGAAGGGTCTTTTGACCGAAGATGACGATTCCTTCGCTTGGGAAAGTAGCAATCGGGTTGATGTTTGCCTCATAAAGCTTATCCCGTTCAACCGAAGTAAGCTTCTCTGTCACCGCGATGACCGGGAGACCAGCAGCACCGCTCTTACTTAAGCCGCCCCTGTTGAAACCAGCAGGTGCGAACCAAACTTCCGATGCACGCTCAGAGCTTGCGAAAGTACCAATCGCTGCAACCGAAGGCGGAGCCCAAAGGAACTGACCCGTAAGACTATCGCGAATCTGGACCCAAGGATAATAGGTACAGCCGTAACTAGAGTTGATATTTCGATCTCTTAGGCTTGTAATACAGCTATCTAAAGATGTTTGAGTAACTCGCGTCTTAAAGTCGTTATAGTTCTCCGTAAAGGGCTGATACACCCCGCGTAAGTCAATAACCCCGATAGCATCGCCACGATCTTCGCAGACATTCAGAACCTTTTCTGTAAGCTGCTCATTCACGATACCGGGAGCACTAAGCATATTCATTTCAACAAACTCAGGATCCGCTACGGTATTAATAGCCTTTTCAACAGTGTTATGCCCGTAGTTATTGATGGCAGTCTGTGTCGTAGTGGCGTTGGTCAAGAAGCCGTCACGAAGAGGGTCTTTCTCTTTAATATCCCAGCCGTCAAAGCCGCCGAATAAAGGCGAGGTGAAACGATTCAAGCCCGAATCAAGAGCAGCCTGATAGGATGCCGAGGTCACCGAATCTCCCACCGTGGTGGTGGCAACGTGACCGTTACGAGAGCCCGATAACCAATATGTCTTTCCGAGATTCCCACCTGGGACAACAAGGTCGTCCAAGGTGAAGATCCAAGAATATTCATTATTTGTCGGCGGACCTGTCAGGGAGCCGAATCTAGCAGATTCGCCCAACGGGAGCCCACGGAGATAATCACGATAGCCACGGTCAAACGAGGTGGAAGTCTTTCCGCTTGTCCAGTAGTGGGTCTGGAGACCCCAGTAAGCTTGTTTGGGCGAAGCGACACCGTGGTCGGAAGCCGAAAGTCGCGTGAGAGTAGATGGGAAGTAGCACGAGGCAGTAAACTGCATTCCACTATCCCAAGTACCAGCGGCAGTAGAGGTCGGGGCGGCACCAGATACATGTGTCTGAATCATCATGCCCTGTGTCCCGGCTGCGATATAAAGACCCTGTGTTGCAGCCCAAGGAGATGCAACGGAGCCAGAACCCTCAATATACGAGTAAGAAGGAGCAGCCTGCCCCGCCGTGCCCGTCAGCGCAACAGTTTGCCACGCATTCCCAAGGAGCGGAACAACATTTCTTGTGGCTGCGGAAAACGCAGATGCCTTCGAAGAGCCCGAGAGGACCATAAAGCCCGGAGGTCTAGGTGGTCCAAAGACGCCAAACGGAAGGAGGCGGGCATCGATACCATTGATATCGGGATTCATCTCGATACGAACGATTTCAGACCGATTTGAGAACTCGCCATACTCTCTCATGCGAGAATCTTGATAATCCCACTCAACATAACGATCACCAACCTTTCTTGCAACATAATTCTGCGATTGGGGGTTAAGGTTACATTCGGAGAACCTCTCGATGATTACCGGCTTAGCATCAGAATCGTTCGCAGCGCGGACAAGCACTGTAAAAGAGCCGTAGCTATCATAGTTAGTGGTGGAAGACTTGATGTCTTGAATGGAGATTTTATAATTTTCTTGGATATACTCGCCACCGTCTCTTCCGTAGAATCGGAAGAGCTTTGTCATGTTGGTCGCGTCATAAGTAGCACGACCTGCACCGCCGACAGTAAGGATGTCCTGTGAGAAGAACCACCCCGTTCTTGGGTTGATCAGGCTTGTTTTCCTGTCACCCCAATGGTTGGAACCGGCGCTCACCATATCCGCCGAACCAGAGTTGATTGCGGCGATGAAGCCATAGGTTGTGCCTGTGTTAGTGCCGAGCTTCTCGAAAAGATAAGAATCATAAGTTTCACCAAGCCAATACTTAGATTCACCCTCTGACATTAAAGACTGATTTGAAATAGTGCTGTTGACCGTCGTAGGGTTCGTGTTGAAGACCTTACGAATATAATTGTCGCTATCGCGGTTAAAGTTAAATTCGGTTTTGAGAAGTGTCTGTGACGTGAAAACCCCAGCCGTAGAACCACTTCCTTTGACTTCGGCTGTGAATGTCATGCTTGAATCCGAAGCGATCACAATTGCCGCGCCAGAAACAGCGATTACTGGATCAACGTTGTTATCTGGAATCGCATTGCCGGACAATACAAGGCTTGAGCCGGAATTACAATACCAAATCGCTGCCAAAGAGCCTGTCATCGTAGCCGTAGTTCTTAAGCCAGTCGCAGAGCCAGACTGAATGACGAAGAGACCATAAGCGCCACCTTCAGCGGCTCTTATGTCAACGTTGTTGTCTCCATCAAATTCGGTCAGCGTGTTCCAGCCAGCTTGTGCGTTGGTTGTACCATCCTGATCAGAATTCTGTTCACCAAGCATACGAACATATGTAACGGGACCTACCTGTGCGTCTAAATAAGCTTGTGCAGCATAAACCGCATAAGTGGGACCAGCGATGTTTCCTTCGCGGAAATAATCACCGCCGCTTCCCCCGGCGACTGGCGTTCCAAACACATCAACAAACTCGCTGAATGATTCAACTTTATATGGTCTGTTGGCTGGACCTTTGCGTGCTCTCCCGACAAAAACAGGACCGACTTCCGGCGCAACTGACGGCAGTTGCGAATTGTCAATCTCTCTTAGAAAGATACCGGGGGAAACAAACTTAAATTTTCTTACTTCTGACATTACTTCTGGTCTCCTTTAGAATTATAACAAAGATTCCAAGTTTCGTAAATAAATAGTGTATCAAAAGACGAATCTCTCTTTACGATCTATAAAATCCTTTCTTTAAGTATTCGTTTATATCTCCAAAGACAACGTGTTCACGAGGGGTCCTAACTTCCACTGCATTCTCCCTAATTGCTATCTTTGGGCGAGCATCATTTTTTCCTTCGCCTATGAGATACCCAAGAACCTTGATATCAAAGTTGTTTAAGTAGAAACGACGCTCTTCCCCCATGTTGACCGAGTTGCTGCTGTCTGTTATCTCATTTTGAACAAACCCTTCGTACTTATGCCCATCCCTGGTCATAAAAAAGTTATTAATTTGCCCAGTTCTCGTCAGGAAGGGCTGAACAATCTCGTTCATCTGCTGAATATACTCGGTTCTGATCGATACTGTGTAAGATCCGACGATGTAAACCGGAATAGGGAAAGTCTTTGTCTGGTAAACAACTTTCTTGTTGCCAAATGGAAAAGTTGACTGATTGTAAAGACGCTTAGCAGTTGCATTTGCAAACTTAGAGGTTTTTACTTGCTCTATTCGACGAGAAACAGTAAGGCTTCTAACCCCTCCTTTCGCGTCATTGACGCTGGGGATGTGTGCCCATGCAACGCCCTTCATGGCGGGGTCTTTCTGAAACCCTGTTCTGTACATGGTTATCATAGGCAGAATGATTCGGCTACTTCCATCTCTGATATCTCGGTCTTCCTTAATCTGCCAACTTCTTTCACCGCTGACCCAGCGAACATCAACCTTCTCCCACCCCTTATTTGTGGTTGCGAATGGGTTAACAATTTCATCAACCCAGTTGTGAAGGGCGTAGTCAATCGTCTCAATGGTGGACGGAAGCATCGTGATATCACGAACACGTTTGTTGTCGACCCCTGCTGTAGTTTCATCACTGGGCATTAAAAGTCCCCTCCCTAACCGCTGTACAGTGTGCAGCTATTTCCATTCTGTGGTCTATCTGACCGAATAGCCGAGATTCAGTTAACTTGACGATCTCATAGTATATATCCCCATACAAGACGAAATCACCCTGACGAACATACAAATCCTGATCTTCTGTCAACCTTCTGCGATGGAAGTGAATATTAATGTTTGCTTCGAAATCTAAACCAATATTATCCGTGTATGATGTCTGGTAATCTATCATCTCGATAAGAGCCATTACACGGACGGGTGGCAAAAAGTTTTTTACTATCGCTTCCCCGTATAAATCATGAAAATTCGTTCTATCAACGTCGATAGGGTAGTAGACAACAGCCTGACCTATTACTTTTTCAATTAATTCGTCGTTTACTTGCTTTACTAAGTCCCTCTCCTTTTTCCCTGTGAAAAGCGGAGGGGGAGGCTGTGCAGGCTGTGACCATTTATTGTTCGTAGACATGTTGTTTTAGCCTTGATAGATTAAGAGCGGCACATATTTGTTGGAGGTGTTGACGCTCGACATTAAATTAGCTTCCTGTTCCGCTATCTTCGCGTAAGTCATCTCATCCAAGGTTGTTTTAAGCTCTTCCCTCAGCTTTTCTTGCTCATCTTTAGATTGTGAGAGCAAATCCGAACCGTTTAAGTTAACTGTCTCTCCGGGAATCGGTATACTGCCGAACTTACTCCTTACTTGACCCAAGGTTTCTTTTGTGAGCGCCAGCGCGAATCTTCGAATCCATTGCTTACCTATTGAGTTTATGGAGCTATAAGGGATGTTTGTGAACGGGATCGTATTCATATTGTTGATGCCTCTTGTCCCGGTATCCTGCCCCGTTTGATCATCCCAAGCGTTTTCCTGATTATTTATTGTGAAAGTAACCCATATGTTTTCAACGATATCAGCATCGGGCTCAGGAAATATTCTTAATTTGTTATTGTGTATCTCATAAGAATAGTGTGACAACCTAGTATAAAGGTGGTCTTCATAAGCCGCAGCCTGCATCTTGTTCTGCCATACTGGAACAATCTCGAAGGTAGAGTCATCCGTATACTGCCCATAGCCATAAATGGAGCCGTTGCCGACAACATTTAATCCGCCATAGTAGCCAAAGAAACGCCACATAGACTGAGGTGTCTTATAGAAGACTCTCTCAATTGTAAGCCTATTGTTGCCGACCTGTAACGCATAAGGCTTCCCAGAGTCCGAAACCGCAGCAGAGCTTGAAATAAGAGTCTGTAGGTCATAATCTTGGACCCCGTTTTGCAGAGCTATGGAAGCTGAATAGAAAGGTTTCATCCCTCCGAAGCCAGCGTAGCCAGCCACGGCGGGTCCGACACGTTTGGGGTATCTCAGATCAAATTTGGGATACTTTAACTCTATGTTGCTCCCGCTTAAAGTATCGCCGCCCGTCATAATCCCGTTATGATCAAAGCTGGCTGTGGCGTGCCCCAGAACATCACCAATGATGTTTTTAGCCTGATGTGTGTTAATGATGTAGGAGTATTCTAAACAGGCTTCTTCGTAGTTGGCATAAACAGAGCCAGACGTAACCTCAATATCCAGAATATCCCCGCCAAGTTTCTGATACGTGTAGGCGACCTGATCAGAAGCCCCTGACAAGAAGTCAGTGGATCCAGTATAGATTCCTAACGGGCAAGCAGACGAAACATCGGTAGTTGTACCAACAGATGGAAGTACAACCGCACTCGTCTGGCTTACGGGGCTTAATTTAGGTATAGCCATGCAGGGTTCCTCCTATCGTAAATAGTCAGCCACACCACAAAAGAGCGCTACTTCTTAGAAGTTGTCTTTTTAGCTCTCGGCTTAACAGTCCTAGATCTGGTAGCAACCCTCTTCTTGGGAACAGCGGCTGTCTTGGGCTTAGGAGCCAACTCCTCTTTCGCGGCTTTTAACACCGGAGTGGGAGTCTCGGCAACAACGGCAGGCAATTCCTCTGCTTGTTCCTGATTAGTAACTCTGCTCAAAGCGGGATGTGACGCAAACTTTCTTCCGTATTTCTCCGGATGTGCGATCATTCTTCTTTTCTTTCCCATGTTTGTCTCCTCATAATTCTAAATGGATATTATAAATAGTTTTCAATGTTCCAACTAAACAATTAAAAGTAAAAAACCCGCCCTCCGAAGAGAGCGGGTTGGTTTTGTTCGTACTTTATGAATTAGTAGCTATTAAGCTCCAGACTCACCAAGCAATCCGCGAACGATGACCAGACCGTACATGTCAGGGCGCACCATTTTCTTGGCGTACCGAGTCATGACACCCTTACGGGGCACGAAGTCCTCGACACCGAAGATAGTCGGCGTGACCTGGAGGGGTACATACGGAGCGTAAACATAGCCGCTCTCAAGGAAGCTACCACCCTTACGACCAACAAGAACAACGTTCCGTGGGAAGTAGGGGTCGACGAACACGTCGAACTTCTTAGAGAGAGAACCGGTGTTCACAGCACCAATGGAACCCTTGTCCTGATCAGCAGTGACACTAGCGCGGAATCCAGCAGTGAACTCAAGGATGTTGGCAACCTCGGGTGAAACCACCACGAAGTTAGCACCACCACGGAGAGTCTTCCGATGGATCTGAGCCGACACATCATTGATCGTCTCGGCAAGAGTCTCATACCACTCAGAAACAGTACCCGTGAAGTCCGGAGCAGCCGCACTTGCGCCAACCTCGGCACCAGTAGTTCGATTAACGAACAGACCCGGCGAACGAGACCAGTAGTAAGTACCAGCAGTCGCACCCTTAATGAGATCCTCAAGAATCTCACGGTCGATCTCAAGGGCAATCTGCTCAGACAGGATGCTTGTAAGCTCAACCTCGGCATCCAAGTTGTGATAGGCATTCAGATCCTGTCCCAACTCAGGCGTCCACTTGGCTTTCAGCTTCTTGGTCATAGCCGTGACACTCACAGAGTCAACCTTGATGTCGATCTCGGGAATGGCAGATTGGTCCTCAAGACCCCAGGTGGTGGTCGCTCTCACTGCACCAACAGCTTGAGACGCTCCAGCCGTTGCCGTTCCAGTGAAGTTGTCTCCAATGACGAAGCCAAAGTTCTTAACGTGCGAACCGGTGACTATACTCAAGAGAGAAGTTGCACCAGCCGCGCCAGCATCGAGAACCTGCGAACCAGTTGCTTCGAAGACAAGCTGTACCTTGTAGGAAGTACTGCCAGGGGCAGCACCAACCGAGCCAGAGTTAATCTGGGTCAAGTGGCGGACAAGCCGACCAGGAGCCGCAGCACCATCAGTCGAAGCAAACCCAACAAAGTCACGCACGTTCCACTGCCCTAGATCACCCGAACCGGTGGCAATGACAACAACAACATCCGAACCGGAAAGATCAGGATCCCACCGAGTGAGCTTGTTGAGGGTGTCCATAGCCGTCTGCGTAATCGGGTAGCTGCCTGCACCTGCGGCACCAACGGTACCAGAAGCAACAAGCTCCATGGTCGTGATAACGGCGCTACCTGTTGCGGAAGCAAACCCGTTATTGAGGTTATACGGTCCCTTGTCGATGCTATCGCCGGTAAGAGAGACGCCGCCAGTTAACTGCTGACCGACAACCCCGCCACCATATAACGAGTCACCGAGATCCTGACCCAGCTTGGTATCACCAAACGTGAAGTCAAGGAAAAAGATCAGACCAGACGGCAAGCTCATAGGCTGCACACTGACCAGATCATTGGCAATTAAACCACCGAAAACGCGACGAACGATTGGGAACGCCACTGCTGCGAAGCCCTCAACATCACCCTGAGCCATCGAAGACCCAGCGGCTTCTTTGAGAAGCTGCTTAGCTTGGTTTTCCAGCAAACGTGCCATCGTTTCTTTCTTACGGTCATCGCCGAGACCTTCCAGAAGTCCTGTTCTTTCCCACTTGGAGAGAAGAGCAGTACCTTCTTGACGGAGATCTCTACTAACAATACCTTCTGTTAATTTTTCTAAAATAGACATTTTATTAGTCCTCCTTTTTTATTTTTTAGAAATGCCTGCTAATCTTTGCATACGCTGGACAGCAGACGTATCAGCACTGCTTGACGACTCTCTGCGAGCCATCAAAGGGGAATTTCGATTAATTGCTTCACTCAGTGATTTTGGTCCCTTCTTTGTAGAAGAAGGACCCACTGCGTTTTGAAGAGTCTCATAAACGATCTTCGCCTCATTTACAGAACGAGAATCCGAAATAGCTTCGGCAATTTTTAACTTTTGCCGCTCATTCAGGGAGCTACTACTCAGTACACGATTCGTGTAAAATAATCTAGCATTAGAAAGGTGTACTTCTTCAAGTTTCCCCTTCATACTAGAAAGTGTTTTAACAAGCTTCTTGTTTTTGGAATGTGCTTTCTTCAAACTTTCGTTCATTTGGGCATAATCCTTCTTGATATTACCAAGAGCTTGTTTCATAATTTTAATTTCTTCCTGAGCTTCAGTAGACGCCAGACGGGCGAGTTCAAGCTCAGCATAATGGTTCGAAACGGTTGCAGGTGTTCCTGCCCAACCGCTCTTTTCTGGTCTGATATCCACGACCAATTCTTCAAGGATTGCATCGATGTTCTCTTCGGTGAGTTCGACTTCGGTCTGTTCGTTGTAACGCCTCGCTCTTTTAAGGCATTCCAGGTACTCCTTTTCAGTCAGCCCACCGGCTCTGTATTCCTTGACACAATCGGATCCCTCTTCCTCCAGCACCTCTTCATCCAGTGTTGGGTCAATTTCATCGAAGGTAGAAGGAATCTCGTCAAACGAGGGACGCCGCCCATCGCGACCGCGTTTCTGACAGAACTTTTCGGCTTGTTCCCAGGTCATCCCTGCGTCGTTGTACGCCCGCTCAACGCATTCTTCGTCATAGTCGGGGCGCTTGCGGTACCCATATTCGTTGATGGTGGTGCCGCGACGGCGATCATCACAGCGTGCGGCTTCTTCAATGGCTTCCAGAAGCGCCTCTGTCAACTCAAGTTCGTCTTCGTCGCCCCCTTCTTCTGCTACTTCGCTCCCTAAGTCCACAGGATCGCCCTCGGGCACCTCGTCCATCAGAGTTTGAAGGTATTCGAAATCGACGTTGACCACCTCATCGTCATCAGGGCACGGGCAAAGCTTCTCGCCTTCTTCGGCTCCAAGGCTAAGGTCATGTTCAGAGCCCTCTTCGGTGCCAGCTTCCATATCGAAATCATCCAAAGCTTCGTCCTGTTCCAGTAAAGAAGCCACGGCGTTCCTGACTTCGGGAGCATACTTCTCAAGAATGGAATTCTCTGCGCTTTTAAGTGCGGCTTCTTTCAAAGCTGTTGCATCTATAATCGCTTGCTCTAATAGTGCTGACATTTATCTATTTCTCCAAAAGAAGATTCTTTTTCACAAATAAGTAGTATGTAAAAATTACAAATTCCCGTATTAATCTCATTGTTTTCACTCTCGTACACCTTAAGCTGCCTGATCAGCCAATTTTTTCAAAACTCTTTCACGCTGTAGTCGTTTTTTTCTTCGTTTGGCAGATGGTTTTTCATAAAATCTCCTGTCTCGCACCTCTTCTAGAATGCGTGATTTCTTCACCTTTCTTAAAAACCTTTTTATTAATCTTTCAGGATGCTCATTTCTCTTTGGGGTGACCGTAACATGAGACGGCTTGTTGCCGTTTGCCACGAACTTCCTATCTCTATAAGACATTATTCTTCCTTTTAAAAATTACCAAATCCGTTTGTTCCTCTTGCTTTTACACTCCCGTTGCTGAATCCGCCGCCGAGAGCCTTGCGCCCTTGACGGAGTGTATATGATAGAGTAAACTCGGGCTTCAGTGCCGGTGTGCCGTATGTCGGGCTCCGACATGCAGCATAGTTGTTCCCAGAAGGGTCAGTGCCGCCGACATCATTGAAGTTCCGTATCATTAGATACAGATCTTCTCTTCTTTTAATCTTTGTTTCAATCCACTTGAGGAGCCTGCCACCGATAATATCGCAGTTTAGTGTTCCGGTACCAGTTACTTCGAAATCAGCAGAGGACACGTTGTTGTGGAAATTAACGTAATCATTGATATGAGGGTTGAAGCCGGCGGTGGCGGGATCCATAGCAAAGATTCTGAACTTATGAGCATTGGCTTGTGATCCGCTTTTAGAAGAAACAGTTAAGGTTAGCCGAGCTTTTCTTAGCTTAATAAATTTTGTATAAGATGGTAAAGCAGTCCCTTCGAGATCAAAGTACATAAAACCGCGACTGCAATGAAAAGTAGATCCCTGCAAACGCGCCTGAAACATAATATCCGTAGTTCCTGCATCGACCACGGATGATGCTTTATTAAACCCGGTGACTGTAGCCCAGGGAGCGCCCTGTCTGAGAAGGGCAGCAAAGGAAGAATCCCCTGCCGGTGTAAAAGAGTTCTGTGGCATCAGTCAGAAGGTCCAACACCATCCCAGCCTTCCCAGCTATCAACAAGGTGCGAAGAAGAGATGTTAGTCAAACCAGCAATAACAGTAGCTTTGCCAATATAGTTTCCTGCACCGTTACCGTGATTCATAAGATAAATTTTAGTTACCCTGAAGTCGGCAGTGTAAGAAGAAGAAGGCTCCAGGGTTACATAGTTGCTCGATGGTCCGAGACCTCCCGAGGAAAACGCAAAGCGCATATCCGACATATTCGCATCAGAATATGTATCATTGCCATCGTGCCTAATAGTTACAAACCTGCTAACACTTGGAAGCGATACCTCAAAGGCAAGTGCCATATTAGTGCCTGATGCCGGAACGTCACACGAAGCCGTGGTGTAAGGTCTCGAACTCGCCTGATATGAGCCGACGTGGTTTAAGCCGACGGTGTATTTATTAAATGTTGACATTTTTTCCTCTTTCTTTTAAATAGTCCCTAGCCCATGAAAGCTTTCCATTTTTTTCCTCCAAGCGCAACAATACCAGAGATATCCACACCGGGGTCAGCGGGTGCCACACCCCCTAACGGATTCGACGCCGCGTCCTGTGGCGATAACTGCGGAGGTAGGGGTGCCATACCTTCAAAAATATCGACGCCACCATATGAATCTTTCCCAATCGCATCGAGCAATTTACGCTTTTGCTCCCTAAGAACATTATTTCTTCTGGGGGGCGGGGAGGGCGCAACAGACACAACAGGTGTAGCCCTCTCTTGTATGACAGCGCCATTCATACCTTTTACAACCTCTGATATGACGGAAGAAAGAACGCCTTCTTCATGAAGGCATTCTTTGATACACTCTTTAACCAATGGCTTCAAGAGCCTTTTTAATTCTGCCTTCTTCACCACTACTCCTGCTAGAAAAGTCCATTAATAAGTTTTTCAAATTTCTCTTCGCTTGCCTTCGAGCGGCATTCTTGAATTGATTCATCCACTGATTCGCCCATTCGACCGAACCCCTTGGCTGATTTTTGGTCTCGACGGTCGCGCTGCCTTTGGCGTCTATCAAGCTTGGAGCCGGAACTGCGTGGCTTAGCCGCCGAAGCCTTAACGGGCTCCCCCTCCTTGCCAGTCTCTGGAGACCAGACGGGACCATGTGGCTTAGCCGAAGCTTTCTTGCCAGGCTTCTTACCCTTCTTCACTGTCTTCTTCGTCTTCTTCTTCGCTACCTGAGCAAGTTCGCCTTCAACAACCTTATACGCTCTTAAAATTTCGATTGCCTCCTTGATGCTGAGACCCTTCATGCCAGTGCCTCCGCCTCCCTTCCTCTTGATGGCGTAGTATGCTTCTTCTGGAGTTAAAGCCTTGTTGCCTTTGTTCTTAACTGCCGCAATCGCCTTTCTAAGAACACGACTAACGAAGTGATTAAACTTAGCCCCTGTGCCCAGCTTATCTAGATCACCCTGGATTGATTTGTCGAAGACATAGTAGAAGACTGGTTTTGTTCTGGCACCGCTCCTCAGCTTACGCCGACGACCCGTCTTTTGAATGGCAATCTTCAGATTATCAGCACGGGTGCCGCGACCAAATTCTCTCTCAAAGCTGTCTGTGTTCTGAAGGCTGCCTGCTTCCTCTTCGTGAAGGTCGGACGAAAGCTCGAATAACTGCATAAATGCCTCGCTCTCCTGCAATTCACGCCCTATCACTGTGCTGTTTTCCATAGCCTTGAGGGCTTCCTCCGCTTTTTCCCTATTTCCTTGCTTGTTGAGATACCTCGCGTTAAGCTTGTAATACTTTATATCATCGTCGTCGAAACGAATAAGAACAGGAATCTTAAATTCCGGCACGCCGGGTGGTGGCGGGGGCGGGGGTGGCTGAATGCCAGGAGGATCAGTGCCAGGAGGATCAGTGCCAGGAGGATCAGTGCCAGGAGGATCAGTGCCTGGATCGCCACCGATAACTGGTTCCCTGTTCCCTTCCCTATCCAAGTAGTCTAAGCTCTGCAATAAATCGTCAAGGACTTGAGCACGAGAAGAGTGTAGACCCTTCATCCGTAATGCCTTAACACCTACAGCCGCTGCGACCAAGGTAATTCCAAGCGGAGCAAGGTAGGGGGATAACATGGCTCCAACCTTGCCTGCCACTGTGGTTTTGAGCACAGATTCCCCAGCAGCCCTGATGACTGGCTTGAGGGTTTTCATAATAATTGATTTCCCGAGCATAAGACCAAGTGCGCCGGGACCACCCGCGCCGGCGATAGAAGTCGGGGCTCCACCGGCAGCAAATTCCTGCATTGCCACGTTCATAGCGACCAAGGAAGGGTTTCCACCCAACATGTTGGTGTCGGCATGAGCCGATGCATTAGAAATAATAGTTTGTATGCTTCTGCCTGTGAAGTTGGGAGGGTCGACCCCCGGCTCAAGAGCGCCAGCTAATTCCGAAGCCCTTGCCGCCACCGTATTAAGATCGGCATCAGATAGTTCGCCTGCGTATTGTGCGAAATCGCCCACGCTCGTACCTACCTCGGAAGATGCAAACTCTGCTATATCTGTCGGGCTGAGATCGAGAGATTCCATCGGGAACATTTCTCCCAGTGTGTCAGCACCTCCACTAACTGCGCTCTTCCAAGCGTCCAAAAAGGCACCAGAATCATCAGAAAGTTCCGAAAGCTGTTGCGGGGTTATCCCAGCCTCCTTCATTTCGCCAAACATCTCTGCCGGGTTGGCATCTGATCCAAAATGGCTTACATCACCGTGGAGGACTCGCCCAAGCATCTGTGTAACACCTTCGCCCTCTTGAGGTGTCAATTTACCAACTATCTCTTCTTTGTATTCGATAAAAGAAACATCACGGTTTATCACCCGCGTTGTCGCCTCCTTGAACCACTCGGAGTCAACAAGCCACTTGCCTAACAGGGTAGCCGCACCGATAGCCGCTAAAACAGCCGGAAGGGTGTTGGCTTTCAGACCCCCAATAACTGTAGAGTCTTTATCAGAACCGATGGGTCCTTCGTCTTCCTCCTGTTCTTGCCCATCAGAGTCATCGCCTCCCTCATCTTCCTTTTCTAGGCGAGCCAACTCCTTTTCCCAGCCTCGGGCTTCTGTGATGATAGACTCTAGGATTAACTCATCCTGATCTCGATCAACTTCCTTCATAAAGTGTTTATATTTATCCCATAGATCATAATCAAGAAACTTTTTAACAATTATCCTTAACTGTTTAATAAGCTCGTTTGCAACAACGACTTCCATTTCGTCGCCTTCAACCGCTTTCTTCAGTGACTCATAGAAGTCGCCCATCTCCATGGTCTGTTCGAGAAACTCGTGCTTGTTTTCTTGGTTCGGGTAGCCAGCCTTTTTAAAGTCGCCCTGTAGCTTTCTGATTAGCCCTGCCGAGTGCTTCGCCGCCACTTTTGCAAGTTTTGTCATTGACTGCATGTATTGTTCTTGAGCGGCTTCGTCCCTTTTGCCACGACCACGAATCTTGCCACCCTTTTCCCAAGTTCCAATAGTCTTGGCGACGAAATGGTTGAACTTGCTCCAAATCTCTTCAACCCCTTCTTGCAAGACCATTTCATTAACGGCTGATCTCGTCTCTTCTTCTACGATTTCTCTCAACCGTGCTTTGTTTATAGACATCTAATGTTTTCTCCCTTAAACCCAAGAATATAATAAATAGTTACCTGCAACCTCAAACCTTCCCGGCTCCTCTTAAAAGTTGGGACAATTCCCCGATAGAGAGAACATTTTTATTCTTCCCGTCCGAGGAAACACTAACCGGTCTTCCACGGTAATCGATTTCATTACCGGTAGCACGCCAAATCTTTATAAGTTCTGTATAAGTCTTTCCCGTTTCTTCGTCCTTTTCTGATGCGCCGGGGACGCCATGAGACGAAGGTGCATCGGTGGCGGGTGGGGCGAGACCACGCTTTCTAAGAACTTTTAACCTTGTTTTACGAGCCCTGTCCATAAAGCCTTCCTGAAGGAATAGACGAAGCTCTTCCTTTATCATGGACTCAAGCTCTTCCTTCTTCATGGAACAAAATCCTTAACGATATCGTTAAGCAATCTGTTTATACCGTCAGCCTTCGTAAAAATATTAGGCTGCTTTTTTGTTTCTTGAAGAGACATGAACCCGTGTGGTGTGGATGGCTCGTTCACAAAATCGAAACATATCAACTGCAAATCATCCTGAACGACTGCATCGCCGCCGCGCTCGTCCAAAGACCCCAACGCCCTCGAAGAAATACCGAGTTTGCAGCCATCATTTACAAGATTCTGAAGTATTTTACCGGATGGTGTGTTTAGAACTTTGACCTTGCCCATCACAGAAGGTCCATCCCACCAAACATCGATAACCATGTGCGAAGCATTCTTAAGATTGATGACTGAATCATCTGGGTGGTCCAGTTCACCAAGGGCGCGGTTTTCTTTGACGAGTTTGGCGTAATTCTTCATTTCCCTTTCGAGAATCTTTTGAGGATAAACCCGACCGTTACCATTGCGGCAATCGGCTTCTTGAAGCTTCCCAGACAAAATCATACCACCGTCAGCCACATACTTCTTTTCCGATTCGGTCAGAAGATCTTGACAAACACCGCCGTCGCATAATTCATAATATTCTCTTAATAATACTTTAGACATTTATTAATTCCTTAAATGAGCGGGCACCACCCGCCCGAGCTACGCCCCTTTGCAACAACGTGCGACAGGTCGCAAATACCAACTTCTCTTTGCTATAAGTCTAGTGTGCGTCATCATGTGCCTCCAATTTCTGAATTTTAATCCCGCAGTCTCCAAAAAGCATGTTTAAAACATAGGAGGTGCCGGAACTTAAACACCCCAAAACAAAATAATTTGCAGCGGTGTGTTCAAAAGTAAATAGTTCTGTGCAGTCGTTTATGCCACACAAAAATACACCAACCCAAAAGCCCATACACATAGGGCAATGAAATAGTTCTCCAAAACCAGACAACCATTCTTTTGAAGGGCGGACACTATCAAAGATTGATGCATAAACAATAAGCTGCGTCATTCCATACGCGCTCAGAACAAAATATAGAAGATCCACCACGAGCCTCCTTACAGCATGTAGCTCAAGAAATAAGGGCTGACCCTTCCATAGCCGGGACGGATGCCGCCTTTCTCCCCGGCTTGGGGAACCTCACCAAGTTCAGTAGAATCCGCCGGGTCTGGGTCGAGAAACTCATCTTCCTCCATTTGGTTATATTTTTCGATATATTCAAAATATGGTCTCTCCTCGTCGATAAACTTAGAAATGTTAAGCACGACGAGAGGAAGAAAGTTCTCTTCTTGTTCGGGTCCGCCCAGGAGATTGCCTTCCATTGAACCATAAGAATTCCCACCTCGAACGCTATCCGGATCTACAATCCCCTTTTTTCTCATATATCGAAAAAAACGATTCTGTGTATCATACACCAAATCATTTATTATTTCCTTGGGAAACAGAACGAGCTTCTTCTTGGCAAGTACGACAACAATGTCGACATCATGATGGTCTGAAATTGTTAAGTTACCATCCATGGTCCTTCTGATGTCTAAGTCCATTGATATCGAAGGTGCGGTGGTACCTTCTTGTGCTTCTTCAGAAACATCTTCGGAAGCTTTGCCAATCTTTATAGAAATAGCCATCAGCTATCAAGCTCCTGCACTAGATGCTGTATTTTCAAGAGCGCCTGGATCATACCAGTATCGATTTGCTTTTTCGCATAACCATTAAGCTCCGAAATTATTCTTTCGGTGTTTTCTCTCATGACTTTATCTTCTGCAATCTCTTTTGCTTTCAAGCTCTCGTCCAGAGAACCTTTGAGCCTGCCGATCTCTTCATTGAGAAATATCTTAAGTTCCAAGCCATTGTTTGAGAAAGAAGAAATATATTTCTGCAACAGACGCCTCTGCTCTTTGAGAAGGGTGTTTGAGTATTTTTCATTAAATTTCTGGACAAAAGTTTTATAGGTAAAATTATCAATTGGCTGCATCTTATCTTCCGACTGCTTTTCTTCGGAAACCAAATACTCAATCACCCTACCTTCCAGAAGAACTTTTTCTTTCACGGACATGTCAGAATTAAAAAGTTGCGCCAATGTTGCTAGATCCTTATAATTTGGAACAAAATTTGCGAAGATACCTTTGGTGTACTCCTGGTTCATATCGCTGATTAGCTCAGATTGCTCCTGAAACACCTCACTATCTAAAATGTATCTCCTTTGTGCCTTAACCTCAAAGATCAATTTCTCTGCTAAAATCCTATCGAGCCCTCTCGTATCGACAATAGCCCGATATAGCTGCAACTCTTTGTATAAGGAAGACCCCTTACGAAAGTGCTTAGAGATTATTTTTCTCGTTACGGCTTGCTTTTTGAGATCGCCATGGACAACTGCCTTTGTCATTTCGTTTATAAGAGTTTCAAACAAAAAAGCTGTATTTCTTTTTTTATTGTGCTTCATCATCGTTTTCCTTTGTTTCTAGCCCTTCGATCAGCTTTTCGATTTCGTGACCAGTTTTCCAAAGCCGTCGCTCTTGTAAATCTTGGCTCTTATGATAATTAGAACGCTGATCTTCCATATGCACATTTCTTAGCTGATTCATGCCAGTCGAGCCCTTCCAGCCAGGATAAAAGGTTCTAGGACTAATTTCGGGCATTGTTGCCCGTTTATAGTTCTTAGTTCTTCCAGCAGCATCTTTACGTTTATCCCGCTTTGCCGGTGTATACCGCTTACCCTTTGCACCAGCGGTCAGATAGGAGCCATCTTCCTCCAAGTCCCTTTTGGCGGGCGGCTCAGCTAGGAGAACGCTATCGTCCTCTTCTTCAGCGGGTGCCTCTTCGCCACCCAGATCTAGTTCGTCGCCGCCCTCATCCCCGCCGGGTTCACCACCGAGGTCTCCCATAAGGTCTTCGCCAGCCCCATCTCCACCGAGGAGATCGTCCATGCCACCACCTCCGCCGCCGCCGACGGCAGCCTCTGCTTCGCCTGCTGCCTCGGCTGCTGCATTAAGCTGAGCATCGTATTTACGATCATAAAACATCTCTCTTTGGTTTCTGAGGAATTCTTCTTCCGACATGTTAAACAGGTGCTCCGCGACCCAGCGGCGACTAAAGAACCCTTCTGTTGCTGAAGCCGCAATATCAAATTTCGTCTTCCAGTGCTCAAGTTCTTGAAGTTCGGCAAGTTTCGACGGGTTATTTAAATACAAATTAAAGTTTAAGAGATCGTCTCCGCGAAAGCCAAGAGTATAGAGATGAATGATTCCTATCTTTTCTAGCTCCGAGATCACCGCTCTTTGCAGTCTCTGAATCGTTCTGGCGAATCGGATGTCTTTTTGTGCGAGAGTTGTCTTATCCTCGCTTCCCTCCTCGCCCTGTGTTAGATAAGAAGCCGGCACCTTGAGGGCAGAGAACAGTTTATCCCTAAGATACTTAACATCGTCTATGTCGCTTGTGTTCTGTCCACCCGCAAGACTTTCAACCTTAGAAGAAGTATCGCCACGTACAGGGATAAAATAATCCTCTTCCACACTCATTGGGTTGTAACGAAGATCAACGCGCCCAGTTGCGGAATTCACCAACTGATTCCTCTTCATAGAAGTCATGACTTTTTGCATATATTGCTCAACGTCGGAAGGAGGGATGTTACCAACGTCAACATAAAAAACTCTTCTCTCTGGAGCCCTAACGACGCGGTATGCCATCATGGCGTCCTCCATGAGGATTAGCTGTCTCCATATGCGACGGGCAGCTTCGAGAATGGAAGTTCCATAGGGGGCATACTTATCATTCCCAAGAATCCTAAAATGACCCACCTGCCAATTTTCAAAAGTCATGGCGGCTGAATTCCACTGATACTGGATATAACTTGGGTTTGTCTTGTCTTCGCCCTCAAGGCGCTCAACTTCAGGTGACGGTAACCCAATGACAGTTTTGACGCCAAGGCTCTCATCTATGTCCAGGTACAAGAAAAAATCTCCATACTTACACATCGTCCGGCACCAACCAAAAAGATTATACTCAATATTTAAGATGTTTTGGTACAGGGTTGACAACACTGCCTTGATTTCTGCATTGGGGCACTTTATTGATAACATTGGCTGTAAAGAAGAATGCGTCGTCATCTCATCGGCGTAGATATCTAAAGCAGAAGCGATCTCCGGAGTGTATTCCATTTGATCAAAATCGGTATACCTCTCCGACCTTCTCTGGTTAGCCATTGCCGAGGTGTTGATTTGATCAAACGGGTTATAGCCGCTTCTCTTGAACTGCTGTCCCGAGGTGCTTTTAAACTTTGTTGAAAAGTAATCTAACTGACTTCGCTTATAGTCCCTCGTCATCTGCGACCGATAATTTGTAATCGGTCCAGAGAAAAGACGTGTCAGTCTTCTGAATAATGTAGATTCTGAATTTCTTGGATTCTTTGTTTGATCAGCCATTTATTTATCCTTTTAAGAGCCATGAATATTCTTGATATTCGGTCATCTGTTCCACCGCCTTTTGAACATAATCTTTGTCGTAACCTTCCTGCCCCGCTATCTGTGTGCTCATCCTGGTCGTGGACACAAACATTGAATCCAGACAAGCTTTTTTATAATTCATCTTTCGTCGATTAACTGTCAGGGCTGTGTCCCTAACCCAGCACCCAATCGCCAAGGACATGACCAAATCATCGTGATAGCTTCGCATTGCTTGTGGCTTCCCATTGTTCCAGATAAAAGTTGTAAATTCGTTATGCAGGCGACTAGAATACAAAGTAATTAGTTTGTTTCTAACGAATTCTTCCAACTTAGCCACAATTAATGGTCGTGTCTTGGAAGAGGTGGTGAAGCCGGCAATAACATTTTTTGATGCCTCGGCAACCTCAGAATCAATAAACTCGTGTGTGCCCTTAGCCGAGTAATAGAGGTTAGGATACTCAAGATCAATCAACTTCTCTAAAACAGAGATTCCAATACCAACGTTCTCAACTATCAATAAAGCATCACCATACTCGCTGCCAACTTGCTTAAGTATGTTCGAGTACATATCTAGGCTTGGTTTGCCCTGATATTCAGCTACCACCTCCATGGTCTCAAGCTTGAAAACGTGAAAAACAGAATAGTCTGCTCCGTCTCCTCTCGCGACATCTGCGACCACCATATAACTATTGTCCTGTTGGTGTTCTTCCCAGATCCAATAATTTCTGTCATAACCTGTTCGATACTTTGGCTCTCTCACAGTCTGCTTGAGACGGTCAAGATCATCAGGATGGATCACGGTTTCGCCAGACGTATTGAAGTTGCACTCCAATTCCTGTGCAATCTGGCGGCGAGACATATTCTTGGTCTCTTTAACAAACCACTCTTGATCGCGCTCAGGGTGGACCTCCCAGGGTAAACAAACTGGCTTAAAATCATTCTCTTCTAATTCGGCATCAACATATGTCTTGTGGAACCAATTGCCAACGCCATTCGGTGTCGAAAGAGAAATACAGCGACCACCAGTTGACAAGGTAGGATACAAGCCAGTCCACAGTTCAGTCAATCCTTCAACATGTGCAGCTTCGTCTATCACTAAAAGAGACAGTGCCTCCGAGCGACCCGCGTCTCCCGATGTAGAGGTCGCCTTAATCTCAGAACCATTAGACAACTCGAAGCTAGTTCTATTGTCGATTGTAATATCGGCGATACGAAGCCAAGGAGGTAAGGTACGCATAATTGCCTTGACTTTCTTAACAAGGTTAGCAGCAGTGCTAAACTTGGTTGCCATAACCATGATGTTCTTATCTCGATGGAACAACATGAGCCATACAACATATGCTCCCACGATTGTCGAAATACCAAGCTGGCGCGCTTTTAAAATAACCACGAAACGGTGGTCGTTAAAATCCCTCAGTAGGTCGTCCTGATAATCAAATGTCCTGAATGGGACGGAACCTCTGAGGGGGTGGGAGATTTTACAGTAGTTGTTAATAAAATAAGCCGGGTCTTTGCCCGACCTAACCACTTCCTTGACAATCTCTTTTTTGGACAGCTCGTGTACCATTAGGCACTTTTGCGTGAATCGTTATCTGGACGTTTACCGCCCCAGCCGCCTTGATCTAGGAACTTCTGGAAACCATCTTGCAGATCTCCTGAGCTTGGCTCTTTGATATCTTCCACGCCCTCAAGACTTGTAATCTTATAGTGTCGGTGGGCTTGTACCCAAGTGCGGACACGACTCGTATTTTGCACGATTGCGTAAAGCTCTCCGTCGGGTTTGAGAGACACACTTTCGCTAGTAATCTTCCTATATTCCTTCTTTAAGAAAGACACAATATCTTCAATCCTTTGCTCTACTTCGCTCTCGAAACCACCCTTGTATACCTCTTTGAGCGTTATCTCTGCTTGATACTTGATTGTCATATTCGAACCTTGAAACGTAACCTTAAAACCATCGAGTGTACGAGAGTCGTTAACAAGGTGTCCCTCTTCCCGCTTTAGACCAATCTCAAGGGGGTTTCCTTCTCTGTCAAGAGCGCCATCGTAAGCGTTGGCAGCAGCCTGCGCGAGCCCTCTTATAGTTTTTAATGATTCTGCTGACATTTATTTTCTCCTTTTGTAGGTCTCCACCCACTATCCCATCTTTCCTCTCTTCCATCGATCCATCGTATGTAACATTTTTTGCAACAGTCAAACTTGATCATGTATACGTCGTCCTGTATACTAAAGGAAAAAGAATCGCAGATTGGGCACACTCTACTATGTTCTCTAATAAGTAGTTTTTTATTAACAAAAACACCATCGACTTCTATCTTCTCGTCTTTTTCTCGAAAGCGGTCCTCCTTCGCCATCATTTTACGAAGCTGTTCTTTGTATTCTTGCTCCTTTTCTTCGGTCCAGTTACCACGCGGATTTTGTATAGTCTCGTGACCATATTTTTTGGCTATAGCTCTTTCGACCCTAACAATATAATTTGGGTCTTTATACTTCTTCATCAGTTCAAAGCCTGGTTGATAGCGTATGCTGACCCGAATCCGATAAAGACCCCGGCAGCCACGCTCCCAGCAATGATCGCGGGAATATTCTTTTTTCGATCCTTCTTGATGATCGACCTAAGCTCGGTCAGTTCCGCGTCCTTCTGGTCCAGTTGGCTACCAAATCTTATCTGTGTCTCCTCTAGGGTTATCTCTAGCTGACCGATTCTTAGGTCGTACATTTCTCGTGTCTTGGTCAGTTCAAATTCTAACCGTCTATCAAATTCTATTTCCGTAAATTGTTTCCAAGTCAAGATCTGTGCTGTCGCCACATCATTAAAGCATGTTGCCTCAAATGGCACCTTGCCCCCCATGGGCAACAGCGTAAATTGAGCGGCGTCCCCAGCGTGTGCAGCCCCACACAAAACTAAACTAAAAGTTAACATTCGTGTGATTCTATTTAACATACTCAAACCCAAATGTATTTTCAACTTCTTCAACAATTCTGTCTGGATTGCTGTGTCTGACTCCCGTCAGCTCTTCAACTCTTTCGCTCTTTTGCAACTCTATAGACTCACGAAAATCAGAATATTCTCTTTCTATTTCTTCAATCTTCTCCTGGTATTGTCGAAGGGCTTCTTTCTTCCTTTCCTCTTCCCTCTGGAAGCTTTCATTTAGTTCGCGGATTTGTTCTTCATAGCTATTGACCGCAGCATCATAAGCCTTAATTAAAGACTTATGATCCTGTGACCAAGCTACGGAAACCCCCGTTATCAATAAGATAATTAGAATTTCACGCCAATATTTGATAGCTATATCGCCCAACATTACGCTGCCTTGAGCTTAGCTATAGCGTCGATGACGCTCTGACCGCCTAAATAAAGGGCACTTATCGTGACCCAATCTGTGCTGGTTAGAAACCCCGCGCCCGCGAGTGCAGTCGCAGTTGTCCATACTAACAGCTTCCGAGAAAGAACCTTCTCCAAACCCTTGTCTAAAAATGCTTTTGCCATTGTCATATCTCCTCCTGTTCGGCTTTCCGCCTACTGTTAGTAAATAGTTTACTGGCTCACAAAAGCATAGCCATCGACTTTATCAATTGTAATCTGAGTGTCAACACAATCTTTTAAAGATTCAAGGTGAGTGATGAGAAGGACCGTCTTGAAGTACGATTTGACAACCTCCAAAATTCGAACAAACCCCTCCATGTTCTCCGCGTCCAAAGCAGTTCCCGGCTCATCAAGAATAAATATGTCTCCCTTGGGAAGGCTGGAAACAGAAAGAAGAGCCAGACGGATTGCCATAGCAGCTATCGTTTTCTCTGCCCCCGATCCCATCTCTAAAGGTCGAGGGTCGTGGCTCGGGTGTTTTATAAAGATGTTCAGCCTTTTCCCGTCATCTTCGAAAAAGATTTCAAAATCAACTATGTTGGCAAGGACTTTTGCGACCTCTTCGTTGATCGCCGGAAGTCTTTTCTTGATAACATCGTAAGCAATTCCATTGTTATGCATACACCGCATAAATAAATCATAAGCTGAATATTCCTGTCTTAAGCCCTCAAGTTCATCCTGTAGGCTAACTAGTGTGTTTAACTTTTCTTCATAAGAGCCGTGAATCTTGTATAGACTCATTATTTCTTCTTGGCACTGGTCAAAGCTTTTCTTGGCTTTGACCAGATCTTTTTCTGTTCTTTTTCTGTCGAGCAAGAAAGACTCTAGATTATCCAGTGCCTCTTTGTTTTCTTGATACTGCTCTTTTTTGTCTATTAGGTCTTGTATTTCTCTGTCGAGATTTTCAGTATTATTTTTATTCTTCTCGATAAATAGTTTCAACTTTGCTATACGACCAGACAACTCAGAAGACCTTTCCAAGAGTTGATTATACTTCTTGATGTATTCTTCGACTTCTTTGGGGTTTAGGTCTTCAATCTTTTTTACAATTTCAGAAACACTCTCCTGCTTCGATAACTTGTTCAGAAGCGCCTTGTTCGCATCACATATGAACTTACAATTTCGATAAGTATTCCCACACGGGATACCCTCAAGAAGTTCTTCTTTCTTTTCTATATTTCGTAATTCTCTTTGGAGCAACTTCGATTCTTGCCGCAAAGACGAAATCGTCTCCTTCTTATCTCTGATGTCTTCAATATTAAAGTTGTCGATGAATCTTTCAATTTTTCCATGAAGTTCATTTTTGAGAAGAAATTCTTTCTCATACTCTGCCATCAAAGTCTGAAGTGATTGAACTTTGTTTCTCTTCTCTTCGATAAGACTTAGAACCTCGGCAATATCAATAACCTCCAGGGGGATAGAATCAATTTTCTGGTTTAGGATGGAAAGCTTGTCAGATACATCTGAGATGTCCGCCTTAAAGCCTTCACAGCTTTCTTGTTGCTCTTTAAGCTGTTTTTCACTATCATCGAAAAAATCTTGTGCTTCTTTGATCTCTTCATCAAAGTCGCGCCCCTCAAGCCGCTTCACGGCTCCTCGCAGATCTGCTGCATCACTCTTGGCAAGCCTAAACTTCTTTTCAAAAACTTCAAGGTCCAAGAATTTAGCAAAGATCTCCTTGCGCTTGGTAGACCCCTCTTTCAAGAACGACAAAGCATCAAGCTGCGATGACATGGATGAAATCAAGAAGTCTTCAAGCGAGCCAAACACTTTTCGAACATTCTTGTCTGTCTCGTTTCTCGTCATCCCGTTGAGGCTTGTCGTTTCTCGTGTGACCTTATCATAGCATGAAAAGTTAATGTTAGTTTTTGCCTCGATGGTTTCGTTACCCTGGAGTTTTTTAACATACTTTTCCGAACTTCTGGAGATGGTATACTCTTTATTACCTACAGAAATCTGAACTGTGCCGGAACCTTCCTCTTTGTTTTGGTTAATAATATTGAGGTTCTTCCTCTCGTTCTTAGAAGTGGAATTCCAAACGGTGTATAGAATACTATCAATTACCGAAGATTTCCCAGAGTAATTCTTTCCAAAGATCCCAACAATGCCGTTGAGCTTAGAAAAGTCAATACGGTTATCATCGCCATAGTTGAAGAGGCTACTCCAAGTGGCGTTCCTAAGATTCCAATTAATGTTTCTGGCAACCTCTTCTTTCTCTTCGGCAACCTTGTTGTATCTAAGGTTGAGTTCATACACTTTCCCCATCACCTTGTCCGGCACCTCATAGTCTTTTAAGTATTCAGATATCAGCCTTTCCTGAACTGTGATGTCTCGTAAGTTTTCCTGTTTAATGTTTTGGGCAAGGTCGCCGATATCTCCCCTTTGACCAGCAGCGCGATTCAAAAAAGTAATAGCCTCTGGCTTGAAGCGGTGCTTGGCAATTTCGATAGCCCTCCTCATCTTAATCAACGACAAGCTATTATTAGATACGATACGCAAACGAGCACCAGCAGGAGCCGAAGCTTTCTTTGGAATTTTGCCAGCCTTGGTCAATTCAATAGTTACAAAAGGCTTGGGGTTCAATAGCTCATGGTGTTTGCAAGCAAAATCGTCTTTACTGTTAATCTCCCAAATCAAAAATCCCTTATCGTTGGTCTCCCCGTGGTTCTGCTGAACTGTTGAGCCGGGGTACCTTACCCTTCCTTCTGTATCGACAATCTGGTTTGTCTTATGGATATCGCCTAGAAACGCAAAATCATGATTTTTAAAAATCTCTGGTGTGTGGTCTCCATATTCCATAACCCAGCCAGAGTCTGTCTCGACGCCAGCGATGGAACCATGATACAAGGCAATATTTATCTTCTCGTTGTCAGAAGGGCTAACCCAGTTGTCCTCATCAAAGACAGAAAGCACGTTAAAACAGAAACCGTTCCCCAAGCCAACCTCACCAGAGTTCTTTATCAAGTGCAAGCTGGGGAGATTTAGTGCCTCCACAATTGGTGTTAGGGCGTCTTGTCGGCTACTGTTCCTTAGATTACCATCGTGATTCCCAAGAATGATGTACGTCGGAGCAATCGCCCCTAAATTGCGAAAGAAGTCAGAACACAACTCAACAAATTCTGGTGAAATCTGTGTCTTGGTGTGAGCGATATCGCCGCAGTGGACAATGTAGTCTACCTTCTCTTCTTTTAAGATCTCATATAATCTTTCAAAAACTACACGATATTCTTTTTGATATTTCAAATTACGGATATGGGTGTCCGCTATATGCGCGAATTTCAAGCACACCTCTCTTAATGTTCTGTTAATTATAACACGCTGACACTAGAAGTCAAGAGCCTCCCACTAGATGGACGCCAACCTCTCCAACAAGTGGCTATCCGAATTCATGTAGATCGCCTCGCTTTTTCTTTCTAAAAACTTACCAAACGACATTTCTGCTATATCTTCATACCCAGAAGTATCAATCTTGGACACGTCAACACCATAGGACATAAGGTTCCAGATAATCTTGTCTGCCTTGGCACCGGCATCCTCATCGAGGGCTAAGAAGATTTTAGCATCACTGTTTACAATAGCCCTGAAGAGTTTTCCTCCTTCCCGGATAGTTGATCCAAGAATTGGGATGCCATTGCCAGCCTTGATCGCATCAAAGATGCCCTCTACAATTACTATATCTTCGTCCCAATCGACGAACAATTCATTAAAGACGATATCTTTACTTGCAGGAGGATTCTTATACTTTTTCCAATCGTCTACAATAGTACGAGCTACATAATAATTTACATGCCCTTCTTCGTTGAACGAAGGAATGATTACTCGATTCCTGTAATCTCCCTCTGTGCAATATCCAATCTTCCATTTTACTATTTGTTCTCGCCCAACGCCACGGCGGGCGAGATATCGAAGAAAGGGCTTAGCCGACATTGGCAAACCTTTGTTGGCGAGCGAACGGAACTCGGCAGGCAATCTCAAGATCGCCTCTGGTTCTTTCTCAGCCTTCCCGCCGAAGAGGTCGTCAAACTCGCCAAGGTCGACCTTTCCAACAAGCTCTTGCCATTCGCGAAAATGGGTAAGCGAACCAAAGTACCGGATCACACGACCAACATTCCTTCCCCGCTTATCACAGACCCAGCACTTGTAATAGTTTTTCTCGATGTTTACCGAAAATTTACGCTTGTGATGGCGACAATACGGGCAACTGAACAAAAGCTCGTCACCTCGGTCGTAGGGAGACCCAAGAACATTTCTTAGGATTCTAACTTTTTCACTTCGCATATAGCCCCCGCTCTTGCTACAACAATGGAGTCAGCCATGTCGTATGACGCTGGCTTTGGATTTCCGTAACGAGTGTATTCTATCACGAAACCCGGCTCGTTGTCAAGTAAAAATTTCAACACAACTGGCTTGGCTTTTTCTCCTCTAGGGATTTTAATCCCACAGATCCTTCGAGCACTTGTCGCTGCGATGTATTCTGGCTTAATCTGAAATAGATCGTAAACAAGCCAAGACACAATCCCATTAAAGCGAGACAGGCTTGAAAGAGTCTTTGCAGATGAAAAACCTGAACGGAACGTCTGTAGTGACTGTTCAACATAAACGTGCTGTATTTGTCCATCATATTTTCTGTGTATTTCTGTAACACCTTTTCTCACTGCCTCCGCTTTCTCAAAGAAATCTTTGTATTTCCTAGTATCCCAAGCCCCATATTCAACAACCTCTCCTTGAAGCTTGATAACGGTATAGCCTGTGATACTGGTGGATATGTCCAAGCCAAGAATCATATAATTATTATAACCGCTTATATTTCAAAAGTCAAGTTTTAGTTTAAATGTAAAATCTCTTTCTTCGGTCTTTTTGACAGGGGTCGCCAAGTTTGCTATTCCAATCATGTTCCTGTTCTCATCATATATCGCTATCCGGGTAATATAAGTTTCGTTGTCAAAACTTGCGGTCGGAAATGCAAAAGAGGAGCTTACTACATTTTTAACTTTTAGCTGATTCTCAATATAGTAACTCGATCCAGTCTGCGGGTTTGCTATGGCTCCGCTCTGTTCCCACTCGATATAAGTGGGGTTTCCTGAATAATTTAGCTCCCCCTTGTTGGCATGAGCCAGCATTGTCAGAGTCGGCACTTCTTGGGTTCCCTCAAAAGAAAGAACATAGCTGGAAGATGGCGCGATGGAAGATGGTATGCCATCGTTCGCCCCTGCTCCGAAATAAAGCCAAGATGGGTTTTTCTTGTTCGTTGAATCATCAATGTAGTCACGGGTATCAGGGGCGAGGTTCCAACTCCCTGTTAGGAGCACAAAGCCTTCTTTATAGAGGACAACCCCGCCAATTGACCCAGACCCTTCAGCCTGGGAATAAGCTGTGCCACTTACTTGTGTCAACTCACCATTCTGTGCTTTGTCTTGCAATTCTCCTATCAAGTTCCCAGAGATATAGAACTGTAACTTTACAGAGCCTTTTTTAATCTCTGACCCGTAAAAAATAGAAGGTATAGAAATCAAGTTTATTGCCTGGGTTGCCTTATCCCATTGACTTGAGCCACGATTAGAAGAAAAAGAATAGGAGTGACCCATGGGTTTGTAGTTGTTCAGCGTGACTCTCAATGCCGTTATTCTAGATCGTGTAGCGTCAGTGTCATAGAACTGCCTTACAATACTAGCCGAAAGCGGATAGCTGCCACTGAGGACATCTCCGTAAGAAAAATCAGAACTATACTGTGAAGTGGAGATTGTTTTAAAAGCGGTTGTTGTGCCTTGCTTGGTGACAAAAGGATAAATTATTGCCTTATTCTCGGCATTGTCTGTCCCTATGAGTCTTCCGGTGTCCTCCTCGATCCTGTCGGTATTAAGCTCATAAAGGCTTACGTTGCCGGGAGAAACATTCGGAACCCACTTATAAAAACTCCCGGACTCTTCAGACCGGTTGTTTAAGAACACTTGACCGTCATAGATGACAAATTCTGTTTTTGGATGAGTTTTTAAAACATTAAAAAATTTGTCTGATTCTTTAAACTCGTACAGAGGCATCGACCACCTCCCCTAATAGTCGAGTCGGACACGCAAAGTCAACTCATTCGTGGGAGTCTTTTTAAGAGGCTCTGACAGCTTGGCTACAGCGAGCAACTCGTTGTCAGCCGAATAAAGCCCAACAGAAGTAAGGTAAGACACCGGCATATCGCTGCTCTTGTTTTTCACCACAAGCTTGCTGGAGCTTAAGTAAGTAGGATTAGAAGAATAGTTGAACTCATTATGTGCAGCCCTACAGAAATAAATTGTTGAGTTCAGTTCTGTAGTGTTGTTGAACGAAAGCGTCTGTAGTGCATTACGGAATCCATCACATGCGCCCGAGATCGACGACCCAGAAAGCATTGCGTTGACAGAGGCGCTGTGCGAAGCAAAGTTATAAGAGCCAGAACCGGGGGGTCCAAACTGGTTGAGAGGGTGGGCGGCTGTCCCGACGGGATATCCGCCTTGAAAAAGTGACGATGTTATAACAACAATCCCTGCCTGATAATAAATCAAGCCTGCCTTGTGGGTATCGACATCCCCGCCACCCCGATTAACATACAGGATGCCATATTCGCCAGCGGGAGAGTTAACCCTATAATCTGTATTGGATCCAGAATCAACAATCGTAATAGTGTCTAGCGTCTCTGCGCGGCGGGGTGGCTCTCCTCCGGTCATAAAAGTCATTGAGAACGACCCTTTCTTGATTTCATCTTTGCCAAGAAGCCTAGCAAAACTAACAAAGAAACATGCATCTGCCTTTGTGCCGCCGGAAAAATCCCCATCCTCATCAAATTCTCTGATTGCTCCGGTATCGTCATAGCCGGCAAGAGTCTGTGCCATTTGGTTGTATATGTTTATCTTCTTGGACTGCTGGGCATAGGTGGTCGCCGAGGACTGAGACAAGGCAGAATTAGAGGAATACCCGACCGTAAGGTCGAAAACGTGGTTTGCCGAAGAGCTTAAATATGGATAATCATAAACACTCTGGAACATGCCATGAGCATAGTTCTTAACATTCGCTTCCGCGAGATAAGTTCCAGAAACAATGGTCCCGGTTAACGGGACAGCTTCGTGGAGTAGTGTGCGAGTGGTCGCAACATCGTTATTTAAAAAGTTCTTAAATATTGTAGCCATTTTTTATCCTTTCTGTGGTCGTTCTATGACTTATACTTTGTATAGCGGATTGGAATATCAATCCTATACCCAGTTGTCGCCCCTGTCACACGAATCGTAGTATCGATATAATAATAGTTAACCGTGGTACCAGACGTAATAGTGAACTCAGAACCTAACTCTGTGAACAGAAAGGTACTAGAATTCAAATCAATCGAAGCATTAATTTTAAATCTCAGCGTTGTGCCTCTGGGACCGGCGATTGTTTCAGTTGCAGACGCAGCCGAGCCGGCGCTGTTCGATCTAACAAACTGATTATCTGTCCCAAGAGACAAATAGTAAGTAGCGATGCTGTCATCATCGACAAACGATACTGCTGCACCAGTGCCCGTGCTGGAGACTAGGCTACCAAGTCTGTTGTCCATTTCAACTATGTACTGTGTCTCAACGAGATCAGCGTCCAAGACGTTATCAGCAGAAATAGCCGTCGTATCGAGACCTTGATCGAGGCGGACAGAGGTTCCGCCATCTAGGGTTGAGCCCATTATCCAACCATCCCCAAGGCTTTGCCCAGTAATACTCGCGGCTGTGTCTCCGCCACCAACATATTTTTCAGTATCGCTATCCACAGCCACGCCAAAATAGTTACCGCCATATTTGGCATTCCCTGCATTCAGGGTGTTCAACTCTAAGACAGGGAGATAAAGAAGGTTAGTTCTTGAGATCGAAAGAAGCTTTGTTTTCATAGAGGAGGCGTTGTTCGTGAAAGCTTCAAGAACGGGTGTCTGTAAGATTTCTAAATCATAATAAGCAGATCCACTTGCGTGATTCTTATCGTAATTACTATAGTCTACTTCGTCGTCTGCGAATGCAAATTTTGCGATCTTAAAACTGCCGTCGCCTCGCGCCAAGCGCATTCTTCCGGTATCCGTTAAGACGGCATCCAAAATGATGTCGCCACTGTTATCTAAAAAAGCCATTGTCTGTCCCTACTCCTATAAATAGTCTTCAATCTAATTAGTCTCCTTTTTATATTTAACCACACATCACAGTAATCGAAGTATATCGCCACCCTGTTCCTCCAGGGGATCCTGCGGGGGATCCTGCGGGGGAGATGGTGCTTTTCGCAATTCTTCTTCTTCCGCTGTTACTTCGTGCCTTCTCTTGTAAGTAACGTTTAAATCTATTTTTCTACCCGTTGACTTGGAAATAAAACGTATTTTAAACTTTTTACCCCAAATACTCTCTTCCTCGACACCAAGAGCATAAGATCTAGTGTCCAAAGCAGAGCCTGCGTCCTGAAGACCTGACTTAGCTTTGTTGAACAGCCCCTGTGTTATTCTGGGCACCACCTGCACATACCGACCTAATTCTTTAACAGGGTCGTAAGGTTCAAAAATCTCTTCCAAAGCTATGATGTTTGTGATCATATAAACCGCACCATCATTGTCTACCAACTCTATTTCAAAAACTTTGGTAGGGTTGGACTTTTTGCCATGAACATCCGACGTTCTAAAGGTGTAATAATACTTTTGGTTAGGAAGAACGGTGTCGACCATGGATACGGCTGAGGCTCTCTTCGAGGATTCTGGCTCGATTAACGTTGTCAGGGAAGCGCGCTGATTATTGGCAAAATCAGAATATCTCTCTGGCTTCTCGGAGAGTCTCAGAACCTCAAAAGAGTCGGCGTTGTCATCAGAACGATATGTAATTTTGTCTGTTGGGCTTAAAAACTTATTCCTTCTCAAATCCCAAATGTGCTTTCTATCTGATTTATAAATTGGAATTGGATACAATTCCTGCTCGCCCACGGTAGAATTCAGCATTAACAAAATCTTGTTGTTTTCTCCACGGTAAGGAACAATGCTGACATCGGGGGGCAATGGCGGGGAATCTACCATGACCCCCGTATGTGTGAAAAAGGGCACTTCTACCAATCTAACACAAGGATAGCTCATCGTTTGAACACAAGCTGTGTATTGACTCTCTTCAGTTGGTACCTGTATAGAGGGCACCGTTATTTCATCGATCTCGCCAATAGCGTAGTTATTAATTGCCCGAAGCACCAATCTTGAAAAACTTGCTGATTCAAAACCGTACTTAGAGGCTATCGTTGTCATTATAATTTCAAAATAATTAAAATCTTTCAATGAAGGGAGCGTACCGGAAAAAACATAAATAGCGACAAGATCTGTAGCCACGTTGTTCATGATGGTGGTATCTGTGCCAAGGGTAGTGAACATGTCTGCAACCATAGAAGCATCAGCGGCGGCAGAAAGCACATCGCCACTAAGAGGAGGATATTCTATATCAGGGCACGTTTCGAGAGGTGTTCGCTCTGCACCGCATGACATGTCCCAAGTTCCGTACATATACTCGGACCCGATAACTAACTGATAAGCATATATCTTGTAAGTGTACCGGCTATTATATTTTACCTGCGTATCTACCAGATCAATCACGTCGATGTTATTTGAATTCGGGAACCAGTAATTCTGAATTGGCTGATTGTTTTCTGAACTTCCCTTGTATTTCGCAATTCGATAAATAATAGTTTCTGTGTGGCACTCGCCGCCCTCAATTATTTGCTCAATAGAACGTGTCTTATCTTTGATTATGTTTTGTAACTTGCCAGAGAATACCAACAAGCTCAGAGCCTGAGAGAGGTTGTTTTTCTGTACGCCCGAACTTATATACACAGAGCGTGTGTCGGGACCAACAAACGTTTGGTTTGCATAGACCGAAGGTACAGAGCCCGAGGCGTACCTTTTCCACCAAGTCATGAGGTCAAGGTACTTATACCTACCAACATGAGCCTCCATACTTCCGTGCCTGCTGGGGAAGTAGGAAAGATTCTCCTTAGACACATAATAATTCTCAACACCACCGCCCAACAAGTTTAAGAGAGATGTGTCCATCGACCCACACCCGGCTGCGACGTGCCTTTGTAAGGAAGTAGATAAATCAGCATCCTCTAATATTTGAGCTATCTCCGTCACACTATCTGTTGAAAACTTGACTTCCACAAACATGGGGAAGGATTCCTTCAGGGTGGTATCAGAAACAAGGCTTAAATTCTCAAACGGAACGATAAGGTTTTGAAACCTTATATAGAAACCTCTCATAAGCCGTGCTTTAGCTTCTTTGTATGCTTTCGACAGAAGATTAAAATATATCCACTCCGTCCCAAGTAGTGGATTGATGATATTTGCTTCTCTCCAGCTATCCCTTCTTATTCGTGCCTTTTGCCCCTCAATGCGACCTTGTAGAGTTTTCAAGTGATACATATTTCTTGATATATCGTCTGAAATGAAGGCGTACAGATTTGGCAATAATTCTTCTCTTATTGAGATGATAGATTGTTCATAAATTTCGTTGTTGTAGTTGTATTTAAAATCCACATCCACAAATCCTAAACCCGAAATATCTCCTATCTTCTTCCTCTCGCCCTGGTCAAATGGAGTATCAATTCTAAAAGAATAATCCTTCAGCAGCCCCTTGTCGGGGGTCATCTCGGTGAGCATGTCGTACCAGTCCTGAGTGGTGCCATACACATCGCCATCAGCGCCCCAGAAAGCCTCGTCGCCTACAAAATATATTTTCTGCTGCTTGGAGATAAAAGGGGGATTACGGAGAAGGCGAGTTACCGTTTTCCCATAAGAAATATTTAAATGATTGTCAGCTAAAAATCTTTCGTACTTTTGATCATCACCATATTCTGACTCTGCCCCAACCCACGCGATCCAATGTTTGCCTATACTTCTTCTAAAGGTATCCTTGACCCTATCAGGGATATCAAGTAGCTCGTCATAAGGGGTTCCGACTATTTCGCTTAAAACATACGTGTTCTTCTTTCCTGATTGCATCTTAGTTTTTCCCTCCGGTGCCCGTGCCACTGTCGCCATCCTTTGATTTCGCCTGTGAATCGTCACCGCCAGGTGGCGGTTTACCGCCAGGTGGCGGTGTCCCTTCTCCCTCTGGCGGCTTGCCAGGAATATCATAAACCATATCAACATATTGCTCAAGTAAGAGATTTCTTTTCTGTGGATCTTCTATCTTTGGCTCGCTAGGCGC
>Ga0208012_1000039_pt1 | contig 56133 bp, 73 predicted proteins | sample 15BtaG_FD_184090 | JGI IMG/M metagenome (GOLD analysis project Ga0208012, IMG submission 184090) | Marine viral communities from the Subarctic Pacific Ocean - 15B_ETSP_OMZ_AT15312_CsCl metaG (SPAdes) (version 2) | ecosystem: Environmental > Aquatic > Marine > Oceanic | place: Pacific Ocean... | reverse complement strand
GGGCACCGAGGGAGACTTAATCGTTCATGGTCTAGATTTGCCAAATGGAATTACCTCCGCTCAGTCAAACGGATTCTCAGTAGGTGAAGGGTCCACTTATACAGTAACCCTTTCCGTAGCAGATACCGCTAACGTGGGGTATTATACAGGGGAGCTTAATATTATTTACGATTCGTCTGGCTCACCGGCAGAATTTACCGTAGCTACCCTATCAGGGACAGTAACGGCACAACCATCAGATACATTCATACTATAAGAGAGATAAAATGTCAGGATTATTACCAGTTGCAATAGATGAGGTATTTCACCTATCTTTCAATGTTAAAGACCCAGTGGGAGGAGGGTTGGTTGATGCCGATTCCACCCCTACTTGTGCAATATTTGAGGAGGACACAGACACGGCGATTCGTACACCTACGGTCGTAAAAAGGTCTGCCCTAACGGGAACTTATCGTGTTAGTGACACACTTAGTACGGCAAATGGGTACGAGGAGGGAAAATGGTACAACGTGGAGATTTCCGCTACGGTTAACTCTGTACTGCAAAAGAAACCAATTGGTCAGTTTTATGTGGGGCCAATCGAGGCTAATATTGTCCAAATTGCTGGAACTGCTGCTAACGCAATAGCACTGGGTCTCTCTACTGGTCAAATGACATCCGGTACAGTTGAAGACACTACAACTACCCCCACTACAACTTCGTTTGCTGCTTCAGATATTACTGAGGCCACAGCCGACCACTATAATAATAGGGTTGTAATGTGGGTTACAGGAAACCTTACTGGGTCCGTTGCGGCCATTTCGGCGTATACTCTTACTAGTGGAGAAGGTGTATTTACTGTTTCAGAAATGCAAGACACCCCCGCTGATGGAGATACTTTTATATTACTGTAACAATTAAGGTAGGGAAATAATGGCATTTGCACCATTCACAAGACTAGGGTTGTCGGGAACGATGATGCCTTTTATTGACTTCGGAGGAGAGGCTCCTGCAACAGGAGGTCCGTTCCCACATTATATTCGTAGAAATAACTCACTAGCAGGTTGTATGATAACCTTGGGGGCTTAAAATGAGCTTAATCTCATATACACATGACCAAAATTCAATAATCGTCAGGATAAAAATCCTCAACTCCTCCGTTGCGACGGGGGCTGGGTTGACAGGATTAACAAGTGCGTCCAGTGGCTTGATTGTCAGTACTATAGCCGACAACGAGGCATCTGCGACTGCATATACGGTAGCAGGCAGCAATGTGGAGACAATTGCTACGCTGGGTACTTACGCTGCACCTACTGCTGGTAAGTGTAGGTTTAAGGAGGTTGATGCTACTAATCATCCAGGGGTTTACGAAATACAATTTGAGGATGCCAGATTTGGTGTGTCCTCAGCTAAATACTTATTGGTGTCTGTTCTTGGGGCGACCAACGCTGCCGAGACGGATGCTCTAATTCCCCTTACTCAGGTTGACCCATACGATGCTACCACAGGTGGTATGACAGGTGTATCAACTCACTCTGCCGCTGATGTATGGACCTCAGGTACTCGCACTCTCACCTCTGCCGCTAATATCACAAGTGACGCAAGTGCTATTGATGTCACCTCAGGTATCATTGATAGAGTTACGCTGGTTGACACTACGACTGCTAATACAGATATGAGAGGGACGGACAGTGCATTCCTGGCAGCGAACGCACCTACTAATTTTGGTGACTTGGCTATTACTGCGACAAGCGGACGAGTAGACGTTGGGGAATGGTTGGGTACTGCGGTTACGATAAGTTCTACCTCTGCTAAACCAGAAGTTGATATGTATTCTGTGAGTGATGATGCGACTGCCGCTGACAATATAGAGGCCACATATGATGGCTCAGGCTATGCTGATGATAATGCTCCTGCTACTCAAGCTCAGGTTGGTGCTCTATCTACTGGCTCTGCCGCTATCTCTGTCGAAGCTGAATCTTATACCTTGACTGACGGTGTTCAATCTGCAAACGCTTATACCGATACCGATACCGTAGATGGAGTAGAGCATACTCACACTGGTGCTACGTCAATGGAACTATACTATCAATTTGACGTTGGTGGTAATGGTACTTCTGTAGAAGCAGAAATTACAGGTCGTCTTACTGGTAATAATGATGACTTAGGTGTTTATGCTTATGATTGGGATGGTGCTTCATGGGACCAGATTGGAACTCTTGAGGGGCAAAACGGTTCAACAAATATCACCGAAAGTTATAACCTCCTAGTTAGACATACTGGCACAGGTGCTAACTTAGGAAAAGTAAGGATTCGCTTCTATGCTGCTAGTGGGTTGACAAGTGCTACTCTATATATTGACCAAATATTTACTTCCTATGCTGTTGTTACTCAAAGTGTTGGCTATAGTAATGGTTCAGTATGGATTGACACTGTAGATGGGGCATCTGGCACCACCAGCTTTTTCAATGGCGTGGCCGATAATCCATCCGATAACTTAGCAGATGCTATAACTATTGCAGGAAATGTTGGACTTAGTACTTTTGAATTATCACCTGATTCAAGTATAGTCTTTATAGGGTCTCATTCAGGAGAGCATTGGAAGGGTACTGGTTGGACTTGTACCTTAGGTGGTCAAGACTTATCAAAAACACATATCACCCATGCTAAAGTATATGGAGCTTGTACATCTCCAACTGGTGAAGTACACATCCACGACTCCCACTTAGAAGATGTAGGCTTTGGAGGAGATACTCACCTATCTAATTGTAATATAGAAGGAACTCTTACTCTTTCTGCTATTGGTAATTATATCTTAGAAAATTGTAAGTCTGAAACGGCTGGTGGTACTGCTCCAATAATTGATTTTGGAGCTGCGATAGGAACAACCACAATGACTATTCGAGATTACAATGGAGATTTGACTATTAGTAATCTTGAGTCAGGGGACATTCTTTGTATTGATGGAATATTAGGAACAATCACTCTTAACGGAGCAGATGCTGAAGTATCGGTAAATGGCATCGCGGTATCTGTTGTAAACAACCTTACAGGTAGTCCAACCTTTAATGACTATACTATTAAATCATCTAATTTAGATGCGATAGAAACCGATACTCAAGATATTCAATCATCTATTGGAACAGTTACAGACTTGGGTTCTGGTTCTACTATAGCAGATAACTTTACCGATATTGCTGGGGCTACCTTTGCTACTGGTACTGATTCATTAGAAGCTATCCGCAACCGAGGTGATGCCGCATGGATTACAGCAACCGGGTTCTCTACCTTGGTGGCAAGTGATATTGTTTCTGACGGAGTAGCTCTCGACACAACTTCTGGAGTGTTGGACGTTGTTAATCTTGTAAATACCACGACTACTAACACCGACATGAGAGGAACAGACGGGGCCAATACTGTAGTTCCAATGGCCGCTGCGTTATCTCAGACTGAGCATGACGCAACTCAGTCAAGTATTGCTGGTCTAAATGACATTGCTGCTACAGATATTGTATCCGCAGGGGCAATTACCACGCTCTCAGGGGCGGTTGTTAATGTTGACTTGGTAGACCTAGTTACGACAACCACAACCAATACCGACATGAGAGGTACAGACTCTTCTTTACTTGCGGCATCTGCCCCAACTAACTGGAGTTCTATGGTAATCTCTGCTGGTGGTGCGGCAGATAGTCTTGTACAGGGTTATCTCAATAACACAATTGCTGAAAGCACAGCGAATAACATTGCTACGAACTTTGAGGTGTTCTTTGACAATGCCGACGCTATAACTACACAGACAGTTGATGATGTTGGTGGAGGTTCAAGCCTCACGGTTGCAGATATTGCTGACGGAGTTTGGGATGAGGCTACCGCTGGTCACACTACTGCTGGAACATATGGCAAGGCAGTATCAGACATATTAGTTGACACAGGAACTACCATTCCTGCTCAAATATCTGGGTTGAATAATTTTGACCCTACCTCAGATACGGTTGCTAATGTTACGTTAGTCGCCACCACCACGACTAATACCGACATGAGAGGTACGGACTCAGCCTTACTTGCTGCATCTGCTCCGACTAATTGGAGTTCCCTAGTAATTTCTGGTGCTGGTGCTGTAGACTCTCTGGTACAAGGATTCCTCAACAATACTATAGCCGAAACGACTGCTGATAACATTGCTGCTAACTTTGAGACATTCTACGATAACGCTGATGCTATCACTACACAAACTGTAGACGATGTCGGTGGAGGCGGCGGTGGTGGTGGAGACGCTACCGAGGCTAAACAGGATACTATCATCACGCACCTAACAGACGTGAAAGGAACGGGTTTCGCTAAGGATACCCACTCTCTTACTGATATTACCGAAGACGTAACGGGTATTGCTGGTTCTGCAATGAGAGGTACGGATAGTGCTCTCTTAGCGGCAAGTGCCCCAACCAACTTCGGAGCATTGGGAATATCTGTTGGTGGAGCAATTGACGATGTCACCCTTGTTGCTACTACAACTACCAATACGGACATGAGAGGAACCGACAATGCATTACTTGCGGCGAGTGCCCCAACCAATTTTGGTGACTTGGCTATTACTGCAACTACCGGATTGGTGAGTGTCGGAACAAACAATGATAAGACAGGCTATTCAATTAGTGGTACAATCACCACCCTTGACGGTCTGGATACGGCATTGGATTCTGCTCACGGTGCAGGAAGTTGGATTTCCGCTACTGGGTTCTCTACCCATACGGCAGCAGACGTTTGGACTTCTGGAACAAGAGGGTTGACCACCGCTGCTAATATCACTAGCGATGCCAGTGCAATAGATGTCACCTCAGGTACGGTCGATAACGTAACTCTTGTTGCTACCACAACCACGAATACTGACATGAGAGGAACGGATTCTGCTTTCTTGGCAGCTAACGCTCCAACCAACTTTGCTGACTTAGCCATTACGGCATCAACAGGTAAGGTTACAGTAGGAACGAATGATGACAAGACTGGTTACTCCATTAGTGGAACGACCACTACGTTCGATGACTTCGACACTCTACTCGACGCTGCTCATGGTGCTGGTAGTTGGGCAACAAGTACACTTGCTGGTGGGGACGTTTGGGATGCTCTAAAGAGTGCCCATACTGACGCTGGTTCCTTCGGACTTTCCATGGCAGACATCGAGGACGATACTAACGAACTGCAAGGAGACTGGGCAGATGGTGGTCGTCTTGACTTGATGATTGACACCATCGTTGCGGCTGTAGAAGCACAAGGTGAGCCTGGGCAAGGAAATCCTGCTGTTTCCGCCGATATTGGAACCAAGGTATCCTACCTATATAAATGGGCACGAAACGAAGTACGTCAGACCTCCACTACTCGCTCTCATTATAACGATGCCGGGGATACGGTTGACCAGAAGGCTACAGTAAGCGATGACGGAACAACCTACACTCGTCAGGAGATGGAGACAGGACCATAATGGCTGTTGACACTAGAGACAAAAGAGCTTCTGCAATTGGGGAGTTCTCCTTCATGGAGATATTCCCTAACCCAGATGGTGATATATCTTCGTTGGCAAATAGGCAGCAAGCAGCATGGAATTATCCGATGGCTGTTGAGCTTTCGGTTATTAAGCTTCCTGCTACAGTAAGCGTAAGACGAGTTGGTCCAGCGACAGTAAGCGTTTCAAGAGTTGGGGCTGGGGCAGTTAGTGTCGGAAGAGTTAGTGGGGATACAACAACTGTTTCTGTAAGAAGAGTCGGTCCTTCTTCAGTGGCTATAACTAGAATCGGACCAAGTACGGTTTCGGTAACAAGAAAAGGGTAAAAATGACAACAAGTACATCATCAGAAATTAAGCGTAATTGGGGAACGATAGAAATCTCCAAGCGTCGAACCGACGACTACGAATTCGTTATCTACGAGAGCGACAAGACTACCGCTGTAGTTCTAAACTCTGGCGATGTCGTTAGGTTTAAACTATATAGACAGGATGGAACAATAAGTCTTGATATAGATAGTGCTGCTGCTACAGCAAATGGTTCTCTAGTTACCGTCGATGACCTCGACCCCGCTACTGTCACTGTCAGGTTTGCTCAGGATGACACCTCAGGCCTGATTGTTGGAGACTATGACGGAGAGCTACTTATTGTCGATGACAGCGAGACGAGCCCTCTAGACGCAATCAAGGTTGCTGCCTACGGGATTGTCAAAGTCTTGAAGTCTGGTAGCGGTGACGTAGGAAAAACTTAGAATTCTCCTTGACAGATTAGAGTTGAAGAGGTATAATAACACAGACAGGAGAGGAAACTCGTGTGTGGGCCAGTACAGGCCCCGCCCTGTCAAATGCATCCGTGGTGTCAATGGCAACATGCGAAACTCTTAATTTTGTCGATGCTGGTTCGAATCCAGCCGGATGCACTTTTTGCCTACTTGACTTATAAGGAAAACTATGCTAAGCTTTTTGATTTTGATTACGGTTGTATGTGCTATTCTATCAAGCTGCTTCGCCAGCCAAGGTAAATCTTGTCTACTCGCTCTCAATGTCAATATGATTATCCTAAATTTGGCTCACGCTGCCGTTTCGACGATTTTAGCGTTTGATGGCCGAACAGAGTTCATGATGTACTATCTGGTAAATATCATTGGTGTAGTATTGGGAATTAGAGGAATAGTTAGATGTCTGAAAAACGGGTCATAAGAGTATCAGTAGACGGCGGTGGCGGCACTGGCAGTACAGTCTTTACTTATGGTGTTAAAATAACCGATGAAGAGACGGGGGCGGTTCTTCATACCTCTTATGGGGTAGTTGAGTCTCAGCATGAGTTAACGAATAACATTGCTGAATATAGTGCGATGAAAACAGGGTTAGGGATAGCTTGGATGCACGCTGACAACGTCAGCAAGGTTATCCTACAAGGTGACAGTCAATTGGTCATGCGTCAAGTTGAAGGTCTCTACAAATGTGGTACTGAGCATTTGAAACCCTTACTGGCTACGTGTCGAGGAATTATCGACAAACTGGTTGACAAAAACATCGAGGTTTGCTATAACTGGGTAAAGAGAGTAGAAAACCATGTCGCTGACAGTCTTGGTCATGCGGCACGAGAAGAATACGAAAAGGATAGATAGTGTCAATACGCTTATATTCACATGGAGGGTGTGGAACAGAATATTTTCAGCACGCCTTAGAAGATAGGCATATAGCACAGACTATAGGAAAGCAGAGGGACAGACATAAAAGAAACCCTTCTGGTTTAGGGTCAAAAAGGGTTATTTATCTTTATGGAGACCCTAGGAATACAATACTTTCTTTTTACCGTAGGCAATTTGGTGATGGGCCTATACATTGTAACAACCTAGGAATAAAATACGACCAGTTCTTTCCTAAGACCATACAGTGTTATATATGCCAGGATTATGACGCTTTTGGGTTAGAAGAACACTTTGATAACTGGACGGCCCTGAGAGATAGACCCAATACATTATTGGTCCAATATGAATTATTGGAAAATGATGATTATCTAAAAAGGATTGAAGAGTTTATTGGTTGTGGAATGAGGAAAGTTGCTTTTAAGAAAAGAAATAGTGACTGGAAAGACTTTCCTCAGCTTACTACAATACATTCTAGCTTGCTAGAAAAAATAGAAAAAATTAACGGGGGTCTATCTCCTCAGTTTCCTAAACTGTAGAAAGAGTAATTGGATACATGTTGGTTCGAGTCCAACGACCCTCACTTATTACGCTCCGGTAGTGAAATGAACATCACACTTCTCTTCTAAAGAAGTATTCTAGGTTTGATTCCTAGTCGGAGTACTTATTTTTTTGCACTTGAAAGAAAAAAATGCTAAGACTACTCCGTAAACTATTTCATCTTTGTCCAGACTGTGGTAGTCGAGTGTATAACTGCTCGGCTAACACCAACCCGCGAGGGAAGTTTTACTGGTGTAGAAAGTGTGAATCAAGAGCGTACTAGGCCGCAGAAGCCTAATGACAACCCAGAAAGGTGGGTGACTGCTAGGATAGACTAGCTTTGGTTTGTACTGTGGACAGTCGTTGGGTTTTCGAAGCCTAAATGGAGAGTTCGACTCTCTCACGAACCACTAATATTTTTTAACTTGAGAAGAAAGACGCTATGAGTACGCTTGGAAAAGCAATTGAAATTGCATATGAGGCCCATGAGGGTCAAACCCGCTGGGGTGGCGAGCCCTATATCACACATCCCGAAGCTGTTGCGGCGGCTGTTATAACAGAGGATGAAAAGATTGTAGCTTGGCTACATGATGTAGTTGAAGACACCAATGTTACACTTGAAGACCTTATGGGAGAGGGTTTTTCTGGTGATGTCATTGATGGTGTTGACGCCATGACAAAAAAATCTGGTGTGAACTACAGCGATTATCTCAATAATCTAGGCGATAATGAAATCGCCACGACTGTCAAAATTGCTGACATCAACCACAACCTTCTAACTTGCACTCGCAAGTATGCCCGCGACAAATACCAAGTCGCCCTTCTCTATCTCAATCTTTGTCAGGGAATCCATTTCCTTTTAGAAAAATAAGGTTGACAGACTACCGTCTCGTTGCTATAATAGGGGAAATACCCCACTTTTGCTATTGAAAGGCACATCTATGACAGTTGTATTAATGGACATCGACGTTACCAAGCGTAAGAACAACGATTTTTACGGAGCTAACGAAGATAAAATGTTTACTCTTGCAGAGTATCTTGAGATTGCGGAGAAGTGCATTGCTAAATTTGCCTCTCCCTCTATCGTATCCTCCATGTTGAATAACGAAGATGCTATATCTTTTGTTGCTGAACACCTCATGGATGGGACTATCCGCTGGAAAGAAAGCGGTGGAAGAACCCTCAAGAGTTATCTCAACCAGTGTTCTATCTGGGCAATCACCCGATGGATTGGCAAGCAGACCTCAGCACTAGCTAAGGCACCCATGTCAATCAACCAGCAAAAAGACGAGGAGGAGAACCAGTTCTACAGTATGATTGCTGACAGGGACATCTCAGATTCCTCAGAAAGCTACTGGTCAGACATCTCGGACCAAGTTACGGAGATTATCACTAATCCTGTGTTGACAGAGACACAGAGTGAGTGTATGAGACTCCGATACCAACAAGGCTACACCAATGCAGAAATTGGTGAACAAATGGGTTTCAGTAAGCAAGGTGCTAATAATCATCTCCAAAACGCTATGAGGAAACTACAGGATGTCTATAGTCAGTAACTTCGTGTCCGACCTATACGACGGACGTAAAGCCGAAGAGTTTATTGGTCATCTTCTTAACGAGGCTGGTCTTCATACTGTTCCGGTGGACTCTAAAGGACCAAATCGACAATTTTGGGACTTAGAGACTACTGGACAGCTTGACTTCAAGACAGAGGTGAAGTATGATAAGATGGAGGAGAGAACGGGCAACATTGCCATTGAAATCTGGAATCCGAAGTCGTGTAAGCCAAGTGGTCTCACGATAACCAAATCGGACTTCTGGTGTCATGTGTTAAGCGATGCCGCCTGGATTGTTCCTACACAACAGTTGAGGGAATACCTTGACAATAATGTAGCATTTAAATTTATTGGACAGGGAGGAGATAGTAATGCTTCTTTCTCTCTATATAAATCACATATCATCCTTCCTGCAATCTTTACTCGTATTGACCATCTGGAAGCAAGCGAACTGAAAGAGAAAATTAACGAATTATGGCAGAGCATAAAGTAAACGTCATCTTGTCGGCTATAGCAAGCGAAAGAGGAACGGAGAAGTTATTTATTCTTCTTTGTGAAGACCCTGATACAAAAATTCTTACTCTTCCAGCAGAGCCTCTTTCAGAAGAAGCAAGACCCGGCGAGGCAATTGTTGGTCTAGCTGGTCGTTATATCGGTGCGAAAACAGATTGGTACTCAATATACCCCTCTACCTTTCTCAAAGATAATGGCGAAATCTATCTCTTGTATTGTACCAGGATGACAACCAATATCCGCACCCAAAATAATGCGGGGTGGTTTGCTCTGGAGTCTCTACATGATTATAAGGGGCGTATTGACCCCTCTCAATTACAACTTGTTCGATTAGGAATTAACCATAGTGGGATTACTAGGTGATAGCGGTCTTTTTGACGAACCGCAGAATGACGTACTTGATGCATTGTCTGCTAAGCCAGAACAAACAAGAGTGGCTTTGACAGAGGGGCAGGATATGGGGTTTGGGATGAACTTTTACTTAAGTCAGGAAGGGGAGCTAATGATTACGTTCCAAGAGCCTCCTGCCCATGAGGTTCACAAATACCCTGAGATTATGGGGAACTTCTTATATAAGCTGACAAACGGAATGCTTAATGAGTCATGCTCTCAGGCTTTTACTGACCTGTTGGGAGATTGTGAGTTTACTTCTAAGGTGGTTGGTCAATGGGCAGCTAATATTCGTAAAGCCGCAGAGATGGTTGTTCCTTCTGGTCCCATCGTTTCCCCAGGAAAGGCGTTTGGAGAATAAGATAATATGTGGCAATATTTAAAGATAGTAGACGACACTGTTTATCAAGGTGTCCGTAAGGTGAACAGAACAGGAATTGATACAATTGTTATTCCTAATCAACACTTTAGTCATAACATGGAAGATGGATTTCCTCTTCTTACCACCAAGAAGATGCCCCTTAAGACTATAGCAGTAGAGCTTGAGGGTTTTATCGGCGGTATCACGAGCAAGAAGTGGTTTCAGGACCGTGGTTGTAAGATATGGTCAGAATGGAGTAGTCCCTTAGGGTGTCCAAGTTGGTTTAACGACCAGGAAAGAAAAGAGCATCAGTTAAAGGATGTAGACCTGGGTCCAATTTACGGTTTCCAGTGGCGTTCTTTTAATAAGAGGTATCGTCCTGAACCTGTAATTATTGAGCCTAACCTTAAACCCTCAGTTTGTGGGGTTGCGTCATATGGACTACCTAAGAAATCAGAGTTAGCAAAAAAGCTTAAAGCTACATGGTACGCAATGATTCGTAGATGTTATGAACCAAAAGATAAGGACTATAGCCGCTATGGAGGAAGAGGAATCTACGTTGTTAATAGATGGTTAGTTTTCGACCAATTTTTAGAAGACGTAGATAAACTACCTGGATGGGATGATAAATTAAAAGATTGGTCTGGATACACTCTCGATAAAGATTATTATAAAGACGGATGTTATGGACCTAACTCATGCATATGGTTAAGTCATGCTAATCAAGGAATATTAAAACAGTCTATTCAGAATTTTTATGCTATTGACCCTTGTGGTAATGTTGAAATTGGACATAATATCAAGGAGTTTGCTGACGAACATGGGTTAGACCCATTTGGTATCTCTCATTGTATATCTGGAAAACAAAGTTCTCATAAAAAATGGCAATTTTGGAGAGATGAAGAACCAAAAGAAAATAGTAGACCTTACGACCAGCTATCAACCATAGTTAAAACGCTACACGAGAATCCTAATGATAGGCGTATGGTCTGCTCGGCTTGGAATCCAAATCAAATATGCCAGATGGCCCTTCCTCCGTGTCACTTTGAATGGACCCTAACTCACATTGATGGAACGCTGAACCTACATTGGACACAACGTAGTTGTGACCTTATGCTCGGAGTCCCCTTCAATATTGCAAGTTATGCTTTATTGTTGCTGTTGCTATCAAAGGAAGCTGGCATGAAACCAGGAAACCTCAGTGGGACGCTGTGTGACTGTCACATCTATGAAAACCAACTAGTAGCTGCCATGGAACAGTTGAAGAGAAAACCAGTAGATTTACCTCAGTTGGAAATAACTAATTTTACAAATATTTTTGACTGGACACATAAGGATATATTGCTAAAAGACTATGTTAGCCACAACAAGATTGACTTCGGTGATGTTGCAGTATAAAGTTTAGTTTTTTAACTTGACAATTATGCTATTAAGAGTGCAGAATACTATGAAGGTTTAATTCAATAATGCAATGGAGATATGAATATGTCAGATAGAAGGTTTAGGTGGGAAATTTGGTTAGACCCTCTCAACAGCAATTTAGACGCTGTAGAGTGGCCGGGTGTTGAAACACCTCTAGATGAACATGGGGAAGTTCCGCAGGAACTTTTAGACCTTACAGAGACCGATACGTCTATTGTCCAGCCCTCTTGGGACGAAGATTCTGGTGTACATGCTATCATCCCCATCAAGGTGGTTCAGACTAATCAGGGTTTTCTCACTCTCACAGATAACACTTTAGCCGCAAATCAGTTCAATTTCTACACCCTTCATGTTAATTTTGACATAGGACACGCCGAAGCACTAGCTATTGAAGCATGTCCTGGTGTGGAGACATTAGACGTTGTCACACGCTATCGTGTAAGGATTGGGTTCCCAAAGACCACATTTCCTCGCTTTGAGGATGATATGTGGGACTTGTCGGCCATAAAACTAGGCGTAGAACACGCTCTTACAGCCTTGGATAAAAAAGAAGTAGTCGAAGACTCTCATTTAAAAGCAATGCTCTCAGGGCCTCTTATGGAGAAAGTAGAGGCTCTTAAGAAAGAAATTGAAGGAAGTCGGCATTGGGCTATCCTAATCCTTCCTAATGGAGAGATTGAATCTATTGCCTCCGAGACCAAAAACGAGGCGTTTGAGGAAAGAATGAAATTATTTCAGGATTGTGAAGCTGGGACAGGGGGTCACTTAATGACTTCGGGGGTATAATGTAGTAGCTACCCAACCTACTATTTCTACAGGAGTTATCTGATAATGGCAAAAGCAAGAAGAAACGTATCTCAAAGAAGCGAACTTTTATATGACCTTCAAGAATACGGGATAAATCCTGACACCCGAGAGATATGGCTGCATGGATGTACAGCAAGTGAGGAAGAAGAGGGGGTTGACTTCCGAATGGCGGTAATGTTCGAGAAGAACTTGAGCGTTATTTCTGAGGCTGATGATGGCCCTATTCTGATTCACATGCACTCAATCGGTGGCAATTGGACAGACGGGGCGGCTATTTATGACGCTATCAAAGCCTGCCCCTGTCATGTGACTATTCTGGCATATGCTAATGCTCGGTCCATGTCTAGCGTAATCCTCCAAGCTGCGGATACTCGTGTGTTGACTCCACACTGTCATTTTCTGATGCACGAGGGGTACTACGCCTTTGATGGAAATATGAGTTCTGCTAGGGCAGAAATGGAGCAAGCTGTTAGAGACACTGACGCAATGATTCAGATTTATGCTGAACGTGCTGTTCATAGTGATTATTACATGCAAAAAGGATATGATGAGAAAAAGATTGTTAAAGACCTATATGAAATGATTAATAAAAAAGAGGAACTTTACCTAACCACAAGGCAGGCAATACGTTACGGCTTATGTGATGCTGTGTTGGGTGACGAAGGATACGAAAACACAAAGACCCTTAGAGGATAAAAATGAAAAACGAAGTTAGTAATGAACAATACGAGGAAGCAAATGAAAACTCTGATAATAGTAATATAATCAGGTCGGTTACCAATAAATTCTCTAGTCTTTTAGATATAGATGAACGTCGAGAGTGTGGACTAGAAGGCCTTTGGAGAGCCCTTCAAAACCACGATTACACAAAAAAACAGAAATTTACTACTTCCCTATACAAGTTTGTTCGATGGATGTGCCTAAGAAAAGTTACCAAAAAGCACAGAGACAAAATTAAGGCCGAAAAGATTGGTGTTTCTACTAGCCAGGAGTTCTACTACGACAGTAATCTTGAAAACAATGTGGTCCTTTCGGACTTAATGTCACAACTTAATGACGAAGACCGGGTTTATATTGAACAAAAGCACCTGCAAGGTCATACATTGGAAGAAATTGGCGTTCTTCACGGCTTTACACGGCAGGCTGCAAGCCTAAAAGTTAAGGATGCAATGTCTAGGTTAAGAACTTTGGCGTATAATAGTGTAGAGTAAGGAAATAGGAAGAGTAATTTCAGGAACTAAAGGACATAATATTAACATTGATATAAAGGTAATTAATCAATGTCCACAACAACCGCAGGTGCCTCTCATGGCACAACCCGAAACAACGGTGCCACCGTTCTAAAAGGTGGAGACATCGACACTAGTGCGACAGTAACAAACGCACCCTACGAAGGAATCGTATCTTTCCGTTCTGGAAAGCATGGTGGAGAACCAAATGAGAGTTCTTCCCACAACCAAAAAGCAGTTAGTGCTGGTACTTGGGCTACAATGGTAGCCGGAAGCTACGTCACTCGCAAGATTGCAGAAACCCTTGCTGGTGTAGCTAACACTGTTCTCTTGTTTGGTAACTCCGACTACGGTCGTAGGTCTATCCATTACAAGACGAATCGTCGTTCTTACCAAATTACTGACTGGTCTTACATCACTGGTGCCCGAGAAGGTGTGACCACGAGTAATGACGCTTTTGGTGATGACCATGCTGCAACCCCAACTCGTGCCGTCCCAGGTGAATTGGTTTACTTTGACCATGCTCCTGCTGCGTCTGGTTCTCTCGCCGTACCATTGTACGATGATTACGAAGAGAAGACTGGTTAATAGGCAGTTTCTAAAAAGGGGCTTGTCCTGTACGGGGCAAGTCCCATTTTTTATTACAATCAAGGGGTTATATACTACTAACTGGGGGCAGTATGAGTATATTCCGAAAACCTATAAAGGCTGGGTTAAATCTAAGGATTCGCCTAGTCAAGTTTTGGGAGAACGAGAAAGTGAACAACGAATTCATCAAGTACATTGCCACTGTGCTGGTTACAATCGTAATCAGTATGACGGGTTTCTGGATGATGATGGGGCGAAATTACGTCACCAGAGCAGAGACAAAAGTTATAGCCGCAGAGAAGATGGTTATTGTAGAAGAAAGGCTAGAGATGTATCTCGGAAGAGAAGACAAGCTAGAGGCTTTAATCAACATGAATACTAAGGCCATTAATGAGTTTAGGGTTCAGACAGCCATTCTTAATCAGACGCTACAACACATGCAAAACCAAATGGAAGAAAAAGACCGTAATGTAAAGGAATAATAGATAATGGAAAAAATACTAATTCCATATTCTCAAGCTAAGACCTTAATTGAGGAAGGAGACGTTCTCCTTTTTAGTGGAACTAGTCTTGTTTCTCGTTTAATCAAAAGGGCAAGTGAAGGAGATTATTCTCATGTTGGGATAGCCTCCTGGCACAATGGTTCTAGGAAGGCTGACGCCTTACTGGAGTGTGTTGAGTTTAGCGAACAGCATGGTGGTCGTTCTTTAAACATGGATGTCTATGTAAAAAACGATAAACGAAGGATTGACGTGTTTCGTCCAATTCCAAGTTTCTCCAATATTGAGTTTGACCACAAAACACTAACAACTACACATGTAAAAAACAAGTTCGACGCCAAGTCAGTAACTCGCTCTATGAGAGAACTTACTGGTCTTCCTTATGGATGGAAAAGAATTTTGTGGATTGCTAAACACAAACTTCCTATTTTAAGGTTGTTTTATAGTGTAGATTCTATTGTAAAAGACGGAAATGGTAAAAAGGATATTATCTATCCTGTATGCAGTACATCAATTGCTCACGCCTTTTCCAAAAGCGGTGCGGACTTGGTATATCATCGGTCAGACGAATGGACTGAACCATCTGATATTGCCCGGTCTACTAGGCTAAATTACCTGTTCACTTTGGATAAGGACGAGTAATTCGGTTGACAAACGCCGAAAACAGAGGTATAATTAGATAGTCGAAACGGGAATGCCTCGTCTCGGCTATCACGCCTGCGGGACATTGGCATGTCAGAGACTCTTGTAAAGTTTCTTATAGGGTTCGACTCCCTACGTGGGCTCTTTGGGTAGAAAGTACCATGAGACCGATTGTTGATTCGATAATCAAAACTTCGGTAAGGCGGTAGCGGTACTAGCATTTCGCAACCCAAGCATTGCACTTGTGCAAAAACAATAATCTGCCGTCTTACGTCCCCATCGTAATAATGGTAATATACTAGTCCATACAACAATGGCTTGGGATATGGGTTCGACTCCCATTGGAGACACTTATGTTTAAAATCAGAACAACTCAAAAATTTAAATACGTCGTAGTCATCACCGAATTAATCGAGGGTGATTTGATAACTCGTGAGGAAACTCGTGAGGCTCAACAGGGACGTATGATGATAGTAGAGGATGTTCCAGCAGAGACAGAAGATGATTACGTGGTTCACTTGACGGCAAGTGAAAGAACACTGTTCCCAAAGAACTTGACAGAAATCAATAATTGGGAACCCGATAACACAATGAAAGTAGGGACTTGTTGCAATCATGGCGGGTAGACTAAGAGTAACGGCTAATGCCCATGTCAGTATCGAGAAAGCTGACGGAGATAAATACAGACACACACTTACCTTTGGTAGGATGCTTTCTGTTGAAAAAATCGAATATAGTGATGACCCTGAATACTTCACTCTCTTTTTGGCTAGTGGAGACATCATTCGAGGAGTCAAGTGTAAGTTCTTTGAGATTCATGATGAAGGTGGTATAGAAATCACTTACGAAGATGAAACAATTGATGAAGTAATTCTTGATGAAGAAGAACCTCCTTTGACTGAAATTGAAGACGACGAGAAGCCATGGGAGTACGTGTCTGATACCCCCTTAGAAGACGAAGACTGGGAAGACGAAGACCCAGACGACGACGAAGACTAGTCTCCAATAGGAGGATGATATGAATACGGAAGATACAAATCATCTTCAATTGGTCCTTCGTCATATAGACAATGTCCAGCAATCATGCCTTATTTTAGGCTATAAAATGATTGAGGCAGGAGACCAAAAAGATGGCTTACAGTTAATAGCAAACTCTCAAATTCACGACAACTCTAAACTCAGACCTGGGATTGAATGGCAGTACTTACGGGATGGATTCAACGAAAAACATTCTGAACTTTTCAAAGCTGCCCATCTTCAACATGTTTCTACAAATCCCCATCACCCCGAATACTGGCCTAATGGCATTAAAGACATGCCCCCGGTCTACATTGCGGAGATGGTATGTGATTGGAAAGCTAGGTCAAGTGAATTTGGAACTGATTTAAGAGGATATGTAAAGGACACGGCGACGAAACGTTTCGGCTTTACAGTGCAAAGTGCCCAGTATAAGCTGATTAAGAAATATTTGGACCTTCTATTAGGAACACCGTTTAAATGATTACCGCAGCACAAACAGAAAACAAGAGACAAATCAAGTTGTCCATGTTAGAGACTGTTAGAGATAACATCGACATGGCAAGCTTCTATGCCAAGAAGAAGTGTAAGGATTGTATTGGTCGAGGCGTGGTTACTCGCAGTCTCCCTCACGCAATTCATACTTCTCAAGGCTCTGCTAAAGGATGGAAAGAACAACGTGACGTTTGTCATTGTGTTATCAAAACCATCGACAAAGAAGCTACCTCTGCTGTGAAGGAGTAGTTATGAGCATCTACCGCTTATGGAGCCGGTACACCTCTAAACTAAAGGGGAAGACTCTGAGCTATATCAGCAAGGTTTCTGGAAATAATACTCCTGTTAGTGTCCCCTCATGGGACCAGACCTTTTTAGAGATGGCTTTTCTTATATCTAAGCGTAGCAAAGACGCACAGACTCAGCATGGTTGTGTCATTACTGACCAGGAGAATAGAGTTATTGGTATGGGGTATAATAGCTTTCCAAAAGGTATGCCTGACCATCTATTGCCGAACACGAGGCCTCACAAGTATAAGTGGATGGTTCACTCTGAGCGTAACGCCTTAGCTAATTGCGTTGTTCGCCCCGAAAATGGTATTGCTTATGTCACAGGACAACCTTGCCAGGACTGTGCCATGGCGATGTATCAGGAAGGTATTCGTAAGTTTGTATTGGCGAAACGACATGGCTCAGCACTTCTAAACGAGGATGATGCCGCTTGTTTTGATATACTTACGACTGTAGGAAAAATTGATGTAAAATGGGTTGACTTTCAAGAGTCTCAGCAACTATAATAGAATGTGGGTTGATAATGTTAGATAAGAAAAACAAAGAGAAAACAGATTTCGAAATTAGTATTGTGGTTCGTGACCCATTGGGGCGACCACTTACACGCAAATCTTTCGGTAGTAATAGCGGCGACAGTCTATCAGACTGGTATACAAGAAATACATCAAATGAATTTGATAATCCAATGGCCGCTCGTAAGCATAAAAAGAAGAAAAAGAACAACCCTAAAAAGTCTCAAAAAAATCAATCAAAATCGAAGGGTTAATTCTTAATGTCCTCTAGTAAACTATTTACTCAAGAGGAAGCTATGTCGGCTTCCGTTGAGTACTTTGGTGGTGATGAACTTGCCGCTAATGTCTTCCTCTCCAAGTATGCTCTCCGAAACCCAAATAAAGACCTCACCGAAAAGACTCCCGATGACATGCACAGACGCATTGCTCGGGAGTTAGCTCGTGTTGAGCGTAAGAAATACAAGGACACAGAAGTTGCTCCTCTTACTACTGATGAAATCTATGAAGTTATAGCTGGATTCAAAAGGATTGTTCCGCAAGGAAGTCCTATGTATGGGATTGGAAACAAAGACCAGTACGTAACTATCTCTAATTGTTATGTACTTGATTCTCCCACTGATTCATATGGAGGCATCCATTGGACAGATGAACAAGTTTCTCAGATTAGTAAGCGTCGAGGCGGGGTTGGTCTCGACCTTTCTCATTTAAGGCCTGTGGGTTCTACCACACGTAATTCTTCACGTACTAGTAGTGGCATTGCATCATGGATGGAACGCTACTCTCACAGTACACGCGAGGTTGGTCAAGACGGTCGTCGTGGGGCTCAGATGCAGACATTGTCTGTTCATCATCCTGAGGTGCTGACGTTCGCCACAATTAAAAATGACCTGACAAAGGTTACTGGTGCCAATATCTCCGTCCGTCTTTCTGACGAATTCCTAGAGGCCGTTAAAAGGGGTACTACCTATCAACAACGATGGCCCGTAGACTCCCCTAAGCCAACTATCTCTCAAGAGGTAGATGCCCGCTCAGTATGGCAAGAGATTATTAAGAATGCTCATAATATGGCCGAACCGGGCCTATTGTTTTGGGATAACATTATTCGCAACTCTCCTGCTGATTGTTATGTGGAAGAGGGTTTCAGGACTATCTCTACGAACCCTTGCAGCGAACTACCTCTTTCTGCACTGGACTCTTGTCGGCTATTACTCCTTAACCTCTACAGTTATGTTATTGACCCGTTCACTAAGAAAGCAAGATTTGATTACGAAGCATTTTATGAAGATGCCAAACTAGCACAACGATTGATGGATGACATCATTGACCTGGAGCTAGAAAGTATTGAGCGTATCATTAACAAGATTAATTCAGACCCAGAGAATCCCGAGATTAAGCAACGTGAGCTTGACATGTGGAGAAAGGTTCATGACAACTGCCGTATTGGTCGTCGAACAGGAACAGGTATTACTGCTCTTGGTGACACACTAGCTGCACTAGGAATTCCCTATTCTTCTAATAAAGGAATTAGGGTAGCAGAGCAACTCTACAAAGTAGTTAAGTTTGCATGTTATGAGTCTTCTATTGATATGGCTGAAACACTTGGTGCCTTTGAATGTTGGGATGCCAAAAAAGAGAAGGGGTGTGAATTCTTTTCTAGGTTTAAGGAAGAAATCATTGACTTTGGGGGTCTCAAGGTTGACGGTAAGAAACTAGTTGCTAGAATGAATAGAGTCGGTAGGCGAAACATCGCTTTGCTAACAACGGCCCCTGCGGGTTCTGTAAGTATTCTTACACAAACAACCAGTGGTATCGAACCTCTGTTTATGACGTACTTTATTCGCAAGAAGAAAATCAATCCAAGTGATAAAGATGCACGAGTTGACGAGACGGATGCTAATGGAGATAGTTGGCAACACTTCAAAGTGTACCATCCAAAGGTGCAGGATTGGATGGATGCGACCGGCGAAACTGATGTTGAGCTATCACCGTGGTATGGTTCGTGTGCTGAAGAACTGGACTGGAACAAACGAGTTAAACTACAGGCTTCATGTGGAAAACATGTTGACCACGCTATTAGCAGTACCCTCAATCTGCCTAACAGTGTTACTGCCGAAGAGGTTGGTGTTATTTATCAAACAGCTTGGAAGGCTGGTTGTAAAGGAATTACTGTCTATCGTAGCGGTTGTAGAGATGGCGTATTGGTTGATGCAAAAACAGTTAAGAAGAAGAAGAAAGAAGAAGTAGATAATAGAGAGCGTAAGCTCAAATGTGATGTTCATCATATTACGGTCAAAGGGCAAGAATACTTCGTTTTGGTAGGAAAGAAAGAAGGTGAACCATATGAAGTCTTTGCTGGCAAGAACGGCTTTATGCCTAAGCATATTAAAACCGGGACAATCATCAGACAGCGTAAAGGATTCTATAAAGTCCTTTTCGACGATAGCGATGTTGAGCTTAGTCCCGTCACAGCGGCTTGCGACGAACATGAAGAAACTATCACAAGATTAACCTCTGCTTTGCTGCGGTCGGGGGCTCCAATGCACCTGATTGTACAACAGCTTGAGAAAGTTGGAGGTGATATGTACAGCTTTGCCCGGTCGGTTTCTAGGGCACTTAAAAAATACATTCCAGATGGAACAGAGGAAAAAGGCGAAGCCTGCCCCGAATGTGGGGTTGAGCCGATGGTCCGTCAGGAAGGTTGTGTGACTTGCAAGGGGTGTGGATGGTCTAAATGCATGTAACTCTAAAGAGGAACCAATATCTAAATGAGACGCCGAAAACAACAGAAGAAGCAACGTAGAAATAACAACTCTAAACCTAACCATAATGAAGATAAGACGAATAATCGTCCTAAAAAGAAACAGAAAGTTCTTGACCCGTTCTGGAAACCATATAGACTTAAACCAAGAAGTGATAATCAAGAAGACCTAATCAGGTCTATCAAGTCTAATACATTTACCTGTGTTCATGGACCCGCTGGTTGCGGAAAGACCCACATTGCGGTCGGTGTTGCTTTACAGCTTTACAAATCAGAGTTCCATTGCTATGATAAGATAGTCTTAGCTCGTCCCGCAGTCGAAGGTGGCGGGGAGCGACTAGGCTTTATGCCTGGGGACGCAAAGACCAAGGTTGGTAACTACATCGAACCTCTTAATGATGAATTGAGCTATTACATCTCCAAGTCGGGATTGGCTCAGTTAAAATCTGAAGAGAAGATAAAGATTCAACCCCTGGCCTTTATTCGTGGTAAAACATTCAATAATGCCATCATCATTGTAGATGAAGCACAGAATGCAACCTACGAACAACTTAAGATGGTGTGGACTCGTCTAGGTATTGACTCTAAGTTAATCTTCTTGGGTGATGTTGCACAAAGCGACCTAAAAAAGTTTGAACGGGGTGGATATGCCAAACTCCTTAAAAGGATGAAGGGTGTTCACAACTTCGAAATAGCTGAACTTGATATTGTAGACATCCAACGAAACGCTATCGTTCGAGACATGCTTGAGCGAGACGCAGAACTTGACGAGGAAGAAGAAAATGCTGCCTCCACTAGGAACGAAGACGCTAGTACTGAATGACAATTACATGCCCTTGGCGGCTGTACCCTGGAAGAAATCGCTTAAAAGGTTGATGGCAGACTCTATTTGTGACCGCTGCAATGGACGGGGTAAGACCCGACATGGCAAATGTCCAGATTGTGGAGGCTTGCGAAGACTTCCTAGGGCTGTTTTGGTCTCTAGTTATGAGCAATACCCAATTAAGACGGGGAAGGTAGGCGTTGTTTATTACCCTCCTGCTGTAATTGCAAGTCAACATCATGTAAATAGGGCCTACAATAAGGCTCCCTATTCTCGTGATAATGTTTTCAAGCGTGATAATTACACTTGTCAGTATTGCGGAACCCAGAAGAAAGACTTGAAGGAAGGCAATCCTCTGGAAATTGAGCATGTTGTTCCACGTTCGAGGTGGAATGGTAATGGTACGGCAACCTGCTGGGCTAATATTGTCACCTCCTGCTTGAAGTGTAATAGGTCTAAGGCTGACTTCTTTCTTGCAAGAGACGAGGATGAAGCCTCTCAATCTGAACTTCATGTTCATATGCCGTTGTTCAAAGTGATAAACGGCCAAAAGGTTGAATATAAAAGACCAAAACAACCTTCGACGTTAGAAATCGGGCTAGGGTTTTCTCCATACGACCCTAAGCTACCAGAGCAATGGAAACCATATGTGTTGTCCATGTTGAGTGAAAAAGAGAGAAAATACCTGCAAGGTTCCCCCGTAAAGGCCTGATTCCTAGGCCTTCGGGGGTTTTTACTTGACTTTTAGACCACTTTTGAGGTATCATATACTACAGAAGGGTAACTTTATATCTCCTAGGTAATTCTAAACATATGCCATTTTACGACTACGAATGCGAAAACGAAGAATGTAAACATTGCTTTGAAGCAAAGCATGGTTTCCATGATAAACTCACAACCTGCCCCGAATGCGAGCAGGAATCTCTCACGCGACCCTTTAATGTTCCAGTGGTCAGCGTCCCCAAAACACTTGGTTCTTTAGCCGATAAGAATAGTGCAAATATGTCTACAGATGAAAAGACAGCATTTACTGAGCTACAGAAGAAGCGTAAGGATACCCTCAGCAAAAAGCTAGGAAAAGGACATAAGAAACTGGACAGCACCCCAGGAGACAAGCCTTGGTACACTCAATACCAGACAAAGACGGACAAGCAAATCTCAACAATGACTCCAGAACAGAAAAAGAAATACGTCTCAAAAGGGAGTTAGCTAAAAAACAATGGGATGAAGGCGTTGAGCGTGTTATTAGTGGCAAAAGACGACCCATTAACAAGGAGTCTGCCGCTTATAAAGCCGAACGCGACCCCAATTGGGATAAGCCTACCCGTCCAATAGACCCCACAGAACCCCTCTTTGTTACTGCTAACGATGGAGAAGAACATACTCTTTGGGAGGTTGAGCAGTATGACAATGATGGTTGTACCTGGATACTTAGGGGAGGTGAAGTACAAGACGTTTTAGATGGAATGGATATGGATACAGAATTCAGGATTCAAGAAGGCGAAGATGTTCACGGTCCAGTGTCCTTTTTGCACTTCAAAGACCCACAGCAAATAAATAAGATTAAGGAAGCGTTGAAAAATGGAACAGCAAGAAGTAGAGAATAACCAAGTGCCTCATGTTGGGGTTTTCACAATTAGCTATGTAATTTACAAGCAACTACCAGATGGAAACTTCCATCCTAATACGGTAGACAAGGCAAATATCCAATTATCGTTTGATTGTGATACAGCAGAAGAAGCCAAGGAACAAGCAGATATTCTTATAGAGGAACTACAAAAAACATGGAAAGAGAAACACCCGACGCAGTTAAAGTTAAAGCAAAAGATTTCAACCTAACAGGTAAAGATTTTGATGATGTTTATTCTGAAGTAGGGGATGGGGCAATTAACTCCCATCTTACTGACGGTAAACATGTAGCATTTAACTGTTCTAACTGTGCTAAGCTATTAGCGAAGGTCTGGATAACTCAACCAAGCTTTCAAATGACTTCAAAAATAACGGCTAATTGTCCTTATTGCGGAGATAAATCGTTCGAGAAACAGGTCGAAGGTGCGTTCCACTTAGAGCATACTGACGACACAACAATCGACCACACAGAACAGGGAATGGATACTGACGAGAACGGTAGACTTGTTCAGACCGTGGTCCTAGATGTAAAGGTAGGGTAATGCCCCGAGAATCAGATGCTAGTATAGCTGCCGCTATGGCACCAGCCAAAAGAACAGCACAGTCTAATAAACCAGACTTAACAGGAGAAACAGGAGGAGAGGTTGGTTTTGGAATTCCTACGGAATCCGAACAGGCGACTCATGTTGTTCCCATTATGACGGTCGATGCAGACCAGAAAACAATCTCTAACAAGAACTGCCTTGCTAAAAAAGTTGACATTGTGGGACCAGAAGGGAATGTTCTGAGGCACAAATTTTTTGTCAAAGTAGGAATTGGAGGTTTTGTGTATGACCCCTGGGGGGCTCGTTCCGAAGGGACAAGCACTCGTTATGCACGCACTCACGGTCGCCCAACGTGGGACTGGAAAGAGATGGACGAGGAAGCTTTTGCTTATTACTTGAAATACCTAAAAACTAGAAACAGAACGTGGTACTCACACGTAGATAGGAAACTAAGAAATGCCCAGACCACTAACTAAGACCGAAAAATTCTTCATTCTTAATAGCGAAGACTCCGATAAGGTAGTTGCATCACAAATTGATGGTGTTGGAGAGAAGACCGTTGCTAAGTATCGTGCGGAACACGCCGATGAAAAGCAAGAGCCAACAGAGAATATCTCTGCGGCTGTAGCATCCGAGGAAAAACAGGATGCCAATACTCCTAAGCTACCACAGCAAGCAGACCCTAATGTGGCAAAAGCACTAGAGATTGCTCAACAAACTTCTGAAGAGGTTCGCAAGAGCCCTGAAACCCCTCCCCCAAATCCTGCCTCTCAGCAACACGCTGGTCTCAAGGTCGATGCCCTCTTAGGTCGAAGACTAAAGCCTGACGGCTCCCATGACAGGGCCAAGGGTATCGTTGTGATGACCCCTGCTGCGTCCGAATTGGCAGATGATAGGAAGCGTCGTTCATATAAAAAGGACGATGTTATGGAGGATGCCCGCGATATTCTAGCGGTTAAAACAGACCCTTTGGCTGGCAGTCGGAACAGTAAGCGAATTCATAAGATTCGCCCTGACGAATCCTCTCAATAACGAAACCCCCTTCTAGTAAGCAATTTCAACCTCGTTTAGGCTTGACCTGAGCGGGGTTGGTTGCTATAATATAGTGGCTAATTGCGTTATGAAAGAAAAATTCCCATCCAGATATTCGCCAGACCGACTGGTTACTCCCATCCAATATACTGCTGAGTATATGTGTGAGTGTATAGCTAAGGCCGAAAAGGTTGACCTCCCAACTAAATTTTGGGAAGATGCCAAGTGGGCTAAGCTATATGTGAGAGAGATAACCTTCTGCAATAGACTGGTTAAGAAAGGGTACTATCCTAGAGCTATCATTTTGGCCTTGAGAGACAGGAAATGTTTTGGTATCAAAATGATGATATGGTTTGAGAAGATTGACAGATTTAAAAAGATTTTGGATAAACACCAAGCCATAGTAAAGCTTAAAATTGCGAAAGAAAAGAAACCAGAAGTGACAAAAGGTGCTGACGTAACCCAAAAGCCAAAACGTCCAGTTTCGTCACGTCGTTCCAAGATTAGTAAATTGAGAGGCTTATGAGCAAAGAAAAAGCAAGAGATACTACCCCATTGTCGCTTACATTAGGTAGTAGAGACCCGTTTGAAATTGGTGCTGACTTGTTAACCAAGTACGGTAGCGGAATTATGAAAACAGGGACTCAAGTTGTTGACCGAAAAACGCAGTTGATTGGGGTGGCACCCAATATTGATATTGCCCTTGGGGGAGGAATCCCAGAGGGGTGTTTTGTTTTACTGGCAGGAGACCCTAAGTGTGGCAAGACTGTAACAGCCCTAATGATTTGCAAGAACGCAATCGACCAGGGGCGTAACGTGTATTTTCTAAACGTAGAAGGTCGATTAAAGAGGCGAGACCTTCTCGGTATTAAAGGCTTAGACCCTGATAAGATTGTCGTTATCGGCTCTTTCCTAGAGGAAGAAAAGGATGGCAAGGGTGGTAAGGTTGAAGGTAAGATTCTAAAGGGTGAGGAGTGGATTGCTATAGCCGAACACTTCATCCATAATGACCCAGGTTGTGTAGTTGTCGTTGACTCATTCTCTCAGATTGCTACTGAGAAAGAACATAACATTGATATTGGTCAAGTTGCTGGTGACGGCGGTTATCGCCTGCTGGCTCAGTTCACTAAGCGTGTTGCTACTGTCCTCCCTGTTAATCGTGTTACTGTTATTGGTATTCAACACTTGATTGCTAATACACGAGCTAAGATGAACCAAAAGCAGAAGGGACGTTCTGGTGGTCGTAAGATTGGTTACGCTGTTGACGTTGACCTTGAGTGTACACATATTGAATTAATGAAGGCTAGTTCTGCTGACGACGCTGATATTGTAGGACAAAAGGTAAACTGGGTGACTAAATCTACCGCTATCGTGGCACCCCACAAGAAGTTTCAATCCACCATCCGTTATGGTATTGGAATCGACGAGGTCTACGAACTGATGGAACTTGGTCAACAGACAGGTTTTATCACTGGTTCCTCGTGGCTAACCCTGGACTATATGCAGTACCACCTCGACCTCTTAGGGATAGATGAATGGACTGTGGACAAAAAAGGAAACCCTGATAAATCCTTCTCTAGTAAAGTGAAGGTTCAAGGGAAAGAGCAGATGGTTAAACTACTGAGAGATAACCCTGGCTACGTTGCGGCTTTAAAAAAGGAAATCTATGGCATGTTGGGATTAGAACAGGAAGTATAGTATGAAAGTCTATGACTTTGACGACCGTGAGTACAACTGGCCTCCAAGTGGGCATGAGGTTGATATTGACGATAGGCGAAAGCGAAGCGATTTGCATTTGAGAACCAGGGCGATACTCAAAAGCCTCTACCCGACACAAAGTGTATTAGAGGAGGTTCCTCTCCCAGGTATGAGACTATTTTTGGACTTCTTTCTTCCTTCTCGTAAGGTTTGTATTGAAGTTCATGGACAACAGCACTATAACTACACCGAACACTTTCATGGTGATAAGATGGGGTTTCTTAGGGCTAAGGCTAACGACAATCGAAAGATTGAGTGGTGCCACCATAATAATTTGAGAATTGTAGAACTTCCTTATAATGAGAGTGATGATGACTGGCGAGAGAAAATTATCCAGGGTGGAAACTGATTGGAAAGCTGTAGAAGCTGAGCTTAATAGACTTATGGGTCAGTTCGCTCACTTCGAAAGTACTGAGGTTATTAAGTATCTCAAGACTAGCCAAGAGGTTTTGAGAAAAATGTGTTCAGAGGAATGTGCTGAGGCAGCTTATTTAATGCAGCAAGAAGCACTATATCTCCAACTACTTCTTAACGAACTTAAAACCAAGATGGACTGGGCGGCGAGACAAAGAGATAGAATTGTTGCCCCCCAGATGAAACAGTACGACAAGTTCTTGGGTGTGGCCAATATTAGAACCATGGCTATTAATCAAGATAGTGCTGCCCAAGAATACCATAAGATTTATTGTAGGGCTGAGAGCCTTCACTCTCGTCTTAACTATATTCCTACACAACTAAACAAGATGTCAGAAATGATGTCTCAGTATCAACGAACAAAGGATAGACAAAACTATGTCAACGCTACCTGAAGCACTTAAAAAAGCCGTTCTCGAACAGGATTGGACAATTGTTTGTAAGGTTTTTACCAGCATTACGGGGGAGCCGCTAGAGATTCCTAAGCCTCCCGAACCAGAAACCCCAGATTGGGCGACGTTAGAGGTTGACCTTGGCGACGAGGATGATATAATAAAACAACAAGCCGTCGCCCATGACATCAAAGAACCCGAAGAGGGGTCTAATTTGTGGTTACCGGGAGACCCTGAACCAGGGGATGAAGTAGGATTTGACGAAGAGGATGACGAAGAGGATGATATAGCACCAGAAGTTGTTGCAAACCTATTCGCTCCAGAGCCAGAGTATGCTACACAAGAAACCATTGATAAGATGTCTGAGGTTAACGCACCTAAGCTCTCAGGTAATCAAGGAAGAAATAATATGGTGGCGACTGCAAAATCACCATCCAAGCCTGGGGAGTTATTTGAAAACGAAAATGGGGACTTCGAAAGCAGAAAGTCCCCCATGAATATTCCAGGTAAAAGAGTAAATCGTTTTACTGACAATAAGAATGTTCATTCAAACCTTCTAGTTAGCAACAATCCCGACTTGGGGACCAAGCCTCAAATGGCGGGGGGAGATAGGTCTCTATTAGCAGGAGGAGTTGAAACTGGTAATACTGTTGATGTAGAGTGTGCCCTCTGTGAAACAAAAGAGACTGTCTATGAGAGACTAGCAACGGGATGGAACAAGAATCCTAAGCACAATACTTACAGATGTAACGACTGCAATACTCGTGCTGGTCGCGAGAGAATTGAGCGTAAGAAGCTACGTGAAGAACGAGAGAATCCTGGTAGACGAGTTAACCGACAACAGTTTGAGTAAAGAATGCTAAAAACAGATAACGTAAAAGACTTAGGTGCAGAGAGAGCAGTTTTAACCGGAATGTTTTCTCATGGAGAAGACGGTTATTTAGATGTGACAGACTTGGTTAGTGGAGCGGATAGTTTTACCGATACTGCTAATCAAGCTTTGTTCAACATCTTTCACGATATGTACGGACGACAGGAAATGAAACGCCTGGACGAATCCTCTGTCGCTGCTACAGCCGAACAGATGGGCTATTCCTGGCTGTTCCAAAAACCTGATGACGTAAATCATGTTCGTACCATTCTAAACGGTAGGGTATTACCCGAGAACGTTTCTAAGTGGTCTGCTAAGGTTGAGAAGTTATCCATCACAAGACAGTTGATGGACCAGTTAATGTTCGCTGGGAAGACACTAGAAGATATTAATGGTGACGAGCCAATCGAGCAAATTCTAGGTATGGTTGAGGAGCCCCTCTTCGACTTCTCTAACCGTCTACAAGGCCCAAGTAATAATTCCCCCGAATTACTCGGTGTTGGAATGCGTGAACATCTGACTGCTTTAATGGACAACCCCGTTGAGCAGATTGGTATCTCTAGTGGTTACAAGTATTACGACGAACACATTGGTGGTGGATTCCGTCGAAATAGCGTTAACCTCCTGGGTGCCCGAACAGGTGTTGGTAAGTCCATGGTGAGTGTCAACATTGGTAAACATGTAGCCGGGACTCTAGGTATTCCTGTACTATACTTGGATACTGAAATGATTAATGAGGACCACTGGTATCGTGTTGCCGCCAACCTATCCAACCAGTCTATTGGGCTGATTGAAACAGGTAAGGTAGGATTTACTGAAGCTGGCAGACAAGCTGTTCTCGACGCCTGTGGTATTATGGAGGATATGCCCTTTCATTATCTGAATATTAGTGGTCGAGCATTCCCAGAGATTGTTGCTATTATGCGACGTTGGGTTATGCAGAATGTCGGATATAACGAAGACGGCACAACTAAAGACTGCTTGATTATCTACGATTATATGAAGCTAATGAGTGGTGATGGTATGGCTGCACACATGCAGGAATATCAAATGCTTGGGTTTATGATGACCTGTTTGCATAACTTCGCTGTTAGGTACTCTCTCCCAATTTTCTCCTTGGTTCAGTTAAACCGTGACGGAATTGACGGTGAAGACACAGGTGTTATTGCCGGTTCTGACCGAATCGCTTGGCTTGCTACTAACATAGGTGTTTTTAAACCAAAGAGTGATGCAGAGATGGCGGCAGATGGGGGTGATGAATTTGGCACCCATAAAATTGTTGTTATGAAAGCACGTCATGGTGGGGGAACTAAGTTCCCTGACTATATTAATTATCACATGGAGGGTAAGTACGCCCAAATTGTGGAACTTGAAACGCATAGCAATCTGAAAGCGAAACAAGACGAAACGTTTGCAGATGCTCCTTCAGAGAACATGGTTGATATTGATGAATCAGAAGACATCCCAGTCTAAACTTACCGATGATGAATTTCGACAGTCCTTGGTAGAGCTTCAAAATGAAGCCTGCGAGAACTTTGAATCCCTAATGACAGAAATAGGTGCAGACCTTAGGTGTCAGGGTAAAAAGTATGTAGGTCAATGCCCTGTCCATGGCGGCGATAATCCCACTGGTTTAAACATTTATCCCGAGGGGGATGAAATCAAGGGAATTTGGCGTTGTCGCACGCATGGGTGCCATATGAAGAAGCATCCTGATACCAACCGTCTGATGTACGGACAGACCCTTCTCGGCTTTATCAGAGGGATTCAACACTATAACACTGGTAAGTATCCTAAACTTGGGGACGCAACTAAGGTGTTGTTAAAGTTCTGTGGGTATAAAAGTATCTATGATGTAAGAATTCCTAATGTAGAAACACTAAAACGACGAATGATGAACAAGGCATTCGGTCGTCTAGCTTTGTCTCCAACTATGTCTAATAAGACATGGCCAAGAGAGAAGGTTCGTTCTTTATTGAGTATTCCTTCTCCATACTACCTAAACCGTGGTTACTTAGCCGAAACGCTTGACAAGTACGACGTAGGCACGTATAATCAAAAGAGAAGGGTTGCTGTTCCAGTTTACGACGACGATTACAAGGTCTGCGTTGGATTCTCGGGAAGAACGCTATATGACGAATGTGATAAGTGCAGTTTATACCATGACAAAGACAAGGGGTGTCCTCAGACTAATCTTGAGAAAGCCTATTGCGTAAAGTGGAAAAATAACGATGGATTCAACACAGGTCACTACCTCTACAATTACTGGTTCGCCAAAGACCACATCCTCAAGTCAGGAACAGTTATTCTTGTTGAGGGGCCAGGGGACGTATGGAAACTGGAAGAGGCCGGAATACACAACGCAGTTGCCCTCTTTGGGACAAACCTCACCGACGAACAAAGAGTCATATTGGAGCGTTCGGGGGCTCTCTCCGCAGTTGTCCTCCTTGATGGAGACAAGGCTGGAAAAGACGCCATGGCGATTATTAAGGGACAGTTGGAAAGACAGTTCAGATTGTTCTTCCCAGATGTCACTGGTACTGGCGACCTTGGAGATTTGCAGACAGATAGCATTACGTCAGACATCAAACCAATCATAGAACAACTATCAACATATTAACAGGAGTAGACATGACAAACATTATCGCCTTTTCTGGCAAAAAGCAAGCAGGTAAAAGTGCTTCTGCTAATTTCCTCTTCGCTCTCGAAATGGTAGCGTTGCAAACCACAGATGGTGCCTTCGTAGACAAAGAAGGACTTCTTCGTGTTGTGAGTACAAGACCTGATGTTGAAGGTGGACTAGACATAGGTGTTTTGGACCCATGCAGCCGTAGACCAGAAGTTCAACAATGGTTTATCGAAACTGGTATATGGCCGACAATCAAGCTGTATTCGTTTGCTGAGTGGCTGAAGACCATTGCCACAGAGGTTCTCGGTCTTACTGATGAACAGGTCTATGGCACTGACGAACAAAAGAATAGTCTTACACACTTGAAGTGGGAGGATATGCCTGGGGTCGTGACACAAGAACAGGTGGTTAGTCTTGTGGACGGCCTGCGAGTTCCACTAAGTGCGGACCTTTTAGAGGTTAATTGGCCTATGCCTTTAGACCCCGGCGGTCCAGATGTCGGTGGCAAACAAAGTTCTGTGCTAGACCAGATTGGGGTTATTACTCACAGTCCTGGCCGAATGACTGGCCGTGAAGTCATGCAGCATCTTGGCACTGAAATCTTCCGTAAGATGTACTACGATGTGTGGGCTAAGGCTTGTATTCGCAAGATTCAAAAAGAGAAAGTGGGATTGGCTATTATTACCGATTGCCGCTTCCCCAATGAAGTAGAAGCAGTCCAAGAGGCTGGTGGTAAAGTCGTGCGTCTCACGCGAGATATATTTAAGGGTGAGGACCAACACCCTAGTGAAACTGCACTAGACCCTGAAAACTTCGACTGGGACAAGTTTGATGCTATTATTGACAACTCTGAACTTTCCTTAGCTGGGCAGAACGAACTGGTTTTTAAACAACTGATGTCGTGGGGGGTTATCTCCGACACTGAAGATGATGCCTACGACAAAACTCAAGAGGAAGCTTACGTTTAATGATTGTTACCTACTTTAGAAGTAGTAGTTTTAATAACTGGGATTTCTGCGAACAACAGTACTACCTGAAGTATGTACTGGGTTTGCCAGATGTCTCGGGTAAAAAAGCTGAGATGGGGACGATAGTCCATAAGGTAATGGAAATCCTGGCCGTTGCTAAGGAAGGTCACCAGAATGGTGTTTATACCTTTACTGACGATGCCCTAGGAGACTTCACGTTTAGCGAGCAAGAACTGTTCGACGATGCATGGATGGATTACCTATTAACTCTGAGCTACGATTACTACGCTGGCAAGTCTGTTCATAAGTGGACTAAGGGAGACAAAAAGAAATGTCTTCAGTGGTGTTATACTGCTGTAACAGAACTTAACTGTTGCTTTGACCCACGTAAGCGTAAGATTATAGCCGCAGAGCCACACTTCGATTTTGTGTTGCCATATGAATGGGCCAAGTTCGAGTATGAGATTAACGGCGAAAAGATTGAGGGTCAGTTGGCGATGAAGGGAACCATTGATATGGTGACTGAGGAGCGTCCTGGTATTCTAGAGAGTGTTGACTGGAAGACTGGTAAGTGCATGAACTGGGCTACTGGTGAGACTAAGGGCTATAACTGTTTCACCAAAGACCCGCAGCTTCGAATCTATCATTATGCACTACATAAGCTGTTTCCAGAAGTGGAGCAGTTTATCCCAACTATCTATTGGATTAATGACGGTGGAGCCTACACCATGCCTTATGGTCCTAAAGACATTAAGGCTACTGAAGAAATGCTTCGTAGGAGATTTCAGGAAATTAAGAGAAGCACTAAGCCTAGCTTAATTGCCAATACTCGACAAAGATGGAAGTGCAAAACCCTCTGCGGTTTTGGAAAGACTCAGCACCCAAGTGGTGAAATTAATCCCTACACTGGAGACCCTCACACTATCTGTTCTATGGTCGCGGCCAAGATAAAGAGACAGGGTATCGAGCGTACAACAATTGAAGAAAAGGCCCCAGGTCATGAGTTCAACAAGTACCAAGCACCGGGGGCGTAACCCCTGGAAAAAGTTAATTGGAAATATCAAAATATCAGGTAGGATGCGAGATGCCCATCTAGACAAAGACCCCCGCAGGATTGATGTTACATGGGAAGACCTACGTGATATATTCATTGACCAACAGGCTTGTTGTTACTGGTTTGGGTTTGAGTTAGACCCAGACGGTATCTTCACGTCCTACAACCCCCTCGCTATCAGTGCTGACCGCATTGATGATGACAGGGGGTATGTTAAGGGCAATATCGTTATCTGTTCACGCATGGCAAATCTAGGCCGGGGGAAATGCCCCGCCCATGAATTTCAGAATATTTGTGACAATCTAAAAAACTCTATAATAACAGACTGGCAAACTACAGAATTGATAGGGAAATTTAAATGAGCAAGATAATGAGCGACAAAAACATAGAGACTTTTCAGCAAGCCATAAAGGCTAATGATGGTATGATAACAGGAGGTGCTGTTCATCGTATCCTTGGAGACCTTAGAAAACTCAAAAGGCAATGCTCTCTCATTATCAAATACAGGTCTGAGGAATCAATTAAGGAATTAGAGGAGATGTTATGAGTCAAGGAGTAAATCACGTATTTGAAGACTATGTTCGGGTAGAAAGCGAAAGGGTCAGAACAGAAGGCGACTACGTTAACGCCCATGAGGTTTATGGACACCTGATTGATAATATAGATACCTTCTGGGACCAAGTGAAACAATCTCAAGCAGAGCGAAACTACGGCGATATGCTTATAGGATTGGTTCAGACAGCGGCTTGTTGTCAGAAGGGAGCAGAATCTCTCAATCTGGTTCCGGCGTCGAGGTTGACAAAAGGAGACAACGATGCTAGAATAAGTGAGCTAGAAGACCTTCTTAATGAAGTCTTAGAGTTTATTGAAGAACGAGGAGAGTACCTGGAGCCCGCCCAGAAGGGGGGTCGCAGACCGTATTCTGTTGAGTTTGAGAAAGGTCAAATTCGTAATTATCGCGAAAGATTAGAGCAGTAAATGTCAACATATTTCCCACTACATGTACATACACACGATAGTTTCCTTGACGGTCTCAGCAAACCTTCACAGGTTGCAAAGCGATGCGACGAGCTAGGTCTGCCCGGTTGTGCCATCACTGACCATGGACGCATTTCTGGTGCTGTGTCCTTCTCTTCGGCTCTAAGCCGTGATAGATTTCATGTTGTGAAGGACGGTAAGGATGTAAAGAGAAACTTTGCTGGTGAAGAGTTTGCGAATCATTATGTAAAAGAACATTGTGAGAATGGAGAGGTTGTAGAATCTCCTGGTCTAAAGCCTATTCTGGGCTGTGAACTATACGTCACCTCATATGACCCTCGTGATAAGAGTACCAAGAGGCGTGACAATAACCACTTGGTTGTTCTAGCCAAAAACAAACAGGGCTGGAAAGACCTTATTCAGATTACTTCTAAAGCATTTGACCCAGCTTTATTCTACTACAACCCCCGAATTGACCTCCCTACAATCAAGTCATTGGTTAGTGGGGGTAATCTTATTGCTTTCAGTGGACATCTGGGTTCTCACCTAGCCTCTGCCTTCTTTGAAACCCCAGGAGATGCATATAGTGCAAACTCCTATGAGGAGGCTAAGGAATTAGTTCATCCTGACTGGGTAGAAAGAGTAACCGCAGAAATCAGGTCTTTGCAAGATGTTTTCGGAGAAGAGAACTTCTTCGTTGAAATTCAGCTAATTGACCAAGAAAACAGTCCTGCTTCCCAGGTGGTAGCAAAGGGATTGAGGTGGCTCGCCAAGAAACTAGGATTGAAGTGTATCGGAACACCAGATGCTCACTACGCCTATCCAGAAGACGCATATGACCACCGGGTTTTATTATGCAACAACCTGAACACAACTTTAAGAGAGGTTGAAAGAAAGAGCGTTAGCGGGGAAGACGTGGCTCTAGGGACATTCTTTCGTTCCGACAGATACCATATCCCCTCATACGAGACAATGGCGGCAATCCATACCCCAGAAGAACTAAGTAACACCTTGTTGGTCGCCTCAATGTGTGAGGAATACAAGATTACTGGTCCTCCTATGCTTCCTAAGTTCCCCACCCCTGACAATAAGACCTCTGCTGAGTATCTGAGAGAGCTATGTCGTGAAGGATGGACGCAAAGATTAGACTTAATTAAGAAGGTGATTGCTCACCCTAACTTTGAATATACACAAAAAGACTATGTAGATAGACTTGAGAAGGAAATGACGGTTCTGGATGAAGCAGGACTAGCTGACTACTTCCTAATTGTGTGGGACATTATTGCTTGGGCAGTCCGAGATGGTCAATTAACTGGTGCTGGACGTGGTTCTGCGGCTGGTTCGTTAATTCTGTATCTCTTGGGTGTTACCCACATTGACCCTATTGAGTTCGACCTGTTGTTTGAACGGTTCTATAACGCTGGTAGAAATACAGCCGAACACGTTTCCCTGCCTGACGTGGACATGGACTTTGAGAAGCATGGGCGTGAGCGTGTGCTTGTCTATATGAAGCAGAGGTACGGTGAAGACCATGTTGCTCAAATGATTACATTCCAGACTATGCAGGGGCGTGGTGCTATTAAGGATGTTATTCGTGCCCATGGTATTATGAGCTATGAAGATGCCAATAAGATTACTGAGAACCTACCTGAAAAAGCTGATATTGAAGACCAACTTGAGATTATGCGTGAGCATAACAAAAATGAAGGTGGTGATGGTGACATTAGCATTATCCAGTGGACCCTCGAAAATAGCCCTGACGACCTGCGTGAGTGGGCATATCTGGACGACGACGGTAATATACAAGGCCCGCTTGCTAAAATTTTTGAGCAGGCAATTCGCCTAGAAGGCACTAAGAAGGGTACAAGTAAGCACGCTGCGGGCGTAGTTATTTCGCAAGAGCCACTTGCCGAAGTGTGTCCGATGGTGTATGATAAGACTACGGGAGCATTGATTGCGGGAATGGAAATGAACGACCTTGAGGCAATGGGCCATGTGAAGTTCGATGTTCTCGGGATTAGTTGCTTGGACAAAATTAAAGGTTGTTTGAATCTGATTAGAACAGGAAATTTTTATGGACACATTAATGGTTGAAGTAACAGCGACAACTGCTTTAATTAGTATCACTATAGCAACAGCTATAGGGATATTCTCCGGTTGGTTGGCAACAAGTGTATGTTACAGCTTAAAGTCTGACAGTCATGCTCAGGACCGATACAATCAAGGTTTTAAGGAAGGTATTGAGTCTGGTAGTCGTACTACTGCAAGTAAGATTCGAGCGAAACTCGTGCAGAGACTAGCTGATGTAGCAGACGAAATTGAAGCGGAGGAAGTGTAATGTTGGTGATTGCTTTACAGGTTGCGTTGATATTGTCTCTGTATGTAATATTGAGACTTATTTGTGGGTCTGTTATGTGTGGCATTCGTGCCTACGGAGATGTAAGGTTTGGTGAGGGCTACGCCCAAGGAAAGGCTGAGCGTGACTTAGCCATAGCACTATCAACCCCCTTGAGAATGGGTGTGTTATCAGGTGATATTACAAGTAAAATTTTTGAGACAGTAGACATAACTCCAGGTTGTAAAACTGAGTTCCCCTTAGATTTATTAGCTCCTGATGAAGACAAGGAGTTTGTTCCATCAGAGTACGTTAAGGAAACCGAAAAAGAATGGACAGCAGGTAAAGAACAAGCCTGGATGAAAAAGGAAGACATAGAAAAGGCTGTTGACATGAGATACATGCCTAAAAACCAATGGGAAGAACACTACGGTAGTGCAGTCCCAACGACAAAGATGACCACACGAAATATTCCACCAACATCAGGATAACATGAGCGAATTTATAACAGCAGACTCTCACGCACCACACGGTCAGTATGACGTGTTTTTTAAAGCCGACAAGCCAGTGCCCCTTACCAAAGATAACACGATTATCTACCTGGACTTTAAGGACTTTGGCGTGTGTATGGACTGGTTGCATAAGCAGGACCATACTGCCTCCCTATTGATGCGTAATGGAGATATGGGGTTAGAAGAGAATGAGTTTGCCTACTACTTTGCTAGTACGGCTGGATTGACTAGCTTCATGTTCTTTGATGATATTATTCCTGAGAACTTGAACTACATGTATGTGAACAATCTGAATGTGGAACATCCTAAAATGAGACATCATCCACTGGGTGTGTTGACTAGGAATATTCATACACTAGTAGATGTTAGGGATAACTATATTCCCACTAAGCAAGACAAGTACAAGAATATGTGCTATGTCAACTTCAATCACGACACATGTGTTTTCCGTCAATTTATTCCTAGGGTCTATGCCTCTGGCAAACCTTGGGTCACCATTGAAGAGAACAGCGTAAGCCAGGAAGACTACTATAAGCAGTTTAAGAAGCACCACTACGTCGCCTGCCCCAGGGGCAATGGACATGATTCCTTCAGAGTGTGGGAAGCGTTGAAGATGGGTGCTGTTCCGATTGTGACCAGAACTGTGGGGATGGAACGCTTGTCGGCTTTCCTTCCAATACTTGTATTAGATAAATGGTCAGAAATGACAGAGGAGAGGCTTACGGATGAACTACCCCTCTTGAGGGCTAGACAAAACCAGTGGCCCGAAATGACAGGGCAGGACTTTTGGACTAAGCATGTCAAGAAGCAGCGTTCATTACACTTAGAAACTGAAGAGGTAACTAGATGAATTTTAATCCAATTTGTGTATACGATTACGAAACCGCAGGACGAGACCCTGACAACTGTCAGATTATCGAGATAGCCGCAACGATGGTTCACTCCCGTAAGCTGGAGATTGTCGATAAGTTTAGAATGAAAATCCGGCCTGACTGGGACGCAGAGGGTTGTGAAGAAGATACCATTAAGTGGCACGCAGAAGAAGTTAGGAAAATCACTGTAGATAAGTTCAAGGCGGAACTTAACGAGTCTCCTAGCATCGACGTTGTGTGGCCCACCTTTGTTTCCTGGGTTGATAAGTACAACTATGGCAAACCTGGAAAGTCTGGGTTTAAGGCTCCTGTCTCTTGTGGGTATAACATTGAGGGGTTCGATAACCCTATTACTTCTAGGTACTGTCATAAGTATGGACCAACTGAGAAGGACCGCTTTATTGAGGGTAAGATGAAACCCCGCCTATTTAATCAGGTTCATAGCTTCGACGTTATGAAACATATGTGGTTTTGGAATGAAAATATTGAGACAGGCAAAAAGAAAGAGTTGCAGAATCTTCAATTGGGTACTCTAGCTGCCTACATGGGGGTGCCAGAATCCCTTCTAAGTCAAACTCACGCTGCTGACATTGATGTCCATATTACCGCTCAAATGGCAATCAAGCTATTTAAAATGGAGAGGTTTATGACAGCTAAGAAGCCGGGCTCTGACAAACGCCGCCTGGAAATGAAGAACTGTTTCGTTGACAACTTCCCCATGCCGTGATATAATATACTATGCCTGATGTAATCTATCCTTGTGGGTGTCGCTGGGAAATCGTTGACCCCAATTACAAGTCGAAAGAAGATTTCCACGCCGAACCCGGTGACCCAATCCCCTTGGCTGATGTAGATATTCACAATGTCTCATTGGAATGCCCTATAGTCTGGGCGTTAATGGGAGAGGGTATCACCAAAGGGATTTTCCAACTTGAGAGTAATCTCGGTAGGCGATGGTCCAAAGACTCCAAACCTAAGAACTTGGAGGATTTAGGTGCTTTGAACGCATTGTTGAGACCGGGTTGCCTTCGTGCCATGAGCGGTACTCCCCCTAAGAGTATGACAGAGCGTTATGTGGATAGAAAACATGGTCGTGAACCAGTGACGAATATCCATCCGGCTCTAGAACCTATTCTGAGAGCGACTTTTGGTGTATTAGCTTACCAAGAACAAGCTATGCGTATTGCTTCAATGATGGCAAGTTTTACTGAGCAAGAGGCAGATATTCTGCGTAAGGCTATCGGTAAGAAAAAAGCTGACATCATGGCATTGGTTGAGAAGGGATTCCTTGAGGGGTGTAAAAAGACAGGTATTCTAAATGACGAACTTGCCTTAGAGGTTTTTGGTTGGATTCGTGAAAGTCAGAAGTACTCCTTTAATAAATCTCATGCTGTAACCTATGGTAAAAATGCTTACTGGACTGCCTACTGCAAGGCTCACTTCCCAATTGAGTTCGCCTGCTCCTACATTATTGGTGCAGACTGGAAATCAGATAAGTATGAAGAGATTGCTGTAGTAGTTAATGACGCTAAAACCCTAGACATGGATGTTCTTCTTCCTGAGTTTTTTGACATTCGTCCTTACGCTCAAATTAAAGACCGGAAGATTCGCATGGGAACCCAAGAGATTCGTGACATTGGTAAATCCGCATCAACGAAACTCTACAAACAAATCAAGGAGACTACTGAACTACTGGGTAAAGAGCCCAAAGAGTGGTCCTGGCTAGAATACCTATGTTTCTTCGCTCCTTTTACAAATAAGACAGTGAATGAGGCTCTTATCAACTGCGGTGCCTTGGACTACTTTAAGGTCAGTCGCAGGAAGATGTTCTTTGAGTACACTCAATGGAACAAGAATGTTAAGGCATCAGAGCAGGAATGGGTAAGGGAAAAGTGGGCTTCTAAAAAGTGGACTTGTCTTATAGACATTATCGACGACTGCTCAGAACCGGGTAAGTTCCAGTTTCAGACTGATGATGATGGTGTTCGCAAGCGTGTGAGAATCAGTGGTGGAGGTGCTTCCACTAAAAAAAGAGGTGAAAAACTTAAGGATTTACTTCTTGTACTGAAGAACCCAGGTCAAGATTTAGAAGACAGCATGGACTTCATAGCTTGGTCAGAAGAGAAATATCTCGGGGTTTCGCTATCTTGCAGCGTCGTGGATGGCCGAGAAGAGGCTATCAACGCTAATACCACCTGTCGGGAATTTTTAGGGGGTCAGGCACTTGACTATATGGTTGTGGCTGTTAAAATAGATAAGGCACACGAGTTGGTCACAAAGAAGGGTAAAGACCCTGGAGCGAAGATGGCGAGATTGACCGTCTCTGATTCTTCATGTGCCCTTGATGATGTTGTCTGTTTCCCAGAACCCTACAAGAAATATCAAGCAATGCTGTTTGAAGGAAATACTGTACTAATTCAAGGAGAAAGAACTAATCAAGGTTCTCTCTCTGTTAAGAAAGTAAAGGAAATTTGATGAGTCACTATTTTGATGAAGGTTTTTTGGAGACAGCGGAGGCAGCAGCAGCAGCAGAAGCAGAAGCGGCAGAAGCAGAAGCAGAAGCAGAGAAGGAATTGGAAGATAAAGAATATGCAACGGGAGCAACTGTTGCTTTTCAGCCTAGTTGTGAACTTATGCATGTCTACCTCAATAACACACATATAGGGTCTGTTCCATGTTCGCAAGAAGACTGGAATGACGAATTTTTTGGTCAAGCAATAATGGAGATTGTTCAGATTGCTTGTTGTGAGGGGATTGCCAAAGGCAACACCTTTGGTCTGGCAGGCCTTAAAGTAAAAAGCCACAAAAGGGTTACAGAAGACGAGATTAGTGGCGTTCCCATAATTTAACTTGACAAAAGTGACCTCTGGCGTGTATGGTAAAGTACCATGATGGATAATAACACAATGAAAAAATATCTGGAAGAAAAGAAGTGTCTCGTTTGTGTCGTGAAGGCACAAAACGGCGACATCGTTTTTAGCCTACCAGAGAGACAGATTAAGCCCGTCACCCCTGCGGTGGATACGGTTTTTCGAGTAGAGGCCGATAGCGTTTCTATAAAAACAAATGGGGAGTCACAGGGTAAAATCCCTCTTCCTCCATATGCTATACGACCCTTTGTTATGTCTGTTGTTGTAGCCTCTTGTGAAAGATTTGGTTATGACAAAGACTTAATAAAGTTTGATATTGGTGGACAGGAAACGGACCATGTAACATTTAGTAAACAAATGCTATGGTTTCCCCTGGAACCAGAAGATGAACAAAAAGACCATCTATTAAGAAGTTTGGTCACTAATGCGATGAATTGCCCAATTAAGTTTCATTCCGATTTTGATACTCGTGCCATCGAGTTGGGCATTGATGATGGCTATCAGCGAGTAAAACACATTTTGCGTGGAGGTAACGTTTATGAGTAACAAGTGTATGTTTGTTGGGCGATTGACTGCTGACCCTGAACTAAACGAATATGGAGGTACAAGCAAGGTTGAATTCAGCATTGCGGTATCCGATATTCGTAAGGATAAAGAAGGCAATAAGATTGAGGAAGTTGACTTCTTCAATTGTTTCGCCTGGGCGAGTGGTGCAGAAGCCATTGCTAAGTACTTCAAGAAGGGCGATTTGATTATGGTCCATTGTAAGGCTAAGCAAGACCGCTGGGAAGACCGAGAGACAGGAAAGAAGAGAACTGCCATTAACTATCGTGTTAATGAGTTCGAATTCCTTCCTTATAACTCCCCAGACAAGAAGGGCGAGAGTAACGAAACTGCTACTTCCGCTGCAACTTCTTCTTCAGGCGGTGGTGCATCAGACGATGACGACATCCCCTTCTAATGAAGCTTCTCTTGTAGAAGAGAATCTAGCTTTGGTTGTTTACCAAGCTTTACAGTTTACACCTTTAGGAATTTTAGACCTAGACGACCTTATTTCGGTAGGGTCGATAGGTCTCCTAAAGGCTGTTCGTGGTTTTGACGATGGTCGTGGTATTCAGTTTAGTACTTATGCCACAACTATTATCAGAAACGAAATCTATCGTGAACTAAAGAAGTTTAGTAAGACTAAAAGCATTGAGCTATCCCAGGAAATAGAACAGGAAGAGTCCCCCGATATTTGGGAGTTTATGCCTGAAGACCTCACTAAAATAGAGAGGCATGTTCTTTACATGAGACTTGTGGAGAATAGAACATTTAAGGAAATTGGGGAGGAGATGGACAGGACTAAGTCCTGGGCCAGTGCTAAAACAAAGGAACTTCTGATTAAAATACGGGAAGCAAATGGATATTAAGAGGAAACCGAGAATCTTGTGGGTCGGAGAAGCAACCTTTCTAAAAACAGGTTATTCTGTGTACGGCCATGAAGTTCTTAAAAGACTACATGCAACAGGTAAATATGAGATTGCTGAATTAGGTGGATACGCTGATGAAACAGCTACCGAAAGATTTAAGCTTCCCTGGACCTTCTATGGTAATGCACCAGTAGAAAACCAATCTCACCCCTCTTATAACGACGAGGCCGTTTCTCTATATCGGTCTCAGAACACTTATCAGTTTGGCGAATGGCGTTTTGAAGACGTTTGCCTAGACTTCCGTCCTGATATTGTAATGGATATTCGTGACCATTGGATGCACGAGTTCATTGCCCGTTCTCCGTTTCGTCCTCACTTCAAATGGTTGGTTATGCCCACTATTGATAGTGCCCCTCAACAAGAACAATGGCTCGCTACTTATCTTGATGCTGATATAGTTACTACATACAGCCAGTTTGGTAAGGATTGTTTAGAGCAAGAGACCAATGGTTCCATCAAGGTTGCTGACATAACACCTCCAGGGGCAGACTTGTCGGCTTTCAAACCTGTGGAAGATAAGGAAAAACACAAGGAAGAATGTGGACTAGACCCTAATTGCAAAATTGTGGGAACGGTTATGCGTAATCAAGTTCGTAAGCTATTCCCTGACCTATTCAAGTCTTTTGCTGACTTCGGTAGAAAACACCCAGATATAGCCGAGAACACATTCCTCTATGCTCATACCGCTTGGCCTGACTTAGGATGGGATATTCCTAGTCTTCTACGAGAAAATGACATCGGTCATCGTGTCCTGTTCACTTATGTATGCCAACAACCTAACTGTAAGTATGTATTCCCTTCCTTCTTTCAGGGTGGTAGAACAACTTGTCAGAAGTGTCACAGGAGAACTGCCAAGCTTCCAACTACTCAGTCTGGGGTAAATAACCAACAGCTTGCGGCTATATATAATTGGTTTGATGTCTACGTTCAATACTCCGTCTGCGAGGGGTTTGGTATGCCTCAGGTGGAAGCTGCTTCTTGTGGTGTTCCTGTGATGGCTGTAGACTATTCTGCTATGCAATCTGTGGTAAAAGACTTGAAGGGAACACCGATTGATGTCCAGAGGATGTTCCGTGACGCCAATACTCAACAATGGCGTGCGTTACCTGATAACGATGACTTTGTAGAAAAACTGGCTAAGTTCCTAAGTAAGCCAACTACAGTACGTCGCCATAAGGGGCGTGAAGCATACAATCAAGTACTGAAGAAGTACAACTATGATATTACTGCAACAAAATGGGAAGCAATTATTGATGGAGTTGAACTACGTGAAGAGATTGAGACATGGGACAGTCCACCTCGACTTAACACTCCTAACACCTCTCCTCCTCGCAATATGAACCCCGAACAGCTTGTTCATTGGGCGGTTCTTAATACCTGGGGGGAGCCAGACCAAGTTCAAAGCTATGTCGCCCTCCGTATGTTAAGAGACCTTCAATATGGGTCCACTGTAGGCGGCACAGGAGGGTTGTTTTTTAATGAGGCCTCTCACCTCGCTAATAAAAACGTGTATCACCAATTCCTTCCTGAACACGCCATTCGTCAGTTCTATGATATGGCTGAACGAAGGAATACATACGAGAAGAGACGAGTAGGGATGATTAAAGTTGCTACCCCAAGCTTTGTCAAGAACAAGAAGGAAGATATTAATGGAACGAATAAGCGTTAACATCAAAGTGATACCAGATTCTCCATCTTCTCCTAATCTACAGGATAAGCCTAGTGAAGAATTTGTTTGGGATTCTGTCTATAAGATTATGACTAATAATCCAGGGAAAGAGTATCTCAAGTATATCTTAGCATACGAATGGGTAGAAAAAGCCCCTACTCGTTTGATGACAACAAGTGAAAAACCAAGCTTTAAAATGGGAACGATGACATGGTACGTAAAGGTTTATGTAAAGTAGAGTTTGGTAGTGTTTGTGCCTGTGGTCATGGCAAGGTGGGTGTGGTCACTAAAGTAGAAAACAGAAGAGACGTAGAAGGAGTTTTTCGTTTTCTCTATATAGGTGTAGGGTTTGATGGAAGCCACTGGCAAAGCAAAAATCCCGAAGTTCTCAACAGCACAGTTAATGAATACATTGAGGAAATGATATAATAATGAAAGTACTATACATCGGTGTGTACCGAGACGGAACAGGTTGGAGCCACAGTGCTATCCAAAACATCCTTGCTTTAGACGCTGCTGGGGTAGACGTTGTGTGTCGCCCATTAAAGCTGAATAAGAGGGATGGAGAAATCCCTAAGCGAATTAAAGAGCTAGAGGGTAAAAGCACGCATGATGTCACCCATGTGATTCAGAATGTACTTCCTCACCATATGGACTTCAACGGAGACTTCGAAAAGAACATTGGTATGTACTTGACGGAGACAGACCACTTCCGTAATACATCATGGGCTCAGAGTCTAACACTCATGGATGAATCATGGGTTTCCTGTAATCAGATGATTGAAGCTTCTAAGAATAGCTATGTGGCTTGTCCATTGGCAGTAGTGCCGGTTCCTTGTGACACAGCTAAGTATCAGAAGACCTACAGTAAGATTGAACTACCAGGAGGAGACAGCGTGTTCCGCTTCTACTTCATTGGTGAGTTTACCAAAAGGAAGAACGTTGCGGCTCTAGTCAAGGCTTTTCACCTTGAGTTTAGACCTACTGACAAAGTCCAGTTGGTTATCAAGGCTAACGTCCCAGGTAAGACCTCTCAACAAGCAGAGCGTATTATCAGGAATGAATGTACGGTAATCAAGAACGGACTGAAGATTTATCGTAATCCAGAGATGTATCATGATGAAATCATTCTAACCCAACGATTCTCTGATGAACAGATTATGAAGCTTCACAGTACATGTGATTGCTTCACTATTGCAAGCCACGGTGAGGCATGGTGTATTCCAGCTTTTGATGCCATGGCAATGGGTAAGACTCCCATTTGTACAGATGTCGGTGGTCCTTCGGACTTTTTATACAAAAGCCAGGGGCGACTAGTGGCTGGCGAATTAGATTACGCTAAAGGCGGTTGGTTGGTTGACTGTCAACCCGAACCCTGCTATGATGTAAGGGATACCCTTGAAGACCTTTATGTCAGTAACGAAAACTGGCAAGCTATCAATATCCAGTCTCTTCGGGAGTCCATGAGAGAGGCCTTTGAGAACAAAGAAGAACGAGAAAAGCGTGCTGAGAATGGTATCGCTAGAGCATATGACTATTCACACTTGGCTGTTGGTCAACAAATGAAGGAATTGCTAGAGGGTAAAACCCAACCTATCCTTCACGACTGGGCAAAGGAAATAAGGAAAAATCACACAGTATGACACTCATTCCCTCCAAAGACATCCCCCTAGGACAAGACGTTGATTTGTTTGATACGACTTTAATCAGCCGTATCTCAAAGGAATTAATTGAAGGTATTCGAGAACACGGTCCTGCCATTGGCCTGTCCGCTGTTCAAATCGGTTATGAATACAACATGTTCATTGTAGACTTTAGCCTCATAAAGTTTAAATTCAAGCCATTCAGTATGGTGGACATGGTTACATTCATTAATACGACTTATACCTCCAATGGGAAAAGGGGAGAAGTCGAGGAGGGGTGTTTGTCATTACCTGGGTATACATGGACAGTTCCCCGTTATCGCCACATAAATGTATCTGGACACTTTTGGAACGGCATGGAAGCAAAAGAATTCACTCTTCCTATGGTTGTTCATCCTATCACCTGTATCGCGTTCCAACATGAAGTGGACCACCAGCAAGGTATTCTACTTGAGGATATTGGACGCAATAAGACTGCTATCCCAGAAGTTGAAGAAATGCACTTTGGTAATGAGCTAGACCCCGAGAGGTATGATTTTGTTGAGGTAGACTCTGCGGGTGTACCAACAACCAAAGACTCAGAAGAAGAAATGGTTATCAAGAACAAGTTTAAAGAAACCCGTCGTGGGTTGATTATCCCTGGAGAATAAAAATGCCGTCACCTATTATCAATACACTACGAAGGTCACGGCGACGTGAAGGGGAACCGTTAAATATTCTAACATTTCCCACCCATGAGCGATACGAGACCAATCTGGCTAAGACAGGCCATAATTTCTATGCTTGGCAAGTGCCAGGAACAACAAAGCCTTGGGTAGAAGACTATGCACCTATTCCTGATAACTATCAGATTCTCAATCCGAATCGTCAGGCTCGTCAGCTACCTATGCATATTGACATAGACCTAGTGTTGAGTCAACACAAATTTGGTCAGTTTCAGACCGCAGTACAACTAGCCCCTCAGATTGGCTGTCCTATGGTTAGTCTGGAGCATACGCTACCACGCCAAGAATGGGGCCAAGAACAGCTTGTTCCACTGGCACGCATGAAAGGTGACGTAAATGTATTCATCTCTGAGTATAGCCGAGACCGCTGGGGGTGGGGTCCAGACGAGGCCGAGGTAATTCACCATGGTATTGATACAGAACAGTTCTGTCCCTCTCCTAGTCTTCCTCCTTCTGAAAGAGACAAGTTTGCTCTTTCTGTAGTTAATGACTGGGTAAACAGGGATTGGTGTTGTGGGTTTAAGCTATGGCAACACATTACAAAATACCCGAACGCAGATATACCCATCAAGGTTTTCGGCTCTACCCCTGGACTATCTAATCCCTCACCGGACCTACCTGCGGACTACCGCATGACGCGAGTCTTTTTGAACACCTCGACAATCTCGCCTGTTCCTACCGCTTTGCTAGAGGCGATGTCTTCTGGTTGTGCAGTAGTGACAACCGCTACCTGCATGATTCCCGAGATTATTGAGCATAACGTCAACGGTCTGATTAGTAATGACCCTGACGAACTAAGGAAGTATACCAAACAATTACTTGAAGATGACGAACTAGCAAACCGATTAGGTGCTGCTGCAAGAAAAACTATTGAAGAACACTTTGGACTAGATTCATTCATTAGCGGGTGGAATGAAATCTTTAACCATGCCCTCTACCTACAAGAAAGTACATTCTTAGATGACTAAAATTAATCTATTATATGGTCAAGGCGACTATATGAGCGGGCATATTAACATTGACCCGTTGGCAGAAGATAACCCTAAACTAATCAGGGGTGACTGGAAGAACCTAGACGAGTGGGTTGAAGACGCTGAGGCTACTTCTATCCTTGCTCTCCATGGTGTAGTTGAGTACATTCCCCGAACACAGATTGACGATGTAGTTGACCACTGGGTTAAGAAACTAAGGCATGGGGGGACGCTAGTTGTTAACTTCATGGACTGTTACGAAATTGCCAAGGAGTTTGTTGCTTTTAATACACCACTGACTGAGTTCAATGAATTCCTTCATGGTCAACAAGAGAACAAAACACTTGTCAAGACCTGTAGTTTTACTACTCACGGTTTTGCAGAATATCTTTCTGTGGCACACGGACTAGAAATTATCAAGAAGCGAATCAATGGATTCGACGCTACAGTGGAGGCACGACGACCATGAGCGGCAAGTTTATAAAAGAAGGCGAGTCTCAGCCTATTTTAAATGAGCAAGAACTAAATAAGCTTATTGAGCGTAGTGATGACGGCGAGGATAAGGATGCTGATACACAGGTTGTCACTATTTGTAAAAACTGCATATTTGCTGCCTATGATGAAGACGATACCACTCGTGTTCAAACTGGTTGTTTTATGGGGCGTCTCGACCAGTTCAAGGCTATCGACACAGAAATTAAGCAGGCTGAAGAAGTAGACATTGAGCCTGATACTGGGAAGGAACTTGACTCTACTACCACCTTCAATATCATTGGTGGGCGTATCTGTACTACCCAACGTGAGCAAAAGTGGATTGATACGCAATCTACATTGCAGGACAGGCCACTAGACGAGGGGTTTGGACTAGAAGAGTTAATGCAGTTGGCTACTGACGAAGTTAAGGTAGGAAGGAATACAACCTTAATTGTTTTCATTCCTGGTGGAACAGAGTGGGACGCTGTTAAGGCTCATATCGAACACCTTAAGAAACACCCTTTTACTCATGTTATCTTCATGAATTGTTCTCGTGAACTAATGCCTATCAACTTCCTTCACAATATTCAGCATGAATATAAAGAGGGTCTTCCTTTCACATGGCAAATGGAGTTTATCTTACAGGGTACTCACCACACGCAAATTAAGGAATTGATGCATCAGTGTATTGACATTGCAGTAAAGAAGGCGTCAACCGTGTACTACATGTTCACTTACGTTGACAACCTAATTGAAACTGAGTATGTCCAATCAATTGATGATGCACTTAATAAGAACCTAGAGAGAATCCTGATGGTTCACGAAAATGAAGAACAAGGGTTATTCTCTCAGGTACGACTACATAAGCTAGTTGGTGGATTCACCAATGATAGCTATATCGAAAAACTCAAGAGAATCGCGGAGGCACAGGAATGTCCGAATCTGATAAGAACAGTCCACTCGTTACAGTCATAATCCCTTGTCATAATCATGGCAAGACAGTTATGAGGGCTATCAAGAGTATAGCCGAACAGACCTATGCCAACAAACGGGTATTCGTGTCTGATGAAGGGTCTGAGGATGATACCTTGGATGTGTTAACCTCTCCTGCCTTTTATGACGATGACGTTCTTACTGCTGATGGCGGTCATCTTATCGGCCATATAGATGGTATGCCAGTACATATCTTTAAAGTAGATAAAGGGGATGGTCCCTCACCAGCCAGGAATCGCCTAATTAAAGCAGCATGGGAGGATACCGATTACTTTGCTATCCTCGACGCTGACGATTACTACATGCCTACTAAGTTGGAGAAGACCGTAGAGGTTATGAGTTATGACCCTGACATAATTGGGTTGGTTTATAATGATGCTATTATCCACAACGACAAGACTGGCAATGAGGTTTATGAATATCGTGAGCCCTACAACCGTTCCAGAATTGAAAGAGAATGCATCACCTCTAACACTCCATTGCTTAACAAAGCCGCCTTGCAAAAGATAGGTCTTTATGATGAAGAAATGAGAACTGCTGAGGATTGGGATTTAGCCCTGCGTATTACCCAGGACTTTGTTGCTATTCATGTTCCTGAGGCTTTGCATGTCTATAGTGTTACTGGTCAAAATGCTAGTGATATTGTAGATAAGGAAATCTGGAATCAAAACTGGATGAGAATCCGTCAGAAAATACATAGGGTAAAACATGCCCAATAATGCTGCCCGACATATTGCACCAGCCAAAAATGGACTTGGTTCAGCTAATGGTTTAGCCTTTATCCTCCCCTGTGCTGGGGCGGGTACAAGGATGAAGTCCTATGGACCGAAGGCTTTGATAACTGTTAATGGTATGACAATTATTGAACGGCAGATACGGTTAATTTGGGAAGTGTTCCCTGCTGCTGAAATCATTATTCCTGTTGGTTTCGACTCTACTAAAATGAGAAAGGCGTTAGATAATTATGATGTCAGGATGGTACTTAATCCCCTACACGAAACAACAAACGTCGCCTTCAGTATCGGCCTGGGGCTCTACGCCACCAACGCAAAGGCCGTGGTTGTCTGTAATGGAGACTTGGTTTACAACAAAGTCGTCCTTCAAAGCCTTGCTGACTGCAAAAACTCTTCGATTGTAACCGCCGAAGGAATGACGAATGACGAGGTTGGTTTAATAACACAAGGCGGTAAGGTTATAAACCTAGCATATGGACTAGAAGACAAGTGGTCTCAAATAGCTCTGTTTAAAGACAAGGAATTAAAGCTGTTAAGAAACACATGTTTTAATGAAGAAAATAACAAATGGTTTGCTTTTGAGGCTTTAAACCATATCATAAGCAAAAATGGTAAATTCAAAATTCTCACACCTGAGAAAGCGATTGTGTGCGACATAGACAATCCGAAGGATATTGAGGTCGCTCGAAAAATTCCCTTGACAATTTAATAGTTTGGGTGGTACAATATGGTAAACAGTATGATTGACATAACAAAGATGCAAAGAAACACAGTTATCCTCATAGAGACCGTCAATGCGGTTTATGAGATAAAGGTAACTGGTCCGAAAAGCTGTACAATCGAAATCCAAGGTGGAAAGAGATTTGTCAGGCCTACAAAGGCAATTCTGAATGGCTCATTCGAGGATTCTGACGCTCACGAAAAAGAGCTACAAAAAGGAATGATTAACTGGGCCGAGAGCATGGATATTAGCTATAAGATTAACAAGATTACTCACAGTATATCAACTGCTGATGTTCTTAGTGCTAGGATTTATGCACCAGACGGTTCGTGGAATTACGAAGTATGGGACGATGCCCACCCCGATATTAGTGGTGCGGTACAGGAAGCAAAAGCGAGGAACAAACGTTGAAAATTTTATGTAGCCCTCCGCATGGGGCGTTAAACTACATTATGCGTGGATGGAAAGAGGTGTTTGAAAACATCGGTTATGAATGGCATTGGTGGCCTACTGACAAACCAGCATTTGATGCGTTTGACGAAGTAGACCCTGACATTGTATTCTTAACTAACCAGACATGTACGAACGCAACCCTGAAATGTTTGAAGGAGCGTCCTGATACCCACGTTGCCATTAAGGTTGGAAACTGGGGTAGTATGGATTCAGACCTTGCTTCTTTTCATGAGAAAGCTGGGATTCCTAAAGAACAATACCCTGTTCACATTGCTACAGCCGAAGAGAAGGCTATGGTTAAGGAGATTATGGGTGTTGTTAATACGCAAAGCTTTGTGTATGGATTATACCATCCTAATCGACTAGAGGGAACCCTAGAGGGTTGGGCTGAGATTGCTCCAGTGTTAGGTATTATGCCTGCTGCCTGTCTTTATCATGATAAGCCAGTTGAATATAGTAATGACCTATCGTGTGAAATAGGATTTGTGGGTGGCTACTGGCCTTACAAAGCTGTAAACCTTGATAAGTATATTGTCCCGCTTTGTAATGGTGACTACAATGTCAAGATTTTCGGTAATTCTGGCTGGCCTGTTCCACAGTGGCTAGGAAGTGCTAGTGACGAGATTGTAAGACAACTGTTCTCTTCGGCTCTAATCTGTCCAAATGTCAGTGAGCCTCACGCCAACGAGTTTGGGTTTGAGGTAAACGAACGGGTGTTTAAGTTGGCAGCGAGTGGTGCCTTCTGTATCTCCGACAAGATTGCCTCCCTAGAAGAGGATGTCTTTTATAATCACGAAATGGTTATTGCTGACGACCCCGACCATTTTCAAGACCTTGTTCGTATGTACGTGCAGAATCATGACCTAACCGATGCTGTAATAAAACCCTTCGATACGGTGATGTCAAATCATACATATTTTGATAGAGCTATCCAGGTTTTAACTGCGTTCGGGCTAGAAACAGAAACGTGCTACAATGAAAAGGACAAGTTGGTAAAGGAGCGTATTTATGATTTCGAAAAATAACCCTGTTGTTGTTACGGGGGCGAGTGGGTTCCTAGGGAAGTTTGTGTTACGCGAGTTGTCTAGTCGTGGGTATGGGAATATCATTGGTACTTACGCAAACTATAAAAACAAGAAGGCTTATCCTGTAATAGACAATGTAACATGGGATTACTTAGACTTGCTAACCCCGGCATACCGAGATAACACAGCCAATAACATACATAGCTTCTTGCATGAATACAACCCTGTTGCGACTATTCACTTAGCTGCAACAGTAGGAGGTATCGGTGCTAACGCAGATAACCCCGGTAGGTTTATGTACGAAAACCTAGCTATGGGGATGAACTTGATTGAGGCCCTGCGAACGAACAGGAGTACTACAAAAAGCAAGTTTGTAATGGTGGGAACTGTATGTTCTTATCCTAAGTTTGCCCCTGTGCCTTTTAGAGAGGAAGACCTATGGAATGGTTACCCAGAGGAAACTAATGCCCCTTATGGGATTGCTAAGAAAACCCTGATGGAGCTAGTAATTGCTTACAGCAAGCAATACGGCTTTAATGGTGTTAATCTACTTCCTGTTAACCTGTATGGACCAGAAGATAACTTCGACCTTGAGTCTAGTCATGTTATTCCTGCATTAATTCGTAAGTTTGAAACAGCCAGGGTGAACAATGACGAATCGGTTAGCCTGTGGGGTACTGGGTCAGCGAGTCGAGAATTTCTCTATGTCAAGGATGCCGCAAGAGGTATTGTTGACGCCATGGAGAAACACAACGACCCTCAGCCTATAAACCTAGGAACTTGCAATGAAATTACTATTGCTAAACTAGCTGATAAGATTAAGAACGTAGTAGGGTATACTGGACAAATTGTCTATGACCCAACAAAGCCAGACGGACAACCAAGACGGTGTCTTGATACATACAAGGCTAAGGAAAAATTTGACTGGTGGTCAACTACAGACTTTGAGTTTGGGCTACGAGAAACCCTTCAGTGGTGGAGAAAGCAACAATGATAAAAGCCATTATACTTTCCTATAATCGAGCATGTCAACTACATCTTTTATTGGAGAGTTTAAACAGGAACGCCCCTGGTGTGTTTGACCCCACTGTCATTTACAGAACAGAGGTTGGTCCCCATGCAACAGCATATGAAATAGTAAAAAAGAGATTTCCTAATGCTAACTTTATTGAACAAAAACCTCCTGTGGTTAATATGTTTAATCTAGTGTGGGAAGAAACCCGTAAGGCCGACAACCTTGTGTCGTACTTTGTTGATGACAATGTCATGTTTCGTCCTCTTATTAAGCTAGACCTAGTGGAGAAGTATGCTAACGCACCCAACGTGATTGGGTTCTCTACGAGACTAGGAAGGAATATTACTCATGATGGCCCTTTATCTAGTAAGGTTCTACGAAGACCTGAGTTTACTGGGTGTAATGATGAAGACTTTATGCATTTCTCTTTGAGAGAAGGAGCAGACGTTTCAAGTAGTGACAACATGGGGATTAAATGGGCTAGTAAAATAGGTCATTTTGGATGGCCGTTTTCTGTGGACGGAAACATCTGTAGAAAAGAGGTTGTTCTTAAGTATGCCGACAGAGTTGATTGGAAATCTCCTAGTCGTTCTGTTAACGATATTGAAGGAGAGATTGTTCAACAAATATCTGCCGACCTTGGGGTTTGCCCAGATAGATATGTTTGTTATGAACATAGCATTGTTACCAATATTGTACTCAATCGGGTTAGTGCAAGAAGTCACACCAAAATTGGAACCAATAAAGCTGACATTGCCTCTTTGGCTAAAGCCTATAACAGAGGTCAGATACTAGATTATGACTCTATCGACACATGCGACATTCACCAGTGTCACGTCGATTTACCAATAGGATTCACAGAATGGAAGTAACTACCCTTAATTTTTATGTCAACAACCTGGGGGCCTCACAGCTTTCATACAGTATGTTGAAAAACATTAAGAGACGGATTGACGAGCATAATGACATTGCTCCTATCGTCTTTTATGAAAACCTCGAAAGACCACCAATCCCACCGAACTTTGCTCTAATGCAAATTGCAGAGGGTTGGGGGCAGCATGGAATAGGAATCGCTACGTCACTATCGACGCTAGTAAAGATGAAATCCTTTCCGGCTCTAAGTAAACGAATTTTTTATGTCTGGGACTTAGAATGGCTCAGGATGCAACCCCGAAGGTATGATGCTTATAGTAAGTTCTACCTTGACAGGGACATTACACTTATCGCTCGTTGCGAAAGCCACTCTGATTTAATCACGAATTGCTTTAATAGGGTTCCTGATGCCATTATTCCAGATTTCAGCGTAGACTCATTACTTGAGTTTGTAAATAAGGAGAAACAAGATGTCGAAAGATAAGAAAGAACTGATTGAAGACCTAGAGTGGTTAGAAGGTCAATACTGGGAGCAAGAGCGTAGTATTGGTGACATTGCCAAAGAACTAGGCACTTACGCCAATAAAATCCGCAGGGCTCTCCTGAAGGGCGATAGAGGCCTCAGGGATAAAAGTGCTGCACAGAGTGTCGCATTAAAAAGCGGTCGCCACAAGCATCCCACAGAGGGTACAGTGCGACCTGACACGGTTAAGCGAGCCATTAGTGCTTCTGTTGCTGAGTCCTGGGAAAACATCACAGATGAAGAACGGGCTCGTCGAGCAGAAGTTAGCCGGGAACAATGGAACAATAAGAGCGAAGCAGAGATTCGGGACATCCGAGAGAAGGCTATCGCGGCTGTTCGAGAAACCGCAAAAACAGGCTCAAAATTGGAGAAATTCGTCCAAGAACGCTTGACAGAGGCGGGTTATGTGCTAGAATGTCATAAGACAGGACTCATTGCTAACCACAACTTAGAGATTGATATTTATCTACCAGAAATAACTACGGTTATTGAGATAGATGGTCCTTCTCACTTCCTCCCTATTTGGGGACAGGAAGCACTACAGAAGACTATTAAGTCCGACAACGAGAAAAACGGATTGGTACTTCACCATGGTTTTCGTGTGGTTCGTGTGAAGCAAGTCAAGCGAAATGTGTCTATCAATGACATGTGGCAGATTTGGGAAGCCCTTGAGCCAGTCCTTGAGCGTATTAAGCTGAATCCTCCTAAGAACAAAGCGGATAGCTTTATTGAAATTGAAGTCGAGAACACTAGCAAGAGAGAAGTTGAATGAGTAAACATGGTTACGAGCAAACGTCCGTAGGTGATATTCGTGACATTCTGTCAAAAGAGCCCTACAACTACGCTCCAGAAGACCTGAAGGATTCTGAAGGTAAGCCTCTAAACAAGAAAGCTTTAGTTAATATGATTTTGGAAGATAACAAGACTTTAGAAGAATCAGGTAAAGCCGAAGAGGTGGTCTCTGTCGATGTTTCCGCAGAAGAAATTGCTGAGGTTCATGCGGCTGAGGAGGGGGACGAGTTGACAGACTTGTTTGAAGACGCTGAGGAAGTAACAGAGGAAATTAAGGTCTGTGGTGACCCTATTGAGGAAGCCGATGCAGAAGAAGAAGTCCCTCCTCCGTTTAACTCTGCTCAGTGGAGTGATTATGTCTTTCGTCAGTTTGAGGAAGACGAATTAGAGGATGGAACTAGCCCTGTTTGTGATGCCCTACGACGTGTAGTGGGAGAGCTAATCGGTCCCATTCTTAGTAGGGAAATTGTTCATGTAACCCCTGGTGTACGAGAGAACAATGGAACAGCTACGGTTGGCAGGAGAATCAGGGTTAAGGTAGCCAATCCTGCTCACCCTGCTTACGGAGAAATCCTTATTGAGGAAGAGATTGCAGATTGCGGTCGTCAGAATACAGACCACCCATTTGTGAACCACGCCCCTGCAACTGCCTCTACAAGGGCAGAGGGTAGGGCATACAGAAAGCTTCTCGGCCTTAGTCGTGTACTAGCCGCTGAAGAAAAGTCTAAAGCCGCAGAAGAGGCCCATGAAGACTTTGAAGTTGACAATTCAGCTATTGCTCCAGAACAAGTTAATGTTATTGACATGCTTTGTAAGAGACTCAATATCAGTGTTTTGGAATACATCAATGCTGGAAAGGCACATTATAAATACTTGGAGCAGATTAGTGGGAATGCCGCTATCAAAATGATTAAGCATCTAAATAGCGTGCAACGAGATGTTTCCAAGAAACCAAAAGGATTGGGTGCTTACAGCGAAAGCTGGAGGGATGCCAATAAAACCGTTTTTGAAAAAGAACTTTCAGGAGAATAAGAGAAGATGTTAAAATTGAAATTGAAGGTAAGTGCTAACGCCATTTGTGAAGTTGATGGAGACCAAGAGGTTGACATTTTTGAAGGTGTTGCAAGTATGCAAGAAGTCTTTAGTATAGACAAATGCGGTTGTTGCAAAAGCACAAAACTTCGTTATGTAGTCCGTCAGGATTCAGAAGATAACAAGTACTACGAACTTCACTGTCAAAACTTCGGACAGTGTGGTGCCCGACTACCATTTGGTCAGGCAAAGAAGGGTGGAAGTCTCTACCCTAAGGTTCGATGGGCTCAATTGTCCAAAGGAGAACAAGCCAAGCGTATTTCCCAACAGGAGAAATGCACTGATTTTGGTTACCTACCTGATAGCGGTTGGTACAAGTGGAAGGAAGTTGAGAAGCAGGACTAGTCAAATAGTTTTTCTTCGTCAGGTTTTGACACAATATCTAGCTTAGGCCATTTGCCCTCTGGGAATTCTTCATTTTCCAGGGGGCATTTTTCGCTTTCCCACCAAGCTTTCTTTGATAGGAAACATCCACAATTAGCGTGGGCACATATAGCATTGTTATGAAATGAGCAATCGCTACAGACT
>Ga0208012_1000037_pt1 | contig 56975 bp, 64 predicted proteins | sample 15BtaG_FD_184090 | JGI IMG/M metagenome (GOLD analysis project Ga0208012, IMG submission 184090) | Marine viral communities from the Subarctic Pacific Ocean - 15B_ETSP_OMZ_AT15312_CsCl metaG (SPAdes) (version 2) | ecosystem: Environmental > Aquatic > Marine > Oceanic | place: Pacific Ocean... | reverse complement strand
CAATTGAAATCCAATCCCACGCAATCTGCTGCGCGACAATCAAATCACTTTCGATCCTATTTAAATTTACATCATCCATTACACACTTGCCAATTACAGCGGGAGGGACAACGGCAATTGAAATCTCCTCAGTCTCTTCCGGCTCTGACGGAAGATGATTTGGCATCATCATTCCAACGGCGAATGCTACCATGATTTTCCAGCCATAGCGCCTCCAATCACCGGAAATAAGCCTTGCTACTTCTATCTTTTCTAAATTATTTTCCATTAGATTTTCCTATTATTAATACTTTCTTTAGCCTTCTTTATAGGTGTAAGGGCAGCTATGGACGTAGGATCAAAGACGTGCCAAACTGCTGGACCGGCGCTGATATATAGTGTATCTTCGCTCTCAATATAGCAGATCACTCCTTCTTCCCAAATAAGTGGAAGATCATAACTGGCCTCATAAGCCTTCCCGAAAATAAAACCCTTAAAGTTTGCTGAAAACGCAGAGGATAGATCGGCTACTGTTATTTTGTTATCCATTTATTTATTTAATAACTGTCTTGCACTTTGGAAATCTATTGCATGATTTGAAGAGGCCGTACCTACCCTTCCTCTCCACTATATCGCCCGTCTTACACTTTGGACACTTTTGCCCCGTTTTCTTGGCCGGCTTCTTGGCCGGCTTTGCAACAATATTTCCATCGGCATCTTGTGTAGCAGTATGTTTACAGAGGGGATAGGCCGAACAGCCGAGAAAGGACCCTGTCTTACTCTTCCTTTCTACCAATATATTCGCACACTTAGGACATTTATGTCCAGTCTTTACCGCCTCCTTCGATTTGCTACCATCTATAGATAAAGTTCCATCACATTTGGGCCAGATGGAACATGTCAAAAATGGTCCGTGTTTTGATATCTTCTTAACCATTTTCTTGCCAGAGCATTTCGGGCATTCGGCGTCTACCACAAAGGAGCTGGGAGGGCCAGCCTTGGTCGCTGCGACGAGCTGCTCATCTAGGCCGTCGTTAAATTTAGATAACAGATCTTTGTAGGCCAACTTCCCCTCTGAAACAGTATCGAGTTGAGCTTCCATTTTAGATGTAAACTTTGTGTCAACTATTTTCGGGAAGTTGGCAGTCAAATAATCTGATACCATTATTCCAATCTCTGTTGCGCGGAGAGCTTTTCCTTCTTTCTTTATATATTTTCTTTTCAAGAGGGTTTCCAAGATACTTGCGTAGGTGCTTGGTCGTCCTACTCCTTCTTTTTCTAGGAGCTTAATTATTGATGCATCAGAGAATCTCGGAGGAGGACTTGTGAAGTGCTGCTTTGAAGCTACGTCCTTCCATGAAACCTTATCTCCAACTGCCAGCGCCGGGAGCACAACATCATCTGAGGTGCCCCCATGAACTTTTAGGAATCCGTCAAAAGTCATGGTGCTTCCGTTCTTCTTGAAGTTAAACGCACGCTTCTTTCCGACATACTCCATCTTTAATGACACCTGATCAAATTTGGCGTCGGCCATCTGAGATGCCATGAATCTATCACTAATTAAAGCAAGAAGTTTTTTATCATCCGAAGAGAGTGCAGAAACAGGGGAGTCATAAGTTGGGCGGATAGCTTCGTGAGCATCCTGCGCTCCAGCCTTCGGCCCATACGCCCTAGTTGATGGAGAAAGATATTTCTTTCCATGATCATTTTCAATTTTAACTCTCAGGTCTTTGATTTTTTGAGGATCGCTTCGCGTGCTGTCCGTTCTATGGTAAGTAATCAGTCCATATCCGAATAGAGTCTGAGCTACGCCCATTGTCTTCTTCGCGCCCCAACCGAAGCTGTTAGAGGCAGACTGCTGCAACGTAGACGTAATAAATGGAGGGAACGGCTTGCGACTTCTGTTCTTCGCCAGATATTCAGTAACAACAAGATCTTCTTTATTAGAGTTCATCTCATTTGTTATGTCATCTGACTCAGCCTTGCTTGATGGCACAAAGTTCTTTCCGTCTACGCCATAGAAGTCTGCCGCAAATTTTAAAGAAGTATTTGCACTTATCGTCCAATATTCTTTTGGCACGAAAGCACGAATTGCCTTCTCTTTATCGGAAATAACTTTTAAGGCAACTGACTGAACTCGGCCAGCACTCGTGCCTCTCATCCCCTTATTCCACATAACCGGAGAAACCCGGAATCCAACTAAGCGATCTGTAATTCGCCTAGCCTGTTGGGCATCGTAGAGATCCTGATTTAACTTCCCAGGATTTTTCATGGCCTTTTTGACAGCCTCTTTTGTAATTGCGTTGAACATTACACGGTGAACTGTAACCCCGCGCTTTGGAAGCAGGGTGGCTATGTGGAAGGCGATAGCTTCGCCCTCTCTATCAGGGTCAGTGGCGATATAGATAACTTTATGATTCTTTGCTTCGGTCCGAATGTTCTTGGCAATATCTTTTTTATCTATATTAACCTTGTAAGTTGCCTCAAAGGTCTTTAGGTCTATTCCCATATTCTTTTTGGACAAGTCCATAATATGGCCGACCGAAGCCATAACTGTATAGCTCGAACCTAAAATACTTTTGAGTTTTGAGATCTTGTTTGGGGATTCTATTAAAACCAATGGCATGCGCTCTCCTTTTCTTGGGCACATAATACCGCCCAGAAAAGAAGCGTCTACACTTTTTTTTGAACTCCTTTAACAGGATATAAGATTAGACCTCTAGAGGCTTAACTCGATTTATAATAGTAAAAAACATCTTTTTGTCATGTTCTTCCAGATATTGGCCAGCCTCTTTAGCTCTCATAAAGAATGAGTCATCATTAAAATATTTTGCTAAAACATATTCAATAAAAAATTTAGATTCATGATCTTCTGACGAAGTATAGTATGCGATTGCATCACCAAAGGTAGTATCCATTTCGGTCCTCCCGGTCTGAGCTTAAGCTTTACGCTCACATAAATAACAATAAATTAGCTTATTTCTTTCCTCTTTTAATTGGAGGAGCTACTTGATCAGTACTCCCAAAGCCTCCATCTGATCTATCAGTGCTCTCTAGCTCTCCAATCTCAAATTGACAATCAATTCTTTTCCTCAAAATGATTTGGAAAAGCTTCGGTTTCTTTTGGATTATCAAGTTAGCTAAGGCGCTCATATTTTGTGGCCTCAATTCAAAAATACTAACTATACCATTTGGATATCTGTTATGTCCGATATTTTCAGTTTGGTTAGAGTGAATTACGCGAACTGGCACAAAAATCTCACCAGTATATGACTCATCAATAATTCCAACTGAATTTGCCATAGCTAGCGGAAGCTTTATGATGCTGCTTCTTGGAACAACTTCAAAGTAATAGCCCCGAGGTGGCTGCACGGTGATCCCCGTTTTAAACATGATAACATCATCTATAATCTTGTGGACACCGATAAACTTTAGATCGTAACCAGTATCGGTCGGATGTGCTCGCACTGGCACCTCAGCTTTGTCATCTAGTAGATTTACTCTTTATTTTTACAGACCATTTTAACTCCATTGTTCCGCACTTGTTCTTGGTTAGGATAGGCTCCGCCTTCGTTCTGTCATCTTTTTATCTCTATGAATATTTAAATACAATACAAGCAAGCAATTGGGGGCTAATATGATATCAAGCGAAAAGTACTATATAGAAGTTCACCTAGAGTGTGTACTGGAATCCGATATGGATAATAAAGTAGATTTGATTAAAAAAATTAATAGCACAATTCAAAAATTAATAAAAGACCAAAAGGTAGTACACTATAGTTCTAGTGTTAATTCGGTTTCTGAGGATGATATAATCAGAGAATATATGGCCCCAGGAATGTATGGCGATAACTAGAGGAAATTAAGGATGAAAAGATGCAGCAAATGCAAGATCAAGAGAGAACTAAGCTGCTTCAGTAAGGATAAATTTACTAAAGATGGGATAAATTATAGATGTAAGGCGTGTATTAAGGCTTATCGCGATACCAATATGATAATCCTATTCGGGTTGCTACCGCTCGTGCTTGGAGTTGATTTTGCTCTTCTTTTGTGCGTTTTGTTCAATGGCAAGAGTAAGAAGAGTTCCCTGTAAATTAACGGTGATTTATACCACTTAATCTATTATTATTTCCTACTTTTGTAGAATAGAATTATGATTGAAGCTCTAAGCAAATTAAGCACTTGGCTGGAAAGCAACAGACTACTAGTAGCTGCAGAAAGAATAAAAGCCCTAGTCAAAGTTTCGGCCGGCAAACCGATGCCGCTTGATCGAGAAAAACTTGATGATATTGCGGAAGAAATTCTTGATGAGTTTGGTGCTAAGATGCTGGGAAACAACATCTACCCAATAGACGTTATAAAGATTTTATCCGGCCACTTTAGAGCAGATGATCCAAACGCCTTAGACCTCCTCAATACGGAGATTAAAAGAACCAGTACAAATATAGAGGGAAAAACATCAGATCTCGTTTATGGACTCTATTTGGTCGATCAGTTTAGCCAGGTAGCCGGCGGCTTTATTCCGGGGTATACGCCGAAAGGTGGAGGCCCACCCATTCCCGGCCGAATAGCAGTCATAATAGGCCCGGCGACGTTCCCTCCGGAAAAATTTGAATCTTTTATAAGAGCCTTGGAGTGGAATCCACATTTCGAGAGCGACTTTGATAAGACTTTTAAATTTCTTAAGGAAATGCTCAAAGAAAAAATTCTATCAACGATAATTCACGAAGAAACTCACGCGAAAGACATCATAACTCCCCTGACGACGCGGAGAACATACATCGTAGAGGCGCCCGATGAGGATGATGATACAGCTCAACCTCCAGAGACCCTTGAGACCATCGCAAAGAAGTTTCACTTACCTATACCATCCCTGTTTATGGCAAACATCCAAGCGCTTATGGCGGACAGACAGGTATTCTCAGGAAGAGAAACGTTAGATTTTTTTTCAACGGTGACCAACGCATTAACCGACGAGCAGGCGGCTCAAGGGGCCCAAGACTTTTATAAAAATGTGGCAAAAGATAAGCCATTACCTCCCGGAACAAAAATTCTGTTCCCGGCCAACAGGGGAGCCTCAACTCTGTCAAAAGATGGGGACACTCTTCGAGACATCATAAGACGGAGAGGGCTAAACGAAGACCGCATTCTGCTTGTTAATTTCAAGGATCTTATCCTCCCAGCATTCCTCGGAAACCCGCCCGGATGGCAGCAAAAAAGTTATCAAGAGATATATGATTATCTGAAAAAGGACACAGAGTCAAGAGAGATAATTTTAAACATGCCATTGCCACCCGACATTGAGGTGGTTTCCATCCCCGATGTCAAGTCTCTTGAGGATCATTCAAGAGATTTTTATCTGTTAGTAAGAGAAGAGAGCAAAGCCCATTTGAACCAAATAGCTTTCGAAGTTAAACAAGCAATAAAGGACTTGTATCCCGAAGATGTCCGAAGACTCTCTCTCAAAGAAATGAAGCAGCTTTCCTCAACGGCGCAGCAATATGAAGTCCACCTGGGAAAGAAGAACGAGGTCGATGAGATTATTAAAACGCCGTTCTACGGAAAGACAATCGCGGAGCTTAAGAGAGAGCGTTATAGGGATTATCAGCTCCGAATGGTTCACATTTGGGAAACCCAGATAAAGAATCGCCAACCCCAATAAATCATATAATTTATACAAATTTAAGGGCAGATAGAATCGGGCCCTTATTTCCTTCATCCGGCCATTATTATCATGGGAATTTAAGCCCCCAAGGCCCCGGCCTTTATATTCCGAAACAAAGAAAGAATTAAAACTTATCAGCAAGCAAATAAAGAGGCTCAGGGCTTATGCTAGAGATTATACTAAAGCAAACAAGGAATCAATAGCTGCATACTGCAAGGCTTACCAAGCCTCACCAGCGGGCATAGCTACAAAAAAGATATATAAATAAATTAAACCTTGGAAATGCGGAGATAGATAGACATTCACTACGTGCATGGAGCTTAAGGGTACGCATCCGTGATGAACATATTTGCAAACACTGTGGCTACAATGGTGAATTTCTAGATGGCTCACTGCACGCTCATCATATTAAATATAAATCTAAATATCCTGAGCATACTCTGGATGTAGACAATGGAATTACTCTTTGCGTTCCTTGTCATAAGGAAATCCATGCAAATTCTAGCAAAATAGATTATATGTTGCTACAGGTAAAATCTATGGAGAAAACTAATTAACAGCCCACTTCATGTAAGACTCTAAAGCTCTAGCCATATCCCTGTTCCATTTTTCTTTATTAATTGGTATCGCTAACTTTTTTGCTAGTTTTAATCCGCGCCTCCATGCCTCAACCTCTTCTATTATAGTAAATGTTTTATAAATTTTAGATTTTTTATTATATCTTCTTAAGACCTCTTTTTCTCCATTAATAAAATCAGACTTATCAACTAGTATATGCCCGCATTCATGCAGAAGAACGTGCAGCTGAGTTTCGATAGATCTTGTATTTTTTATAGATATAAATTTTGAAGATTTGTATAGAGCGTCATCTCCATCAGTATCAAAGTTTACACAGAATCCTCTTGCATAAAGCCAAATACAGATTGTTTCCAAATAACTTGTATATAGCTTTTTTGAGTCATTCATTAAATAAAAATTAAAGCTATAAACTTATATGATTACTTTTTAGCAGTTCCTGGAATTGATATTAGCTTAGAAATTTTCTTTTTTCTTATAAGTGTTTTCTTTTTTGTATTATTAGATTTCTTTACAGTTTTTCGTTTACTTCTAGAAACTTTCTTTCCGCATCCACATCCCATAAGCTTATCCTCGTTCTATGCAAAATTATTATTAGGAAAAATTATTTTTTATAAAATATTAATAATTCTGCATATATTATGTTTCATGAAACAAAGAAGTAAAAACATTTTTTCTATATTTTTTATCCCTATTACAATAATCTTTGTAATATTTTCTTTTCTTAATGTCAAACATCTTTTTACTCATAAAAAAATAGAATATACAGAATATTCTACAGACGCGATTTTTCGTACAGAAAAAATGCTACTGCCAGTCGTAAAGCTTACACATATAGGCCTAAGGGAGTCTGATAATACAATTTTTTCTGTTTCGGCAACAGGATTTTCTATAGCTTATGACATTAAATCTGATTCGTCATTAATTATTACAAATGATCATTTCTGTAGCGACCTAACAGATAGCTCGTCTTTATATATTGAAGATTATAGCCTTAAGTTAATTGATTTTGCAGAACAAAATAGCGAATTAAGGATTATGAAATCAAATCCAGCACTAGACCTATGTGTGCTGCAGTCATATGGGCTTATAAAGCCGGCAGAAATAATTAAGGACTACTATGTCCCACAATTGTTCGAAAAAGTATATGTAGTTGGCGCTCCCAGCGGAGACTTTCCAATAATATTAGATACATATATATCCGCCTTTTTGCCAAGAGAAAAAATAAGTATTGCCCCGCTCTCAGATGATGGAAATAAATTTATCATGATCTCAGAAGAAGTTTTGCCGGGTCACAGTGGGAGCCCAGTCTACACCAAAGATGGCAGAGTTATTGGCATTATATTCGGTGCGCTCCCTGACTACGGAGGGATGGCCGCCAGCTCAGATGACATAAAGCTTTTTCTATTTAATTAATTCTTTTTAAGCTTTTTAATTCTTCCAGATGCCTTTCTGGCATAGAGAGTAAAGAATGCCAGATCAACTGGCTTCCCCTTTAAGATTAGCTTAAGTGCTTCATTTGCAAAGTTAGCAGTCCTAATAGCCTCAGAGCCCATCTGATCTCTCTTTCCATTAGCGCCCCTCTTTGCATATTTTGAGCTTATCTGCTCTACTTGCTCTGCTGATACTCCGTAGAGCACCATGTTCGGCTTAAGCTTGGTAATTACTGCGTCTAACTTCTTCTTTTCTTTTAAGATGCTTTTCATCTTTTCATTTTGATTATTGATACACTCTAGCTCACAGGTTTTGCAGCTATCCTCTAGGCCCATATTCCATAGGTCACAAGAAAAAAATTGTCTTACTTCTTTTGGCTCAGCCTTTAGAGATTCACTGCAACCGAAAAACGCTCTGCCGTCTACAACGGTTGCGCTCTGATTGCAGTGCTGGCTTTCTCGAATTTGACGAGTCATCTTACAAGATGATGCGCAGCTTATGACTGGTAACTCTTTGCTCATAGAAAATTATGCCTTATGAGAATCCCACGGTGGGCCATTTAGACCATAAGTATGATGATCGCCAACAAATATTGTTTTCCAGTTTTTGCCCATAAGCCTCTTTGCCGCCTCAGGCGATGCTATGCTCAGATTTATATAATAAGCTGATTCTCCAACCTCTGAATCTAGCCTATCTTGCTCAATAATATTTTTTGCCTCTTTCCACCAAGCTTTGGTTTTAGGAAGATTACTTGAACTCCAAGATTTAACTTCTTCTTCCGGAGATTTATCATTCCAATATGAAAATTGTTTTGGTGCTAGAACAACTTTTCGAATACTAATACCACTATTGTTGCTCCGATTCTTAATAACAGTATAAATTCGCTTCATTAAATCCGGCCCATATACGGAGCCACCCTCACCCATTAGCGTTGCCGCAACTACCTCGGTATTAGAAATAATAGATTCATCATCTTCCTCTTCTGGGATTTCAGGTTCTGGATCCGGAATTATTAATTCCTGTCCAATGCTAAGTTTATCTGATGGCAAATTATTTGATTCTATAATTTGTTTTATGGTTATTCCATATTGATTTGCAATTGCTCCTAAGGTATCTCCAGACTCAACCTGATGAATTAATGGTTCATCAGCACATAGTTTAACTATGATCTTATCAAGTATGGATGCTTCTTTTACTAAGCCTTTTTTATCTAATCTGTTTGCTATGCGGACTAATTCTTTAATCATAATATCTTTTCCAAGCGAGGGTTATTATTGTGATATTTTTCATAATAGGGCCTGCTCAAAAACATGATTCCATTTTGATATATAATCATCTATGTGAAAATATTTTACAGCTATTGCCCGGCCACTCAGAGAAAGTTGTTGCTGCAAATCTTCTGAATCAACAATTCTTTTAACGGCAGATAACATTTCCTCTTTTGTATCTGCAAATAAACAACTTTCTTCATTCACTAAATATCTATTTATTCCAAAATTATTTGTTGTTACCAAGGGTGTTCCGCACATAAGCGACTCTGCGCGAACTCGTGGCATTGCACTATTTGTAGTAGTATTTAAAAATACACTATATTCATTATAAGTCCTAACTAATTTATTTAACGTAAAACAGCCTATTGACTCCGAAAGGCCATCATTTCCGTGTCCAATAAGATCACAACATTTAGCCCTACGAGATACCCACCGCCATTCATTAAATCCTAAAACTTTACTTCTTTGTTTGAAGAGACTTGCTGCGCTCAAAACTCTATTATTTCTTTCTAAATTTAAAAAACAAAATTCATTTGGATCAAACCCATGGGGTATATAGAAATGCTTTTTTCCGGGAAAGTTCCTATGATATCTATCCATAACAATCTTTGAGTTCCACACAATACACCGAACCCAGCCTGGTACCTCATATGGCAAATATGTTTGCATAACAGCAATTCCGGGTACTTTTCGAATCTTATTAATTCTAAATCTATTATATCTACCCGGATTAACTCCACCTCTTACCATGAATATATTATACTTTTTATACTTTGCCTTATTATCATCTACATAGGATACATTTTTATTTATAGGGCGACCTAAACTTTTTGAATCCGGAGCAGATCCATCAGGCAAAGAGCACACAAAGTTATGATTTGTTTTGAAAAACTCATATTGGTGACCCCCGTGGACTAGCCAATCCATTATTTTTAGTTTATCCACCACTATAAGCCTCCTCTATAACTTCACTCCACCTTTTAAGCTCTTTTTTTATTTTAAAGAAATTGTAAAAAACAATTTTAGATATTTCATATCCTTTCCAAGCGAGGGTTATTATTGTGATATTTTTCATAAATATTTAAATTATCGCTTACTCTTATTTTCAAAATAGACTTAAGACTACTAACGCTGCCATTATCTCAAAGTTGAACAATAATTACGCCCCTATTGCTATTTTTTTTCTCCCCTTCTTCCTCTTCTATAGGTCGAGGCTCTGGAAGTGGAGCGTGCGGCCTGGGTCTTTCCTCTCTTCGTATAATTTGATCTCGTATAATTTTATCATAAATAAAATCATATTGTTTCATTATAAAATCTTTGCAGCATATGCCGCAAGTTGGCTCCGCTCTCCCTTGAGAAGAGTAATGTGAGATGATAGGTGGAAGTCCTTAAACTTCTCAACGACAGCTCCCAGGCCGCACGTTGCGGCGTCTAAATGCGGTGCATCTATCTGCTCTAGATCGCCAAGCATAACTAGTTTGGAGTTTTCTCCCATCCTAGTTATGACAGCCTTAGCCTCTGTATATGTAATATTCTGTGCCTCATCTAAGATAAAGATAGTATTAGGAAGACTTCTCCCCCTTACAAAAGATAAGGCCTCTACTTCTAGAGTTCCCTTTTCCATCATCATCTTGAAATAAGTTTCTCCGTTTTTAAAAATGCACTTTAAATTATCGATAATTGGCTGGATCCATGGCTCCATCTTCTCATACTTAGTTCCTGGCAAAAAGCCAACATCGCCGCTTAGAGACTGGATTGGTCTAGAGATTACAATCTTGTCATAAATGCCCTCACTTAACATATGGACGGCAGCTGCCGTACTCAAAAGCGTTTTGCCGCTGCCGGCGATGCCGGTTAGTGTCGCTAAGTGAATATCTGGATTTAATAAAGATTCTAAAGCAAATGTCTGCTCTTTATTCCTTGGGGAAATACCCTGTACAGATAGCCCCCGCTTATTAGATCTTAACGGCTTAATTTCATTACCGAGAAAGCGGCCTAATGCACTTTTCTCTCCGCCCTTAAGAACTACAAATTCGTTAGGAAAGAGGTCATCTCCGTAATATTCAATTCCCCTCTCATCATAAAAATCCTGAATATCTTCTGGGTTAAAATCTTTTACGCTAACGCCAGTATATGCCCCGCGCCTATTTATAACGGCCTTCTCTTTTTGATAATTTTCTGAGCAAATGCCGAGCGAATCGCATTTCACTCTAATGTTTATATCTCTAGAGATTACAACAACATTATTTACTTCTCTGGAGAGCCTTAGGGCTACGGCAATAATTTTATTATCATTAGAGTGGGACATTGATTCTGGAAGCTTGTCATATTCTTTAGTGGCATGAATGAAAATAGTTTCTCCATTTTCTAGCGTCACACCCTCTTTTAATGATCCAATGTCTCTTAGATTGTCAAGAAAGCGATTAATATAACGTGCGGCGTTACCAACTGCATCATGCCTGGCTTTGAGATTGTCCACTTCCTCTAATACTTCCATCGGAATAATTACATTATGATTTGGAAATGCGTGGATCGAATCTTCGTGATAAACGAGAACTGATGTATCTAGTATAAAGTTTTTTCTAATGTTAGTCAAAATATCTCCGTTACTCAAGGTCTATATCATCTTCCATGATAGACCAGTGTTCTATGGTTGCTTCAAAATATAGAGACTTATCGTTTGGGTCTTCCTTGATTTTGTAGTCTGGCCCAGCCCATTCGCCAATAAGCTCTCCATCTACTTTGATCATCAATGCCTCTATGCCCTTATATTCTATAACTTCGATGCCATTATCTATCATATAATCTATAGCCTGATCTCTCGGCACCTCTAGCATGCCGTCCGCATCAAACCCCATATACAAAAACAGACCGTGTAACCATTGCTGACGTATTTCATTTACGTCAGCAGCAAAGTTAACACGATCTGTTAAAATTTTCGTTATCATAATGCTCTATTATAATACTCTATAAGTAAGAGATGGAGCAGGCCCCTCCAGCACAAGCTAGTTCGCCAGAAAGATTTGTATTGTCAATATCTTCTGATACTCCGTCAATATCTACATCTCTTAGCAGGTGCATCATTTTTTCATAAGTTTCCTCTGAGCAATCTTCAAACGGAGCTTGGACATAACTGTGATCAGAATACGGAAGAACGGATAGCCCATTATATACATCTCTGTTTTCCCACATCCAATTGGCAACGATATCCCACTCTCCATCTTTTATCGTTATTGTTGCAGAGACATTATGGGTGTTCTGTCCTTTTCTGTATCCGGGCCTTACCCACTCATTTGTTACCGTCTTTATTCTTTCTAAGAGATCTACGGCACTTTCCGCCCGAGTGATCGCTCCCGATGGAGCTTTCTGCGGAACAGAGATAACGGCAGTGTCATGCGGCCTGAAGAATTCATCTTCAACTAATTCTGGATAATTATCCATCAAGTAGGCGTATATCGATTCGTTCTTTCCAACCCGAAGCCTCCTGATGTAGAATTCATTATGCCAAGCGTGGATGCCGGATGACGTACCCAGGGTCAAAGACGTTGTTCCGGCAGGTTTCACACAGGTTGTTCTTGCTGCCTTATTTATTCCAATTAAATCAGCAACCCTGATATTCTCCTCGTTGATAACCATCGCAGCTTCCGTCATGCTGAGTGACAAAACCTTTCCGCTAGCAATTCCAGTGAGACTAACTCCCAATAGGGCATCTTTCTCTGTGTTTCTCTGCCAAATTGGGCGAAGATAATGAAAGTCTGTATATCCAGCCTGTAGTGTTCCAATGAATGACGCTGCTTTGGCTCGTTCATTTAGATCATCTTGTCCGCTTAGATCAGACGCATTAATTTCAGTTAAATTACAAAATTGATTTGGTCTTAAGCTGATCTCGCAACACGGATTACATCCGATATCCTTATCATTTGTAAAGTAAAATCCAGGCTCGCCGGCACCAGAGGCTTTAATCCTCTCCCACAAAGACATGAAAAATCCTTTCTTGATCCTGTGCCTCATGAGGACAACAGAATTGTTTGCTCTGCCACGCTGCGGATTTGATTCATACCAATTTCCTGACTTTGCAGAGATCATTTCTTCGTCGTCTGCAGAGAACAAAGCAATAAGAGCAGCGCGCCTGATCCCCCCTGCCAATACTGCGTCAGCAATATAGCACATCATATCGTGGACCTCAATGGGCCGCAGCTTATCTCCACCCTCTTTTGAGTCCAGTATACCCTCCAGCTTAACTAAGCACTCACGCAGTGGCTGAGGACCCGGTGCCTTACCTCCAGAGGTAACTAGTCTTGCGCCCTTTTGCCTGATGTCGGAAAAGTCAAATCTTAACTTTGAAGTTCCGCTAAAATAAGAATTAACAAGAGCTTTGACGGCGTCGGCCCAGCCCTCTATTGAGTCTGCAATTAAAAATCGCCTTGTTCTCTTCGCGTTAGGGCGGCTGATTGACGGAAGGCACTCTACATGATGCTTCTGTACTGAGTAACCAATTCCGGTTCCTCCAAGCAACAAAAACATAGTTTCGCTAAATGCGCGAATATCATCAACCGGAACGTATCCACAGTTGTACGCTCTGTTTGGTGCGATTTCAATCGGCTTACCTCCAAATTGTAGGGCCCGCATAGAAGGCAAAACTTTTTTGTCATAAACAAATTTGTATGCTGCCTCGATTTCCTTTTTCAGATGAGGATATTTCTTGATATGCATTCCTTTATTTCTAGAGGTAAGCTCTTCCCAGTTTTCTCTTCGGGTTTCCGATTCAAGAAACCGTGCGTATTTCATATGCACGGTTATATCAGATATAATCTTCGATGCTAATTCCATTTTTTCTCCGGTGGTATTTTTTAAATATATTTGATTTCAATCAAGCTCACCGCATTAAGTGAGCTTAAAAGCTAAGCTTGACTAATAAGTATTTAGTCTATTTTTAGTAGAAGATTTTTTCTTGATATATTAACAAACTTTAATTAAAGTGCGAAATCCCTAGACATTAAGGATGCTTAAGAACACTTAAATATTTTTTATTTTTTAATTTGTTTGCACAGAAATAAGCTTATTATTCATCTGCAGGATCATACTGCTCAACAAATGTTCCGTTCTTCCAATTTCTAACAATAGAAGTTTCTTCGGAGAGAGTAAATGTGGCAATGACATCTTCTCTGGTAGAGAACGAGGCAGCACTAATGTGCCTTGTGCCGCATCCCTCTGGAACATCCAGAGAGGAATCATCAACGACTAAGTAGATTCTAGATCCTATAATCTGACCATTCCGATTGACAAGAATTGCTCCGTCCTGCCCCTCTCTTAGAATCGAGGCAACATCTTTGTCGAAAGCTTTATCGCATATATTTATATACTTTTGAATAGGATTAATGCCTATCTGCCTTAGGCCTGTGATATGATGATCATTTTCGCCATCGAAGACTCCAAGTACAACTAGAATCCCTAGGCTTTTCGGAGTTACTTTTTTTGCTTTATTCTCTTTCGCTATATCACATAAAGCGTTAAATATTTTCTTTTCCACTTTAAGAAATTCTCTAGCAGCATTAAACTGAAAAGAAAAATCAGCCATGGACGTCTTCTTTTTTGGCTCAGAAGGCACGATGTTGGTGGTTTCGTCTGAAGACATTATTAGTCCCTTTATTTTTGTATTGTTATCCGCTAAACCCTAATTCATCATAAGTATAATAAATGGGCTTTCCTTCTTCATCTACCGTCTCTATGTTTACTGGACTGCCCCATGCTTCATACATATATTCTAACGTCACAGCTAGATGCTTCTGATCCAGAGTTCCTATGTCTCCGCTTCTATGCTCAAGCTGAAGAATCCCGTCTTCTATTCCAGTTATGCAAATTAAAGGCGACCGATAGTTATAAAGATCCTTAACTATAGATTCCTTAATCATATCCAATTCCGTTCCAACAATATGAATTGCCTGATCGCCGGACGCCATCTGCAGCTCTACATATGTAAACAGCTTCAATTCTTCCGCCAACTCTTTTGTCAGATAATTTCTGATGAAGGAAACATCGTCTTCCTCGGCTACCACTTCGAATATTTTTTGATAGCCAGTTAGTTCGGATTCTCCAGCCGCGTGAAGCTCGTCCCAAGTTTTTTTAATTTCTGTAAAAATGCTGAATCCTAAAAAGTATGGATTTATACTGAGCTTATTGCCTCCAGGCTGAACGACCTTTTCGTGAATTTTGCAAAAGTCTAGATGCTCCGCGTTGGAGATGCAATTGGTCTTGTGCATTAATTCGGCATGCCAAAAACTTGCGTATCCCTCATTTCCCGTCTTTGTCATATATTGTGGATAGAAATAATAAGATTCCTCTCTGATTATTTCAAGAATATCTTTTTGCCATGGCTCTAATACTTTCGAATATTGTGTTAAAAACCAAATTATATCAAATTCTGGTTGAGGAGGAAACTTATTATTTGGCTTTACTTGTTTTTTAGATAGCCCCTTTGCATCAAGAACATCAGAGAACTCATCTTTCTTAATATCTTTATAATGTCTTGCTTCTTTTTTATAAGGCTTTCTTGAGGATCCCTTATGCCAGTCAATATGTTTATCAAGAGCGAATCCAATATCCATGGCTCGCTCAACCGCCTCTAGTCCATGCTTCTCAATATATCCCTCTATTCTTTGCGCTCTTTCTGCGGCATGATAAACCATTTTATTATCGGTTTGCTTGAATAAATAATTATTCTTAAAATAAGCGGAATGCCCAATTACGTGGGCTACGACCAAAGTATTGGCTATATCTGAGTTAGTATCAAGTAAGAATGCATATGATGGATCGTTATTAAGAACAACTTCATAAACCTTTGAGTGACCCATCTCACCTTGCATTTTTTGATACTCATATGACTGTCCATATGACCAATGTCTAGCTCTAGTCGGCAGACCATACGACATAATCTCCAGCATAGTCTCCTGCGGAACCACTTCATAATTAATCGGATAAAAATCAAGGCCAAGCTCTTTCGCCTCTGCCTCTAAAAGTCTAATCCTTTCCTCTAGAACTTTGTTCATATTAAATCCTTTTTTGTAAAATCTCTGGCCAGCATCATAAATTTTTATCCAGCCAAGCTCAGCGGCAGACTCTGATTCGGTCTTACCATTACCATATTTGAGTGACTAATCCTTATCAGCTTTTGACACTCCGTCTATGTTAAAGAACATTTTTAATGCATCAAAAACTTCGTCTCTAGACGAGAGCCTTAGAGATACAAATCTAGTTCTCTGTATCTCTCTTTCCAAAAGGCCTGATAGCCGATTCTCTTCAGTGCTCCAAGTGTATTCGTCCTGCGGCGTAATTTCCCCATAGCCTATTGCTCGGACTATTGGTAGCAGCTTCTTAATATATTCTAGAACCAAAAGGTTATCACTTCCAAAGTTGTCACCGTCAGAAAATTCTATTATGTATCTATTAGTTGTTGGTTCCGAATGGAATTCCTGTATATGTTCATAGGCCATTTTGAATGCCGAACTACACTTAGTTCCGCCGCCACTGCTTATGGAGAAGAACTCTTTTTCACCTACTTCATAAGCTTTGACATCATGTGCAATGAAGACTAAGGAAATATTTTTATATCGTCTTCTTAAAAATTGAACCATCCAAAAGAAAAAGCTTTTGGCTATATATTTCTTTTCATCACTCATGGAGCCGCTTCGGTCCATCATGAGATAGACAACAGCATTTGAATGATATTCGAATTCACTCTCCCAGGTGCGATATCTTAAGTCATCCTCATTAAAGTCGCCAACTTTAGCCTCACCTTTAGCCGCGTTTCTTTTAACATTTTGAATTAATGTTTTTTTGAGATCTATATTTGGATAAATTCCACGCTTTTCTATAGAAGATAATTCTTCTGTTTCAACTTCGATAGCGGAACTTTTATTAGGTTCCATCCATGGGAGGTTTAACTCGTCTAAAAGTATATCTACAAGCTCGTCTATGGAAACCTCTGCCTCAAAAACTATCTCGCCTTCCTCGTCTCCAGCCCTTCCTTTGCCAGAGCCTTTCTTTTTTCCGCTTTTGATTTTATACTTGTCTCCAGCCTTCGCGTCTATGCCCTGGCCGGTTTCAGACTTATCTTTAAGCTTTCCATATTTAAACTTGTATTGATCTAAAAAGCGGATTGGAATTTTAATTTTTTTATCACCATCTGATGTGATAATATTATATTCCGTAATTAAGTCTTTGCCGTTCTTTCTAATGGCATCATTAACTAGCTTCTTTTGTCTTTCAGAATCTCTTTTACTGCGCTGTTTAAGTTTCCAGATATCTGATAGCCCAGATTCGGCCTTAGATATCTTAGACATTTTAGTTTCTTGCCATCAATGAACTTACATATCGAAGAAGTTCGTTCGCGCTTGTCTCCGTGTAACCGTGCTTATTACAAAGTGTTTCTACAACAACATTTATCTTTTTCAGCTCGCCTTCATCGGGGTTTCTTGTATTAATCGTCATGCGGATTACATCCTGTCTCTCGTCAAAGAGCTGCTTCTCAAGTGCCTCACGCAGCTTTGAGTGCTCCTTGTACGAATAATCTTTCGTGCCAGCCTTAGCCGACCTTAGCATCTTGCGATATATTTCTTGTCTAAAAGATTTCTTTCCGCTTTCTGAAATTCCAACCTTCTCCTCAATTGAGCGCATCAAGCGCTCATTCGGAGGAACCGGCTCGCCCCACTCATCCTCAATATTTGTATTGTCGAGGAATGCTTCGATATGATCCATATAATTTGTAAGAAGATTATTAATCTCTTCTTCAAAATTAACGAAGAAGGCCTTTTGAACCTCATTTCTTGCTAGCTTACTATACTCTTCAATAACCGTAGTTAGAATATTTTCTAGCCTAACAATCTCTTTCTCGTCAAGCTTTGGGTTGCTGCTGAATCCATCACGAATTGCCCGAATAACATCTATTGGAGTTATACAGCTAACCCTATCTTGCGCCAATGCAGATGAGATTCTATTTATAACATATCTCGGAGATATTCCAGACATACCCTCTGCTTCAAACTCTCTCTTCAGAGTGGCAACATCTGCCTGCGAAAATCCCTCCACCTCTTCTTCGTTATATAGGCGCATTTTGCTTAGGTTTGATAAGCTATTATGCTTTGAGTCCTTAAGTCTTGACAAGACAGCGAACATTGCGGCACAATATAACGCATATGGAGAAATATGAATTCCGCCAAACTTTGCTTGATTAATTAACTTTTCATATATCTTAATTTCATCAGTAACGTTAAGATTATACGGAACCTTTACTACAATGATTCTGTCATGTAGGGCTTCCATTTCGTCTTTTGCCAAAAACCTTCTATATTCAGTTTCATTTGAGTGAGACAGAAGGAATTCATCAGCATAAATTAGCGGAAAACGTCCAGTTTTAATATTCTTTTCCTGAGCTAATGTCAGCAAAACATATAAAAACTTCTGATCTACCTTTAGCATCTCTACGAATTCCATAATTCCACGATTTGCAATATTAAGCTCTCCGTCAAATCTGTATGCTCTCGGGTCTGATTCAGAACCATATTCGCCTATCTTGCTAAGATCCATTGATCCTACCAGTTCTGATATATCCTGGCTCTTCTTATCGGAGGGCACAAAGGTTCCAACTCCAACTCGGGACTGCTCAGAGAGAAATAATCTTTTTACTGGGAGCTTCATAAAGTCTCCATTGTAATTTTCCTTAAGAATTAAGTCCATATACGGGCTTAGCTGCCCATCTATTTTAATCCCAAACTCTTCATTAAATCTCGGCCTAAGATCTAGCGGAATTGCACACAGTGGATCTTCAAACATTGGAGATTCTGATAAGGCAAATAACTTACCACTCTCTGTGGCGGAATATCTTTCTAGGCCCCGCTTCAATAAGACTGCTAGTTGTGACTTTCCAGAGGAGGTGGGGCCATATAGCAGAAGAATTCGTCTAGAAACTTCGCTTCCAGTTGCTGCCGCTCGCAGGTATGCCATTATCTCAAAGATTGAATCGTCTATTCCGAATAGATCATCATCAAAAAAGTTATATTTTACAATGTTACCTTCATCATCTCTTTCGACACCGGCTTCATCAATCATATCAAGAACTCTTTTGTGAGCGCTCCTATGAAGCAGAGGATTTTCTGTAACCATATTGACGTAATCCTCTAGTGTTCCATCCCACCCTAAGGCGCCATGCTTGTCAACGTGGTTATTGAGGTCGTCAAGTAGACTTGATTTTTTCTTAGCCGGCATCACTCTTCTCCATATATATTTCTTATAGCCTTTGCGTTTCCACTTTTAATACTTTGAACAATCTTTCTAGATTCTTCCTTAACCTGTCTCATCATCTCCTCTTTATCTCTTTCTATCTTACTAGAAGAGGCGCTAAAGATTCGAGTAAACTCTGATAATTTATTGCAAGCCTTGCAGTGACGCTGGTTAAGCCCGTCTTTCTGGCAAGATTCTATATATTTTTTAATAGAAATATTTAATATATCTACGGAAGAGCAGTTTTTGCACTCTAAATTATAAATTGCCATCGTTTTATTCTTTTATATTAGTAATGTATATCAAGCTTTCTTCATCAACTCTCAGCTTACCCATTAGAGAAAAGTCTCTCAATATTTTCTTTTTGAATTTATTATCAGTAATAATAACAGTTATTTCCATGTCATTTGTCTCATTATTATATTTAATATTCTTTATTGTTCCAACCTTTTCTTCTTTCATTATAGCTTCTCTGTTATAGCCTCTCTATTGCTGACAAAATATGTGGATTTTTTATTTGATTAAATAAAAACAAAAGATCTTCTTTGTTTCCAAAGTGAATCTTTTTTACCATCGAAAATGGAAGAGAAAGCACTGGAGCTTCAATCGGGTCTATGCTTTCAAAGAATGGCTCCAAGGAGAGTACTGATATATATCTATCTTTTTTATTTATATTTCTAATTAAATATCTATGTTTTTTATTCTTGTCTAATTCAGTAGAGATAATAACAATATCATCTTTTTTTAATTTTTTTAAAATTTTATTATTAAAATTCATTTTCTTCGCCAATATCTTCTATCCAGTTGTCAGGAAGAGTTTCTATTCTTGATTTTGCGAACGCCTTTCTGAGTAAGAATTTCCCCTTAGCTCCATCTCTGTTCTTCACGATATGAATTTCCATATCCTCCCTTAAGACTTCATCTTCCCTATTTGCTATAATAAGAACGATTGCCGAGTTGTCTCCAATCATTTTACTTCTGCCAAGATCCTCTAAGCTTACATCGTCAATTCTTTTTCCTCCAGTTTTCTTCTGTGCGGCCTTCCTCTGGGCGGCTGTAACTACTGGCTTGTTTTTCTTTCTGCAAAATTCATGCATTTCCTCCGAAACCTTACCAACATCTAGCCAGTCTTGGCCGATCTGCCCCAAGGTTGGCTTCATAAGCTGAAGGTAATCAATAAAAATTGCATCGGGCTCAAACTCACCCAACAAAGTGTCGTACCTTGCTTCGATCTCGCCCATAGTGGTCCCACGCGGCATATCTAGTATGTAAAACTTTTTATCATAAGTTTCCTGGAACTTAAGACAGCTCATCCAGCGGCTCTCTTCTTCTGGAGTAAGTTGGCCGCGCATTACGCCACGATGCCTAACCTTTGCCACGTTTGCGTCAGCCCGCTGCTCATACTGTTGCTTGCTCATCTCTAGCGTAACAACTACAACATTTTTCCCGTCATTAAATCCGGATATCCCCTCTGATGGAATGTTGCTGCCCAGCCAAGCGTTGATAGCCATGTTGAGCATGAGTAGGGATTTGCCAGATGAGCTTGCGCCACCAATGACTAGCATCTCAGACTCTTTAACTCCCCAGGTATAATCATCAAGCTCTTTGTATCCCGACAAGAAGCCTTTTATCTCGTCCGGGTTTTCTTGGGTATATTTATACTGGTCGTATCTATCCTGTGTAGAGTCTGTTATGTCACCCTCTTTGAAGACATCATCCTTATACAGCCTTACGGTCTTCGTGGCGACCTTTCTTAGCTCATCATTGAAGTCCGCTAAGCTCTCCGCACTATCTTCGATGTCCTCGACTTTTTCAGATAATTTTGATATCAGAAATTTATTATATCTTGTTTTAATTTCATCAATAAAAAATCCAATTTCGTTCTGCTTGCACTCTTTATCCTCTATGAACTCAAGGATATCAGAATCTTCGCCCTGCCTATTAAGAAGCTCCTTTAAGACCTCATAGGACGGAGGTATTTTGTGTCTTGAATAATACTCATTCATATAAACGAGACAGGGCTTATATTTTGGAAATAGTATTGATTTTAAAGTTTCGCATTCAACACGCCTATAGACTTCGTTTAAATTGGACGACCCCTGCATCATCCAATTTAAAATCTTAGCATCAAGCATCTGTTCTCCTTCTGAAATCTTTTCCGCCAACAACGTAGAGTTCTACGTGTGAGCTTCTTAGGGACTTAAAGGATTTCGCATGAAATCCTCCAAATATTTTATCAACATCGCTATCGTTTGTACACAAGATTGTTGGAACTTGATTCTGGAATCTAGTTCTCAGCACATATTCCAAGGAAGTTCCGAATAACTGCTCTGCTTTTTCGGATGGGAAAATCCAATGAGAACTAAACTCATCGATCACCAGAAAATCCTTCCCTATTAGTTCTGCGTAATATTTTGCAGTATCCATTTCCCTTGAGAGCATGTTGGCGACAACATCGGCCATAGTTGTATACAGGCCAGAATATCCAGAGCTAACCGCCTTCTTTAATATGCAACAAGCTGTATATGACTTTCCTGTTCCGAGGTTTCCGGCAAACATAAATGACTTTCCATTATCATAAACGGCATCTATGCTTTTCATTTTTTCTTTAATTATCTTTTTGAAGATAGGATCTCCAGAAAAGTCCTTAAAAGATAAGGACCAATATTCGACAGGAATGTCAGCCATATAATATCTATCTAGGCGCGAAGTCTTAGACAGGCAAACTCTACAGCGTTCTTGCTTACAAAATTCACAGGAATTAAAAATCTTATCCTTCAGTCTGTCTAGTTTATTCTTCGGAATCATTTTCTACCTCAAATGAGATGCTTGAGCCTGAACTCTTAACCTCTCCTTTGGTTTCCTCCTTGGGAAGTCCCGCTCCCTGCGGATAAAAGACTACTAGTTCATCGTCTAGGTTTTGCGACGACTCTCCAATAAGAGTTCCGGGGAGCGACATTACAGTCTCATCATATGACATTCCATTCATTGGAAATGGATCAGAATAATCCTCCCTCACTTTATCATCGATCCTGCGAATGGGCGTCGGTGCCTCTGGCATCATAGAGTTATGCTCAGGGCCCGCTCGTCGGCCTTCCTCTAGCAAGATTAGACAAGAAATCTTATCCTTAAATGCCATATACAGATTTTCGTCGTGTTCGATAATTAACTTTTTCTCATCATCTTTAACTACTCGTCCAGAAAGCTCCCAGCCTCCGTCCAAGTATAGTGTTATTATTTTGTCTACTAAATTTTCTTTCTTCATACTAATCCAAGTTCCCTAGCTTTATTTAGAAATAAGGCCTCCACGGAAGTACTTGCTAATGAGTAGTTCTGAGTATATGCACGCAGCATACCAACATCTTCCGGGTGCTCCATCTGGTGGTTAGAGAATACTGATGGAGTCTCCTTCTGGGCCCAGGCTAGCAATGTTTCAAACTTATTTTCTGACCTTTGCTTATTTAAGAACGCAGAATACATTCTTTCGAACTCATTAATCATTGCTGGTAGCAAAAATAATTTTGTTCCAGTAACCGACCTTTCGCCGCTTCTAAACTTATAATCAAAAATCCAATTTATATAATTGTAAATTTTCGTATTAAGCTCATTTCTTATCGGCTTTTTTCCTGCTGCTGAAAGATTTGAGTAATTCTCTGGAGCCAGAGTTTTAAACAACTTAGCGAAGTCGCGGCTTTCCTTGCCTCTGCCTGGATCTGTGTTCCAGCGGACTAGCCTGAACCTAACCCCATGAACCTTTTCATACTTATGACAAAAATATGCCATTAAAGTTATATGATTCCACGTATCTCTAGGCTTTGCAATCCACCCTGGTATTTTTTCATAAAATTCGTCCTGCGTCATTTCGCCTCCAACCAGCCTATATATTGTACGGGCAGGATTAGATTTGGCCTAAAAAATAATAAAAAATCTGTCTAGAACCCAGCTCTATGGCATCAATCAGGCCTATCCAGCCGGCACAGTCGGCAAAGCCGCAAAGCCTTACTCTGAAGTTTATAAAAAATTTCTATAAGTTTGAGCTAAATATCGATATCTTTGATCTAATAGCTCTGGATGTAATTCCTTGATTTTTTTTGCCGCCAAAAATTCCAATCTGACGAAGTGTTGCCCTAGGCTATTATCCAAAAAGTACATTGGATCTTCTTCTGCTAATCTTTTCGCAGCAGCCTGAATGAGGGGGTCAGTTGAGTCAACCGATCTTCTTTTGTATAGGTTTAAATCAAAAAACTTTTTATAATCTTTGTCTATAATATTTTTTATAGCAAAATCTTTTAAATCAGAAAATTCATCATCGAAGTCTTCTTCGAAAAATAAAATCGGATAATAATTTGCGTACTGTTCTGCAACATACTTATTATCTTCAGAGCTTAAATCTTGGGGAATATCTAAGGCGGTCCAACTTTCCTCGACAGACTCTCTTGAATCAAAAGAGATTAGAGTTGCTGCCGCTGGATCAAAAACTAGGCTCAACTTGCCATATTTTTCTCCAACAGCGAAAACTCCAGAGAATTTATTATAGACTGGGTATTCTTCTTTTATATATTGCCATAGTGATAATGTGTTATTGCTTGAGTCGTCTATTTTCAAGGACAGTTCCTTATCTGAGTAAACTTTTTCTCCAAATTTTTCCTCAAGCTGCGTCAGTACAGCCTCTTCAAACCTGGGCCCAATTATATCTTTATCTAGTACTAAAAAATTTTGAGGACTTATTTTTAGCTTATAAATATAATTTCCATACAATCCACTCATTGTTTTGGAAGAATCACTCAAGCCGTGTATTCCATACAGTCCATCTCCAAAATAAGTCTTATTAGACTTAAAGCTTTTCGTCAAAAAAACATTAATCATTTTTTTGGGCGGCGTTTTTGATCCATGAAAAATATATTTTGGTAAATTAAAATTAATTGAAACTGAGTTTTTAGAATCTTTATCTGCACGAAAGTGCATTATCGCCCTGATAACTCCGGGATGAACATCCAGCTCTTTAAGCTGATCAAAGCTGACTACCCGCCAATCTGTATGTTCCCAATTTAAAACTGGAGAGATTGAGCTAAGCTCTTCTGCAGAAACCTTTAGATAAAACGTTGTGTAAACAAAGCTATTATTATTGTGTTCTGTGCTTCCTATTATATTTCCGCTTGGAACGATCCCAATCTCTTCTCTTGTCTCTTGAAGGGCAGACTCCTCTGCATCTTTGGAAACTCCCTCATCATTAACGGGGATTGCTCCACCCGGAATTCCCCACAAGCCCGGATCTCTAACTGAGTCTGATCGCTTTAGCAAAAGTACTCGATCTCCATCTGTGATCAAAAGACCAGATGCCGAAGAGCCCCATTTTCCGCTAACAAGCCCCTCATCATGAAAGGTGGTGGCTTCCGCTATTGCCATCTTTTTTACGAAAAAAGCTTCTTTTCGAAGATTGCTTTTTAGCAGCCAAAGATTGAGCTTTTCTAACTTTCGGCTAATCATATCTTATAATTTATAATTAGCAATTTAAGTCCATTTTATGGGCGCTCTTTTTGGGTAAGATTTTAACGCTTTATTTTTTTGAATCTTTATATTGAAGGCCGGCTCACTCTCATAAACCTTTATCCTTGCCTCGGAATGATTTCTTAAGTATTTGCAGTTATCGAAAAATTCAACAACAATTGCCTTTTTCTTTCCCTTAAACTTACGAATGACTCGGCCAATTCGCTGCAGTGCTCGACCCGAAGATTTTCCCGATCCAGCCAAGATTAGGGCATCAAGTTCCGGAATATCAATCCCTTGATCAAATATTTTTGAAGCAATTAATACTTCTATTTTTCCATCCTTCATATCTTGGATAGCACCGATCCGCACTTTGCTACTCTTAGCTCCATCCAGAAAGCTTACAGAGAAATCTTCGCTGAGCTTTTCGTGCAGGAGCTTACCGTGGCTCACTCGAACAACCAATATCAAAACCCTCTTGCCGGCCGCAACAAGTTTTTTTGTAGCCTTATAGATCAGCTCGTTTCTCTCGTCATTTTCTACAATATAATTTTTATAAACATCATGATAAGTCTTTCCAACATTCCTCATTACCGGAACGTCTAGAAAATGAATATCTGGTGCAACCAAATAATCTTTAGCGATTAACTTCGTCGCACTTATATCACATATTCTGGGACCGGATACTGCCTCAATCAAAATGTCATCACCGGTGTCTCTCCATGGAGTTCCGGAGAGCAAAAATCTATGCTTAGCCGATATGCTTGCTCGATGTATAAACTGTAGAGTTTCGGAGGCTGCGTACTGACATTCATCAAAAATGAAAAGCTGAGCCTCTTGAACGCGCTTTCTAACCATTTCCTTATTCAGCTTGGCAGTCTGCTTTTTCGAATCGCCAGTCGTATCGTTATCCGTTATCTTTGCCTTTTTGTTAAAGGCAGCAGCAGCCGACCAAATGGTCATGATGGTAACCTGTTTGGATGTATCACACTCTCCGCCGCCGACGATCCCACATGAGAGCCCATAGGCTGTTTCTATGGTTTCTTTCATCTGATATAATAATTCAACTCCAATCACGTAAACTACTGTTGGAATATTATATTCAGCTACCAAGGAGGATATTATGAATCCTTTGCCGCCGCCTGTTGCAACCTTTATGATTCCGCTACCAGCTTTTTTGGCTAGCTTGACGACGCCTTTTTGATATGGCCTTGCTTCAAACTTATCACTGATTAGCTTAATCTTTTTTCCATAAGAGAGAATTGGCCTAGCATCATTGATTGTATAGTCTATTTTGTTCTCTCTGAAATAATCTTCGGCCAAACTCAGCAAGCCTATAGGAAAGCCTCCCGACTTAGTCAGGAGGCGTACCTTTCCGTCCCAGCCACCCATTTTGCCGCCGCGACCATAGCCGCCCTGACCTCCGCTCATAAACATATAACCGGGGTGATCATAGCTCATCATTTTATCTAGCGCAGCAACATGCCGAGAGTCTATAGACCCCTCTATCCTGCAATCGACATTATTTAATGTAATTTTAACCATATTTCCTCAAACCTAGAGCATAGGTTAGCCTCGGTTTCGCTTGAGGCAACAAAAGCTATTTTAGGCTAAAGACCTTCCATTAATTCGTCTAGATTAAGACCGGCACAATCTATTTTTCTTTTGGTCAAATTATAGTGATTGCAGAACCCAGAGAAAGTAGCTTTGGAGCACTCATCGTGAACTCCCGTATGCAAAGCCCCCAATGAATCCTTAGGGTATTCAAGCGGAATACCGATACCAGTACTCACCGCACTCCACAAAGCCCTTAGGGCCTCTATCTGGGCCGGATAGAACCAAGTAAAATCCTCAAGCTGATCTTCGTGAACCATAGCGTCACTTTTAACCGGCCTCTCTCCGAATCCGTGCTTTACATACCAGCTTTGATACTTTAGATAATAAGCATTACTTATTTCTACGCCGATAGACCGCTTGTTTGCTTCCCTTGCTCCCGCATGCCAAGCTCCATGCTGTGTATCTAGAAGTTGGTAAATTGTTCCATCATTATCTATGGCAAAATGAACCGATATACCTCGTTTGTCTAAAATACTAGAACAAGACTTTGAGGATAAGCATACGTCCCAGTGGTTTATGAAGAATGACGGCTCCCTATCTGGCTTATCACTATAATCATAGTATGTACCGGGTTTCGACTTCAAGCCGCCCTGCTCATTCCACAATATTACTTTATCCCACTTTATTGGAATAAGTCTCCCATTATGAACTATATTCTGGACGCCGTTATCGCTATAAAACTTATAGTCTGGCTTATGATCTGTCACAGAAGCTTCACGCTCAGTATTTATTCTTCGATAGGTAGTTGGTCCCACGAGTCCATCGGCAACAAGCCCGTTCGCCTTCTGCCACTTCCTAACATTTGAGATTAACTCTTCATCAAAAAACTCGGCCCCGAACCAACTTGGGGTCCACCCAAGAGAGTCTGCGCTTGACTTATTATAGAAGCCTTTATCTATTGCCATTCTACTTCTTCCTTCTCTTATCTATAAGAGAGGTTCTTGATCCGCTCTGAAGCCGGCTGAAGCTTGACTTTTTCTTCTGTATCTTTCTGGTTACTTCTTCTGCAACCGTATTCACCTTGTCATCCCCGAGGTCCAATGTCATAACCGAAGCTCTATTCTTTTCCTTCTCTGTGGCTACAGCTGTATGCTCAAGGCTCTCTTTCTTTAGATTATCGATTCGATCTTTCGGAAGGCCCAAGCCAGCAAACCAGCTATATATCTTAATGGTATCTTCCTCTGACTCAATCGCATATACACCCTGGAAGATAGAAGCTCCATTTGTTTGTTCTGATATCATATGGAAGCAATAGTTGATATTAAGGGCAGGCAATCTCTCTAGGGCAGCAGTTGGTCCAGTTATAATTACTCCACCAGCTCTAGTCTGTGAGATGTCAAATCCTGATGCAAGCATATTAGAGTTAAGGCTCTCTATCACAGCCTCCGCCAAAGCAGTCTCCTCCATATACTCTTTAACCTCCATTACACCATAAACAGAACAATCTCCGCATGAAATGATTCTTCCGAAATCACTTGGATCTAATGAGGTAAACCTTGATGCCGTCGCCGTCAAGGAGTTAAATATATGTAGAGGCTCAACAATCGCGCTATTAGCAGCTTCCCAAAATTTGGACTGACTTAGGTTGGCATAAATCTGTTCGATTCGAGCATTGTCAACAACAATAAGGTTTGAAACCATATTGTCGGTTGTTAGCTTCGCCAGCCTAGATAGTGTTTCAATTGAATTCTTCTTTGACTGTGCATCTTCCGTAGCTTTCGGAAGGATAAAAATAACACCAACCGGAAGGCCTGTCTCATAAAATAGCGGAACTAGCGTGTCAACAGAGCTTGATCCTGTTCCGCCACCGCCAGAGGCAATCAGGTAAACCATATTGTTTCCGTCGATTACTCTCTCTGCAAATGTCTGAACTTCATCTCTATTCTCTGCAAAAATTTCTCTACCAAGATCGAGGTCTTTTCCTGTTCCGCCAAGACTTCCGTCCAGAAGAAGCTTCTGTGAATCAGCAACCTCAATAAACTCAAGGTCTTGAGCCGAGGTATTAACTACGCCAACATCATAACCTTTCTTATGAAAAATTTCTGCTATTCTAGAGCCGGCCTGACCAACTCCGATTATCGCTAGCTCGATTGCTACTTTTCTTTGACTAACAAGATCCACTTTATCCTCCGTATCCTCTTTCTTTGTGGAGGCCATCTTTTTCTTTAGTTTGGCCAGAACGTCTGCATCCATACCCTTTGGCTGATCGGTTTCGCTTTCGTCTTGAGCCTCAAATGCGGCTAATAATTGATTGTTTTCAGCTTCAATCTCTTTTTGGGTTTTTTTTTCACTCATGTTAAAATCCTCATAATATCTATTAATTTGTTCTTCAATCTTTTCCGAAGAAGTTATAGCGAAAGGAACTGGACTTTCATTCTGATTATACGAAATTACATCAGAAAGATAATCAGTATGCTTATTCATTGGATCAACATTAGTAGTAATGATGTCGCATCCCATGGCTGCAGCTTCGTAAAAACTAAGCCCAAGGCCCTCTCTTGTGGATGGTATTATCAAACAATGCGATCTATCGTATAAGTCTGCGATCTCCTTCCTACTTAATACTTCAGATATTAGTATGATTTTCTTACATTTTTGAGCTATTTTTAACTGTGTTTCGTTCAAATTTCCGGTCACCAATAATTCGCAGTTAATATCATTTTTACTAACGAAATCAGAGAATGCTTCCAGCACTTGAGCGGTATTTTTCTGCGTAAATCCAGGATTTACAGATCCGGGATGATAAAACGTCAAGCTAGGTATGTCAGACTTATCTACTTGCCTGACGAAGACGCTTCGATCTACATAGTCCCATTCACATCTTTCTCTATTTTTATAATCAGAAAATACGTCAAAGGATGTATCTGTTAGGCAGAGTATTTTGTCGAAAATACTATAGGATTTATTATTAACGAATCTCTTTGTCGTCCACTCCGGCATAGGGACATCATATACCTTCACACCCTGGCGTCTGGCAAGTGTAACCCACTGCGCCTTCATCATAAAGGTTTCTAACGAAATTATAATATCTATTTTTTTAGTTCTAATGGCCTTTAGTGTCTGCTCAGCTATAGAGTCTCTTTCTCTTATATTTATGATGTTTAAGCCATGCCCCGAAGCTTTGTCATAAAACTTTGGGTAGAAGCGCGTAAAAACGCCACTATTATTTCTCTTGTATTTTTCCTTTGGGATGATATAAACATTATTCCCATCGGAAAGGTGTTCTGCTAAAGATTGGCCTAGATAAAATAGTCCGGACTCAGAAAGGTAAGTCTTTATTAGGATATTTTTATTCTTAAGATCTAGGCTCATTTGGTGCCCATATATTTATCAAGCTTAAGCCACTTTCTCTTTCATCATCAAGGCTTGCTTTCCCGCTGCCTGCTTAAGTCTTGCGGAAAGCCATGTATCAAAGGTTTTGAGGTAACTTGTCGGCAGCAGAGCCTTGGTGCTTAACTTGTTTTTCGAAATGTTAAAATCAAACTCCGGAATGCCTCGGAGCCATGCCTCATCAATTATGTTTTGAAACAAGCTTCGATACTCGGAAATAAGCAAAGAAAGCTGATTCTGCTTCTCTTTATTGAGGAATTTGAGACTATGAGAACTGCTGCGAATCATGTTGATTTATATAAATAAAATAGCAGAAAAGAGATATAAAATACTATGAAGAATGTAAAGGAACTTAATACACCCGCAAGATTTGGTCCGAGCTAAAGCTCCAGCTCTCACATCTGTTAATGCACCACACTGACACTTCCACCATACATCGCCAATTTTCGTTTTTTCTGATAAAGCAGTCACCGTTAATCTGCCATGTTTTTCTCCAACTCTCTCTTTTCGCTTAGGCATTTTATCCTCTCTCTTGATTCTCTTCTGATGATTTTTATATTTTTGTCATGATCTTTTTGGATATCACTCCTCTGGGTTAAGGAACTATTTCCGGGAGAAACAGAGTAATAATATAATACTTTATGTATATATTTTATATTACATATTTCTGAAAGTCTAACCCAACATGCATAATCTTCGGAAATCCAAAATCTCTCATCAAAGCCTCCTATCCTTTCAATTAGGGATCGCCTAAAGGTTGTTGATCCAGAGGCTACAAAATTCTGCCTCATCAGAGCGGCATGGTCTACTTTTATCGTCCGCTTATAGAATGGAGGCAGCAACCGCGTTCTATTTACTAGAATTTGATAGTTTCCACAAACAAGCCCAACATCTGGGTTAGAAAATTCTTTTACCGACAGATGGAGCTTGTTTGGATCCATAACGTCGTCTGCATCCAGTAGGCTGATCAGCTCACCGTGCGTATTCTTTATTCCAACATTTCTAGCGCCTGATGGCCCAAGGTTTTTATTATTTCGGATGTAGTTTACATTTTTAAATTCAGAAACAAGGCCTTTGACATCCTCTGCCGAGTTATCGTCAATAACTGTAACTCTATAATTTTTATATTTTTGCTTAAAGCAACTTTTTAGCGCATCGCGCAAATCTGGCCCAGGATTATAAGCCGGGATTATAATATCTACAAGCATTATTTGATACCATCCAGTAAATGGAAATATTTATTCATTATTACCTTTTTCGAAAAATTCTCTTGAGAAAAAGATATAGCTCCTGCCGAAAGGTTCTTGTGCAAGACATTGTTCTCCATGACTTCGATTATTGCCTCGCGATATTCTTCTAAGCTTTTGCCCACTATGATTCCGGTCCTATAGTTCTCACCGTGCATATAAACCTTGGGATGAGTTATGGAGGGGACTCCAGCCGCCCAGCTCTCTAGGAGGGCTTGGGATTTGGTTTCCGATAACGATGTATTAATATACAATTTTGCGGATTTGGCAACAGGAATGTGCTTCAGGTAGTCATATGGGGCTGGATAGCCTAAAAATAAAAACTTATATTGTGGCATTAAAGTCCTGAGCTTTAGCCCAAATTCCACGTCCTTTACCTTATGAGTGCAATTGCCTTTCCACAAAATAATTTCAGAACTATCTTCGGAGGGACTCCAGGCCTCTAGGTCTGGGCCGACAACAAATGACGAAATGATCGATACTGGAATGTCATGTATCTTTGCTATAGTATACTTTAGTCTTTCATTCACAGTTAAGAATAAATCAGGATTAATTGCCTCCAAATATGTTTTTTCTTTTTTCAGCTGAACTGTATCTAAGACATTTGGACCAGAAATTATTCGTTTGCCGAACCTGTTCGCCATCTTTAGCGCGTCAACGAAGCGCTTATCGATTCCACTCCAATGATGGACATAATCTGAGTCACTTATATGGTATCTTAGTTTGTCTTTCTCATTTATTGTATAATATTTTATACCTTTTATTTTTTGTTCCACCGGAATGGCGGTGAAAATACTTATAGATATACGATTAGAGACTGCAGATAAGAAGTTATAAAAAGACATACCGGGGCCATTGGTGAATGCCCTGGTCGAGCCAAAATTAAATCCGATAAATGTTATTTTCATTTATCAAAATCAACCTCTTCAGCTTTTTCGTCAACATTAATCTCTTCAATTTCCTCATCAGTCTCAACTATATCCTTTGAGCCATCAGGCCATAATGCTAGTACCAATAGAATAGAAACTGATAGAATTAAACATATAATATATTTTAGATTCAATGATTGCAACTTAAAGGCATATGCAAAAAACCAAAACAAGATTGTATTAATAGAGAAAATTACAAATCTAGCAGTCCAAATTTCTTGATTAAAAGATTCTACCAAAAATCTCCATCCGAAATAAATACAAAATGCTGTAGGTAATGAGAATACAACAATCGTTAGAATCGGATGACCATACCACCATTTTGACAAGAGTTGTAAGTTAACCTGAAACCAAGCTAAAGTACTACCAGTTATTGCGAAAATTAATCCAATGATTAAGTTTTTATTCATTTGCCGTATTTATACTTGTGACTATTAATATTTAAAATAAATATAAGCCCTATAGGCTTATAGTACTGGATAAAATATGAGAAAAGATTTATTAAAAAAATATTCTAATTTTAGCGGCAATACACCGAAGCAGGATGTAATTGATCTTGCGGAGAGATTAAATATATCCTGGGATTATGATCCTGCATTTATGTATATTAGCCAAGAGATAACTGGGAAGTCTCTCTTGGACGAGATGGATGATGATGATCTAAAAATAATGTTTGATTATATCTCTGAAAATCCACACCCATTCACAAAGGCAACGGACATAAAGCGAACTTCTTCAGAAAAAAGAAAAACTAAACCAGAATTTTTTCGAAGCAACTATGACTATGATTCTAAAGACAAATTTGAGTGGGGAATGTTCCCGAACAAAGAGATTGTGGAAGGCGGAAAGGTTAGTAAAATAGCAAAACTTCACAAGGTGGCGCGCTCCACGGTTCTTAACGATATTTCTGAAATAAGAACAAATTTTGAAGATGCCGACTTTTGGGTGGTGAGAGAGGGCTCTAAAGACAAGGTTGGATCTGTTATGAAAGAGTTTGCCCCACAATATATTGGAATAAAAATTACAGAAGAAGCGAGAGATGCTCTGGACCCAAGGTATGTTTATTACGCCTTGATGAACATACACAATCAAGGCGTTTGGAAGGAGTTATCTTATGGGTCAACGAATCTTGTTCACATAAGAATAGAAGACATTAAAAGCATACCAATAGGTTAGAGATATTAAAAGAGCTAGTCGGAAATACGCCATTAATTCAGTTAAATTCTGGAACCTATGCTAAACTAGAAACTTACAATCCAACCGGATCTATAAAGGATCGGGTTATGTATAAATAATATAAGAAGAACCAAAGGGCAGGTATGATGGGCCTTCGGAGAGCGGTATGAATCCAATAATAGTTAAAAAAGATTAAAGAAAGTTAAAAAATTATAATTTTAAAATTAATCCTCGTCATTGCCAAGCAAATCAACTCTTCCATAATCATCATTTAGTCTAACTATATCATTAAGCTGATGGGTACTTACTTCAATTAGCTCTACATCTTCTTCTTTTGCTGCAAATCTATGCGATAAGAATGGAGGTATATGATATACATCTCCGGGAACTAAAACTATTTCTCTATATGCACTCTCCATTAGTTTATTGATATCTGCCTTATCAGATATTTCTCCGACCGTCTGAAGATAGAGCGTTCCGGTTTTGACCAATATTGTCTCTTCTTTTTGCTCATGATATTGCATAGAGAGCCTTTCTCCTGCATCTATAAATAAAAGCTTACCTATATATCCACTATTCTTGCTTCTGGCAAAAATGACTTCATATCCCCATGGTTTTTCTATTTTTTCTAAATTATCCAAAGTTTTTATTCTCATATTTGCCTCCAACTTAAAAGGCAAAATTAGTAATTAGGTAGTTTGTGTTTTCTTTTAAAGATTAGTCAGTTGAAATAAATCATTTTCATACATCTCTTTCAGGAGGGCTTTCCATGAATACTTTGGCTCCCAGCCTAGCTCATTCTTAATTTTAGATGGATTTCCCAACAGGAATGGGACATCTGATGGCCTCATATATCTTTCATCCATCTCATAAACATCTTTAATGTCTAAATCAGCAAGCGAGCATACGTATTCTAGCATCTCTCGTATAGTTGCTCCGCTCCCTGTGGCTACAAGATAATCTTTCGGAGTATCGGCCTGAAGCATCATCCACATCGCACGACAAAAGTCAGGAGAGGAACCCTCATCTCTAAACGCTTCTAGGTTTCCCATTTTAATAGTATCTTCTAAGCCAAGCTTTATTTTGGCTACGCCTCTCGTTATTTTTCTAGTTGCGAAATCATAGCCCCGACGTGGACCCGAATGGTTGTGCAGTATTCCGTTACAAGCAAATAATCCGTAAGCTTCCCGATAATTTACTGTAGCCCAAAATGCCGCAAGTTTCGCCACGCCATATGGAGAACGAGGATGAAATCGAGATTCCTCTGTGTAACCTGTTTCGGGACAAGAGAGTCCTCCCCAAAGTTCGCTAGTCGAAGCTTGATAGTATCTTGTATATGGCGATATTTGTCTAATCATTTCCAGCTGACCAAGAGCCGCTGTGGCCCCTACGTCAAATGTTGCCATTGGCTCCACAAATGAATGCCCAACATTCGATTGGCAGGCAAGGTTGTACCACTCGTGAGGCTTATAAGTATGTAGTGTTCGGCTAATTAATGTCAGATCTGTTATATCGCCCTCAACTAATTTGAAATTTTTGTTGCCAAGCAAATGTTTTATGTTATTATATTCCTTAACAGAAGCGTGCCGCCTGCCAATCCCTACAACCTCGTAGCCTTTCCCTACGAGCAGATCTGCCATATGGGATCCATCCTGTCCGCACACCCCCGTAATAACTGCCTTAAGGCTTATATCATTCATTCCAATCTCCATATAGCTATATTACCCAGAAATTCCAAAGGTTTTGCCTTAAATCCTTACTCAACAGTGACTGATTTCGCCAGATGTCGAGGCCGGTCGAGAGACCTCCCTAACTTCCTTGCTAAGAAATATGATATATTTTGAGCCACAACTAAGTGGCAGATTGCATTTAAGTATTCGTTGTCTAATTCCGGGATTAGGATCTCATGGTGGCGAGGAACGTCTTTCATCGATTCAGGCATAACGGCGATAATGTCTCCGTCCCTTACTTTTATTTCGTGTAAATTTGATGAAATTTTTCTTCCCAAAAGCCCAGACTGAATAAAGGCTAGGGTTGGAGTTTCTGGACTTATAAGCGCAAGAGGTCCGTGCTTTAACTCAGATCCAGAATAACCTTCTGCGTGAATATACGTTAGCTCTTTTATCTTTAAAGCTGCTTCGGATGCGATAAACTCAAGAAGTCCTCTTCCAATACATATCATGCTTTTGGGTTTCGAATATGCGCTGGTAATGGCATCATAAGCTTCAGTCAAGTGATTTAGCTCATCAATAATATTGGGAAGCTTTTTTGATTCGTAAATAAAAGAAATATAATCAGATCGTGGCAAATTTCTTTTATTGCCAATCATATATGCGACCATCAACAGGTTGAAAATCTGATTGGTTAGAGCTTTAGTCGATGCAACGCTCACCTCTTGTCCGGCTCTAATATAGATCCCAGCGTCAACCAATCGAGATATTGTTGAATTTACGACATTCACAATACCCAGAGTTGTTGCACCTCTATCTTTGTATATTTTTATACAACCAATTGTATCTGCAGTTTCTCCAGATTGAGATATCGCAACCAAAACTGTTCTTGAGGTAATTATTGGATTAGAATATTGAAGCTCTCCAGCAGAAAATGCCCGAGATCTTATTCCGCCGATATTTTCCATTGCATGTGCAGCTATTTGGGCGGCAACAAACGCAGACCCACATCCAACGAACACTACCTCATCTGCATTAATAATATTATCAGCATAATCTGCTATTCCTGCTAACTTAATTTCAGGCGGATCTTGCGTAACCCTGCCGCTTATAGCATTTCTCAAGTAAAATGATTGTTCCGCTATTTCCTTTTCAAGATACGAAGAATAATTCTCTAGAAGATATGTATCAGACTCAGATTCGATCTCTTCCCAAGCTGGCTTTTTCGAGCCACCTCCGAGTGTCTTAATTCTGACTGAATCGTTTTGAATAATGGCAAATCTTTCATTCTCTAAAGCGATTACCTCCTTGACAGAGGCTGGAAGAGAACTTATGTCAGAGGATATATAATGCTTTCCGTCAGACCTTCCGATACATAACGAAGATCCATGTTTTATTACAAATATCCGCCCTTTAAAGTCTTTATGCACAAAGGCTATAGCATAAGCTCCGCATACAACTTTGGATAGACTTACAATTGCTTTTTGAATTGTTCCCTCTTCAGATAGATAATATTGTAATAGATTCGGAAGAACTTCCGTATCCGTTTTAGACTTAAGCCAAAATCCATTATTTAATAACATTGTCTGGACTTCTGGATAGTTTTCAACAATACCGTTATGTACTAAGGCGATTTTTCCATCATTAGATAAGTATGGATGAGCATTCTCTTTTGTGGGCAACGAATGTGTTGCCCAGCGATCATGGCCGATGCCAGTTGTATGGCCATTTAATAGCTCGGGTAGATTCTCTGGATGTCCTTCAGCCTTTTCTATGCAAAATGACTCACCTAATGTGACAATTCCGGCTGAATCATATCCTCGGTATGATATCTTGTCTAATCCCTGCTTTATTTCTTCGTAAGCAGAGTCACTGCCCACAACCCCAAAGATACCACACATTTAGGATCCCAGGTACCACTTAAGGGCTTCTTGTATGCCTTCTTCAAAAGTGATTTCCCCATGATAGCCAATCATTCTTTTTGCCCAAGTTATATCCGCCTGAGATGAGAATACGTCTCCAGGCCGCTCCTTCTCATAAATTGGCTCTTTAGAGCATATTGTGGAACACAACTCATTAACAGTTGTTTTGCCTCCACATCCGATATTAAAACGCTGACCTCGCAGCGGGCCCGCCTCTAAGGCTGATTTAATATTAGCGTCAACAACATTTTGAACATAACAAAAATCTCTGAATTGCTCTCCATTTCCGTATATTATAGGACGAATCCCATTCTTTTCTGCATTACAAAAGGCCGCAATTACAGCGGCATAAGCAGAGTCGGCTCTCTGTCTTGGGCCAAAGACATTAAAATATCTTAAAGATACGGTGTCTAAATTATAGAGTTTATAAAATAAGGAACAATATTTTTCTCCAATTAATTTCTGTAGAGCGTAAGGAGATTCCGGAGACAGAGTCGCAGTCTCTTCTGTTGGCAGCTTCTTAGTGCCACCATATACAGAAGAAGATGATGAAAAAATAAATCTCTTTACATTAGAATTTTTGGATGCCTCTAATAAATTGACTGTTCCATTTGTGTTATTTAAATCAGAAAATGCAGGCATCGCAACCGATGGTGCAACACCGGCCTTTGCCGCTAAATGAAATACATATTGCGGTTTAAAGCTTTTAAAAATAGATTTAATAGCAGGATCTAAGATATCAATTTGCTCTGATATAAAATTTGGAGAATCAAGATGAGATTCAAGAGTTGACTCTACTCCATTAGACATATCATCAATTCCAAGAACTTTTATTCCAAGCTGCAAAAGCCTATCAGTTAAGTGACCGCCAATAAATCCTTCTGATCCAGTCACTATTGCTTTTGTCATTTTAGCTTAAACTCCCTCATTTTGTTTCGCTCACTTATTGTAGCCCCAAGAACCTCAGATGGTGTTCCAAGAGTTCTCATCATGTGGCAAAGTGCGTTTGTGTCTTTAGGGAAGCAATTATGAGTTAGCATGCCATTAGCCACATAAAGATGACTCTCTGTTTCGATTGATATTACCTCGGTTAGCTTTTCTTCCACTTTAATTGATCTTATTTTAGTTATCCAGCCATCTTTATATTTTGATGAATTTGTTGATGCCCATTTGTAATTAGTATAATTTTTAATTCCGTATTTTGGCCTAGGAATATAAACATAATCAGAAGTTTTTATATCTCTAAATAATTTTTCTTCTAGCAAATTAGAGTCTTGATTATAGACCATATGTATATGATCTTCACTTGCTTTAAGAATTCTTCCTCTTGAGTTTATTTCAATTGAATTCTTTACCAATCTTTGGCCGACCCTTGTGACTCTTGTGAATTTTTTGCCATCAAAAATATGATTTCCAATGGCTACCTCTTTAGCTTTTATCTTTCCTTTTTCTTTTTCAAACAGAATAGACTCTGGGTCTACGCACGCGCCACCATAGCTAGGCGCTCCGTCTGTTCCCGGTACCGCTGTATGCATTGGGTTAATCCAATTATTTTTAAACATCATTTCTTTTATATTATCAAAATCTATACCCAATTTTTGTGATAAATAATAAAACTCATTAAAAATCTGGACCTTTATTGCATAAAAGTTATTACAAAAAAGTTTCATAGCTTCTGACTCTTCTGATTTGCAAACAGATATATCTGCACTGGGATATAGTTTTTGATACAATTCATACAATTTATTAATTAATTTAAATCCTCGTTCTGCAGACATTTTTGTAGTACCTATGACAACATGCTCTTGGTTATCAAAATCTTCGAATGCGGTTCTTGCTGTTAAGAATTCAGGATTATGACAAAGTAAGAGATTTTCATACTGAGAGCTTAGTCGTTCTGTAATTCCAGGCTCAATTGTGCTTTTTATAACAATAAGACCCTCATAATTTTTTAAAGATAAAAGCTTTAGATTTTCTGTCAATGCACTTAAATCAAAACCAAATCCATCTACATAAGGAGTGGGGAGACACATAAAGAGTATATCCGAAACTAGAACTTCCTCTATACTTCCTACCCCTTGAAACTTATCGTATATAACTGTATCGCATCCCTTTCCTTTGAAAGACTTATGCAACGCGCTACCAACAAATCCGTTTCCTATTTGTGCTATTTCCATCTTATTTTCCTAATACTTATAAAGCCCAACGCCAAGCGAGACATCTCGTGCAATACAGATAGAGGTATATGTATCCTCTATTCCGAATCCATTGTCATCTAGAATATTTCTATAGGCAATTGTATGCAAATCTGTAAAACCATTACTAAATTCAACTTCTTTTCCATCAACGAGTAATTGCCTAAATGATGGCTTGTTATCCTTCCAGTAGCCGCTCGGGAGTTCTTCTCTATCAATACTTAAAAACCAATTAATACTTGCATTTTTTAAAGCCAAAACACCACTTATAGATAACTCGTTTTGAGTTAAGACCTCATTTGAGATCGGATCTCCAAAGACCCAAATAAGCATATCAAAAAAATGTATTCCGATATTCGAGGCAAGCCCTCCAGATTTAGACTTATTACCTTTCCATGAATACCTATACCATTCTCCCCTTGAGGTAATATATCTTAAGTTAACTGATACCTTCTTTGATATATTTTTATAATGCTCTTTTAGTGCCATGATTTTATCATGATATCTTAATTGCAGTATTGTATATATTTTCTTCTGGGAACTATCCTCTAACTGCTTTAGGTATCTAATATTCTTTGGATCCAAAATAAGTGGTTTTTCGCATATAGCGTGAGCATCATTTCTTAATGCCATTCTAATGTGAGCATCATGCAAATAATTTGGAGAACAAATACTAAAATAATCTATTTTGTCATCTGTATTTAATGCTTTGTAGATATGTCTATCAAATCTTTCTATTTCAGTAAAAAAAGCAGAATCTGGAAAGTAAGAATCTATAATTCCTATGGAATCGTTAGGATCCATAGCTGCCAGAAGAGTTCCTTTGTTTTCTTTTATTGCCTTCATATGTCTTGGAGCGACATATCCTGCAGCCCCAATTAGGGCAAAGTTTTTACTCATAATATTTTATACCTCAAAGTTTAGATTTCTTTTGCTGGATTACCAACAACAATAGCAAATGGGGCAACGTCCTTTGTGACAACAGCTCCAGCCCCCACCTGACATCCTTCTCCTAGAGTTAGGTTTGGAAGAATCGTAGCATTAGCTCCAATAGACGCCCCTTCCCCTACAACGGTCGGAGGAAGGTTTCTCCAAGCACCATTAGATGGAGCCTTTTTGTCGTTAGTGAACACAGCATGCGGGCCGATAAATACATTATCTTTTACTATAACATTCTCTGGAATAAATGCGCCACAGCCTATTTGACAATTCTTTCCTATGACAACATCTCTTCCTATTTCGGCAAAGGCTCCAACCTTAGTTCCTTCCCCTATAACAGCCGTATCATAAATATTTGCAGAATCATGTATCATTGAAAAACTCCTTTATTTTATTAGCAATAATTTTTCTTTCAGATTTTTTTAGCCCAGGATAAACAGGGATGGATAAAACCTCCCCGCACCTCTTATCAGTTTCTGATAAAATATTACTAGAACCAAATATGCCTTTGCTGCGGTGTAATGGAATCGGATAATAAATGGCATTGCCAATATTATCATCATCCAAATACTTCTTCAACTCATCTCTTCTATTCGTTATAATTGTATACTGATTCCAAGCATGCCCTTCGCATTCGCCGGGGAGAATCAACCCCTCAGTAGCTTGCAGATAACTGCTATAATATGCTGCATTTTGACGACGCGCATCAATCCATGAGTCTGCATGTTTAAGCAAAACATTTAGAAAGCCAGCCTGAATCGTGTCCATTCTGAAGTTTCCACCCAAAGACTCATAACTATATTTTACTCTTGACCCATGTGTCCGTATTGTTTTTATTTTTTCCGCAAAATCTAAATCATTTGTCGTTACAGCTCCGCCGTCTCCAAGACAACCTAAATTCTTTGCGGGGAAAAAGCTATATGCTGATGCAAGCCCAGTCTGCCCTGCTGTTGATCCATAAGATTGAGCACAATCCTCTATTAAAACAGCGCCTTTTCTGTCACACAACTTTTTTATCTGGCTCAAGTCTTCTGGCTCTCCAAAGAGATGCACGAACAAAACTCCCTTTGTGTTTTTTGTCCAAGCTCTTTCTATAGTATCGCATGATGGATGAAATGATCCGGGGGCCAAATCAACAAAAACCGGCTTTAATCCAGCTCTGACAATTGACGAAGCAGAGGCTATAAATGTAAAAGAAGGAACAAGGATTTCACTGCCCGGCTCAAGATCAAGGGCCATAAAGATAGACAATAATGCGTCTGTGCCGCTCGATGAACTTATGCAATAATTTGCGCCTACTTTTTTGGCAAAAGCACCCTCAAAAGAAGCAACTTCTGGACCCATAATAAATTTACTATGATCTAGACATCTTTCAAAAGAGCTTTTTAATTCTTTTTCATGTTTTTTTATGATTCTCTTTAAATCAAATAAAGGTATATTCATAACCATCCTCCTTGCCCTTATGCTTAATTTATATTTTTAATGACATTGACACAGCTACTTACTCCAAAGCTCATAACCAAAAAAATCAAAATCTTTCCTAAAATATTCTGATACCTTATTTATTATATTATCATTTTTATAATACTCTTCATAGGGGCGGTGTCTAGTTTTGTTTTCATGTCCCAATGCTATTGGTGATACTCCTATTCTTTTACATACTTTGTAAAAATCTTCCCGAATCCTCTCAATTCTAAAGATGGAATCTAAATAATCACAATTTCCACTTTTATCACTCAAATGATCAAATAATGGCCGACTATGTTCGTGTATTTTATAAAGCGAACTCTTCTTGTTTGTATTCGGCCAGTCGGCCATCAAACTATCAACAAATCCCCCAAAGGTTCGCGACCGGGTCTTCCGCCCATCCCTTTTCAAGGCTATAACAATAACTAGAAATCACCCTATCGTAGGGGTTTCTTACGAATGCATATTTCCAAGAATCTTTAAATACCTCTGGATGAGAATCTTGAAACTGCCCAACCTTCCATCCTGGCACAATAATGTAAAGATCTCTAGCTCCCGGCTGCCTTATGTGAACATAGCTTTTTCTTTCAGCACGCTGCTTTCTATGAACCTCAGCGTGAGACGGACATAATACTCTGGTCATCGAGTTCCCGGCACACTTCGGGGTCCTTATCCACATAATGCTTTTATCCATATTTTATATCCCTATTGTCTTTGAGGACTTATAGCCGCACCTTTACAACTATATATTTTTTATCATATTCCATGCTAACATCCCCATAAGCAGAAAATAACTCCTCTAATACGGCGGGATCATGATAATACGATGTTTTGCCCTTATTATACGTTTCAAATGGAGGCTTAGAGTAAACAACAAAATAAAAACTACTCCTGCATAAATTCATCGTTATTTTTAAAAATTTTTGAAAAATTTTAGAATCAGGAGGATAGCTTCCAAAAAATTCTGGCCCTCTACACCAAACTATATCATATTTTTTGTCTAACGAAGCTACATCGCCACATATAAAGTTTATATCACAATTATATCTATTATTCATCTCAGCACAACACTCTATGCCAACCTCGCTATTGTCTATCCCGGTTACATCATACCATTCATCTAAGATAACAGACCAAGTTCCATCTCCGCACCCTACATCTAGTAGTGTTTCTCCGGATCCATTCTTTAGATCAGTTCTTGATATTATAAAGTTTCTTGCCCGCTCATATTCATAAACCTGGCTTGAGCCCTCTAAATGCTTCTTGTAGAAACTATTATAATCTTTTCGCCAACTATTCTTGCTCATTATTGCTCCCGTCGCCTAACTTATTCATTACACTGGAGATAATAATTTTAGAAGGCATATCCCCAGAATATTTGCTCAAATATAACCGCTTATCTCTGTCTGTCTTGCCCTTTAACAGCCAGTCTATATCCTTCTCAACGGTTTCTGCAAGTTTTGCAAAATTACTTGCCTCAGTTTTCTTCCACTCACTTCGCTCTCGCATAACTAGCGCTCTCTTTCCGAAAAACCCACTTGTCTTTTGAATACTACCAGAATCTGTTATTATGAAGGTGCATTTTGACAAATTTCGAATCATCTCGGAATAAGGACATGACTCATAGACAAGTACATTATCTGGCATATCACTAGGAAGCAGCGGAAGCGTTCTGTGATGTGCAAAAAACTTTATATTCATCGGAATTTTCTCGCAGAAAGATAGTATTTCGCCTATTCTTTCTTTACTGCAATTAGCCTGTCTGTGTATGGTCATCACTCCAAAGTCTTCAAATAAAATGTCTGGATTAACATTATTTAACAACTCATATTCTAAGTCTCCACACAAAACTGCCTCATCTAAGTTCTCAAGAGCAACAGATGATGAACAAAAATTGAGCGTTGATACTTCATCAACAAACTTTCTGGTTACCTCTTCCGGTACACTATTGTCATGACACCTCTCCCCGGCTTCTATGTGAGCTATTGGCACTCCTAGCTTGTATGCAGCCAGAGCGGCACAAAAAGTAGAGTTAGTGTCACCATATACCAATACGGCATCTGGCTTCAAAGAAAGAATAATATCTCTTATAGCCAAAGTACATTCTGCCATAAAGCTTAACTCATTAGAGCTCTCTAAAGATAGGGAAAAATCAATATTAAGCTCCAGGTCTTCTATTAGGGCCCCAGAAACATTATGAGAATAATGTTGTCTAGTATCAGCTATATAGTGATCAATATTTTCGCTTTTACAATAATCAAATATAGGCTTAATCTTTATGTATTGCGGCCTTGTTCCTATTATGCTTAAAATCTTAACGTCAGTTTTATTATTCATTTACTTTGCCTTTATCGACCCTTTCCACTTTGGAGATATTGCGGCAATTCGTGTGCTCTTATCTGCGTGAATAATCTTATAATCTCGATCTACAAGAATTTCTCGTACTACATCAATATTCTTCTCATTTCCTTTTGAATAATGAGCGGCAATGTCAATTACCTTAACCCTATTTATATCCCGAAAGCCCCTTAGAACCTCTATCTCCGCCCCATTAACCTGAACGTTCATATAATCTGCAACGTCTACATTCTGACGATTAAGCAGAGTGTCTATCGAAAGAGTTTCAACTTTCTCGGAAAAACGCATCCATTTTTCCCACCTGTCTGTTTTCTCTAAAAAACGTCTAGTAGTAAAAGAATGCTTTTGCTCCATTTCTCCGTCCTCTCGCCACAGGCCCGCATGAACGGGGATAATTGTGCTTATATTATTAGCCTCAAGCATCATACGCATTATTTCGACATTTGCAGCCCCAATCTCTACTGCTATAATGTGACAATCACCTTCGCAAAGATCATGCCACTTCATTGCCTTAAGGCCCGTATAGCAACCTCCTTCAATAAAGATTCCCCCTCTAGACATATATCTCGACAGGCTGTTATCTATATAACGCCTCTGAACATCAAGGGCTAACTTATAAGAATCCCCATTCACCTTGGATGGAATAATTGATTTAAATTGATTATATAATGCATATTCCTTACCCTCAGAGCGATGTCCAAAAAAAGTTCTCCCTTGCTTTAGAACAATTTTCATTAAATCGGTATCAACTCGGCTAACAGCCTTTAGATCAAGCTTAGAAAGGCCATAGTCATACTCTCTAACCGGCAACCCAGATATTGCACTTCTCCAAAGTTTTTGCTCAGTTGTTTTTAGATCTGTGCCAAATATATTTGAAGCAACCTTAATCCTATCTTCAACATACTTCCTATTATTTTTCTTTTGATTACTCATCAAACATCCTTCTCATCTTTTTAAAAGAACTCTTAGATATAGCCTTCTTGAGTTCATCCACATTAGTTACAGACTCCTCTAAAGAGTCACTTGTATTTTTTATCCATTTGTCGAACTCAATTTCTACAGAATCTGCATCAGGAAGATGCATCAGTTTCCACAGCCTTCTAACCTCTTTTTCTGGATTTTTATAAATAGATTCATAACTAACTCTGGCGACAGAGACCCCCTCTGTGCCTTTGCCTATATGCTGTAATACCTTGTTAACAAAAGCTGTCTTGCTCTGTCTGGATCGAATGTAAGAAAGAAGCTCTTTTGGCTCTATACGAGTTGATCGAAATGGCTTTTTTCCATCCTCCTTCCTGGGGAAACGAACCCCCTCTTCTTTCTTCATAATCTTAGATCGTATATTTGATATTGCTGCCTTTACAATGTTTTCTCGCTCAACAAACACAACTAGCGTATCTGTTCCTGCCAACATAGATGCAATCTGCTCTGGCTTATCTCCAAAAGAAGCCGGGAACCCTTTGTGGCCGATGACACCATTTCTGCCATCCTTCCCGAAGCCTTTTTTGAACCTCTCTCTGTTCTTTTTTGCAGAACCCCCCTGACTTATTGTCTGATCAAATGTCACAAGTTCATTGCTGGTCAGCATAGATTGCAGCCATGTACTTCCCGAAGCTGGTAAGTGAAAGATCAAAATATTTAACATATCTTTTAGCCCGCCTTATAACTTTCTATTTGTTTTTTAACGACCCCGTCTGAAAAGCTTTCTCTATCTTCATTCCATAAATGCGGATGTGTTAATAAGGTTATAGTGCTTACCTTCTCTGACCTTATAAGCTTCTTTACCTCTCTCATGTCTATAATTTGATTAGCTTTATTGCAAGTCCAAAATCTACCACTGCCGTCTGAAATATACATATGATGACTGCTACCTCTTTCAACAAAGTAAGCCTCATACTTAAGCTTATTATCAAACAAAGAGCAACATGGAATATTTAGAGATCTCCTATTACACATTAAGCTATCTTTTTCAAATAACTCCGACCACACAGTCCAATTCATATATTTTCTGTCCAGGCATTCTTTGCCTATCTTTAACATATTACGAGTTCTACCTGCACTATGAGCTACACACCCGCTCACTCTTATTCCGTTTGACCTTAAAAAATGAAGATTCTCCTTAAGGGTTTTGTCGCATATTATTCCATATTCAAAGAATTCTCCATATAGATCGTAATGCAAAGCAACCTCATGACCTAAATCTTGAATTTCTTTTAATATATGTATCATTTTTCTTTCAGCAGACTTGCTTCTTCTCCAGAGGCTTGGCTTTTTCCCAGTAAGCAAGCAAAAAAATGTAGACCTTATTCCGAGTGCGCTCTCTATTCTGGCCATTTTAAGAGCAGTAATTAAGTCCTGATCTATATCATGCCTTAAGAAAAACTTAATCCTTTCTTTGTCAATCAAAGCCGACTCGTGAAACTCGAACCACTTTCCTTTGCTATCTCCAGCTATAGAATACCTGTAATCGCCATACCTCATAAAGTCTACATTCTCTATAGTTAATAAATCTTTGCAGAACGCTTTATAACTCCGATATGGCGGAGACTCCCTTCTAATCGCCTTTTTCTTTTTAGCCATCATTACCACCCAAGTATCCTAACAGCTTCCTGGCATTCCTGTAAAGAATCTTATTTATCCCATCCGTATGTACTTTTTTCTCTAAATCTTCTAACTTCAATAATCTCTGAGCATTCTTGTAAAAAATCTTTTTGTGCACATCATTGCTCACCAAACTTATTATCTGATGCATAGATTCGTGACCTAAGCACCGCTCTCCATAACGCTTCTTGTAGGCCTCGGTAGGTGTTTTCGGGTCTTGGCAGTCGGAGCCGAATAATAATTTATCTTGGTGTTTTATAAGAAAACGACGAGCATAATCTCTGTGTAAAGCTGCCCAGCCAGAGCTAGCAGACGTATCTCCATAAAAATTAGGATATCTCGTTAGAAGTTCGTCTGTTGTAGTCTCCATCTTGCCCCAAAACTCAGTTGCATGACCAATAAAATTAACATCCGGATATTGTGCAAGAATATGTTCGAATCCAGATAGCTCAAACCCCTTTTTCTCTTGAAAATGCAAGAGGATCGGAACATCATATTGTTGAGCCACCTCTATGTAAGGATGCAAATAAGAAGAATCTCCAGTCGCCTCAAATTTTAATTCCCCAATAAGTACCGCGCCCCTATCAAGGTACTTTGCCAAATTAAGCTGCAACTTTGGATCATCACGATGAGCATTTGATGCGAACAGAAAATCTTTTCGTTTTGATGTAAGCTTATAAGCCTCCTCTGGGCCTGATACATATGCTAGCAAATCATCTTTGCCATCGGAAGGAAGAACAACCGTTAGGTCCACACCCATCTTTTCCTGATGCCGAACCAACGCTTTGTTGGATCGGCCCCAAAAGTTAAGATGCTGATGAACGTCTATAATTTTTGATTTATATGGCTTCATAAACTACCTCGATCTCCCTATTTTATTTTATGCATTTTGTCAATAACTGATTCAGGAAGAATGCGGGCAAGACTATGCTTGGGAGGTAAGAATGGAACAGATGGATGAACTATCCTGCTGACTCTTCCTGTCGAAAGGTTGTTGTAGCCATCCGTATCAATACCAGTTAAGTACGAATCAGATTCATTATAAACTACCTTCATCCTTCCATTCTTTGCCTCAATTTGACTATATATCTTTCTATCGACTCCTTTTTTACAATATACTTCGCCTATAATGCCCATCAAGCTGGCCTTAATCGCCATATTCAAACAGCATGGGTGAGTCCTCATACTACTTGATGCGTGTTTGCTTAACGAAGAATGGTCATATAGGGCCATCTTTCTTTTCTTTATATTATAAAAGTACCCACGCTTTGACTGAACCCAATCCGGATCATGCTTATCGAAAAGGTGCCTGGTTTCTTCTAGCCTATATAGTTGAGAAAAGCAATCCGCAGCTTGAAGCATAAAAACCTTAGAGCTGTGAATAGATGAGTTTTGATGTATTAGCATCCACTTTTGATAAAGAGGCATCCATTCGTCTATCTCTAGGTATACCAATCTTTTGCACCCAGCCTTCCTCAGCCGCTCAAGATACTCAACAGATAGCTCTAGTCCAATCTGATCGGGATGGCTCTCTTCGGCAATTACTAATTCCCAAGAAAATTTAATATTTTTTTGCATAGCCAGACTCTCAAATGCGACCCAGGCTATAGGCTTTGACTTATAAATTGGCAATGCAACCGTAAAAATTGGATTATCGTCATCCTTTATTAAAATTTTTTTTGTTACATTAAAATCATTAATTTTTGTGTAATTAACCTCGGCCTTCGCAGCTCCTCGACCGGGTGATCGTCCTGACTTAGCTCCATCGTATGCTTTTTTGTCGAGCCAATCGCGGCTATTGAGATATATAGCTCTGAGCTTCGCAATAAATTTATCTGCCCCTGCAGCATCTCCCGCCTGAACCATGGCTGAGACCCTCTTCTTATGGTCGGAAAAAATCTTGGCCGCAGCCTTTGTACGTGTTGAACTTTTTTTCCTCATGCTTTTTTCCTCATGCTTTTTATCCTCATGCTTTTTATCCTCATGCTTGCCTGCTCCATGCTTTTTATCCTCATGCTTGCCTGCTCCATGCTTTATTATAGCCGCACAAATTATAGATACGTGACACTACAATATATAATATATTATTAGTCGTCCCTTTAAACCTCCCTGAGCATTTCCTCAAGACTTACTTTCATCTATAATGGGGGCACTAAAGCCAGCCTTAGATTCTTTGTACGCAGCCCTTGTTATTTTAGTGTTTTCTTTTGCATGCTTTCTTTTCATCGATTTAACGAAACTCTTCGCAGAAGCTTCTTTTCCACCTTGCAAACGTGGGAGATCCGATGGTTCCTATGCATATAGTCACCGAATCATTCACAGCGATACTTCTTCAAAGGTTTTGCTATCAAAATTATTTACCCTAATACCTTTTGGAAAAGAAAATTTCGCCACATCTTTTATATAATTAAAATACAGACTATTTGGCTTGCTTCGTCTTATATTCTCATAAAACCACTTAGCGTACCTCGATCTGCCCGAAGATCCTCTGCCTGTTTTCTTGCTCCTAGTTAACGAGCCTGACAAATATAGAGCTTTGTATGAATCGCTTTTTAATACCCCGAACTTATTGCCTCCATAATATTTTATAGCACGCTCTCTATACTCCGTATCTGCAGCACATCTAACCATATGAAAATAACCTATATTTCTCAAAAATCTTTTCTTCTGAAACATAATTGACGCCTCGCACAACTTCCCTCCACGTCCGACTCTTTCTCCATTTTCATAGTATCTAGAATAAAGGGAGCATACCGCTGCCAACCTATACTTTTCTAGCGCTATTAACAAGTGCTTTATATGATCTCTGCTTATAGTATCATCCCCTCCTAAGAATGTTATGTACTTACCGGTAGATTGATCAATTGCATAATTACAGCATGCATAATGTCCGTAATTTCTGGAGGTATAAATATATCTAACCTTATTACTGCCTATTTTTTTAACTATATTTAATGACTTCCCTTTATTTGAACAGTCGTCTACCACTATAATCTCGATATCTTTATAAGATTGATTTAAGCAAGATAATATTGCTTTTTTTAAGAATAACTCTTTTTTGTAATTAGTTATTATTATAGAAACCTTGCCGCCTGCTATTCTGTTGAGCCTTCCTATAGAATTTTTACTTATATTAAGCATATTTTAAACCCTATTCTTAATAAAGTTATTATAAATCTTTTCGGCTCTATTGTATGGGTAATGATTTTTTTGAGCAAAGCTTAATATCTTAAAGTGATCATAACTGCCCCTCTCCATTGCCGCTGCTTTATTCAACATATCTTTTCTTCCAGAATAAATCCTGCCAAGAAAGGGGTTATTCGCAATAATTCTTGCTTCCGGTACATTATTCTCTATAAGAACAGGAATTCCTGCCCCTATATATTCAAAAAATTTTGATGAGCTTTCAATTTGCATTCGCCTTGAACCAAGACCATATATTGATGGCACAAAGCCGTATGAATAACCATTCCTATTTAATGTATGATATAAGTTATTATGATTAACGGGCCGGCGGATTTTTGATCTAGAAAACTTTGATTGCAAAAAAGAAATATTCTTCTTAGATTCTTTTGACCCGTCATGAAATCTAAGCACCCTACCTCCCTTCCAGTATTTAATTGGAAATATATCAAAGTTAAGCCCGTTATCATTTAAAAGCTTAATCTTAAATTCTGCAGTACTAGATAGCCTTCCAGCACATACTCCTCCAGATCTTCTTTTGCTTAAAAGCTTGGGATCAAGGTGTCGCCCATGACAATAATTTAATAAGTGGAAGTGCTTTGGGCCTATCTTTTTTACAGCAGGAGATATTGAACAAAAATCTGTTGCCCAACCACGCTTTATGCGTGTTTCAAATATGCCAAGAATGTATCTAGACTTTATATTCTTTGCGGGCTTTATTCTATCAACTATTGCAAAATCATACTGTCCCTTATAATCATTTACACTATATTCAAAGTCAACAAAATTACTTAACTCATCTATTATCTTAAATATTTTACAGGGAGAGCAGTGGTAATTTTTGTACCTATCTTTTTCTTTATATCTAGAAAAAACACCTATCTTCATAATCGCTCCCCAATAAGCTTTCGTAGCTACTCCCCTCGAATTTTATTTGGTATATGCATCCAGCTTAGCTTTCCATCTAACTCAACAAGATTATCTAATGTATACTCTTTAAGAACATTAGTTTTTTCATTAAATACTTCAGGTTTCTTAATCATGCCAAACTCACTTTGCTCTAAATAATACTTATTTAAGTTATTTTCTCTTAGATTTATTAATCAACTTAGATCTAAGACCTTTTAAGCTTCCGTCATATGCCTTCTTGTTAATATAAGTGGGATTTATGGACCACTTTTTCTTTAAATAAAGTGAAAAGTTTTTTGCACTTCTTTCTCCAGAAAATTTCCTTAACTTTTGAGTATATTCAAAATATTTTTTAAAAGCTATCTCCGGAGTTGGAGCAGAATCATGTTCTCCAAGAACCTTCTTTGTTTCAACATTAACGTATCCAAGCTTAGATGCTCTTTTCGCGTAGTCTCTATCGCCGCCGAGTGTATCTTTGAAGGTGAGCGACTGAAGAGCGTTAGAACTCCATAGTTTTAATGAGCCAACGTTAGACTCTAAAAATAAATCATATAAGAGAGAAGAAGCATTTAAAATCTTAACTCCCCTTTTCTCTTTTAATTTCGCAAGATTTATCAGCTCATCTAATGCATTTTTACGCAAATACATATCTTCGTCAATCTGGAGACACCATTTGGACCCCTTACAAGCTTTCCTCATAGCATTTAGCCAAGCAGATTGTGGAGTCTTATTTTTTATAACGACTATTTTAGATACTCTCGAATCTTTCTCGAATAAATCAAATATAATTTTTCGGCATTTGGCAAAAGTTGGGGCTCCAACAGTTCCTATGCAGATAACAACTGTATCGTCATCTACGCTCATTTTAATGCCTCTCTAAATGCCTCATCCCATCTTGCCAGATAGTCGTCTATGTGAAAATACTTTATAGCAGTTTCTCTAGCTGCAGATCCAAGATCTTCTTGCATCGCCGGAGACTCAATCATCATTTTACAACATTTAAACATATCTTCTTTTGAATTCGCAATCATACAATTTTTATTATGTTTTAAGTATTTTGTAATTCCGTAGTTTGAAGTGCTAACTAACGGAGTGCCACACATCATTGATTCTCCACGGCTTCTGGGCATAGCGCTTTCAATCGTAGTATTCAAGAATACAGAATATGAATTGTACTCAGTTACCAACCTAGACAAAGAGAAGGAGCCAATAGACTCACTTAGATCATTATTTCCATGACCAAGTAAGGCCGAACCGCCCAACTTATCAGATGTCCACTTCCAATTTCCAAACCCAAGTGCCTTTCCTCTCTTTTTAAAAACGCTTACTGCGGCCAGCATAGCCTTTTTTCTCTGAAGATTTAGAAAATTAAATTCATTTGGATCAAAGCCATGCGGTATATAGAAGTGTTTTAGTTGAGGAAATAAACTTTTATGTTTTATCATTGAATATTCAGAGTTCCACACCATACACTTCACCCACCTGGGAACAGGAAACGGGTTGGAGGTTTGAATCACAGCTATACCTACCGGCCTCTTTCCGGGGCGATTATTCCTAATTGAATTATATCTTCTTTTATCTACACCGATTCTAACTATGATTATATCAATATTTCTTCTGTTAAGAAGTGATTGATCAAGATAAGCGACGTTACTATTTTTCGGCCTACCGAGGCTATTCGGATCTGGGGCAGGGCCCTTTGGTGAAGAACAAAAAAATCTATGTCCAGTTTTAAAGAACTCATATTGATGCCCGCCGTGAACTAGCCAATCTGCTATCCTATAATTCGCCATTATTTGTACCTCGAAAATCTATCTTTAGAAAGTAAAGTTTCTAAATTTAAAGAACAAGACTCTATAGAAAATTTAGAATTTAATTTCTCTAATTTTAATAATTTATCAGAAAAGCCATCTCTATTTTGATATAATTCTCTCATATTTTTCTTTAAAGAAAATAGCCGAGGATACGCCCAATTCTGATATGATCCATACCATGGATTCCAATTCATTGGCCTAACCGGTCGAACCTCATGATCTATGATAAAAGAATTTTCATTATTTAAATACTCTGTAATTCCGCCAAACTTTGTAACAATAACATGACTTCCATGCATAATAGCATCATGTATTGGCATGCCCCATCCTTCACCACGATGGGGCAAGACAAATGCATCACAGACTGCATGAATACCGTTAATAGCCTTCCTCGAAAGATTATCGGTGCAGACGAATATCTTTGGAAAATCATCTGAGCTTTTTTTAACTGAATTTTTAGCTCTAATTATATCTGATTTTATCCTTGAAAGGCCATGACCACTATGCTTTATTGGGCTAACCTTCAATATCAAGATAACATTATCTTTTGATGAAAATTCTTCAAAATATCCTCTTAAAAGCTGATTATAACCCTTTCTTTCGTTCCACTGAAAAATTGAATAAAATTTAAAAATAGTTTCAGATAAAACAAATTCAGAAGAAAATTCACTTGGAAACTGAAGCTCTTCGTGATCACTTGTCTGCCCTGGCGTGGGAAGAATCTCTATCGGCCCTTTAAATCCGGCCTTCCTGCAGGCATTTTCAGTTAATTTGCACGGAATCCAAATCTCATCAACACTAGAGCGGATGTCCTTAGCCCAGACCCTAGGGAGTGTGTCGGCCTCCCAGTAAAAATATCCTATTTTATAATTATTTGATTTATGCTTAATAAATGGTGGAGTTTGAATATAGAGATCTATCTTTGGTGTCCCATCAAAGTTATTAAACCTCTTCTTGCAAGAAGAGTTTGGTCCCCAGAATTCAAATCTTGTATCAACGGCAGACTCGGATAAAGCTACGCCAATATTATAGGTGGCATTTCCATATCCGGTATATAGCTGAGGATTACCAAAGACCCTTATCGATGGCAGCTTATTAGGCATTAATAAAAAGTTCCAGAAAGTATAACTTTATTCGGATCTGCAGGAACTGTAAAGAGCATATTTTTTAGCAATAAGTTAAAAAATAAATTTGAATTCAGCTTTATATTGTGATTTTCAAGAATATACTCTCTTAAATTATTAAAATTACATTTTTTGTTTGAATTTACAGCCAAAATAGATGCGTCTTCCTTTAAATCTCCGGTTAAAAAATAAAAATTATCTAAATGTCCAAAGTTTGCCCTTATTTCTCCAACATCTGTTGAGAAGATTGGCAGACCAAAGGACATAGCCTCAAGTATAGATATTGGTGTTCCTTCTATTTTTGATGTAAGAAGAAATGCATCAAAATCATTGTAATAATCCTCTGGACTTTCTTTATACCCGGCTAATTCGACATTATTAATATTATTATCCTTAATATGGCTCAGGAGGACGGCTTTCATGGGGCCGTCCCCAAGGATAGATAGTTTCATCGCCGGGTTTGATCCAATTAGATCAATAGCATATTTTATATTTTTTTCCGGAGATAACCTTGCAACTAGACCAAAGTGTATCCGATGATCTGTATTTTTCTTTGACTTTTTTCTTTTAAACAAATTAGTATCTATTCCAACCGGAACTGTACTAATATCATTAACTCCAGAAATCCCGTTGCATAGACTGTCTGAGATTCTAAAAATTCTATCGATGCCCTTTCTGGAGTCCAGAGAAGCAACGGCGTCTGGCCATAAGAAGTTGCTATGATAAATCTCTATAATTTCAGATTTTATTTTATTATTTGTTTTATAATCAGATAAAGCTTTGTAAACTCTCTTGCTATTATAGTATATGATTAAATCATAATTGTTTGTTGATAGAGCGGCCCCAAGCTGAGGTATATTTCTTGCGACAATGTTACCTATCTTTGGATTGCTAATTCTATGTTGCAATGGGTTTTTTGCCAAATAAATAAAATCAGTAATAAATGGATTTTCTAAATTAGAAAATATATTCTTCAAATAAATTTCACCACCGCCGTAAATACCATATGGAATTATAACAGCTAAGCGTTTTTGAGTTTTTTTTGCTATCAAAATCCGCTTTGATAAAACTTTGTTAATTTTCTTTTTTTCAGGAATTATTTTAGCTTCACTTTCAATAACTATTCTTCCTATCTGGAGTCTACCAAATGAATTCTTAGGCCTAAAAATTTGTAATTTTGAGCTCTTAAGCTTTTCAGAAATATTGAAATTAAGACTCTTTTCAGTCCAAGCTTTACTAGTAAATGCTAAATCCTTTAGGAAGATAGTATTGTGATCCTTATCAAGAAGCTTGATCCGCAGGCCCCCGCTGCCAGATATATTTTTTGAAACTATTTTAAAAGATAGCTTTCCGCTACCAGATAGTGTTGCTTCGATCCTTCCATTAGACTTTAGAATAACTCCATCTTCAGCTTCAGTTGTATTACTGAATTTCCATGCAGACTTATTATTCAAATCTAATATTCTCATTAGTGGATCCCTGTCAACATTGTACCGTGTTGATATAGACTTTATATGAGAAACTTGGCCAAGTTAAATCTTACAATATCATTATAATTCAACGTGCTTTTGCATCATTCCTGCGGCTACCGTATCATTTGTATCTGGATCAATCAAAATGAAGCCTCCGGTTCCGCGATTATTATTATAGTCATCGATAAATAGCGGACTATAAGTTTTTATGTATACACGGCCAATTTCATTTAACTCTAACTGAGTTGATTCCTCATTTCGATGCAGAGTATTGATATCAATTTGATAACGCAGATTAGTAATTAAACCCTTAGCGGCTTTAGTGGTATGTTTAATTAAATATTTTTTGTCCACCTTGAGAGGGTTTTCGCTCATCCAGCATAAGAAAGCTTCAAACTCCTGCTCTTGGCGAGGAAGATTTCCTGATTTTACAATCATATCCCCTCTGCTGATATCCAAGTCATCTTCTAGCGATATACATATCGACATTGGCGCGCGAGCTTCTTGCAAATTTCCATCAAACGTATTAATCGATTTTACTTTGCTTGTGCATCGACTTGGCAAGACAACTATCTCATCTCCAACTCTAATGAAGCCTGATTCAATCTTTCCCATATAGCCGCGAAAATCATGTAATTCTGCAGTGCGTGGGCGTGATACCAGCTGCACTGGGAATCTTAGATCGATTAGATTGTGATCTGAGCTAACCTCTAGGCTCTCTAATTGCCCCAATAGCGTTTGTCCCTTATACCAATCCATGTTGGTGCCGCGATCTACTACCATATCGCCATTTATAGCGCTAATCGGCAGAAATCTAATATCACCCAAATTTAGCTTAGCCGCCCACCCTCTGAAGCTAGAACAAACTTCTTCAAAAGCTTCTTCCGAATAGTCCACTAGGTCCATCTTGTTAACTGCGATAATGATATGAGGAATACCCAATAGTGAGGCTATAAAAGTATGCCGCTTCGTTTGAGCTAACACTCCGTGGCGTGCATCTATTAAAACTAGAGCTGCGTTCGCAGTTGACGCACCAGTGACCATATTCCGTGTGTACTGAGCATGCCCAGGCGTATCAGCAATGATAAACGAACGACGCGGAGTAGAAAAATATCTGTATGCAACATCAATAGTGATGCCCTGCTCACGTTCGGCTCGCAGGCCATCCGTAATTAAAGCGAGATCCACTCCTACTCTGCCCATACTCTCGGTAGCTTGTCTCGCCGCCTCAAGTTGGTCATCGAAGATACTCTTGCTATCATGCAATAGTCGCCCTATAAGCGTACTCTTCCCATCATCTACCGATCCGGCAGTTGTAAATCGCAATAATTCCATGCGTTGGCTTAAGACTTTTTTGGTAGCGTCTAATTTAGAAATATCCTTCACGCTTCTTATCCTCCATCGTGTTAGAACCGTGATCAATAACCCTAGTCTCACGTTCTGAGCGATTAGTGGTTAAAGCTTCGTGAACAATTTCATCCAATGTAGTCGCGTCCGATTCAATAGCGCCAGTACACGGCATGCACCCAAGACTTCTAAATCTACAGGTTTTCTCAACAATCTGGTCACCCTCTTTCTTTCCACCTAGGCTATCAAAGAAAGGCAGTAACGTATTTCCCCGCTCTACCACCTTGCGAGACTCAGCAAAGTATAGCGGTACGATTGGGATTTGCTCCTGTTTAATATATTGCCATATGTTAGCTTCGGTCCAATTAGACAACGGGAAGACTCTGATGCTTTCGTTGTCAGATATCTTTGTATTATACAAAGCCCACAGTTCAGGGCGTTGGCGTTTCGGATCCCACTGACCATATTCATCTCTAAATGAGAACACTCTTTCTTTTGCTCTAGAGCGTTCCTCTTCGCGTCGGGCACCGCCGATTGCAGCATCAAATTTATGTTTATTCAGAGCACCCAATAATCCCTGGGTTTTTAAAGCACCACAACAGCGCTTAACTCCGAAATCATGTGGATTCATTCCGTTAGCAATAGCGTCTAAATTCTGTTCAACAATAAGACGAAATCCAAGTTTTTCAGCCATATCGTCGCGAAACTGGATCATTTGAGGAAATTTAAAACCAGTATCAATATGCATCAGCGGAAATGGAATCGGGCCTGGATAAAAGGCTTTGCGAGCTATACGAAGCAAGCATCCGCTATCCTTGCCTATCGACCACAACATTACTGGATTGTCAAATTCGGCAACAACCTCACGCATAATATGAATGGCTTCGCTCTCAAGTAATTTAAGATGGTTTATTGCAACTGACATGTAATTTGAATCCTCTAGTTAGTATTTGAAATATTAATAAAAAGCATTTTTTAGTTATTATTC
>Ga0208012_1000034_pt1 | contig 58252 bp, 59 predicted proteins | sample 15BtaG_FD_184090 | JGI IMG/M metagenome (GOLD analysis project Ga0208012, IMG submission 184090) | Marine viral communities from the Subarctic Pacific Ocean - 15B_ETSP_OMZ_AT15312_CsCl metaG (SPAdes) (version 2) | ecosystem: Environmental > Aquatic > Marine > Oceanic | place: Pacific Ocean... | reverse complement strand
CAGTAGTCGTACTGGCTGAACCCTTAACCGCTTCTAATCCAATAGCAACCACTCCTGCCACTGCTTGACCAGCAGGAACTGAATACATAGAATCTCCACCAATAGAGACATTATATGTGGCTGTTGTTGCCGTACCTAATGCCCTTGAACCCATAACTGTGTTCTCATTTCCTGTCGTGATTGCCGCTGACGCACCTTTACCTACTGCAACATTAGAACTGGCAGTAGTAATAGCCAACAAAGCATTTGAACCTATTCCAGTATTGTTACTATTGGCGTTATCTGACGCACCTAATCCAGCGTCCTTACCAACATAAGTGTTATCACTTCCAGTATGGTTGCCCCAACCAGCACTTACTCCTATGTTAGTATTATTATCTCCAGTTGTTAGTCTATAAGATGTTCCGTGTCCAATAAGTGTATTGTTTATCCCACCAGATGCTATGCTACCACCTGCATAATATCCGAGCAGTGTGTTTGCACTTGTACTATCTGTTCCACCAGTACCACCAGCATCATTATTCGATAGCGAGATTCGGGAATTGATGTCGAGAACCATGTTTGTAGTGAAAGTAATTGTTCCTGTGCCACTTGCGGCTGTATAGAATATATGCTTTCCGCCTGTCTGTATATAGGAACTTGCCTCATCTTCAGTAATATATGTAGGATTAGCAGAACCAGACGATTCGATATACATATTTTGAGTAATATATAGAGTATTTGAGTCATCACGATTAAATACTGCACTCGTATCACCTATCCGTAACGCCTTAATAGTGGAATAAAAGGCTTCTGGAACTACTCCAATTCCGACATTGCCAGCGTAATTTATATGCATCCTTTCAACTCCAGCCGTTACCATAGAGATAACACCAGAAGAATCTGTATTACCAGCATCAATGTCTATACGCCCACCATAACTTGACCTCTCATTGCCACTTAAATAGATAGTACCACCACGACTATTACCAACACCACCACCACCAGAAAATGATATAAGACCATTATCGCTTCCGTCTGTAGTAGCTACACCAATAGTTGAGCCTGTTGCAAAAGATAAAGCACTTTGAGGAACCGTAGTTCCAATTCCGACATTGCCATCTCCTTTAATAATAAAATGAGTATTTGCACCATCGTGGTCAGAAACTTGAAATGAAGTATCTCCCGAAGTCGAGCCCGCTGATATTTTGACTCCATAACTCCGACCATCAGTTGATTCTAAATTTCTAATCTGACTTACCCACGCATTATCCGAAACACCATCTGCAGCACTTACATCAAGCAATACACCTGGAGCATCAGTTCCAATTCCGACGTTGCCTGATGAGTCGATGGTCATACGTTCCGTACCACTTGCGGCACCATCAGCAGTGGTATAGAATACTAATTCACCTGGCATATCATTAGAGCCTGGAGTCCCGTTGATTCTTCCTCTAATCGAAGATACCTCTACAAACTCTGCACCATCACTGCCCTGAAAAGTAATGCTTCCTATTTCGTCATTATCTGCAACAATAGTGTTTGAGTTTAATGAGCCACCTCTACTTTTACATAATGCAATAAAAGGTAAATCTCCAGCAGATGCACCCGTATTCCGAGTTACCATTATACTGCCTCCTTGAGCAGTCGTTCCTTCTATCTGAAGAACACTCCCAAGAGTTGTATTAAATAAATTATTTCTAAATGTACCTGCGTTTCCAATTCCGACATTGCCCATAGCAACCAAGGCTGGCCCTGTACTATCTTGCTGTATATATAATCCAGTTGTGCCAGTAGAACCAGCATCATCATTTATAATATATAATAGATTATTAACATTGCTATCTGAATCACCACTATGAAGTATCTCTACTAAACCTCCTGTAGCCGTACTTGCTAAAGCAGTACCACCAGAATCTATGCTAATGGCGGCACCTGTAGTTAGAGCATCAGCAGATGCAATATTAATGATATTACCAGAAGTATTTGCAGGAGAGTTGAAATTCAGAACATTGTCGCTTGTACATTCTGAGTCAATTTCGATACTTGTATTATTTGTATCTTGGTCAATCTTTAAAGCATAATGAGAACCAGTCTGCTGAATTATAAGACCAGTAGTTGCACCAGCATTGGTAATCTTCATATCACCAGTTAATACTTCTGAATATGCGTAACCTCCACCGCCGCTTACAGTTAAATCACCTGAAATGGTCAGGTCGCCAGTTATTGTACCGCCTGACGCTATATGGTCAGAGGTTGTTGATATAATTGTACTTCTCATAATAACCCCCTAAGCCAGTACGTATCTGACAGTTGAATCAGAGCTTTTACGCTCCCATTGGATATATACAGTATTACCTAAAGCATTGGGAATCCGTAATGAATATATTGTATCACCACCAGCTAAATATAAATCATTATCTGTGTCAACAGCATCTGTAGTGCCATGTGCAACAATAGTGAACATAAAATATATCGGTTCACTGGTTTGTATATGAATTGTGTTATATCCACTCACATCGGCTGATGTAGCGGTAGAGCCAACAGTAACCGTATCCTGTACACTCCAACCTGCGGCCGTGTCTGCATTAAGCGACTCGTGTGCTCTGTATTTTTGTAAGTTTGCCATGATATTCTCCTATTTATTGGATCCAACTTGCGAGGCGAGAATGCTCCTTATTTGGATCCGTTATTAATTTACGTTAATTTAAGTTAACATACTAAAACTTTGAACCCTAAATGGGCCCTTTTGTTTACCTGCATGAAATTTTTCAGTAATTGCTCTAAATTCTCTCATAAAATATTCTTTAGTTTCTATCTCTCCAATATCTTCTGCATACTTAGCTTTTACATAGTATACAACAGCAGTTGCCAGGTATCTTGGAATATCCAATTCATCATCTTCATCATTAAGAACATCTACATTATAGTATAATTCTGGACTTTCTTCAAACTCTTGTTGTACAGTAGCACTATCACTACACTTAGTATAAAGAGTTACATATCCCGTACCAGCTTCCTTTACTTTATGTAATCCATTCCATTTACCAGCTTTCCTTAATACTATATAGCTTCCATCACTTAAACTTTCAGGAGATGCAGAGTAATTATCATCCCCTTGATCTATAAGTTTTAGTAGCCCACCAAGAGATACATACGTGTCTATAGCAGTATTCTTATCATCAGTTTCATTTATAAAATAATCAGGACTATGTACATACTGTATTTCAAGGCCATCTGCTATACTCTCCTTGGGACTCTTCCATAATAGACGACCAGCAATGCCTAAATCATTCAATCCAGGCTGTGTAAGAGTCTGACCACTTGAGAATACTAAATCCTTCTGTACAATAGCAAGTTTATTACCCTTTAAATAATATGCATATTCTTTGCTAGTTGCCATCTGCGTCCTTCCTTATAGGTTCACCTATCATTCTTGGTATGGATCGGTATTCATTATCAACATTTAGATGATTCTTACATCTAATATCAAGTACTTTGAGCATATCACTTGGAAACTCATAGAATCTTTGATCCGCAGTAATATCAATCCTTTCAGTATTAACATGAGTTTCTGAGATCATGTTCATTTCTTCAAGAGCATCCTTAATGTAAGTTATAGCTCTTCCAGTATCAGTTACACCTACTCTTTCCATTATTTCTAATACCTTCATTATCCCTCCAATACAGTTACTTTTGCTGATAATTCTTTAACTGCTTCTACGAGTAATGGTATAAGAGTACTATAAGACACTCCCCACTCGCCATCTTTTGATGTATCTACAGCTTCTGGCAATACTTCATTAACTTCCTGAGCTATGCATCCTATTCTATTCCTATCTCTTGATGGAATTGGTTTAGAACCATCAGGCTTATACTTCTTCCACTTAAAGTTCACGCCTCTAATACTATTTACCTTACTCAAAGCATCTGATATACTTGATATATCTGTTTTTAATGATATATCTGAAAGACTAGTCCAATCCGTAGCATCCTGAGCTATATAAACACCAGTGTCACTCTCTTCGTCACGAATGTATAATCTATCAGAAGAACTAGTTGAATTAAATATTTCCCATCTCATAGTACCACCATCCAAGATTTTTAAACCAGAATCTTGAGCACCATCTATATAAATCCAAGCATTTGTAGAATTTCCTGTACCATTACCTTGAATATAAAGACTGGATGCAGCATCAGGACTAGATGTACCTATGCCAATATTATTAGCTGAACCATCAACAAATAGAGCATTTATATTTCCATTAGATTCTACTCTAAAATCTACACTTGCACTTGATTCATTTATCACTACCTCAGTATTTGTTTTATCAAGACTAAGCATGTGAGTTCCACCAGCAAAAAAATCCATAATATCAGCAGCCGATTCGTCTATATATGTATGAGTTCCACCATCAAAATATAATTTATCTGTTGCGTCTATTGCTATTGCAGTAGTTGATATTGATAGTGATGAATCACTCCCATCACCATCTTCTACTTTTCTTAATGTTCCATCTACCCCAGTTGAATCTATTTTTAATAATAGGGGGTATGTATCTTTTATTGCTGTACTTGCTAAAGTTGCCATTTCAGTTTCTCCTATTAAGGCATTATGCTTTTGCTATTATCCATTCTATTGTTGCTTTACCTGAGCTTTTTACAAATACTTCATTACACTCTAAAAGTGTTCCATCTCCTCTTAAATGTACACTACCTCCAACTGGTATTACTATATAATAATTACCACCCGTTCCATTTAGGGATACTGATACTCTGCTTGCTCCAAGATTTTTTATGTATAGAAATGCTAAGTCACTTGAATCTTCTGTTAATTGAATTGGATCTGTTTCTATATTAAGAAAACCACTCCATAATTCACCAAATAAATCCCAATTATCATCTTGGTCATCCCAAGTTGCATCTTGATGAGCAAATGATGTCCATCCATCTCCCCATTGAGTTGTATTAATAGTTGCAATACCCTTACCACCTAAAGCCCCATTTGGACTAGCTTGGAAAGTTGTTTGTCTTACAGAAGTTTCTTCCATTTCAAGAGACTGAGTTGGGACTACATATGTACTAAATATTACTCTTCTTGCATTCGGCATTATGTTTCCGTAAAGTGCTCTATTGTAGAAGTTCCACTTCTTGTTTTTACTCTTACATCGGCAGATGTACTAATTTCTGATGCAAAAGCTTCATTTTCAGAAAGCAATATCAAATAATTGCTATTATCTAAAGTAACTAAAACATTAGTAGATCCAGTATTTTTTACATATACAAAATCTTTGCTTGATGCTATTTGAGTTGCTGATGTTGATATACTTGTTCCAGTAGCAAGAGTTCCAGTCGCTGAAAGAGTAGCAGATGTTTCAGCATCTCCAGTTAACTTTCTACCACAATCACTATCTAAATAATATCTACCACCAGAAGCAATTTGCTCTTGTGGTGTACAATGGTTCTTGTACCTTACTTTGTATGTTGTTGCCATTATTATTATACACCAGCTATCATAACATTTACTTTTGCTTCTCTTGTTCCATTACCATAATTAGCATCAAAAACTTCAATATTTGCAGGTGATTCTCCCGCACTTAATGGAATAACAACTCCTTCTCCAGGCGTTAATAATGCATGAACTTCTGAATTTATTTGTACAGTAATTTCACTAGCAGATCCTACTGATTGTTCAACATATTCAACTGCTACAACATGAGCTGTAGTTGGAATAGTCCCATCACTAACATCAGAAGCTTCAGTCCATCCGCTATCCCCTATACCATCAGCAGAAGTTGCAGAAACAACCACACCTTTCCAATAACATACATCTGCATCTGTATATGCTGTTGCTATATTATAACTTCCTCCCCATGAGCGTGAGTCAGCATTACCATCTAATATTTTATGTGTGTATGCTATCCCCTGTACTGTAACATCATTATCTTGCACAACTTCACAAGAAGTATGTATTCTAATTTGATTTGCCATTCTACCTCCTTTGTTGTGATTGTGATGCCATCTGCATGCCAATCATTTTTGAATTGTTCTGAACATAACTTTGTACTTCAGCAACAGCCCATTTGTAATATTTATCAGCTTCTACTGCATAAACTTGAGCCTTCTGTGAATTTAAGGCTGTTTTTTGAGTTTCTGAAGCTACTTCTGCCTGGTATTTCTGTAAATCAGCTGTATACAAAGCAACTTTACTTTGGTATTCCTGTACTTCTTTGTTAAGTGTATTAGTAAAATCCTGTACTTCTTTATTTACATCAGCCTGGTATGATTGAAGTTCTGCTGAATACTTTTGGATCTTAATACCATTATCTGCTATAACATCCTCTATCTGTTTTGCAGCGTTAGCTAAAGCTAATACTTGATCTTGTGCTTTATTAAACTTATCTACATCTGTAGTTAATGAAGCCTCTTGTTGAGCATCTTGAGCATCTAATTGAGCTTGATTCAATGCTTTTTGAAGATCTGAATTGTGTTTAGCTAATTCAGCTTGAATATTAGCCTGATATCTTACATTATCTTTGTTAAACTCATTTAATTCATTCTGTATATCTAATTGATACTGCTGTAATGAATCATCTTCGGTTTTAGACCAAGCAGCAATAACACTTTGTAATTCTGATTGATAACGAGAAAGCTTTTGAGTATATTGTTGTACTTGACCATTAATATCATTTTGATAATTTTGTAATTCTGCCTGATATTTCTGAATTTTAATACCATTATCAGCTATAACGTCTTCTATTTGCTTAGCTGCATTCTGAAGAGCCAAAGCTTGATCCTGTGCTTTATTGAATTTACTTACATCTGTAGTCAATGAAGCTTCCTGCTGTGCATCGGTTGCATCCAATTGTGCTTGTGTTAATACTTTTTGAAGGTCACTACTATGTTTTGCAAGTTCTGCCTGTATATTAGCTTGATATATAGAATTTTCCTTATTGAATTCATTTAACTCATTTTGAATATCTGCTTGAAAAACTGCTATATTATCTGCTTCAGTTTGTTGCCATGCTGTATAAGCTGTACCTACTTCTAATTGATATCTGGACATTTTAGCCTGATATTCTTGAACTTCAGTTACAACTTTTGCTTGGTATTCCTGAATTTCTCCAGAATACTTCTGTAATTTTTGAGCTTCTTCAGCAGATTCTAATTGTGCATTCTCAATGGATTTTTTCAGTTCTACTTGATATACTGCATTCTCTTTATTATACTCATTTAATTCATTTTGAATATCTGAAGCATATTTTTGTAAATCTGTCTGTCTTTCAGCTTGCCAGACCTGCAGATCACCTTGAAGGTTTTGTTGATACTCTTGAACTTCATCAGTTACTTCTGCTTGATATTTTGCAATTTTTTGCTGAAATAACTGGAGTTCTAAAGTATAATCCTGTATTGATGCTTGCAAAGTTAAATCAGCTTCTTTCTGAGCATCCTGCATATCTATCTGTGCTTGTTGTAAATTTCTTTGTATTGCTGCTTGATATACAGCATTACCTTCATTGAATACATTTAAAGCATCCTTAACTCTTGCTTGATACTCTGATACTTTTATCTGAGCAGAAGATAATCTAGTTTGAACTTCACTAGCATATCCCTGTGCTGTTTGAAGATAACCTTGAGATTGAGCAGACATAGCAGCTATTTCTCCCTGATAAACTCCAAGTTCTGCCTGATATTTCTGTAATAACCTAGCATCTTCTTCATTATCAAAATCAGCATTCTTTAAAGATTTTTGAAATTCTATCTGATATTCTGCATTAGCATCATTAAATTTATTTAATTGATTCTGCATAGCTGTACTATAAGCCTGTATATAAGTAGCTATCTTCTGTAATTGTACCTGAGCTAATTCTGGATCTTCTTCATTCTGAATCATATCTCCAGCAACTTGGAACCATTTTAAAGGATCAATATTTTCATCATCAAAATCATAATCCAATGCAGTCCAAGTAGCAGTATCAAGTTTAGTTAAATCTACAGATGTACTATCAGATCCAGTTGTTGTAATAGCTGGTGCCGTATACACAGGTGCACTTGTACTAAATGATACAGATGTACCTGTAGATAAAGTTGGACTATCTGGAGGTACTGGAATTACATCTACTGTTGCATTAGCAAGATCAACATTTGCGTTGATTGCAGTTAAAGCTGTAGTAATAGCTGATGCTTCAGAAGGATATTCTGTAGCCCATACAACACCACTTATTGTTGTAGTAGGTGTAGTATAATCAGGAGCAGACGGTAAAGCATCTATTGTAATTGCTCCAACAGAACCACCAGATATTGAAGGACTCGTAGGTGGTGCTGGAGCAATTGCTTTAATAGTTAAATTACTAATAGATGGTGCATCACTTAATGTTATTACAGGTTTTGTATATGTAGGAGCTGTTTGACTAAAACTTACCGTAGAAGCTGTAATTGTAGGTACTGTTGGAGCAACTTCAGAAATACTAAATGCTCCTGGATCGCTATCATCAAAAGGATTTTTAGAACCACTTTCAAAAAAATCATTAAATGATGTTTGAGTCGTTAATGTAGGTTTTGTGTACGCTGGAGCATTTCCACTTATATCAGCTTTTGAAACTGCTGTAACTGTTATAGCACCAATAGATGAAGCAGAAGCATCTGCATTAGTTGCATCTGTGTAAGATACTGTATTTATACTTCCCATAATAGGAGCAACAACAGAAATAGTGAATACACCAGGATCACTATCGCCAAATGAATTCGTAGAACCATCAAAGAATGTATCAAAAGAAACTCTAGTTGTAAGAGATGGTTTGGTATAAGTTGGGACATCACCGCTTATATCAGCTTTTGAAACAGATGCTACTGTAATGGCACCAATAGTAGATGCAGTAGAATCAGCATTAGTTGCATCTGAATAACTTACTGTAGATATAGTAGGTGATGAAGGCCCTATTGAATTAATTGATAAATCACTACCAAAATCAGGAGCAACAGGTGCTATAGGAACTGCAACATCACTCCAAGTTGGTACAGCTGAAGTAGCCAATTGTGTAAATTCTTTTGCACAAGCATGAAAAACAACAGCATTTCTTAAATCAGAATCATCATCTATCTTTAAAAAATCTACATAATTTACTAATACTGTTTCACTTGCAGTAGGATCTGGTTTTACTACTACTTTACTACCTGCTTGTGTATAATATTTAGGATATGTTTTAGTTGCTAAATGCATACTGGAAGAATTAGCAATAAATCCCTGCATGGATTCAGGTACTTCTTCAGCACTAAATCCATTTCTTTGTACATCTAAAATATTGTCTGTTGGCTGTGGTAAAGTTACAGCAGTTGGAGAATCATCTCCACCGTGAGTCGCACTTGCAGTACTTGTTCCAGCCCAATGTAATAAATTTTTAGGAATGCTTGAGACTACAAATTTCTGAGCACTCTTAACGAACTGGTCATCAGCATCTGAAACACCAGTTACATTTTCTATATCTAATTCTATATTTGTTGTAGCCATTTTAAATGAATATGGGGGGACAATGAAGCCCCCCCAATATTTCCATCCTTATATCATGCTATTAATCATGAATTTCAGATTAAACTAACTCGATACTTACAGCGTCGATTCTTACTTCGTTATCAGCATGAGCAGCATCCCAATCAACATTTAGAGCTACAGCCAAAGTGCCTGTAGTATCCATTGACGTTAATGCTGTCGTAGCCATAACAACAGTAGCACCTAGTGCATCTGTTCTGATTTCAGAAATTGCTGTACATGTTCCAGAACTACCTGACTTTGTTACATGAACATCAGCCCAGGCATATACTACATCACTATCAGCAACATCAAGAGCTGCTCCAGTAGCAATAGCCGTACCACCAAAATTAAGGATAGGTGTTAAAGTATCTGAACCATTGCTGTCAACAACTGTACAGTAAACTTTAATCCTAACAATATCCCCTTCTTCTAGTTTATTAGCTGGAATGTAATAAGAAAATAGATCTGCAGCTGTAGTCGTGTTTTCATGTTCACGACCTGTACCAGCTTCAGAGAACAATTTCTCGCCAATTCTATTATCGAAACTATTTTGTCCATACATTGGATTTGCCATTATATTCCTCCTTATGTCCAGATAGCATGGGATTCGGCCATTGACCATTCCATACCAGCTTCGGTTAAGATCTGATCTACTCTGCGGTCAACACCTGAATTCTCAAGTGTTTGAACACCAACATAAATAGATGTATCACGATTAAGTCCATTACCAACAAGAGGTCTGTAAGCACAGTTCTTCAAGTTGACACCTAACATCTTAACATTAGTTCCATCCAGATGCACATTCCGTGCAACATTCATGTCACCATAAACAGTTGAGATTGATGTAATATCAACACCAAAGACCTTCTTACGTCCTGTAATACTCATACTTGCTGAAGTATGACTATCAGACTGTCCTGCTGTTGTATTAGGTGATCCACCTGACCAAGGCTGAACAGAACCAATATTGTTAGCAAAGTATCCACTTAGCTTATGCAACCAGTTGTATACTTCTGTGGAACAGAAGAACAATGTTGCTGAACTGTTATTGTAGCGAGGATCAAGAAGATTAGACAGATCGTCTAAGAAGCTATCTTGAGACTTTGTTGCCACAGCCAAACTAAATGCATTACCATAGCTTGAAATGTAATCAACAGCTCCTTGAGTGTATTGAACACTATCACCATCTGTATACTGAGATCCAAATAGTAATGATGTTTCAATATCCCACTTATGCTCGATCAGCTTTTCACGCCAAACACGTGCCCACTCACTGGATTCAAACTTCAATACTGTAGCACGAGCCGTATTGGTCATTGCCATTGAAGTCTTCCAGATCTGAGTAAGACCATGATTGCTTTGATAAGGTTGATCGATCCAGGTTTCTGGAAAACCAGAACCTTCAGCATGTGCTGAACCAACTACATAAGTCCTGGCTCTTTCAAGTGTACTTGCAATAGATTTATCAGCAACAACTTCGTCACCAGCAGAATCGCCAGAAGGACTAAAATTATTGTCATAAAATCCAGCATAGCCAACATAACTTGAACTTGAAGCTTTAACTACCTTACATGTAACCACTGCAGGATATTTACTATCCTTTGCAGAGCTTTCCCATGTAGATGCATCAACCGCTGAAATCCTGGCAAGCATGTAACTTGAACCCCATGATGTAGCCGCACTTGCAGAATCTGTCATAGTAGGGATCTTGATTATTTGACCTGGAATAAAGAACTTTGGTGTAGTTCCACTTGCTCCAACATCAACTTTGTTTGACGTGTTACCATAGATATTCTGTACGTTACCTTGATACTTATAATCACCTGCCATATACAGTTTTAAAGTATCACCAACAGCTACAGAAGATCCAGTACCACCGTCATTATACGCTTCAATAGTATCATCTCCAAATTCATCTGTACCATCATTTTGCACATAACCCATTACATAGGCGTATCTCTTGTTAAACGAAGGACGTTTCTCAGTAAACTTAAACTGAGGATCGTCTGTCGGTTTTTTTGCCGCCTGACTCAGAAATCGAAAGAAGGGATCTTGAGGGATAGCTAGTTCAGATACACGACTACCAAAGTTATACTTTCTCCGAATATCACCCGTAGAAAGATTGGTACTGGTACCTGGGCCTCGCCCGTCAAAGTCCGCCACAGTGAGATCTGTGTTAGGCGTTATAACTGATACATAATCAGCCATTACGAACTCCTTTATTTAAAGTTCAGACAGACGACATAAAATTTAGTCTATCCGAACAGGTTGTCTAATTCACCGTCAGTACCCAAGAGAGCATCAAAGACAGAATTTTCTGAACTTTTCTCTTGAGCGTGACTGTTTGCTCCGCTGACTGTAGACGGCATGTTCCTGACATTTTTCATCTGACCAAGCATATCTTTCTTAGTAGCATCAGCAACATTAGAAGCAACTTTCTGCTTATTCTTCAGGTAATTGATATCATCTAGAGTAAGAGTATGTGTTTTTGCCCAATCCACCATTTGCATGTATTCATCATCGGACATACCAGATTCCTTACGGAATTTAGTTTCTTCATCTAAACGCTTTCTTTCAACTGCCTGTTGAGAAGCACGTTCCTTTTCACGCTGCATCATACCACCTACCCTCTGCTGGACAATTTTATCAACATGAGCATTCATCAGCTTTGCACTATCCGAATCTGGATCAGACATCGCCTCCTGCTCATTGTACATAAAATCCTCATCCAGACCAAGGGATGATTGGATGCTCTTTGACGGTTGCCCGCCATTTACCAGATAGTCTCGGACATGCTCTACCAGCCCGCTATCGTTTTTCATTGCTTCAAGAACAGGAACAAAAGGTTCTACACTCTTGTACTGTTCAGCGAGCTTGACGGCTTCACGACTGCTGTCTGCATATCGTTTCTTGTAAGGATTACCGTCATTGTCCCAGTCCACACTATTGGAGCCAACACTTTCTTGGGTGCGAGTTACCTGTTCGGGATCGCTATTTTGGGGTTGGGTTGCCTCAGTGGTTTCTTGTACTGCTCCGTTTACTTCATTCTCTAGAGCGTCAAAAAAAGATGCTTCAGAAGAGCCAAAGACTGCTTGTTCTGTACGATCAATAGATTGATCTTCAGAAACCTGCTCTGGGTTACTTACTGATTGTTGAACTAATTCGTCCATTGTTTACCTCTTTTTAGTTATACTGTTGAATAATTTTACGAATTTTTATTATTACTTTGCAATTGATTTCTAGCCTTTTGTATCTCTAATTGCATTTCTTTCTTTTTAGTTGCTGCTTCATTGCCCATTACATTCTGTAAAAGCTTCTGTTCTGCTTCAGTCTGCCTGTATGCATCTTGGGTATCACCCTTGACTTGTTCCTTCTGTTTGGTGATTTCCATCTCAGCCTGCATAACCTTGCCTTTAATACCAGCCTGGACAAGTTGCCTTTCTAGAGTTTCAATAGTGCCTTCCTTGTCTTTCATGGCTTCCTGAAGCTGTTGCAGTTGTCCTTGTAATTGAGAATATAAACTCTTTCTCTTGGCAATAAGATCTTTCTTCTTAATATCTGTTTCAGCTAATACAGCAAGATCATCTACTACTCCAAGTTGTAATAACTCTTTTAATTCTGCCAGGTATGCCCAGCGATTAATTGGAAGAGTGGATCCAGATATAATCCTTACATCAAACTTAGCAGCAGAATAATCCATTGATTTACTAATAGCTTCTCCCATATCATTGAATATTGGGATATTGATCTCTACTTCACGATCTTCCTGCAAAGCAGAAGGCTGAACTATCCTGAATCTTTTATTTGCACTATAAATAGCTTGTGAATACTGCATAACAACAGTACCTAGTTGTTTTAATGCAGGTTCTATTGAATTCTTCATCCATTGTTTTACACGCCTGGTACCATACTCATCCAAAGCAAGCATACCACGAAATGTTTCATGCTGTTGTTGAGTATCACCCTGCATAGAAGAATAAATACCAGCAAGGTATTCCATATCTGATTTACCTTCCTGAACTATAGTAAAGAAAGCGTTAGATAGGGGAGCAGGCATTACAGGAGTTGGTCTTTCTGCTCCAGGTCTTACAGGAAGTAATGCTCCTGGTGCGGCTGAATATTTCTCCCACATTTCTGCATCAATACTACCTTCTTCAAACATCCACCGTAAGCTGCTGCCTAGCGATGCATTGTGCACCATGATCTGATGTGACTTATTGATCTCTTTCTGTTTACCTATCAGCGGGCTTACGGCAGAAATCGGAAATGGAGTCCCAGTCCATTTGTAGTGAAAGGGAACAATGGGGTACTCTGTCACATTCTCTGGAAGAATGTATTCATAAAGTAATTGATCGCCAGCAATACAACATTGACGTATCCTGACACCATAAAATTTTACAGCATCAACTATGTTAACTGCAAATGTTTTATCTTTCAAAAGCACTTTATATTCTTTTTCAGAGATAACTTTATTCTCAATCTTGGACTGAGCTGCCTGTAATTCACTCATATATTCCTGCTCAGCAACCTGTAATTGCTGTTGCATCATATCCTGAGCTTTCTGCATCTCAAGTTCATATCTCTCGGGAATCATCTTACCTTCAGCCACAGCCTGTTCCATCTGCTGCTGTTGTTCCATGAGTTGAACTTCCATCTCAGACTGCATCTCTTTCATCCTTACCTGAACCTGCTGTTGAATAGCCTGAAGTTCTTCAGGACTTGGCGGTACACGATAAAAAACATTCATATATGCGATTTTAATCTTTTCATATACTTCAAAGAACTCTACCAGTGGTTCCTGTTCACCCTCAGCAGTAATACCCATATCATCCATTGTATCATCATCATACAGAAAGGTTTTCTGATCGCCTGTTCCTATAGGTCTTCTTGTATAGGAAAAGTTTGCATTCTCATCACTACTTGATTTATCAATCTTTCGTTTATGTTCTGGAAATAGTTTGACCAGATGACTCTTAGGCAAGACTTTCCTTATCATAATATATGATGCATCCCTGAACATAATATCTCTTGACTTCTCATCAACATATATATCAAACGGTTCAGGCTGCCCGATCTTAACTTCACCCATCCCGTTATCAGCATCCTTATCTATCTCTACCATCAGATAACCAAGACTTTTAGTTATAGAATCATTTACAGCATTAGAATAAAGAGTATCTCCATCTGACTTACCCCAGATATAATCTGCTATATCACTAAAGACTGCAGCTACGTCTGTATCACTGCCTTCTACACCAACAGCCTGCCATCTTGGGTTATTAGCAGTTGCATAGTAATTCAACATTTCCACTACAGGTAGTATCCTGTTAATTGTGAATGTTGGCATACCCTGTTCACGAAGAGAAGCAACTTCTGTTTCCTTAAGCTGTTCATCATGTGCAAAATCATATCCTTCCTGATTCACATTCTGCCATTGCTCTCTTGTATAATTGTTAGTATAGTTAAATAACTGCCGAATCATTTCGGCTTTTTTCTTTTTAGCCATTATTTATGTACCTTTTTTAAAAATTCTTTAGTTGCCACTATGCTACCACCCAGTCTTTTACCTTAGGCTTACGCTTATACCAGTCTCCAGCCTTATCCTTCTTAGAATTCATAGGTGGATGTGCAAACTTACAAGCATATGCTAATGCATCAATAGTATCATCATGTGCCATACGAGGGCCAAATGTTATAATCTCCCTGTGAAGATCATACATCTCCTTCTTTAAATGGATCTGACCTATGGCAAATCTCTGTGCAAGTACCTCCTGGATCCTGTCACGCTTACTCATCCTGGTGCCAGGCTTTTCTGCCTTATATCCTACACTAAAATCATTTCTCCTACGCATTTCTGACTGTAATGCCTGGAATATAGGTTTACTCATACTGGTATCTTCTACAGTAAACAAAGATGGATGATATATCTTGGCATAATCAAACATATAATCTACTATACCTTTCTTCTCCTGACCCAATATAGATATCACAGGAATTGATCTCTTCCTTGTGTAATCAAGGACATATATGTTATTTTCTGGAGTGACTGCCACAACTATAAGAACAGAATAGTCACTGTCCCTTCTTTGACTGTCGGTGGCAGGATCAACCCCGCAGAAGACATTACAGGGTTGAGTATCCTGCCCATTGGGGGTAATGAAAGACAATCCCGTCTCGACGTCGTGGGTAAAGCTTCCTTCCCAATATTTGATATGTTCTCTGGTAAAGATAGAATTATCTGCACTTTGAACCTCCATCATGTATTCCTGATAGAACTTCTGAGGCTGACCAGAGTCTGCATAAAATTTCTTCTTACGCTCCATTTCCTTGTGTCCAAACCAACTAGGCCACAATGGCGTACCATCATCCATAATAGCTTTATAAGTAATCACTTTCCAGCTGAATGCGTCTTTTTCCTTTTTGGCTTTGTCGTGCCCAACAAGGATATTTTGTATAAATGAATCAAAGTGTACAGGTGTTCCATTAATTCTAAGCCTGCCGTCTGCAGGCTCCAGAGCTGGAAAGACCACAGCCGTGACAAGATTCGAGATCTTCGCTCTGGATTCGGGGGTGATAGTGTTATTCTCATCTTCAAAATCATCCAGGACAATAAGATCGTATCTTTTATGCAGTTTAGCACCTCCACGAATGCCTGATAAGTTAGATTTAGAGATAAGTTTACATCCATTTGAGAGTTCGATGTCATCTTCAGTCCATTTCCTTCCTTTTAAGTCCCCAAAATAATACCTAACCTTATCATTATATTCAATATGATACTTAATATAATCAAGATTGGGTACAGATATCTTTGATGAAGCCGCTACCCAGCCATAAAATAGCGGATCTCTTGCGAAACAGAAGTCATGCATTATATTACACTTAGTTAATACTGTCTTACCATGACCCCTTGGTAAAATAATGGCTAATTGCCTGTATTGATTATCCATAAGAGCATCTGTAACTTCATAATGGAAGAATGGAGTCTCAGATCGCATAAAATCATCTGGAAGAAACAATTTACCAAAAGCTACAAGGTCTTTTCTAGCTAATTCTAGCTGTTCTTCGGCCTTTGATACATTTTTTGTATTAATATTAGCCATTTATCGTACCTTATTATACGAAAAAAGACAATTACAAAGCAAAAACTATAACTTATCTATCTTATTCTTTATTTCATCGAACTTTATGTTTAAATACCACCTAAGTAAGTAATGGTATATTATAAGTAATATAGGTACATATACTGCATGGAATACATCGAATCCATTCTCAGCTAATGATTGTAGCCAATACCTCATGCCTCTAACTCCTTTGGACGCTCTACGGCTTCTAACTGATCATTGCTGAAACCTTCAAACAAAGCTCCCGTTACCTGTGTTATCTTAGTACTGGACTTATCTTCCAGATCCAGGATATCAGAAAGCTTGAATAATGCCTTAAGACGTGTATCTGCCTTTTCACTACCATCAGCTTCTGACTTTATCCTGTCAAGTACATACTTTGGGCTTATTCCCAATTCCTCTATAATTGGTTCCAATTCTTTCTTCATAGCTTTTATTACCCTTTCTGTTTTTATAAGATTAGATGATTTGGTATTAGCATAGTGGGGATTATTGGTAGGGAATGCCCTTAGATATGCGTCTTGGGCTGCGAGTCCTGAGGAAAGGTACTGTACAAACAATACCTCGTGTTTCGAGAGCGTAGTTCGGGAAGAGACTCGCTCATCTGCAGACATTTCCCCACCAATTGAGTAAATATTCCTTCTCCTGGATGTATCCATCTTAGTACGTGGTATACATACAAATGTTCCTGTACATGTGCCGATATAGCTGCGTATACGATCCTTGCCCTTGTTCCGAATCATTTTACCCTTTCTTAATACCTGGATTACGCAGCCATCATCAGCCTGTACCCAATCACCAATATGAGAGACACGCCAATCGGGTACAACGTCCACACTTGAAGGGACTTCATCCATAGACTCAAATACTGTGTGACTTATCTTATTTACTTTGTAATGTCTCATAATACAGCCCCCGCCAGGGGGCGTAATAATTCAAGCACGTCCTATGATATTAAATCTATTATGTATAAGCTTTTTAATCCATTGATGAAAATCGTCATCTTCTGCTGCTGCTTCTGCTGTTACTACAGGATCAGGAACTTCTTCTCTAGGATCTACATGATATTGCTCTTCCTGGATGAATTCAACTTCTTCCATTTCTTCATTAATGCCTATCGTAAGGTGATATATCTTCATGCTATAAACTACATATAAAATTATACAAATGGATATACTTTTCCCCTGAGAAATTAATTTTAACTGAAAATTTCGTCTAAAGCCAGTTATTTCTCCCATACTTAAGACTTATATTTCAGCAGTTTTCTGCAGTATCGGGGACAACTCAGTTAACTATGTTGATAACCTACAACCCGACTTCTGAACCTCGTAGTAGAACTATTGCAAGGGGACTAAAAGGCTGATATTCTTTGAATCTGCGGTAGCGAATATATAAAAAATATATGATTTAACAAAAGTTTTAAAAATTGTGGCATTTTGATGTGTGGTCTTTTATATAGACCCTACCCCCTAACGTGGGATTTTCACTATCGTGATTACGTTATTTTTCATTTTGAATTATTTAATTCTTTTTGAATAAATATGGAGAACATTAATGGGAATACAAATAGGTAGACCTAAGCGTGAACGTGATCGTTGGCTTGATGCTGATGCACTGAAAAGTGTAGGTAACGTTCTAACCGCTGGTGAACAAACTGTAGCTAAACGCCTATTCTTAGGTAAAGTAGCTGAAGCTGATGTTGATGAAGCTGTACAGATTATTACTGGACTTGCAACTGGTATGAGTGGCGAAGCAAAAGTCATAGAAGTACCAGCCTACCTCTGCAGAACAAAGCAGAAGAAGGAAGTCACTGTTACAACTCCTGAAGCTATGCAGGTCATCATTGAAAATGGTGGCGAATTTCTTGCTGAAACATCTAAGGAAATCAAGCTATAATGCGGCTTTAGACCAATAAATGGGAGAGACAGCCCTGAGGGGGAGGTAGTAATACTTCCCCCAATACACTGTACTACTTTATACTATATATATATTAACTCCTACCGAACTGTGTAATGTAAAAAATCGTTCCACTACAACAGGTAAAGAGTGGTAATTTATACATTTAGAATCAAAACATGGCATGACAGCCCAACCTTCACGTGGTCATGATCAGATAGATATTTGATACATTCTTGCGAATGTCCGTTAGTCTTATTAGGTGATTACAGTCACTAAAAAGATGACCAATGGGTAATATGTTGTTATAGAACTGTGATTCTATAATCTCGCAGTGGTTTACATCATGTAAAGAGTCTGCACTCATTTGACTGGTGTTATAACTTATTCAGGATCCTATCTTGATGAGGAAAGCAACAAGGGCTCGGGCTTCCAACCCATTAGGAGAGCTTCACTATTGCAAGTACGTCGTTATGCATCAGTTCATATGTTTTATAGTGATTACAATCACCAAGTCTTGAAAGGACTATAACCAAAGATTTAATAAAGGAGAACTAACAATGTTAGAATCTTGGATAATAATAGTCATCTGTTTAGCAATATTCTTAATATTTGATTATTGTCTTTTAAATAGTTAAGGAGAAACGGAACATGATCTACAATATGTTTATAGGATTAATTCTAATCATAGCAATCATTAATGCCTTACAAAAGAATAAGGTGATTAAAGAGTTACAGTATGATATTAATATACTACATACTCAGAAAGCTAGACATGATCTAGAATGTCCACTTCTAATACAAAGAAGAGTAAGTTAACTAACTTGTTGTGTCGTTCGAATGATAGGCATTTCCACCGAAGATGGGGGGATAGCCTGTTGTGTTCTATTCAACGGTGCTGGTTCATAGCTAGTATAAGTTTAGACAGCTTGCACAACATTAAGAATTAGGGACTTAAGTAATACTGTGAATACAGGGCGGGAATTCGATGCCAGCCAAATTAGTCCCTATTAATTTGGGAGCATTGTAGGGGAAACAAGGATAGGTTTATGGGTTTATACCTCTTCTATCATGTACAATGTTCCCAAAGGTTTTATAAAGGAGAAAACAATGAAAGTAACTCGTAAAAAGAACAAAAAGCGTGGTCTTGATGGCAAACTTATAAATCCTTATAAATTAAAGAGAATTTGTAAAGGTTTTTGCAATCATGGCATGCTAGGAAGGAGATAACATGGAAAGAGACATATTTACTGGTGTATTTTTGGTTAAACCAGTTATAAAAGAAAATAAAGCTGCATTTGCTTTAAGTAAACATCATGTTACATACCATTATCAACCTGATAACTGTGCATTTCCACAGAATGTTGAAGAAGATGATTGGATTAAACTAGATCATATTGGTATTTATGATGATGGTGAAATTCTTGCTTCACTAATAAACCTTAAATTACATGAAGGCGGAACAACAAATCGTATTCTTAGGAATCAATTAAGAAGATACGATGAAGATGGCAATGAATTACCTGGATTTCCTCTTCATATTACATGGTCTTCAGGTGAATTACCTCCTGTAGTAGCTGGAGAAAGATTGAATGATGCAGACTGTTGTGATCAATACCTTACATATGTAGATCCAGTACATGAATACAAATTCAACAAAGATGTACTTAAAGAAAATGATCTTGATATTGATGATCCTGCTCAAAGAGATACATATAGCAAAAGGATTGAACATATCTTTTCTTATTTCACCCCAATAGGAATTTGGAAAAGATTTAAAGCACCTGTTGAATCAGAAGATTAAACTTGGGAGTGTAGCCAGCACTTTAAACTGGAACGTAATATACAGGTGTAACTCCTGTACGCTTAATCCCCGAGCTTTGCTGCTAGCTTAGTATTAAGGATTACCTGCCGAGCGATTACTGGCAGATTTCAAATCGTAAAACAAACCACAATAAGGAGGATAGTATGGTACAAGGAAGACCTGTAAGTACTATCAAAAATAAAAACGGTAAAACAGTTGGTCAATTAGGGAAACCTATAGTTGTAAGTATTGATCAATTAACCAATAATCCTGGTCAACCACCAATGCGGATAGATTGGGCTGATCCACGCTCTAAAAGGGAACTGACAGCTTTAATGCATTCAATAGATAAGCATGGATTACAAAAGCCAATCACAATCACAAAGGACTATGTTATTACTGATGGTCATAGAAGAACAACCACATGCACTAAACTCGGGTACACCCAAATACCTGCGTATATAGCACCATCCATTGAAGGTAATGGTGATGCATTTGTTATTACCAACAGTAAACGTAAAGCCATAGATGGCTATCAATATCTCTGGAGATATATGAATGGTCATTCAGTTCCACCCACATTTCTTTCAAGGATAGTAAATCTTGAAGATTGGGCTGGAAAAACATTTGCACATGGATTGTTTAAGCGGATTCTAGCAAAACGTGGATCTGCATCTACATATTCATTTGCAATGGGTATTTACCGTAAAGAACTTGAGAAGGATAAGAAAACATATAGCAAAATGCTGCAAAAGGCTCATATGAGAGAACTTGTGTATTATATGCTTAATGTTGGAAATCCGTCTGAAGTTAAAAATGCAATCTATAGTTTCATACCTACTGATGTCTTAGTTTCCTGTGTTAAGGAAAGAAAAAGAATCAATACAGTATTTAACTACAAATAAGGAGGTACATCAATGCCAAATATACTTTTGTGCAATGATACAGCCAGCTTTACTGAAACCAATGTAGAATCTACCACAGTTGGTGGACTTCGTACAGAACTTGGTTTAAGTACTGAGGCTATTAACGTGAACCGTGTTGTAGCCAATGATTCTCACGAACTTCGTGATGATGATCGGGTTGCTGCTGTTAAAACTAATAAGAAAGGTGGAGAGACAAAGTCTTAACTCTTTTCTTTAATAGCGGGAATTATTGATCGGTTCCGTTAACCACAATAGTCGGGGGAATATTATTTGAAAAAGTCAAAATAGACTATATTCGTTGATAAACCCCCGACTTTAAACTAAAGGAGAATCTCATGATTAAGAAATTTATAGAGAAACATGACTTCAGTTATCTTCCCATAGGCCCCCAAGCAAAATTAATTGAAGCAGTAGAAGTATTAAATAGATCAATCCCATGGCAATTTAAAGATGATCAATATGGAAGTCCCAATTATCCTACAATAAAATTTAATGTTAATAAGAATTTTACATGGAAACATGGGACATTTAAAAATGCTGAAATTATTAAGAACTTCTGGGAAGGATCTTATAAGAATAAAAAATTCAAATGGGGAAGTATTCAGAACATTTGGATAAGACCTGATAGAAACAGAAGATCATACTGTTTTAACAGATTTAAAAACAAAGTTTTTGATGTAGATAGGATTCTTCAACAAAGACGATGGTCAAATGCAGTCTGGCTCGATGATAAAAATAAAATTAAAGAGTTATTTGATGTATGTACTAAAGAAATTGTTAAAATATTTGATGATTATATTAAATATATTGCAATGTTCAATAAAGATGATGTTATGAAGGAAGGGATAGACATTATTCAAACAAACTTTAATTCTAATTCAGCAGAAGAATTACAAGAAGAAAAACGTTTTAGAGATAATCTATTAACAGAAATGTGGAAGTTTGATGATACAAAACCTAAAATCATTCTTAATAGAACTGGTATTACAAATCAGTCTACAATTACAATTTTTCATCCATTTAAAGATGTAATGATGAATGTATTTGTAGTCGAAGATAATGTTCCTGTATATACGTTTCCAATTGGAAATGTTATTAGTAGCTATAGTCTTACTCTTGAACAATTGATGTATTCTTCATTAAATCTTTCAGGAAGATCGGGTATTTCACGTGGAATAACCAGATATTGGTTTAAACCACATATACAAGGACAAAAACATCCATTTATAAATTATCATATTTATAATAGTAGTAGTAGTGCTCAAAGACGAGCTACACAAGCACAAAATCCTTCTGATTGGCTTATTAGTTATAATAGATCATCTAATACATGTGCTGGTAACATGAATATAGTTGATGGATCACATGCTAAAATAAATTTAATTAGATGGATAGAAAATGTACATACCTGGATAAGTACATTCAGATTGGGTATAACTCATCCACTAAATAACATAACAACTTCTTATTTTGGTAGTCCTAATAATTTAGATTCAAATGTAAAAGCAGATTATTTGGATAGAATAGGATTTAGTAAATCACATTGTTATGATAGAATGGTGAATTTTCATACAACATCAATTGCAAGAAATGAACTTTGTAATAAGATTTGTACAAAAAATATCATGAAAGATTGTCATGGTTATCAAAGTGATCTTAAACACATGGAAAGTGAAAGGATAAGTATGATATTTAAAGAAGATGATATGATTACAAGAAAGGTTGTTTCAACATTACCTGTTGAGAGTATTACTCTTTCAGAAGATACAGAAAATGATGATTATCCTATGGAATATTCTAATACTAATACAGTAGCAGAAGATATGCTTAGATGGGTTACTTTAAATCAAAACGCACAAAACAGATAAGGAGATACTAATGGAGTTTTACATTACTCAAAAGGATTGGAAGAAAGTCATAGATTATGCCCAAGCATCCTATGATGAATTCAAATCTGAGATTGGCGGTTTTCTAATAGCCGAAAAGGATAAAGATGGAGATATAATACTATCTGCACCTGAAATATTAGAACAGAATGTAACTGGCGGTACCACAGAAATGGATAAAGCTGCTGTAGCTGATTATTATGTAAAAGCCTGTATGAAACATGGTAAAGATGTTAGATTTGTCTGGTGGCATTCACATGCTAGTATGTCAGCATTCTGGTCTGGAACTGATACAAATACTATGAAAGAATATTCCAGTGATGATTGGTCTGCATTTCTTGTAGTTAATATTCGTGGTGAATATAAATTTAGAGTTTGTGTATGGAATCCAATTATAGCTCATGAAGATATAGATCTGAATATATTAGATGCAAAAGCAAGAACTGTTCCAAAAGCTATAAGAGATTCTGTTTCTAAACTTTGTAATAAACCAGTTACAGTGATGACTAATTACAAAAAGAATGGAAAACAAACATCTCTTTACAATACAAGAGATTGGGATAGAGATAGTTATATACATAATTATTATGGAAATGGCTATCAATCTAGTTATGGTCATAAACATGGATATTCTGGAGATCAAATCTATGATTCTAGTCTTGAAATTGTAGCTGAATGGAATGATCTTTACACAGAAGGACAATTCACCTTCAAGGAATGGTTGAAGGAAGTTAAAAACTGGAATAAAATACTTAAACTAAAGAAAGCAAGTTTTAGTATTAAGGAATATACAGAAAATGAACTTCAACTCAATTCTGGGATTTATAGTGGATATAATCCTACTAATTTCGTAGATTATGGAGAGGAAAATGAGCAGAATATCAAGGTTTGAAGGCATATTTAACAACTTTGATAAATTTCATTTCCACATACTTGGTTGCGGAGCTATTGGCAGTTCCGCAGCCACCCAATTAGCCCGATCTGGTGCAGAAAAGTTTACACTTTATGATTATGATAAGGTATCTCTTGAAAATATTGGCGTCAGTCAGTATACTGCACCTGATATAGGCAAATATAAGGTAGATGTATTGACTGAATACTTGTCTGAAATATGTCAGGATCCGATTGTACTGTCTGTAAGAGACAAATTTGTAGATAGTAGTCAATATGCATCTTATGGAAATGATATTATTGTCTTAGGATTTGATAATATGTCAAGTAGGCTACAAGCAGTTGAAATAGCATGTAGTGTAAAAAGACTTAAACCAGTTATACTCATAGATGGTCGTATGGGAGCACAAACATATCAGCAGTATGCTTTTAAGAAGCCAACTGTAACCAAGTATAAAAAATGCTGGTATGATGATCATGAAGGAAGCGAAGAACCATGTACTGCTAAAGCTACAAGCTATTGTAGTAATATGGCTGGATCCTTCATTACTAATGCTGTTGCAAAGATAGTAACCAAGCAACCATTTGAAAAGGAAGTAATATTCCATTTCCCATCTATGTCTCTAATGGCAAAATAATGATAAGAGAGAGGTCTTTATACCACATTTATAGTCAGAGAGCAATGCTATCGAGTACTTAAATGTGGTCTCTCTCTTAAATAAAGGAATTATATGGTAAAAAAAGCTAAAAAAGCTAAAAGAGTTCTTTATATGAGTTTAAAGTATTGTAAAGGATGTAAATATGTATGGGAGAAAAGTAGTACTGGATCAATAATCTATCATTCTGACCTTCCTACATATAAACTACCAAGAATAAACTGTAAAAAATGTGAAGGTAACCAAAATGATAATGTTTGATATAGCAGAATGGATAGCAAATCTATTAGTATTAGGTGTTGCTGTTGTAATGTGGGGTATAGGAATATTTATAATAGCTATGATGTTTTCTATGCTCAATAAATTTATCAAAGAACATACATAAGGAGAAGTTAAATGAAATGTTTAATGTTTGATCTTGAACGTGGATCACAAACACTCGGAGGCCCAGATGCCATCCATAAAATGTTTGGTTATCCTGTTCTACAACCAACAACATTTGATCAATTCAAAAAAGTAATTGCTGAATTGTATACTGTCCAAAAAGCAGTACATAAAACAAAGATTGGCAATATAGAAATTGATCAGGAAACACTTGAAACCATACCCAAGAATGGTACCCAGATTGATGCATTGATACTTGATACATTCAGTGAATTATCAAAGAAGTATCAAAGAAGTCTTGTTGATAAAACAGGCAAGATGAAAATGCAGGATTGGGGCAAGTTAAAGAATACTCTTGACATGCTGTTAGAGTTTATTACAAGAATACCTGGTGTATTAGTAATAAATGTACATAGTAAGCTAAGAGATCTTGATGATGGTACAACAAAAGTATTGCCTTATATAGACGGTAGCACTAAAGAAGATATCAGTAAATGGTTTGATTTTGTATTCTATACAAGAACCATTGATACTCCTTCAGGTAAAACTGAATATATATGGCAAACAAAGCATACTGAAAAGTATGATCATGCTAAAGACAGAACTAATTTACTACCTGCAGAAATCCCCCAAGATTTTCAGTTAGTATTAGATGCTGTAAAAGAAAAGAACTTTACATCTACCAAGATTCTCATCATAGGAAGTCCAGGATCGGGTAAAACGTGGAGTTTACAAACCTTAGTTAATAAGGAGTCATAATGGCTATAAAAACAATGAGTAGCTCTGGAGGCGGTGACTGGAGTCATGGCTGGAAACAGGTTACTCTAAAGAATGCCAAGTATGGAACGTATAACAATGAAGTACGTTATGTTGATGCTTGGTTTGAAGAATACCCTGAAACTATAAACCTGCGTTTATACGAAGCTAAATCTAAAGATGGTGAAGAATTTGCTATTGCTAGATTATTTAAGCTTGCAAATGCTGGTATTGTAGGAGAAGTACAGGATTCTGCTGGAAGAAAAAGTATCCAGTATGATGATGATGCTAACAATCTTAATGGAAGAAAGCTCCAAGTATTCTTCTATAAGAATGATGAAGGATATTTTCGTGTATTAAATCGTGTTGCTCCAGTTCCTCAGGATGGTGAAATTCTATCATTCAGTGATGACGATGCAAGCTATTGGAAGAAACAAGGTGAAAAGTATTATGATCAATACAAGAAACCAGCTGAATCCAATGGTGAAATGTTGGAAATGACAACCGATGAAATTAAGGAAACAGTAACCGCATCTACTGATGATGTTCCTTTCTAAATAGAGTATATAAGGGGGCTTTCTATCTCCTTTGAAATCTCTATTAGAAAGCCCTCTACTCTAAATATAAGGATCTATTATGGAATACATAAAAGATAAAACTATTAATATAGTTAAAGATCTTATTACAAAACATCCTCACTTAAGAGATAACGATAACAAGCTTCTTGCAAATGTATGGTATCAAAGCGTAACACCACTTGAAGAAGAATGGGTAGACTTCCTTGCATTAATAGCAAATGGAGAATTACCATCATCTGAATCAATAAGAAGATGTCGTCAAAAATTGCAAGAGTTAAATCCTGAACTTCGTGGAGAATTGTGGGATAGAAGACATAAAATGCAAATACAAGTAAAACAAGAGCTAAAGGATATGGAAAATGATTAAAGAATTTGCATTATCTCTATCTAATAGACATCACTTTCATGAAAACAACAAAATGTCTGAATTAGAAGGTACTCCCCAAGATACCTTCATGTCTTTATGGGATTATGATGAATATGTTGTAGAATATTTCAATAAGAATAAAAAGCTTGCTGGTTATGATGGTTTAATCTACATGCCTGATGAATTAATACTGGATGTAGATGGAAAGGATCTACCACAAGCCAAATGGAAAACAAATTCACTTATAGAATTGCTTACTAAACTAAAAGTTCCGTATCAAATCTATTTTAGTGGACGTGGATTTCATCTTAACATACCATCAACAGCATTCAGATGGAAACCAGATAAAGATCTCCATTTAAAAGTTAAAGATGAATTAAATCAGATTGGTATATATAAATATGCTGATCCATCTGTAACTGATAAAACCAGAATTATAAGAGTTCCCAATACTCTTAATACTAAATCTGGAAGATGGAAGATACCATTAAATGATTCAGAATTTACAAATTTTACTTTAAACTTTAAGAATACCCCCAGAAGAGATTTCAAATACCCCAAGATGGTTTGCGAACCTGTATTTGATGTTCTTGTAAGAAAAACTAAAAAAGAATCAACTGAAATCAAGAAAACTGAACTTGGAAGAGAGCCTGATCCAATAAACTATACCTGTATTCAATTAATGCTAAAAGGTGTTAATCAGGGTAGTAGACATATGACAGCATTAAGATTAGGTTCTCATCTAAGATGGAGATACCCAGAAAATACTGTTCGTCTTATTATGGAAGACTGGAGACAACGTGTTGATAAACATGATACTCCCTTTAAAAAAGCAGAATTAGATAAGATTATTACATCTTGTTATATTGCTAATAAAGGTAGTGGATATAATTATGGATGTGCTGATCCAGTAAAAGACAAATTATGTCAACCAACATGTTTTCTATATAAATCGAAGAAAAATCAATCGGTAATGACAGCTACAGATATGGAAAATGTATTAATTGATTTCTATACAAGTAACATAAAACCAATAGATTTTAAAGATTTGTATGAACAAGTTGATTCATTTCCAATCTATCCTGGTGAAGTTGTACTGATCCAGGCTCCTCCTAAAAGTATGAAAACAATGCTGATCCTGAATTGGATAAATGCATTAAAGAAAAGAACATACTTAATGGAATTAGAGATGTCTCCTAGACAGATAATGTCCAGATTCATAATGATTAACAGGGGATGGGATGAAGAAGATTTAAAGGTACATTATTCAAAAAAGAAAAATGGACTTGATGCTAGTTTTGAATGGCTTACAGTTGATTATAATTCATGCTATCCATATGAGATAGAGAAACGTATTAATATGTTACCTCAAAAGCCTGAAATAGTTGCTGTTGATCATCTTGGCTTGTTAAGAAGCCGAATGAAAGACAATAATATGAAGGTAGAAGAAGCATCTCAATTTTTAACTGAACTCGCAGTACAATACGATCTTATTATATTTGTAATAAGTGAAATAACAAAAAGTGCATTTCATGAAGGTATGAATATTGCATCATCTAAAGGCTCTTTTAGAGTAGCATATAATGTTAATAAGGTATTATCCTTGCAACCCCTATTTGATGTAAATGAAACCAATTTGATCAAAGGATTAAAGCTTGAGAGCACTGCTAACCGTGAAAAAGAGACATTACACGTTGACTTATCACTGGATGGGATAAAACTAATAGGATGATTGCTATAATTACAACCAAAGATCTTTCATGTCAACACCCCAAGGAAGATATGGAATATCAACCAAAAGAAGAAGATACAAATACTCCTAAATCACTTACCTGTGGTATATGTGGTATGGATTTAGATCCAGAGACACAAGCTCCAGACTGGGATGAAATGGGGAAGGAAGAACAATATGAAAAGGACGATGAATGATATAACCACTGACATCATGACTCAACAGATGAATATGGAGATGTCAATGGATCCAGAACAGTTTAATCTTCAAATTAAAGAACTGTTTACTGAATTATATCAAAAAGAAGATGGTATATACTGGTTTTACCGTGATAATGAAAAAAAGATGGAAATGGTAAATGACCATATAGCCAAATGTAAAAATATAAAGAAAATGCTGCACAATACAAACGAACGGGTTAAGCAGCTTGTTATCGAATCACATGGAGAATTGAATACAATGCCCAAGAATTCTGTATTTAATCCATTAAAGATAAGAAAATCCGCTGGTGCAGTCGAAGTAATTGACGAACAAGACATACCCGATGAATACTGGATAACCGTTCAAACAAAGAAACTTGACAAGAAAAGAATACTAGATGAACTAAAAGATGGTACTAAAATCCCTGGTGTAAGACTTCTAAGGAAGAATTTCGTTGGGGGATTTAGATAATGGCTAAATCTATGAAAGTTCCAATTTTAGTATTTGAACACATTCAAGAACCTCTAATCTTATTAGAAGGACTAGATAGGGTACTAAAAGACACAGAACCATCTTCAACTGAAGAACAAAGAGCTCTAATCTTATTAGAAGAACTAAAAAAAATACAAATAATAATTGAAAAAACTAACATTAGGTGATATTATAAACTGTTAGCTTTAAAAGAAGCATGGCAATCGGTTGGCTACTGAGATAGTATCACCTATAATTTGGCAGTAATCCTCGGGATTCGGGACTGTGTAAGTCAGACTTATGGAAGATCTGGGACTTCATCTATAGGAAAATATATACTGCCATTAAATTAGGCAGGGTTCCCCAGATCCGTACTGGGCGATATGATGTAAGCCTCGCTTGAAGTGTCACACAAAAACGTTGTAGAATCCTGCCTATAAATTTCAAAGGAAACTAAGATGACGAAAAAACAGATAAAGAATGAATTCAAATCCTGTAATGTACAACTAGGATCTGGAGCCATGGAATCAATAGAAGATGAACTATATAGAATGGTTCATAGGATGGCTAAAAGATGCCATCTAGGAAATGTTAAACGATTAACGCCTGATCTAATGTGGATCGCATTAGGCAGACACAACCTAAGGAAATAACATGGAAGAAAAAACAGATACATTCAAAGATAAAATATTCCAAAAAGAGAAACCTGAAGGAAAAATGACAGCGACTGGCATCACATTAGTGTCTAATAAAATCAAAAAACTGGAACAAATGATCAATGTAATGCAATCAGATATAAAGATAATCAAATCAAGGTTAGGATTATGAAGGAAGACGATTATTATGAAAGATATTTCAATTGGTATAAACTTGCTCTCTGTAAAATAGCTACAGCAGGTGATCAGGAAAATCCAATTCATTTGAAACAGTTAGCTCAGGCTGCTCTTGATGGAGAACCTACTACTGCAGACAAACATAATATAAACTTCAAAGATAGAACTAGGGAAGAAAATATTAACAAACAAAGTCAGGAGTAAAAAATGGATGATTTATCTCAATACGAATATGACAAAGCACTTGAAGAGCAAACTGATAAACAATATGAAATGAAAATGAAACTTCTACTTTCAGATATAGATACAATAGTAAAATCTTTAAATGAAGCCGAATCTGTTATAAAACTTATAGCTGATACATATCATCTAACTGAAGCAACAGGATATTTTAATGACACATCCAAGTAAAGTTAAAGGAAATACATTTGAGCGTGAATGTGTAAATAAAGCGAAAGAAAGGGGCATAAAGGCCAAAAGAGCCTATGCATCTAATGGAAGGTCGCTTGGACTAGAAGAAGAGGTTGACGCCCTTATAGGTCAGTATAAAGTACAATGCAAGAGAAGGAAGCGTATAGCAAAATGGTTAAAGCCACCAGATTGCTGTGATATTGCATTAGTACGTGAAGATCGGGGTGAAGCCTATGTTGTCATGGAATATAATGAATGGCTTGATTTACTCCATAGAGCTGAATTATACTTAAAAACTTAAGTTAATAAAGCTAGAGCCTGAAGAGCAGCATCCGAATTCTGTCCTGGTTGCTTGCTCTTCGGGAGTCTTTCATAATTATATTTCATCCAATCAGCTTTAAAAGTTGGATGAAGATTCTTACCAACCCATTTTTTAGCCCAATCTCTTATATCACGTATATCCTGATCTGGAAACAAGCCAAGATCTAATCTCATAGAATCAATCAAACCACGTTCGTAAAGTAATGGTACACTATATACCCATGATCTCGCAAGTTGTGAATTAATTAAAGACAATGTTTTATATTGCTTTACTCTGTCATCAACAAATTCAAGATCATCTCTATAATGTGAGTCCTTATCCATCTCTCTAAAGTTTTTAACTTCAGCTAAAGAAAGAAGAAAACCAACATTAGGGCCAAGAAAATAATAGCCACCTTGACCATATGTTTTCTTTTCAAGTTTTTTCATAGCTTCTGGATCGTCTCTATCAGTAGTAAACCATGAATAAGCAGCATCTGCTGTTTCAGCTACATCATTATTTAATACACTATCTGTTCTAATATTAGTTAATGGTGCAAAAATATTGTTTATAATACCTTGAGTAATACCAAGTCTCATCATTGTAAACATTGATTCACTTGTAAAATCACCTGCTTTAGCAGAAAGTTTAGCTTTATCATACCAATTATACATCATATCAAAATTTGAAAAGCGATAATGCATAAATTGCCCGAGAAAAGTACCTGCTTTTGCTTTCACTCCTTTTCCACCTTGCAATGCTTTAGCTTTTGCCCAATTAGCATACTCATAATGAATATCTAAAACAGAATTATAAGCTATTTGCCCTGCTTCTCTAGCCATCCAGTTTTTTATTTTTACTTCACTACCTTCACCACTTAGATTAATCTTTGATTTACGTGAGATCCATTCAGGAGACATATTTTGTAAATTCTTATAAGCAATAGCAAAACCCATCCTAAATGTTCGAGCTCTATTCCAATCTTCAACAATTTTATGTGCAAATGCTGCTTTATCTGATAATGATGATGCTCCTCGTGCAACTATATCACTTATACCATCTGTAGATCTTACAATTTCTCCCTCAGCACTTACCTTTAAACCTTTACCAGTAAAAAAGGATTCTTGTAATGCACCTCTAGATGCTGATGAAAGATCTCCTTTACCTTTAAATGCATCAATAATTGTAGAACCAACTTCTTTTCCTTCAAACCATAAAATACCAAATTCTTTTGCCATTTTATTAGCAAGTTCTGTATTTTCAGTACCACCTGCTTCAGTATAAAATTTCCTAGCATCACTCAATCCTCTCCAACCCCATTTATTCAATTCATAGACTCTTTGAGTACCATTTCTGAACGCACTACGTATGTTTCCTCCTAATAACCTAAAATAGGTTAATGCACTTATAGTTCTCATAATATTATCACTAACAACGGTATCACCAGGATCAAGTTTCTTTACTGCATTATAAACATCAGTAGCAACTCTTAAATGATGATCTAATGCTTCAGCAACAGTTTCATTACCAGCCAATGTAGCTGGTTTCATGTGTTGATTGACTAAAGTATCATATGCACGCTTAAAACTGTCTTTAACGTGTATTTTATAGTTAAATAAGGATACATCACCCACATACTTGTTTAAAAACATAAATGGATCCAGACTATACTCACTATCTGCTACAGATCTTCCTTTAGCATGATCTATTATACCTCCGAATTCTTCAACTTCTTTCTTTATATTATCCAGCAACTGATCTCTAGTTTTACCTTCAACAGGTTCGCCACGTATAGCTTTTTCTACTTTTGCAAGTATTTTAGGAATACCAAGAACAAATTGAGGCATATATTGTCTATTTGCAACCTTAAACTGATTTCCTACCTTTTTTGTATATCTATCTCCTGTTGTAAATCCAAATGCCTGCATTTCTGCATCTGCCTTAAAGAAATCAGAATCCCTAATAGGATTATCTCTTTCATCACCTACTTTTTGGAATTCTATTTCCTTAATTCTATTCTTTATATCTTCTAATATTTTTTCTATTCCAGGAGTGTCACTATCCTTACTTATACTAATAAGTTTCTGCAAGCCCCTTATTAAATTAACAGAAGTAGACTTTCTTACTTCATTATATTCACGTTTCATATTATTTAATAATGCTTCCTCTTGAGAACCAAATTTATACTGTTCTCTCAAATCCTTTATACTTCTACCCTGAAATACTTCAGATAAAATAAGATTTGCAGTTCCTGCACCATTATTAAGCATATTTGCTTTTTTGTGTCTTAATTCCGTATATAGTCTTTGATCAAATTTCTTACCAGCTCGTTTATTTGCTATAATAGGTTCTAGTCTAGCTTCAAGCTGACTATAAGCTCTATAATCTCCTTTTTCACTACCTAAAGAGCCAGAAAACTTTTTAAAATTCCGTAAAATATCATTAATGCGTAGATTATTATCTACATTTTCTTTTCTAAAAAATGATGATTGAGAAGTAATTTCCTGTTGAAACTTATCCAATTCAGGTAAACGCATCAAAATTCTTCTTGGAAGCTTGAGATTAGCAAATACAGCTCCATCTTTTGTCCCAAGTATGGAATTGAATTCTTCAAGTCTTATCTCAACTTTTCTTAAATCTTTCAAATTTGGAATTACCGATTCAACTGGATCCATACTAAATCCTGTAGCTTCTTCATAAATACGTTCAAATACTTCAATTGTGTTATATTGAGCATCCTTAACATTTTTGTATTTAGCACCTGTCTGCCAATTCTTAGATATTTCCATCACTTTATTATAAACTGCTTGTTTCTTTTCAGGAGAAAGCTTTTCTCCCTTTTTCTTTGCTTTCATTAATACATGAGAAGCACATGATAATACACTGGACATATTATACTCCTAAAAGGTTTGAAAATTTTAATCGCTGGGAGGGGCGACTTTCTATTTTCGGTTTCAAAACTTTATATATATATGAAATCATTTTCGTTATTTTTCATTTAGTTAGATCAAGGCATTTAAATAATTCTTTTACCCTACCAGTAGTTGATTCCTTAACTATACCACCTTGCCCTCTATTCCTACTGTTATATGCATCCATAACACCAAAGTTTCTTACTTCAACATCACCATATGTATTTGTTTCCCGATCATAAGTCTTCATCATAAACTGTTCATCTACACGTATCCCCGCTTCTTCCATAGCTTTAGATGCTTTATAAAGAGTAGCTGAATCAACCATTTTACTACCTGACATATAATCATACATTAATCCTGCTGCATGCCGCTGCTGTTTATCACCATCACGCATTATTTTATATATACCCTTGTTTAAATATTGAGCATCTGTCATATATCCATGAGGAAGTTCTGTTGGTTCTGTAAATCCTATCTTCTCTAATTTTCTCATATCAACTTCAATACCAGTCTTCTCCTGTACATAATAACTCCTTGAAAGAGAGATAAGATCCTTTAATAACCGATTAGCCATTGTTTTATCTATACCACCCTTACTTACTTCAACACTACCATTTGCTACTTGAGCAAGAGTATTCCACACACCCTGAGCTAATTTATTTTCAGTAAACTTTATAGATCCAACTACTGAAGTACGTGAGTGCTGTCCAAATCTTGTTGGTATAATAGGTGAAACATTAGGATCCCAGTTGGGTCTTAACATCCTTGCAATCATTGCAAACTGACGTGCAGGATCACCACTAAACTCAGGACTTGAAAGTAAATCAAGTATCTCTGAAGTACGTCTGGCCGCATATTCAGCAAGTACAGGCCCTGTGCGATCAGGAAGCTTAGCATACATTTCATTAATTCTTTGTCTTAAATTATTGTATTCTGAATTTATATATACTTGCTCCCCTTTTGATATATGAGTAATCCTACCATCTTCATGTACATATTTTACTTGACCTCCAAAAGCTCTAAAATCAGATCTTAAACCCATTTGAGCTTCACCATCTACAATCTCATATCTATGACCATTTTTAACAAGACGATCAGATGAATAAATATCTTTAATATTTCTTCTTCCAGGCAATATTACTTCTTTAGTTTCACCCTTTTTATTTACTACAACCAGAGGTCTATTTTCAAAATTAGTATAGTCACCCTGTTTTTTAGGCTCCTTTTGAGCTGGGTTATATACATATTCATTCTTTGGATTATTGGAATCATATGATAAATGTTCTTCAACAATAGACTTTAATTCTTCTGTTCTTATTTTTTGACCTTGAAGTTCTCTATACTCAGTTGTTTCCTTTATATCCCTACCTCTATTACCTCCAATGCCATCAAGATATTCTATTTTACTATTGATCCTTCTAAGATTGGCAGCCAACTCTTCAAACTTGACAATATCTCCTGTTTTCTGTGCGAGTTGATGCATAGCTTCTTTTGCAATTCTATTCATTTGAAATTCAGTTGTTAAATCTGATTTTATATTAGGAGGCAGAGACCATTCTGCTGGCATCCTACCATCCTTTAGATAATTTAATATATGATGAGTACCTGGCTTTGTTTCATCCAGTCCATGATGTTTGTTTGCAATTTCATGAAGACCTTTCATCGCAACATCAAATGGATTAGCTGAATTAGCAAAATAATTATTTGCAGCTTCATACATACCTGTATTATCATACAATACATCTTTACCTTTGTATTCAGTTTTAAAGTTTAATCCCTTTTTATTTGGTAGTATAGAAAACATAAGACCACGTCTGGCATTTTGATAATCCTGAAGAGTAGCTGATAAATCTCTATTTGTTTCATCTGTTGTAGTACCTTTATTATATTTCAGATACCTTCCAACAGGAGATATTAATCCATAATATATATCGTCCCTTGCTCTTTTCATTGGAGTAGAAGAGTCATTTATGTTCTGATCTACTATTCTTTCACCTGTCTTAGCATTATATAAATCAAATAAACCTTCATGTTTAACACCACTACGTTCAAATCCAAATATTAATTCCCTTATTAATGGCTCTGGATTTACTGTATATCCAAAAGGGTTTTCCTTATACATATCTAAAAATAATTTAACATTCTTTGAAACTTCATCAACTGTATTAAGATATCTTAACTTATTAGTATTCATTCTAATTTCTACAGGATTATAACCACCAAAAGGATTAGCCATCCTAATCATCATACCCCGATTGTCCCTTAATATATTCTGCATATAAGTTAAGGTTTGATGCATCTTTACAAATCTTCCACGTGCTAGATCAGTAGCATTTATCTCACCTTTATATTGATGAGGATCACCTTCCCATGTAAAAAGTTTAGGATTCTCTGCACTAAATTTATCAAAAATAGCTTCTATCCCTTTAATATCATCTACAGTTCTATATCCAGCAAGTCTTCCAGCTTCAGCCCACAATCTGCTTGGAGCAGCAAGGAATGAAGAAGATTTATCCATATCATAATCAGCATCTTGTGGATTGATAGCATCAGCATGATTCATCCTACTGCTATTACCAGCAAATTCACCATTATGTGTAATTACCTTCCCATCTATTTCATGTGCTTTCAACCTGCTAACTACAACATCACCAGCCTGGTTTCTTGGCTGTCTATTATTGAGTGAGCCAAGTGCCATATCATATTCTTTATAAGCTGGATCCTGACCGTGCCAGTAAAGCTGTGTCATAACTTCACTATAATTCATTCCCTTTTGAACATAATCATTAAGGAATTCATTTTCTCTTGCTACTACTTCATTAAATACTTTTCTATTTTCAACCTTAGCACGTTTATTATCTGTAGAATTATTACCTTTATAGCTTATAATTGAATCATCATATATATCTCTTAGACTACCTTCCTTATCAATAGCCTTACCTTCTATAATAACATACTTCTCCTTACCACGTCTAACAAGAAATGCGTCTGAAGATCTTAATTCATAATTGCCTTCACGATCAAAACTACCATGCTTAACAGTCTGTATAATAACACTTTGAACATCTTCTCTCTTTCCTACACCACCAATCTTAAACTCTTTTTCAGCAGCATGTTTTGATTGGACAAACTCACCATATAATTGAACTGATCTGCCACCATCAGCTTCTGTTCTTACAGTAGATGTTCTTAAACCTCCAGTATCTGCAGTCATAACATCTAAAGATCCTTCTGGTACACGACCTGCAGCTATCATACCATTATTCATAAAGTATGGAATAATCTTTTCTTCTATCTTCGTCTTTGCCCATGGGGATATTAAAAGACCATCATGTTTTAGAAAATGATCTATACCTGTATTAAGCCATGTCATATCTCCTGTATCAGAAGAATGAGCAAATAGATCACGAGCTAATCTTGTTGCATAATATGGATCTACATATTTTTCAAAAGCACTATATGTATTTTTAATCTTAGCATCTAATCCAATCCATTCCCTGATTCCTACATTATCATGCATATGTACACTGAGATTTGATCCTACTAATGGATCATGAGGCTGTCCTAAAGATTTTAAGTTGATAGATTCAAAAGGTATTTCATGTATATTTGTACTATGATGTATAATATTACCAATTTTACCCAACCATTGACTTACGGAACCAAAACCTTTAGGCATATCAACATGGCTCTCAATAGGTTTTATTGATGCATGTACATTGCGATTCCCAGCTGCAATAGTAGATTGCATTTGTTCCATATCGGTATTGTACCACGGATCTGATATTTTATTTCTATACTCATTGATCTTATTAGCTGAATTAAATGTAATACCATCTATTTTTAAATCAGTAAATAGTTGATCAAACTCAGGATTGTATTTGAATGCTGTCTTTGCATAGAATTCTTTAACTCTCCCATAACTTGTAAGATCACTCATGTCTGTTTTAACATCTGTATGAGATATAGTAGGCTTGATACCACCTATCATTATCTCTTGTATCTCACCACCAGGGCCAAACTTAACCATATCAGGACTGATACCTCCCATCATAGCAAGATTAGCTACATAAGCACGTTTAGATATAAATGTTTCACCATCAACTATAGATTTACTAAGAGCTTTATATTTAGTTACATTCTCGTTAAATGTAGCTTCATCAATTATTTCTCTTGATTTCAGATCGGTTAATTCTGCTATTTTATGATCAATAGATGAAAATATATTTAACTTACCATCTTGATGCACCATTTCATCAGCAACAGACAGCAGTTTCATCTTTGGAAACTTAGCATTCTTATCTTTAGGTAAAAATATTCTTGCCTGTTCTAAAACATTTGCAAAAAAACCAGACTTATCTTGACTAGCAGCTCCTTCTAAAAATGATCTAACTCTTGCAAGATTCTCTTCATGACCTACAAATCCACCCTTCATCTCACTAAGCTTTAGATACTTCCAGGATTTCTTTCTTTCTTCAGCAGATAACTCAGCAAACTTCCTTATAAGAGATGGTCTATCATTAATAATTCTTGTCAATACCACTGCATCATGTATTTCATTATCTGTAAGCTTACCCTCATTGATTCTATCAACAATTCTTGAAATTTCAGTAGGATAATCTACACTCTTGGTTATTGGATCGTATTCTAATGATGCTTGGATCTTTTCATATAAATGTCCACCAGACATTCTCTGACCATCTGCATTTTTACCCGATTTACGAAAGCCAGATAAAAGATCATTCTCAATACGACCATCCCTACCTATTCTTACAAGCATTAACGTGCTTTCATCAGCACTTATAACTTTAAATCTTTGCTTATTAAGGATAATAGCATCATTACCTTCCGCTGCTTTATGATCTTCAATCTTTTTTCTATCTCCAAGATATTCCCTAAGTCCATTATCCATCTCAACATGCAATCCATCACCTGATTCAATCTCCCTGATAATCTCTTGCATTTGTTTCTTATTTGGCTTTGAAACATATTTACCGCCTATATAAAAACCATTACTTAGCATAGATATTTCAGATGTGCCATTTAAGGCTGAAATTACACCCTGTACGCCATGTTTATCTGTGTAGCCTACCTTAGCTTCACCTAGAAATAATTGACCATTTCTATAGGAATATTGTTTTACAGGCATACTACTAAAATATGCTGTAGTTATAGAACTGATGTCGGATATAAGTGTTTGGTTATATTTATCCCATCCACCTTCAGGCTCTTTATTAATCTTACTACGGTTTCTTACAATTTCATTTGTTCTGATACTGAACATTAATGGATCTACAATCTCTTGCCAGAATTTATTTGGATCAGGAGATCCAGATTTAGCAATTACATTCTTTACATATTCCCTTGTCTTTGAAATATCACTTGCTTGCTGTGGTGTAAATATTCTTACACCATTATATTCCATCATAGGATCCACTTTATCTAAGACATTCAATATGGATTCAGCAGTCTTACCCATTGTAGTGTTCATTGACCTATAAGACAAAAACATATTTGTCATATCTGTAATATTTAAATCATATTTTTGAGCAAATTGCGAAGATGAAACACGAATCCCTGTATTTATTGTGTCTTTTTCTGGTATAGTATGTCTTCCCATTATTCTGGAAGCTTCTTCCTTTACAGTTAATTCAGTCCAACCGCTTCTTTCAGCTTCACTTATAGCTTCTCTGCTAAGTTTTAATAATTCCTGAGTATACTGACCATGCGTTCCTGTAACAGCAGATTGAGTTATTAAATCTAATAATTCCATAGATCTATCCATACGATCTGCATATGCATGAACAATAAATCCATCTCCTGATTCTATAGCACTCTTATATTGAGCAACAGCCTTTCTTATATCTCCTTCTGCTGCCATAAATAATCCAGTTAATTTCTTTTCCTTTATAGTATTGATACCTTCTCTAGATGCACTCAACGTCATTTCATCTGCAAAGACTTGATGCTGATCAAGAAGATCCTGTGCTTGATTCGTAAAATCTAAAATTCTTTCATAAGCAAACTCGCTTGCCCTTCCTCTTCCAGTAAGCATAGATGATCTTATTGCTTCATACCAGGCACCTTGTTGCTGTTCAACCATTTCTCTTACCTGGATTTTTCCAAGTCTTGACTCAGTTATAGCCCCAACTACACTATTATAATATTTCAAAACACTGTCACGTGTTTCAGGAGTAATCTGATCTCCTTTTGCTTCAAGCATAGCCTTTACTTGTTCCACTTTAGGAATTTGCATGCCAGTACTTCGCATAAATTCTTTATTTGTTACCAGCTGATGTATACCAGCATGCAGGTTATATCCACCAGAAAGACGACTTATACCCAGATTCTTAATAGCTTTACCAACCAAATATTCTTGCATTTTACTGTACAAAACATCATTAGTAACAGCATCACCAAGAGTCCTTGACCATTGTCCATGAATCTCAAGTAATCTTTCTGCTGATAAATTCCTTTGGGGGCCTGAAATACTTTGAGGGTTTACAAGATTTACAAGATTATGTACACGCCTCATATCTTTAATGGCACCTGCTAAATCAGCTGTCTGACTTATCTGCACATCATCCATTACAAGATTGTCTTTAGTAGTTATTTCGGGGAAACTGTTACCTGAAAGATTGTCTCTTAAGTCTTCATATAATTTATTCGCAGAATTTTCATCAAGACCATGATCACCTGAACCTTTTAATACTCTTTCTACATTCAGTTTCTGAGAGATATCAGATAATTTATTATGCTGAACATACCAAGAAGGATTTCTTAGAATAGAATCATCTAATGCTTTTGTTTCCCATGCATCACCATGTACATACTGCATCATCTTCTTAACAGCAGTATTTTTTACATCAATACTTTTTGAAATCATTTCATCTGAAGAAGCATCGTGAACAGCTTCGGCAAATCTTACAACACCTAATTTTTCTAATTGCTGAGTTGCTGTAACAAGACTTCTTAAAGCCTCTCCAGATTCAGGTCTGGATCCATCTCTTTTATTTGTATTTTTATCAACATAAGACCCAAAAAGATTTTCATTTATTCTTGGAACTACTATTACACCATCTATTTCCCCTACATTAGGAACACCAAGCTCTCTATATGATTCTACAACAAAATCTTTTATAATACTGATAGGAACATTACTTTCTCTAGATATTCTTGCAGCAAGCCAATCATTTAACTGTTGTTGTGGCTCTCTGGGACTTAATCTTTTACCATCAAATTCAATTGATGATAGTTTATTAATAAGATCACCAGCTGCTTCCTTTGTTAATCCTGCACTGATGTCCATAGTCTTTGCAGAATTTTCATCATGCCATCTAACTATTTTTAAAGCTGTACTTAGTTTATTTCTCCAATCAGCTTTTTCTCCTATCTCAGTAACATTCTCAGCTATATATTTAGCACCTGCTACTCTTAGTCCACCTATAGGTTCTTCACCTTGCGGAGTAACGTATTTCTCAGAAGTATGAGGATCTATTACCTCTCTTATCCGTTGTATTTCTTCAGCCCCTTCAAAGGACTTACTATATACTTTATTAAAATGATCAGCAGGAGTAGTATCACTCATACCACCATATTGAGATGCTATTTGTAATGCACTTTTATAATTCCTACCACCTATAAGATTTAATCCAGTAACTACTTTACTAAATTGCTCACCCTTCCTTGATGAGAAGTTTCTTATATTACCTGTTTCAAAAGCAGGGTAAGCTGCTCCTGGGAGATGAAATGAATGAGGTGTTTTTGTAAAGAACATAGCTGTCATGATATTCGATACCTTCTCATAATCAGTTGCACCAAATCCTTCCATAAAACCAGTAACACCATATTCATCAATAGCCTGTTTCAATCCAGTAAGATTCATAGCAACAGCACCAGTCATCATTCTAGGAAGACTATAAAACATATCTGCTCCTACTTCACTGGCAAATACACCTGGTGCTTCCTTTAAAAATACACGACGTGATTCTGTAAGGAACTCACGCATTTCTTTAACAGACTTTTCAGCTTCTTTCTTAGATAGTTTACCAGCACCTTTCCACCATCCATCAGCTTTACCAATCCATTTACCACCTAAATGAGAAGATATATTCCCACCACTCAAATGATGCATCAACTCTATATTAGTTTCAAGTTGTTCTGCAGTCATTTTCTTAACAGGTCTTAAACTATTAATAACACCACGTGTCATATCCTTGGTTTTTTTAATTGCACTTAATCGGCCACCACCCCTAATAAATTTAACAGGGCCAAGTATTGAAAAGATTGCAGCTTCATGAGCAGCAGTATCAAGAATATGGCCCAATGCAGATTCAGGTTTATTCCAATTATATGATTCATTAATTTTATATTCACCAAGACCTCTTACAGCACCTATAACAGTACCAAGCAATGCATCATACACACTTGCACCTGCTACAGATGCAGAAATTCTTTGTGCTCTGGAGAGATCTTGTATAGTACCGCCCCTTCTCATCAGGTTAAGAACACCATTATTAATAATATTCATACCTTCATTGGGACTTCTTCTCATTGCTATTTCAAGAGTTTCTCCAGCAAACTTATCAAGTAAAGCATCATCTATATTCCCCAATATAGGTCTTAATGCTTCTTCTTTTATAGATTGCTTAAAGCCTTGCTGGATCATAGCATCACCAAGCTTTTTATTTGCCTGGTAATGAACTCCAGATTTTGATACAATATTAAGAGCATTTGTAGCAATATCTTTAGATACTTCTTCAGTAAACTGCTCTGCTCCTTCTTTCTGCCCTGCTTTAAATACTATTTTACCAAATGATTCAGTTATTTCATCCTGTGCAAGTTTAGTTGCAGTAGTCATACCTCCTGAACCTAATTTTGAGACTCCTCTTATTCCCGCACTAAGTCCTTTCCCGAGCCAACCGAAACTAGCTAGCATACCAACTGCATTCCCTACAGTATATCCTATCTTGCCAGGAAGTGTTAGTTCCCGATCAGTAGCAGATGAAGAAAAATCTCCTGCATAACTTTCTTTGTCATCTCCAAAAGTAAATGCTTTAGCAGGTATACTTGTTACCCATTCTTCTATTCTATTAGGTCTTCCAGTTACCGCCTCATCAGCAATATCTGCTATCTCAGGAAGACCCCAGCTAAACCCAGTAGTAAAACCCCAAAGACTTTGACCCATAGCTTCAAATGCAGTAGCTCCAAATCCTTCTCTTGGCGGTTGTGCAAGATCAGTTGTAACAGGTGGGTTTTGTATCTCTTCTAGTAGAGCATCTACATTAAAACGATCGTAAGCAGACATATATATTATTCAGCAGAAGCTTGGTCAAAAAACCATTCGGGCTGATCTTGTGTAGTTATAGGTACATCCGCTGCTAAAGATTCAGCCTTAAAATCAGATATAGCATTTAAAGAATCAGAAACTTCTATAAATGGATTACGCCCCCATCCTTCTAAAGCAGCAATTTCTTCAGGTATGGGTAAAAAGTCCTTGGTATATTTTTCTGGTTCTTCATCAGACAATGGAGTATGTAAAACAAAATCTTCTTTACCTGCACTAATACTTCTACCAGTGGGATTCGATTCAATTCTAGATAAATAAATATTTCTTATATTCTTATATTCTTCAGTTTCAGGTATTGTTTTATACACATCACTTAACTGTTGAGTTAAATTTTCTCTAATTTTTAAATCAGTATTTAACTGCATTAGTTTTTCACCAAATCTAGAATCACCATAAGACCCAGGACTCAAAAGAACATCACTTTGCTTGCTTAGTTCTTTATGATATTGCTGAAGTACTCTTTCAAAATATTCTTTTCCTTCTGTTGGTGGTAATCTATGAGCTATAGCATCAGGATCTATTCTAAAACCTTTATCTTCACCACCTTCTGCTATTTCAGTACCTCTAATGCTCATTTTTTCCCTTATATTTCTTCCCAACCAACCTCCTGGTCTTGATGTGGTAATATCTGGATTTAAATATGCCATATTCTCAGGAGGGTCTTGAACTATCTCAGGAAAGTCTTGAACTTCCTGTAATTTTTGTAAAGCACTATCTGCTGCAGCTGTTAAAGTACTATCTGACATATTAAGAACAGAATCTTGAGAGACACCTATAAGATTTGCAGTTTCCCTTATCTTAAAAACATTATCTAATGAATCCATTTTAGCTTCAATAGACTTATCAAAAGTCTTTTCAGACATCATATCTATAAGCCAGTCACTCATTTACCATGCTCCTACTTCATTCATAATCTCAGCCCTACCCCACTTAGGAAGTAAATCGCCTATGAGATTCTCTACTGCTAATTTATATTCAGGACTATCAGGATATGTATCAGCCTTTAACCAACTGTCTTTCAATACACTATAATCAGTGGATCCTCTAAATGTAGGAGAATCTTTTGACTTTGATATTATAGTACGAAGAGAAGGGTCTTTTATCCCAACAAAACCTTCAGATTCTACTTTCATCTGAAGTTCTTCTACATCATTCGGATTTGAAATATCAATACCAGTTATTTGATTAAAGGTTTCAGCTAATTGTTTAGCTTTTACAGGATCTGTATTTCTAAGAGCATTATACTGACTGACTTTTTTCATTACTAGTTTATTAAGATCATCCCCAGTACCTGCTATATTACCTTTGCCCTTCAGCAGCTCTACAGCATCATAACCTTCAAAAAAAGTTCCTTCTATAAATTTTTTATAATTATCTGACTGTCTAACAAAAGATTTTTGCTGTTCAGCAGTCCATTTATTCATAAAACTTGTATCACCAGCAGAATATTGATCAAACATTTCTTGAGTATATCCTTGTTTGCTAAATGCTTCTTGTATTTTATCATAATTAACAGGATCAAGATATCTAGCTATTCTTTCTTTTTCTGAATCAATTTGTAATAATACTCTTTGATAAGTAGGATCATTTTCTTTTCCTTCTTCTGTAAATGTACCAGCAGTTGCTAATAATCCTTTATATGGGGCAAAACCTTTTGTGTTTGCTTGAACTTGAAAATATTTTCCTTTATAATAATCATTAAGAGATTTACCCTGACCTATTGAATCACGTGCTGCTATATACGATTTTTTATAATCTATATCTAATAATTGTTTATTCAGAGTAGTAATATCAACTGGAGTAGGATCTCTATATGCTTTTTCAAGCCAAGGTTGGCCTTCAATACCAGCTCTAGCAATATAATCCTCATATGAGAAATCACCTGGATCATATCTAGTAGCTTCAGTACCACCTGCATATCCACCTGCTCCACCCTTTATATCAGCTCGCATTATATCAATAGAAGAAAGTCTTTTTGAAAGTTCATTAGATGTTCTTCTCATTTGAATTATATCAGTATTTAAATCTTGTAATGCTTGACCATACTGTCCCAAAGTTCCATCAAACATAGTCTTACTTATCTCACCAGCACTAGATGTTTTTGCTATCGGATCCAACTTTAAAAGATCTCCAGTTTGAGCTTGGTAATCTGCTTGAGCTGCATCTACTTTAGCATATAAAGTATTATATTCTTTTTGTGATCTTGCCATTTGAGCATCAAGAACTCTTACAGCAATTTCTTTATCATCCCTTTCTATCTGTAATTGACGATCAATCTCAACATTAGCTTGTTTCTGCAAAAATTGAGAATGTGCAAGATCAAGACTCTTAGACTTGAGATATATATCAGCAGCTTCTCCCAGCACTAATGCTAATGTATCAAGTTCAGCCATTAGGAATATTGTTCCGAATAATCTTCAAACAAAGTATAAAATTCTTCAGGTACATCTTCTCCTGTTGCACTCATATAATCTGACATCATTTTAGCCATAGCACTTGATGTTTGTGTAGTAAATTTATATTCATCCATATCTGCTTGAGTTCTAGCAGCACCTTCTTGTCCTGTAATCAATTCTCTTTGTGATGCAATATCTTTACGTGCAAGGCCTATATTTTGCATTCCCATCTCACCTTGAGTTTCGATAGTTTCTAAAGCAGGACTAGTATCTGTAATAAGTCCAGTTTTCTTTTGTTGATCTCTTGCTCCAGCATACTGACCCATACTTGTCTGTACTCCAGTAGTTTGCGTATCAAGTCTTTGACCAGCTGTAGTAAGCATATCCTTTTTTATACCAAATTGTTCTAATTGTTCTGATAGCTGTTTCTGAATAAATCCTCCTTCTCCTACCATTTTATCAGTTCCTGCTTGTAAATTCTCAAAACCTGTTTCCATAAAACTTCCAAGACGCTTTTCAACATCTGCTTCTGTTAATTCTTCTTCACTGTATTCACCCCAACCCATTTGCAGTTGTACTCTATCCCACATACTTTCTGGAGCACCACCTCTATAAAATCGATCTGAAATATTACTCAAGTGTTTTTTCTGTTTTTTTCTTAGCCATCTTGAAAATCTGTTAGAATACTTTCTATTCCCATCTTCGCTTACAGGAACTTCAGCAAAAGAATTATAACCATTTCTTTGCATTAATATATACTCACCTTCTTCAGGATGAATCTTCATTATAGCATCTTCAATATTATCGCCCATAATATGTATCTTACCATCTACACCATCTACAATCTTACCACCCTCACTAGGATGATCTCCAGTACCATAAAGACTATTAAACTTTCCATGTGGAGAACCTTTCTGAAAAGCTTTTAATACTGGTTTTCCTCTTTCTAAACTCATCCCATATTCCTCAATCCATAAAGAAATTTACCACCTTTCATTATAGCAGAAAGAGTTTGTCCATAAGGCCCAGCAAAAGCAGCTCCAGTTGCAATAGTATCATAAATCTTTTCTTCTTCGCTTTTGTCTGGATCAAAATTCTCTGCAATAGTCATAATATCACCAAGCCCAGGTGTAGCTTTAGTACCTGCAGCTCCAATAACATCACCTCCTGTTTCTACAGCACCAGCAGTTTCAGTAGCTGCTTTAGCAGCATCAAAAGCTTTAGACGCTTCACCATAAGATGTTCCTTTAGGCATGTATTGATTTACTTGCTCCTGTATTACACCTAATCCTTCAGTGCCTCTAGCAGCATTTCTGGCTTTTACTAATTCATCAAAACTACCATACTCTTGAGAGACAGATCCACCAAGTAATCCCTTCTTGCCTAATAAACTACTAATAGGCTTACCCGAAGGTGCTTGTATTTGCGGTTTTAAAAATTGCTCACCATAACTACGATCATATGATGTATGTGGTGTAATATGTTCTGGTACAATACCTTCTCTAGGATCTGTAATTTTACGTAGGCTTCCTGGTGCTCCTCCACCTGAAAATTGATAACCGCTTATATCGTCATATGCTTGCTCTTGTAAATCAATTTGTTGTTTTTCCAAATTTCCTACACGTTGAGTAGTCCTACCCACATTATATGGATCATCTATCTCTGGTATTTTACCTTTTATAGCTAAAGAATACTCATTAGCAGCAAACCCTTCTTGTATCTTTGCTATCTTTTCTTGTTCTAAATCATAATCATATCTTTTAGCACCTCCTTGAATAAGTCTATGCTCCCTTGCTCTTTTTTCAAGTTTCATCTGCTCTTTCACAGGATCAAATTTACCATGTCTAGTATTTGGATCACTAAGTTGTTCTAACTGCTTTTGTTCTGCATAATAGGGATTTCTGGTACCTGATGGTGCTACTGATTTCTCAATGGCTACATTAGGATCAAATTGTTGTCCTCCTCCTGGCCCACCAGGTCTAAATCCGTAGATTTCACCACGTTTTTTAGCTTCTGGTGTTAATTCTTCATATTCAACCCTTTCTCTACCTGATCTCCCATAACGTTTATGTGCCCAATCCTTAAATCTTCTTGGATCATATTGTTTTCTTTCAGGAGCAACATATTCTTTAGATTTAAATGTTTTCCCAGTTACAGTATCTTTATCAAGTTCAGCCATTAAAGTTTGTTTATCTGTAATATCACCAGCTCTCTTAGCTTCTAATATCTTAGCAGGTGTCATAAAACGATTTGCCCATATTGATTTTTTCTCTTCTTTCTCTTCTTTCTCTTCTTTTGCTTTTTCTCTTTGAGTTAAAGCCTGCTTTGCATAAAGCGTAAAAGGGATAGTCTCTTCTATTGGGTCGTAGTATTGCATTAGGAATGAATATTTGTGTGTAATTTACTCATTGTATTAATTAATTTTCAAGAGTTAAGTAAGGTTATTAAAGTGCACATACTAGATGCCCGCAGAAACCACTCCACATATCTGGATCAGCATGACCATAAGTATACTGAGATTGCGTACCTGCTGTAAAATGTTTTAAGGCTATTGAAATGTAATCTCCAGCATCTAATACTAAATCACTAACAATCCTATTGCTTAGATAATCATCTAATATAGCCCCCTGAACAGTATCTCTTTCAATTGCAACTATAGCTGTTGAATTGGGAGTGGCTGCTCTATCATTTTTCATTAGAGAAATCTGATGATAATCCCCAGCAGCCCAATCCCCATCGTCATCGCCACCTGAAGTCTCATTTGCATCCCATAATATTCTTGCATTAAAATGATATATTCCATTTACAGGAGCTGTAAAACTATAATTACTTGTGGAAAAATTATCTCCATTATCATATCTTTTTTCAGAAAATGCTACTGTTTCATATGCATTATGTTCAATTTGCTGACCATCATCAGTTGCTGATTGATAAACTCCAAATGCAGGATAACCAGCTATAACTGGAATAGTTGATTCAGTATCATCTAGATTCTTAAATTCAGATTTTACAACATCTAAACCACTCTTAATATACTGAACAGTTTTCTGTCTTCCAGTCGTATTATCAATTTCTGTTCTAAATTGTGGAATTCCTTCAACTAAATTTTCAAGAGTCCCTTCACCAGCTGATATACCAGATCTATTCTTATGAAGATTAATCCGATCCTGTCTTGTAATATTCCCCATATTATCTTATAGTTTTCATCCTGTAAACAATAGAAATATCATTAATCTCAAAATCAGCAGCAGCAGTACCATCAAATATTAATTGAAAGCTATATATATTCTTAATAGATGTTACAGGCTTTAACTCAGCAAGTACCCAATCGTCAGTCCCAACATTTAATAAAGGAGTTGTATCTGAATTTGTTTTATCTGAAGAACCATCACTTTCAGTTCTATAAAATGGTGACCCTGCATCTGTATCACCATTAGTTTGATATGCTATTGTAACAGCAGATCCATCTCCTTTATATGATATATAAGCTTTATAAACTTTCTTTCTTACAGCAGGATGACCAAAATCTATATCCTTTGTTTTAAAACTAATTGTATCTGTAGCATCGCTTGTGTCATCCCACTTAACTACAGTGCCTGACGTATGAGCATATATTAAATCACCATTCCAATCTGTAACAAAGTTTGTTTTTACAATATCAATAATTCTTGTACTACTATCATCTGCTCCCTGTACCCAGGATTGTGTTACCATATCATAAAGATACATTCTAGGATCAGCTGTACTACCAGTTGTTATATCATCAAAAACAATTATCTGCCTTTTCTTTGGCAAATATCCAACCATTGGAGTAAGTCTTGTACCGCTTGTAGTCTTATCCGATCTTAAAAATTTATCCCATTCCTCTTCCTTTATTATCTGTCTACCCTGTTTTTCAAGTAGATTAATTACATTCTTTCCATCATATAAATAACATCCTTCCACATTTACCCATGCAATACCAAAATCAGTCTTACAGGTAGAAGCAGGATGTGATATCCCTTTATTCATAAAAGTATCTTCCAGAAATTCAACATCCTGAGATATATTTATTAAATGCATTTTAGTCTTTTTAAACTGCAGGATACGATCTGCATATTCTTCAAGTTTAACTATCTGATCACCATCCTGAACACTAGCTTCAATCTTTCTTGCAAGAGGGAATGTATCAAACTTACCAGGCATTGACTTATACATTGCATCACCTTCAGTCCTTGTTACTCCATCTTTGCCTTCTCTTCTTACATTTCCAATATAAGTTTGTCTATTAGCAACAACTGCTGTTTTAAATCCTTCTCCTACAGCACCTATATCTATAGATTCATCTGCCTGATATCCATTAATTTTTTCATATGTCCAGGGGCTAGGATCTACTATGGCTCCTAAATCTACAGTCAAATACACACTTGAAGGAGCATCTCCCGATCCAGTTGCAGTTCTTAAAGTCCAAGCTGAATAGGACGTTGTTAAATCTTTTCTGACTCCATCCTTTAAACTAATATCTACAAGCAACACCCATGGAGTATCAGATCCATACTTTCTAATATAAACACGCCCACCAGTTATAAATGGATCATATGGAGATGTAGCAAATATTTTTACATCTAAAGCACTCCCAGTATTAAGAATATTATCATCATTGATACTACGATTTCCACCTGCAGATATATCAAATACATTTGATTCTTGACCTCCTTGATATATAAATGTAGTACCTATCTCATAAGTACCTCCAGTCCAGCTACCTGTATCACTAGAATTATCAAAATAAACATTAAATCCTTTACCTATAGGAGGGTATAATTCAATAGCTTCTCCAGTCCAATTACCAGCATTAGCTACAGTTACAAGATCATCATTATTACCTCCACCAGTATCTTGTACTTTTGTAATAACTCTTGCATTCTGTCCAGAAACAACAGCAATATATTCTTCACCATCAAAATTAGCCCAATGTTGAAATATATCAGTAGCACCACCACCATATTCAATATCAGTAGTAGTAGCACCACTTGAAGCTGTAGTATCCGTAAAAGCAACAGCTGGGCCAAATACACCACCAGTAGGTTTGGCAAGATTTAATGATTTTGAATACCATCCATCATAAGCATCAGGAGAACCTCCAGGTGCTATAGCATCACCATCTGAATCTGCTGCAAAGTGTGTTTGTTTTATATATCCATACCATTTATTTTGATTAGCTACACCAAAATTACTATCACTAACTCTTAATGCTCCATCTGCCTGATAAAATACAGTTTTCATTCCTGTAGTACTACCTAAATCAATATTACCATAACCCCTCATATCACTATTTTTACTATATATATCTATATTTGAAGCTGAATCAGCATCAGCTATTACTAAATAATCATCACCTGTCTCAGGGAATGCAGTTATTGTATATGCATCACTTGTATCCCAACTATCATCACTACCCCCACTTAAAGTTGCAGTTACTGTAGTTCCAGCATTATCAGTAATCGTACCAGAACTACCATCAGTTGTATTATTTATTGTTGCTCCAATTAAAGCATTTGCTGGAAATGTAGCCGCAGAATCAGTCATAATAGTGCCATGATCAGCTGCAGTATGAGTACCACTATAATCAGCAGACATAACATTTGCACCAGTTCTATCATGACTAAACTGAAATAAACCATAACCAGCCTCAATTGCAGCTGTAAAAGCTTGAACAGTCCCATGAGTAGCAGTACCACCCATAGTTCTGATCTTACCTACATTATCTACTATAATATCAGTAGCAGCAGCTAATTCTTTATCATCAATATCCCTTGGATCGGCATTTGTATTCAATCCGCCATCAAAGCGTTCTATCTTCCAAACTTGCTTAGGCATTATTTAGTCCATTGGTACATCAATATTGTATTAGTAATACTTGTATTATTCTTATTTATTAAGTATGGAATACGAACATTCACTATTTTTTTCTTGTTTTTTGCCATTTTTTCCTTTTAAAAGTTAAGTATTCTGACGCTACAATAGGATTAAAAATTGTAGTTATCAATCTATTATCATCATCATCATAACTTGGATCTATTATAGTTACAGGACAATTAAATATATTCTTATCATCTAATCCTAGTTTATCAGCATAATTATCCATTATTTTAAATGATGCTACTTGAAGAGCATGACTTATTAAACCAGATGCTGGATCCTTAATAACCTGATAACCAGATACATGAGTATGTCCACAAGTTAATACATGATCTTTCCACCCCATCTGAGCAGCTTTGGAAACTCCATGAGCAGTATTCCACATACTATTACCTTTCCAAGTATGCCTGGCATTTACTCTAATTTCCTTGCCATTAGGGAATAGTAGGTTCATTCTAGCCCCCCAACGCTCATATAAGCCCTTGTGATCCCGCATAATGAATTCTAAGGGGTCACCATCACCTGACCATACATCGTGGTTTCCTGCTACCAAATAGAGCCAATTAACCTTATTTACGAAGTATTCAGTTAATTTCCATGATTCTTTTGCTCCAACAGACTGTTGACCATATAAAACAGCCAACCTGCCAATCCAATTATTCTGAATGTCTCCAAGATTACCGCAATACATACCATCGGTTTCATTGAGAACATCCATGTAGCGAATAATTTGGGATAAATCAGTTCCATCATCATCAACATGGGGGTCTCCAAAATGTGCAATACCTATAGGGCCATCTATATTTATAGCAATATCTACTAATTTTCTAGATTCTTTTGATTTTAGCTTTTGAGTATACTGCTTCTTTCTAAAAGCAATAATATCTTCCACAGGCATAAACTCTGGATCACGATCTGCAACTGTGAATGATGATTCTTCAACAATAGTAGGGTTGGATGTTTTTTTATTACAGGCATTACAATGCCATACTTGCTTTTTAGAATCAGCATAATAAGAAAAACCATCTTTTCTCATTGCCCTTGCCCCACATGCAGGACATCCTATTATATTACCATCATCATCCTTCCTAAAGTCATCTACAACCTTATCATTAGGATTCATCTTAATCTCTAATTTCTACATGAACCAGATCATCAAATTTATTATCTTTAATTTCACCATCACTGTCCCAGTCTCCTCCCCAGCGAATCTTTACTCCAAGTTGCTGTCCAATACCACGTACCATACCCCCCATATAATGGAATCTTTCTCTATCATTCCAGTCAATAGGATATGGAGCTAGGTCTACAGCCTTACCCTCCATATGCCTTGAATATTTAACCTTGGTTGCCCCTTTTTCAAGGAGCTCTGCCTGGCGTTCCTTGGATCGAACACCTTCAATAATGGTAACATCCATTATCTTTACAAGCTCATTTAAAACATTGACTAACTTAGCGTTTACCCCTTTTAGTCTTTCCCGACTTCTTCTTCCGAATCTTGGCATTTGATTTTCCTTTTTTTGGAGGTCTCCCTCTTGTTGTTCCGTATGTTCCTATACCTGCTGCCACTACTTACCCTTAAACACACCTTCCATCAGATCGGTTACAATATCAACAACTCTTTCAAAGAAAACTTGTTCCTTTTCCTCACTAACAAAAGGGATGTCAATCTTTTCATTGATTTTAGTAGCGATTTCATTAGCAAACTCATCAGATGCTAAGAAACCCATTGCTTCATCTTGCATCTTATCAGCTTGTGCTTGTGCCATATCCATCAGCATTTTCTTTAAGTCCATTTTACGACTCCTTTATCTTTTTTATTTTCCAATACAAATATGTAATGTTCATTACAAACATTATACACATTAACCCCCAAGGGATTAAATCCATTAAAAATACCGCCCCGCTACCAGTGCTTATACTTGTTACTTTTAAACTATCCATTAGTGCCTTCCATTTATTCTGCTCATAGAGCCTTTTAATTCAGATACTTGATTATCAAGATCATTTATTTCTTTTGTAATTGCATCAAATTTACGATCTAATTTATCATCAGACGTGTTCCATCTGCCAATTAATTTTATTATCATGCCTTCCATATTCTCAAGAGTTTCACTTTGCCCCTTGTTTTCAACTTTCAGATTCTCTAAAGTTTCTTGTTGTTGAGCAGCCTTGTTTGACATTTGTACTACAAGATAAACAAACATTGCTCCCACAACACCTATCATTCCAGCTTCGCCATATACCGCCATAAAATCCATTATTCATATTACCTTACTTATTTCTCATTACTAAATCAATATAAATTTTTAAATCAGACTTAATCTCTGCATTCCACTTTTTTATCTTGCCAAGTTCCTGCATAATTATATCCAATCTGTGTTGCAAGTTTTCATGTTTTTCATCAAATCTTTTTAGAGTATCTTCAACTTTTTCTTTTAAGATAAATCTTACTACACTATATAGAGCAAAAGCCAATCCAACACTGATTGCAACAGGGAATCCCAACTCTTGAATTAATGTTACAATATCAGAAGTCATTTCTTTTTCATCTTACCTTGATATTTGGTTATTGGATTGCCATATTTCATAATAATCATCATACTCTACAGAACGCCACATAGCCCATTGATAGATGTCTGCAAGTTTATCTTCGTACCATTCATATGTTGGACTTATCATCCATAATAGTCTATCTGCATTATGACCTAAGTGGTAGAATAGTATTGATAGTATCTTTCTCATTCCGATGATTTATTACTATTTTTCATGTTAAATCCTTATTTTTCATACTATTTCGCACATTTTAAGTGGTTAGTCAGACTACCCATTTAAACATACTATTTAGTGATTGTAATCCCATTTACTTCTTTTTACGCTTTCCCCAAGACAGGGGATTAATATTAAATTCTTTTTCATAAAAGTTCACTTTCTTTTCGAGTTCCTCTCGTTGTACCTTTTCTTCCACGATATGTTTACCAAGTAAATCCCCAATTTTAACATCAGCCGTGACCATCGCTTCTTCAAGGTTCCCCAATCTACTTTCAATACGCCAATAACCATAAACGAGCATCCCAACAAGTATAAGTAGCTGACCCAACCATTTAAGGTTAATAGAAACAATAGCATTATCATCAACCACAGTCCCCCTATAACTTCTAGCAGTTTCTGGTTTAATGTTAGTTTCTTCCATAAACTTTTCTTTTTTGAAGCAACCATTCTCCTAATTCTAATAGTCCTACTTACCCTCTGTAAGCTATGCATGTTGCTGTAGAATTTGTATGATTGATGATTCCACTAAAGTTACCATATAATATTTCACCAGGCACCATGTAAAACCAAGCAGAACTTAGACTATCTCCAATATTAGATGTAGCCTTTAATTGTAAAAATTCAACAGCAGCGTCTCCACCACCTTTACCAAGAGCTTGTATTGCGATCCAGGCACCACTATCAGGAGCAGATGTATTTGTATCATGTTCTGCAATAAGATCAAATCCATTTTGACCAATAGCCAAAGATGATGCTTCTGCTGCAGTATATTCTCTTAATCCTTTAGCCATTTTACTTCCTTAGATGTTTAGATACTTCTTTACTACCACTATATTGAGGCACTATTCTTGAAAGAAGTTCTGATTTAGTTTCACTGGATCCATAAACAACTCCACGTTTATCATAGAAATCTTTTATTTCTGCTTTAGTATTTGCATCTGTAGGATAATCTGCTTGTGTAGTAGCGACACCATTGATTATATGATGACTTCCCACTATCAGTCTACCATGTCCATCACCATGCTTCTTAGAACATTCAGCAACAAAGAACTCTTCAATAGTCTTAAAACTATTACTTCTCTTCTCTATCTCACCATCTACATCAACAAAGTAATCGTAAGACGAAGGGTACGTCAGAGTCTCAGTAGACCCATCTGCATATGTTTTTGTGCGAGTAGCACCTGGAGTAGTATTTCTATGAATCCGTACTCGATGACCCTGACTACACCTTCTTACAATCATAACACCATCCACCACGCACAAGCTGTAGCAATAAATACATCTAAGAATGAATCTTCAGCCCATGCTCTTAGTGAACCATAAGGTTTGTAATTCTCAAATTTCCATTCAATAGCTTCCCATAAGATAGCCATGAATAGAACCAGCATTATAACATCCATGCCTTCAAAACCACACCACATGAATACTTTACTAAGGAATAAACCACCAAGTAGATGCCAGAAACTCCAGACATTTAACTTAGAATTAACCCATGAGAAATACTTGCTTATCTTCATTCGTCTATTTCAGCCTCAATTACTTCAGGTTCAAGAGATGAACGTAGCATATTAATGAATGCTTCTTTACCAACAGAAAGCTGGTCAGCCATAAACTGATTCGTATTCTGTTTGTTTTGCAAATCGTTAATGTGATTTACCATCATTTTCTGTTCGTCAGTCATATCTTCGATAATGTACTCTTTATCATCAAGATTCAAGACTGGCTTTTCTTTTTTGTCTTTAGCCATTATTGACTCCTTGTTTAGTTCCCATTATTGGGAAGTTATTTATTCAGCGTATTTTGCTTTTGCTGATGTTAGTAATGCTGATTTAGCATCATCTTCACCATAAGATACACCGTTCTTGCTTAAATACTTCTGAAGCTGTGCCTTTGTCCATGAATCAGATGGGTCACCACTTGGGTATCCATTCTGTGAGACAAAGTATGCTTCTATGCAATCAGCATCAAATAATGAATCAGCAATCTTCTTAACCTTTGCATCTTCACCAGACCAATTACTGTTTGGATGTACAACGTGCCGATGATAGCTAACACCACCAATTTGCTTACCGTCATCCAGTACCTTTGTTGCTTGGCGAACTTGTATTGAGTATTCGCCAACTACTTCTATCTTATCTACTTCTATTACTTTTTCTAAAGCCATTTTTGACTCCTTTGTTTGTTATTCGTTTCCATCTATAAATCCATATAGACTTGAATTATGCCACAATGTATGATATACACAGTTGTCCTTCAAAAGTACCATCTACATCATCTGCTTGTAAGTAAGTCTCATTAGCATCGCCTGTATTGTGAATCTGTATATATATAAAAGCATTACCAGAAAAAACGATAGGAGTTATTTGCGTAGCTATTGAAGTTGAACCATATCTATTAAAAGTAATTGAACCTACAGAAATATCAGAAGAAACAGTTAAATCTGCCGCCGCATATGGTAAGCTAATTTTTAAAATACCAGCACCAGAACCGCTATCAGTTTCAAATTTACCTTGTACAGTAACCATTCTACCAATTCTTGTATATGCAAATTTTGTGTTTGCTGAATCCAATACCCAACTTCCACTATCAACACCAGTTATAGCAATAGTATGTTCACCTTCTTCATAAATCAAACCATCATCACCAGTAGGAGCATTCTCTACAGATGCACCAGATACAGTACCATGTAAATCATTACCTGACTTATCAAACCATTTATCACTTGCTACACCAGACCCATCGTATTCTGCGACTGCACCGATTTGGACAAGAGAAACATTGTCTATTGTCCCACTCCAACTTCCAGACACTCGAAAATATAATGCACCGTTTGTAGAAGCAGAAGTCCATTCAACGGTACTCGTTCCCGACCCAGCAGAGCTATTTGTCTCAATGGCTACATACGAGCCTGTATGCTCTGACGGGATAACAGCAGTTCCACTACTTCTGCTATAATCGTATGTTAGTCTATATCTTTTCCCAGCAACTAAAATACTTGACTGATTAACACTTGCGTTCCCAGCAGGAGAAGTTGCAGTAGCAGTATTTGAAGAATAAGCCCACCCTGAATCAAAACTCCATCCTGTTCCAGAACCAGTAAAAGTTCCATTAGTAATCAACTCCGTCTGATTCGCACCTTTATATTTGTAAGGTACTGATGCACCAGAGTAGAGTTCTTTTACTTCGGTGGCTGTGAGGGCGTTGTTGTAGATTTTGACATCTGAAAGTTCTCCCCCAAAATAATCAGAACCACTACCTAACCTACCAATCTGAAATAAATCAGAACTTGCAGCATTCACAAATGTTTGCGTACCTGTGGCAACCGCTACCCCATCTAAATATAGAACTTGGGCTGATGATGTTGTTGTTGCTACAATATGATGCCACTTGCTATCATTCAAACCAGCGGCATATGTTGCATTGTTATGTGTAGACCCATCCCAAATAACAAGTCCAAACGTACCCGTTGCTCCTAAATTTAACTGAAGAGTTAAATTAGTAGAACCCGCACCTTTTTGACTTTGAATCAAATAACCCGAATCGCTATCTGTACTTTTAACCCATGTTGCATATGAAACATTAGTCCCAGTAACTACCGTGTTTGAAGCTGGGAGTGCAATATAATCATCCACCCCATCAAACCGATAATAAGGAGCTGGCATTGTATTCGCTACATGGTTAGGTACATTTTGAGAATGAACATATGCTCCTGAATCTTGAGACATATAAACATCAGTTACAGAAGCATTACCAAGTGTTACTGAGTTGTCTGCTTGTCCTGTTGTGTTATAACCGATTACTGTTTGGTTTGTAGCGGTAGCATCATCTGTGTCCGCACCTTTGCCAAGAACAGTATTTAAAGTCCCCGTAGTAATTACATCTCCTGCGGATGCTCCAATTAGAACATTAGAATCAGCACTACCTTGCAATAATAAACCAGATTGATGACCATAAGCAGTATTTGAATTTCCAGTTAATTTTGCTCCAGTAATTCCTTGACCAGATTCATAACCCCCAAAAGTATTATTAAGCCCAGTAGTCACAAAAAGCCCGCTTTCAAATCCCACAGCAGTATTCCCAGCACCAGTTGTGAGAGACTTAAGAGCCGACCTCCCCACTGCAACTGTACCATCAATACCAGTAGTCGTACCGGCTGAACCCTTAACCGCTTCTAATCCAATAGCAACCACTCCTGCC